>Ga0316191_10003847_pt1 | contig 11146 bp, 13 predicted proteins | sample Eddworburr2cm_MG_FD_204928 | JGI IMG/M metagenome (GOLD analysis project Ga0316191, IMG submission 204928) | Coastal sediment microbial communities from Maine, United States - Eddy worm burrow 2 cm | ecosystem: Environmental > Aquatic > Marine > Coastal > Sediment | place: USA: Maine... | reverse complement strand
TTGCTCGAGGTGATCGGCCAGCAGGGTGACGCCGGACAGTTCCAGCATGACCAGGGTGCCGTGCACCTGGTGCAGGCCGGTGAGGCAGGCACGCATGCGCGTCTCGTCCCGATCGGACTCGACAAACGCTTCCAGCGCCTGACGGGCGTCGTTCAGGGTTTCGAGGAGTTCGCCCTTGATCCAATCCAGGGCAAAATGTTCTCGGCTGTTCGCCATGTCCTCTCGCCGTTACCTCTTGCGGTGCTCTTGCGGTCCTCCAAGAGGGCCGCGATGAATTCTGTGGCAGTCTGCTCGAGCGTCGCTCAATATCAGCCCGAGTGCCCAGGCAGCTTGAAACCTTCCACCGAAGACTGCATTTCATTAGCCATGGTGGTTAGGGTGCCGATGGACGAAGCGGTCTGTTCCGTCGTATTGACCGTCTGAGCCGTGATCTCCTGAATGACCGTCATGGTATTCGATACGTGGCCTGCGGATACCGCCTGCTGGCGCGCCGCGTTGGAGATGTTCTGGATCAGTTCGGCCAGGCTGGTGGAAACACCCTCAATCTCCTCGAGCGCAACACCCGCATCCTGGGCGCGCTTGGCGCCGCCGACCACTTCCGAGGTGGTCTGTTCCATGGAGATGACCGCCTCGTTGGTGTCAGTCTGAATGGTCTTAACCAGCGCGGCAATCTGCTTGGTTGCCGCGGAAGACCGCTCAGCCAGCCGCTGAACCTCGTCCGCGACCACGGCGAAGCCGCGACCCGCGTCGCCGGCCATGGAGGCCTGGATGGCGGCGTTCAGAGAGAGGATGTTGGTCTGATCGGCAATGTCGTTGATGAGCGATACGATGTCGCCGATTTCCTGGCTGGATTCACCCAGACGCTTGATCCGCTTTGATGTTTCCTGGATCTGACCACGAATGGTGTCCATGCCCTGGATGGTGGCCTGCACCACGTGCGAGCCGTTGTTGGCGATGTCGACTGCTCTTTCCGCGACCGCGGCAGACTCGGCCGCGTTCGAGGACACCTGGTCGATGGAGACGGCCATTTCATTGATCGCCCTGGTGGCAGCGCCGATTTCCTTAGCCTGGCTTTCCGCGGCCTTGGACAGGTTACCCGCCGTGGTCTCCGTCGCGTTTGCCGCACCCGCAACCTGAACCGACAGGCTGTTGATGTTCGATACCAGCCCACGCATCTGGTCGATGGCGAAGTTAATGGAGTCGGCGATGGCACCGGTGAAATTTTCGGTGACCGAAGCGTGGATGGACAGATCGCCTTCCGCAAGATCTGCGATCTCGTCGAGAAGCTGCAGGATGGCGGCCTGGTTACGCTCGTTCTGGCTTGCCTGCTCAGCGAGCTGCTTGCGCGTATCCCGAATCATCACCAGCCCGATCAGGGCCACCAGGATGATGCCACCAACCGCGAACAGTAATCCGGTGTTGTTCACCATGGCCGCGGTGTCCGTCAGGATCACGTATGCGAGCCCCGACAGGGATCCCGCGAGCCCGAGCAGCAGGGCGACCAGCATCGGCGAGAATTTTCCTGATTTCATGTCCTTAATCCTTGCATCCGTTCTTGTAGGAGTCCTTGTTTAGGATTCTCTGTATGAGTCCTTGCCTTCGTTCAGGTAAGGGCCTTCGTTCAGGTCAGGATTCCTTTTCCGCGACCTCAAAAAATCTTTCGTCCCTGAGAATGGAAGTCAGCTCCATCTCGAAGAAGACCCTTCCGCCGTGGCGGAACGCGCCATTGACGTAGGGAGCGAGGGTTTCCAACCCCTCAGCGCTCGCTTCCTCGAAGCTGCCCTCGAGGAAGTGCTGAATGCCGAGCGACTGCTCGACGATGAGTCCGGCGACCAGGTCTTCGTCCTCTACGATCAGCACCCGCCACTGCGACATCGGCAGGGTGGGTGTCATATTCAGGTATTCGTGCAGATCCACGATCGGCATCAGCCGACCGCGAACATTGGCAATGCCGAGGATCCAGCCCTTCACCCCGGGCAGCGCCGTTATCTTCGGCACCTTGAGAATTTCACCCACCTCGCCCATGGGCGAAACGAGCCGAATGCCGCCGATCTGATAGCCGATTCCCTGCCATTCCGGCTGGGCTGATTCCTTCAGCGGCAACTGGGCGGCGTTCTTGAAGGTCGCCGCCTGGATATCGGAAAGTATGGCGAGTGCTTCGCTCTTACCCATGACGCTTATCCATAACGCTCATCCAGCTCACGCGCTCAGCACGTCGTTGACCGTGTCGATCAACGTCCGGTCGTCCACCGGCTTGGTCAGGTAGCCGCAGGCACCCTGGCGCTCACCCCAGACCCGGTCTGCATCCTGGCTCTTGCTGGAGACGATGATCACCGGGATGTGCGCGGTGATCTCACTGCGCGTCAGCTGCCGGGTGGCCTGAAAACCGTTGATACCGGGCATGACCACATCCATGAGGATGACGTCGGGCTTCTCTTCCGCCGCAATGCTGATGCCGTCACTGCCGCTGGAGGCGGTCAGGACCTGATGACCGTCCTTCGCCAGCGCATTCACGAACTGGTGCGTTTCCGTCGGAGAGTCGTCAACTACCAGAATTCTTGCCATCGCTACCTTGCCCGCCTACGTTTCACTGCACTCTATCGGCACAAAGGGTTTTGATGGTGCCAAGCAGCTCTTCTTTGGAGAACGGCTTGGTGATGTACTGATCTGAACCGACGATGCGGCCCTTGGCCTTATCGAACAGGCCGTCTTTCGATGAGAGCATGACCACCGGTGTGGTCTTGAACTCTGAGTTCTGCTTGATGAGTGCGCAGGTCTGGTAGCCGTCGAGTCGCGGCATCATGATGTCGACGAAGATGATCTCGGGTCGGGAGTCTGCGATCTTGGCCAGCGCATCGAAACCGTCGGTGGCCGTGATGACGGCGCAGCCCTCCTTGGAAAGCAGGTTCTCGGCAGATCGACGGATCGTCTTCGAATCGTCAATTACCAGGACCTTGACGCCCTGAAGTTCCTCTTCTTCCATTACCTGGTCCTTTTGCCCGGCCTTTTGTTGGGCCTTACCGTCCATTGCTCGCTCGATCGGCGCCTTCGCGTTCCGCGATTTCGGCAGCGTGCCGCCTGGTATCCGAGGCGCGGCCCGTCAAGTCCCCGATTCGTGGGGGCTCCAGGCCATCGATCCTGCGCATGGGTTGTATCACGATTGACGAGATGTGTTCCATAAGCCATGGATAGGAAAGGGAATTCCGTCTCATTTTTGTCGCCTGGTGCGCCCATACCGTAAACTAGGCACTCCGAAACCCGGGTGAGTCCGGATTATCGGTTACGTGCCCCACAACCCGTCCCGGGACGCGTTAGTTTCAGCAGAAATTTCAACCTAAAAAGCAACGGAAAACAGTGACAGACACGCCAAGAATCGCCTTTGTCATGGACCCCCTCGAAGGGTTGTCCCTCAAGAAAGACAGCACCCTGGCCATGATCCGGGCGGCACAACAACGGGGCTGGCAGGTCCTGACGCTGGGCCTTGCCGACATGCTCCTGAAAGACGGCACGGTCTGCGGCCTTGTGCGGTCATTGCGACTGACAGAGCCATTCTACAGCCGCCTCTGCGCCAACGAGCCCTTGGGCAACGAGGAATTCGGCCTGAGCTGGTTCGAACAAGGTGAGGAGGTACTTACTCCGCTTGCAGACCTCGAAATCATAATGATGCGGAAAGATCCACCGTTCAACCTGGAGTACATCTACGCCACCTATTATCTGGAACGAGCGGAAGCGGGCGGCGCGCTGGTGGTGAACCGGCCCCAGTCGCTCCGGGACTGCAACGAGAAGTTTTTCGCCACCCAGTTCGGCGAGGTCTGCCCGCCGCTGGTGGTGAGTCGCCGGGAGGATGAGCTACGGGCGTTCCAGGCTGAGCACAAGAACGTTGTATTCAAGCCACTTGACGGAATGGGCGGCGCCTCCATCTTCCGGATCATGGAGGGCGATGCGAATCTCGGCGTGATCCTGGAGACCCTCACCGATTTCGGCCAGCAGCAGATCATGGGCCAGGTCTTCATTCCCGAGATCGTCGACGGCGACAAACGCATCCTGATGATCGACGGTGAACCGGTGCCCTACGCGCTGGCCCGGGTACCCCTGGCCGGAGAAGCTCGTGGCAACCTGGCCGCCGGCGGCACGGGAGAAGGCCGGCCGCTGACCGAGCGCGACCGGCTGATTGCGGAAACGGTCGGCCCTGAGCTCTCCCGCCGTGGCCTGAAGTTCGTGGGTATCGACGTGATCGGCGACTACCTCACGGAGGTGAATGTCACCTGTCCGACCTGCATACGCGAACTGGACGCACAGTTTTCCCTGGACATCGCCGGTATGCTCATGGACAGCATTGAGAAGCAGCTGAACGCCTGATGGCCGTCATCACGCCCCGAGATCGCCTGAGCTTTACCCTTTTTCTGGCCGCTGCGCTGCACGCGGCGCTGATCCTGGGCGTGGGTTTTTCCGCGAACCTGAACGTCGAATCCTCCCCCACCATCGAGATCACCCTGGCCCAGTTCAGCGATCCGGACGAGCCGGAGGATGCTGAATTCGCCGCCCAGTCCAATCAGATCGGCAGCGGCACCGAAGCCGAGCTGATGGAAATGACCACGGACCAGGAAGCGGACTTCCAGGACAACATCTTCCAGGATGTAGCCGCCGAATCCCTGCCGGCCACGGAGGCGCAACTGCTCGAGAAGCGGGAGCTCCTGACTTCCCTGGTGAATCCGGAAGACGCAGTGCCGACAGAAACCGAGACGCCCCTGCCGCCGACAGAAACACAGGTTACCCAGAACTACGAGGAGCTGGCCCGCGAAATCGCCAGCCTGGAAGCCAGGATAGCCCGGGAACGGCAGGCCCTGGCCAAGGGCCCGCGCGTCAAAACGCTGACCAGCGTCTCGACCAAGACGGCGGACGAAGCCGCCTATCTCAACATGTGGCGGCAGAAAGTGGAGCGGATCGGCAACGCCAACTACCCGGCCGGCGACCTGCACGGCGATCTGCGCATGCTGGTGGTGATCAACTGGGACGGCAAGCTGGAAGACCTGAAGATCCTTAAATCTTCCGGGCACCGAAGTCTGGACGAGGCCGCCATGCGGATCGTGCGGATCGCGTCGCCGTTTCAGGACTTTCCCGTGGAGATGCGAAAGAAGTACGATCAGCTGCAGATCATCCGCACCTGGAAATTTTCCCGATCGGGAGCCTCGCTTGGCAGCTGACCTCAGTCTGAAAAACCAGTTCCTCCTGGCCATGCCAGGCCTCTCCGGCACTTATTTCGGCGAAACCCTGACCTTCATCTGCGAGCATAACGCGGAGGGTGCGATGGGCATCATCGTCAATCGCCCGTCTCATGTGACGCTGGTGGAGCTGATCGCTCAGCTCGGCATCGATAAGGGTGCCACGCCAATAGACGTCGTCGTCATGGAAGGCGGTCCGGTAGAGGGGGAGCGGGGCTTCATTCTGCACGCCACAGACGAGCGCTTCGAAGCCTCTCTGGATCTCGGCTGTGGCATCATGCTCAGCTCTGCGCGGGAAGTGCTCGAGGCGATCGCTGAAAACGACGGCCCGGAGTCCTACCTCGTTGCACTCGGCTACGCGGGCTGGGATGCAGGGCAGCTTGAATCGGAAGTGGCGGACAACGCTTGGCTGACCGCGCCGGTGGACGCGGAAGAGGCCCGCCGCATCATTTTCGATACCGGTTTCGATGCCCGTATCACCAAAGCCGCGGACAGCCTCGGGATCGACTTCGCCCTCATCTCCTCCCAGGCGGGGCACGCCTGAGCGTGACAGACAATGGCCCGCCGACGGTGGAGGGCACAGTACTCGCCTTCGACTTCGGCATGAAGCACATCGGCGTTGCCGCGGGCCAGACCATTACCCGCACCGCCTCAGCACTCACCACTCTAGCAGCCACAGACGGTCGGCCGAACTGGGCGGCTGTTCGTGAGCTTGTCAATGAGTGGCGGCCGATCCGGCTGGTGGTGGGCCTGCCGCTGAACATGGACGATACGGAAAGCGAGATGTCCGAGCGTGCACGCACGTTCGCAGCTCGGCTCGAGAAGGAAACCGGGGTGGCTGTGGGGATGGCCGATGAGCGTCTGACCAGTCACGCGGTTGGCGAGCATGAAGGCGATCAATCACATGCCGCGGCGGCAGCGCTCATCGCCGAAACCTGGTTGAACGCCGAGCGCTGATTCAGGCCGCTTGCGCCGTCCGTGCATCAGCGACGATAGCTGAAGGCGTCAGCCTCGTCCTCTTCCAGGGAGAGCTTGTCCGTCGCTTCCATGGGATCGGCGGCCGCATCCGCACCCAGCTTGATCATCAGGCGCAGGTCGTTCGGCGAATCGGCATGTGAAAGCGCCGTGTCGTAGGTGATTTCGTGCTCGCTGTAAAGCCTGTAGAGCGCCTGATCGAAGGTCTGCATGCCTTGCTCGGTGGACTTACCCATCAGCTCCTTGAGCAGATGAACCTCACCTTTACGGATGTGATCGCTCATCAGCGGCGTGTTGATCAGCACTTCGATGGCCGCCCGACGACCCTGGCCGTCCACGGTCTGAACGAGCTGCTGGGCAACCATGGCCCGGAGGTTCAGGGACAGATCCATCCAGACCTGTGTGTGCCGGTCGCTGGGAAAGAAATGGATGATCCGGTCCAGCGCCTGGTTGGCATTGTTGGCGTGCAGGGTGCAGAGACACAGGTGACCGGTCTCGGCAAAGGCTATCGCGTGCTCCATGGTCTCGCGGGTCCGAACCTCACCGATCATGATCACGTCCGGCGCCTGGCGCAGGGTGTTCTTCAGCGCCACCTCGAAGGAGTCCGTGTCAACGCCCACTTCGCGCTGGGTGATGATACAACCCTTGTGCTGGTGGATGAATTCGATCGGATCCTCGATGGAGATGATATGGCCTGAGGAGTGCTCGTTCCGGTGCCCGATCATGGATGCCAGCGAGGTGGACTTACCGGTGCCTGTCGCGCCGACGAAGATGATCAGGCCGCGCTTGGTCATGGCCAGTTCTTCGATGATGGGCGGCAGGCCCAGATCAGAAATCAACGGGATGTTCACCTCGATCCGACGCAGCACCATGCCGATCAGGTTCCGCTGCTGAAAGGCGCTGACCCGGAAGCGGCCAAGGCCGCGGGTATTGATGGCGAAGTTGCACTCGTGCTCTTTGACGAACTGATCCTGCTGGTCCTTGTTCATCACCCCGAGAACGGTGTCCTTGGATTGCTCGGGCGAGAGGCTCGATTTACCTGCGGCGAACAACTTCCCGTTGATCTTCAGCATGGGCGGCTTGCCGGCGGTGATGAAGAGATCAGATGCGCCCTTCTCGACCACGAGTCTCAACAGCTTGTCGAATTCCATCTTCGTTGCCCTCTAACTTACCTTCGGCCCGATGCGCACCACGATCAGAAGTTCTCCGGGATCTTCGCCTTCTCCCGCGCGACATCGCGGGTAACGACCCGCTTAGCCACCAGGTCCTCGAGGCACTGATCGAGTGTCTGCATGCCGCTGCCGCTGCCAGTCTGGATCGCCGAGTACATCTGCGCGACCTTGTCTTCCCGAATCAGGTTTCGAATGGCCGGAACGCCGATCATGATCTCGTGGGCAGCTACCCGACCACCATTGGCCCGCTTCATGAGCGTCTGTGAGATAACGGCCTGCAGCGACTCTGAGAGCATGGAGCGGACCATGTCTTTCTCTTCGGCCGGGAACACGTCGATGACCCGGTCGATGGTCTTGGCCGCCGAGGTGGTGTGCAGCGTCCCGAATACCAGGTGACCGGTTTCCGCCGCGGTGAGTGCCAGGCGGATGGTTTCCAGGTCCCGCAGCTCACCCACCAGGATGATGTCCGGATCTTCCCGCAGTGCCGAACGCAGCGCCTCGTTGAAGCCGTGGGTATCCCGGTGGACCTCCCGTTGGTTCACCAGACACTTCTTCGATTCGTGCACGAATTCAATGGGGTCCTCGATGGTGAGGATGTGGTCGTAACGGTTGTCGTTGATGAAGTCGACCATGGCCGCGAGCGTCGTTGACTTGCCCGAGCCAGTCGGCCCCGTCACCAGCACCAGGCCGCGAGGCACCATGGAGATATCCTTGAAGACCTGACCCAGGTCCAGGTCTTCCATGGTCAGAACCTTGGAAGGAATGGTTCGGAATACCGCGCCCGCACCCCGGTTCTGGTTGAACGCGTTGACCCGGAAGCGGGCCACACCAGGCACTTCGAACGAGAAGTCGGCTTCCAGAAATTCCTCGAAGTCCTTACGCTGCTTGTCGTTCATGATCTCGTAGATGAGCGAGTGCACCTCGGAGTGCTCGAGCGGCGGCAGGTTGATGCGCCGTACGTCGCCGTCTACGCGGATCATGGGCGGTAGACCTGCAGAAAGGTGGAGGTCAGATGCGCCCTGTTTGGCGCTGAACGCGAGGAGTTCGGTTATATCCATTCTCTGTCCTTGTAGGCTCTGTCCTTTCGCTTCCGACGCTTGAAAGCGCAGGCTCAAGCCGCCTGAAGCTAAGGTTATAGTAGACTCCAAGTATCTGATTAACCACGCTCTTTGCCGGTGAGGGCTGAAACTGAGACCCGGTTCGCAAAGCACCTTTGCACTCTGTACAACTGACCGGTCCAGCCGTCATGCCAACGATCCAGGAAAACCTGCTAACCGTCCGGACCGCCATCACAGAAGCGGCGACCGCCGCCGGCCGTGATCCGGACAGCATCACCCTGATTGCGGTCTCGAAAACCAAACCGGCCGCCGATGTACTGGCGGCCCTGACCGCAGGCGCGCAGCATTTCGGGGAAAACTACGTTCAGGAAGCGGTTCTTAAGATCGCGGAGGTGCGCGCGGGCGCCACCGACACGCGCCCTGTCTGGCACTACATCGGCGCGATCCAGAGCAACAAGACCAGAGACATCGCAACGGCATTCGACTGGGTGCACACCATCAGCCGGGCGAAGATCGCCCGCCGCCTGGACGCCCAGTGCCCGGAAGATAAGCGTCTGTCGATCTGCCTGCAGGTGAACGTGGACAACGATCCGAACAAAGCGGGCGTCGCACCGGCGAAAACCGCCGCCCTGCTCGAGACCTGCCTCGGTCTCGAGCGACTGGACGTCCGCGGCCTCATGACCATACTGGATCCCGCAACCGAGCCCCGGGAAGGCTACAATCGCCTGCGCGAACTTTTCGAGGCGCTGAAGGACAGCGCGCCCGACTGCTGGGATACCCTCTCCATGGGGATGAGCGGCGACTATCCGGCAGCTATCGCTGCCGGCGCCACCCAGGTCCGGGTGGGTACCGCGATCTTCGGCTCGCGACCCGCTCAGCAGACGCGCGGATAGACTGCGCGATAAATTTAAGGAGATTCATGAGCGACGACACCATCGCCTTCATCGGCGGCGGCAATATGGCCCGCAGCCTGATCAGCGGGCTGCTGAATGGCGGCACTGCTCCAGAACACATTGCCGTGAGCGATCCGATGCCGGCTCAGCGCGAGCTGCTGGCCGAACTCGGCGTGCGCGTCACGGACGACAACGATGCCGCGCTTGAGGATGCAGCTGTGGTGGTGCTGGCAGTGAAACCCCAGGTGCTAGGCGAAGTGCTGCGGGGACTCACCCTGAGCGCCTCTCAACTCCTCGTCTCCATTGCCGCGGGTGTGCCTATCGCCGCGATGCGCGACTGGACACGGCCGGCTCAGCCCATCGTCCGCTGCATGCCGAATACCCCGGCGCTGCTCGGCGCCGGCATCACGGCGCTGTTTGCCAGCGATGCGGTGGACGAAGCAGGCAGGGATAGAGCCGAGAACGTGCTCTCGGCAGCTGGACGCACGTTGTGGGTGGATGACGAGGAGAAGCTGGATGCCGTAACGGCCGTTTCAGGTAGCGGACCGGCTTACTTCTTCTACCTCATGGAAGCCATGATCGAGGCGGGTATTGAGCAGGGTCTGGATCCGGAAACCGCGACCGAGCTGACGCTGGAAACCGCCTATGGCGCCGCACTGATGGCCAGGGAGCGGACCAGCGATCCGGCCGAGTTGCGCGCCAACGTCACTTCACCCGGCGGCACCACGGCCGCTGCCATCGGTGCGCTGGACGATGCCGGCGCAGGCGCTACCATTCGCAACGCGCTGGCCGCTGCCGGCGCCCGGTCCAAAACCCTGGCGGAGGAGTTCGGCAACTCATGACCGACGTGCTTTTCTATATCACTACCTTCCTGCTGCAGACGGTCACGGTGCTGTTTATCGCCCGCTTTCTGCTGCAGATCTGTCGGGTGGATTTCTACAACCCCATTTCCCAGGGCATCGTGAAGATCACCGACCCGGTGCTGAAGCCCATGCGGCTCGCCCTGCCGGGCTACCGGAACATCGACTTCGCTTCATTCCTGGCCGCTGTGCTGGCCCAGATCGTCTTTTTCTACGCCATCGCCGCCATACTCGGTCAGTTCCCTGGCACTGCAGTGCAGGTGATCGTGAACAGCTTCATCCGCGTGCTGTCCTTCATCGTCACCGGTTTCTGGTGGGCAATTCTGATCATGATCATCGCCAGCTTTCTGGCCCCCGGCAGCTACCACCCGGCTCTCGCTCTGCTGCAGCAGATCACTGAGCCGCTGCTGGCGCCCGCGCGGAAGCTGATTCCAGCGATGGGCGGGCTCGATTTCTCGCCCATCCTGGTATTTCTCCTGATCGGCGTGATCGAACGTATCCTGCCGCAGCTGTATATCTGAGCGATATCCGAGCCCCGAGCCACGGCATGAGCCAGACGAGCACCAGCAGCAACGGGTCGGTGGGCATCATCGAGCCGCGCACTTTCAGGCATTCCGCTGACTTTCAGCTGAAGTGTGGTATCACGCTGCCCGGCTTCGAACTGCTCTATGAGACCTACGGAGTGCTGAACGAGTCCGCGTCTAATGCGGTGCTGATATGTCACGCGCTGTCCGGCAATCACCACGCGGCCGGGTTTCACAGCGCCGATGACGCCAAGCCCGGTTGGTGGGATGCCTGCATCGGCCCCGGGAAGCCCATCGACACGAACCGGTTCTTCGTGGTCAGCCTGAACAACCTGGGCGGCTGCCATGGTTCCACCGGACCGCTCACTGACAACCCGGCGAGCGGCAAGCCCTGGGGGCCGGACTTCCCGACAGTGACGGTGAGTGACTGGGTACGCTCGCA
>Ga0316191_10003846_pt1 | contig 11146 bp, 7 predicted proteins | sample Eddworburr2cm_MG_FD_204928 | JGI IMG/M metagenome (GOLD analysis project Ga0316191, IMG submission 204928) | Coastal sediment microbial communities from Maine, United States - Eddy worm burrow 2 cm | ecosystem: Environmental > Aquatic > Marine > Coastal > Sediment | place: USA: Maine | collected... | reverse complement strand
CCCTGCAACACAGCATCATGGCAAGACCGGCTTTCAAGCGCGCCTGGACAAAGATCATCCCGAAACCGGTTGAACGCAGCACCTATGTGCTGGCATCCACGCTGTTGCTGGGTTGCATAGTGTATTTCTGGCAACCCTTGGGTGGCGTGCTCTGGCAGGTAACAGACCCGCTGGCGGTCAGTATCCTGTACGGCCTGTTTGCCATCGGCTGGGGCATCCTGTTTTTAGCCTCATTCCAGATCAATCACTTCGACTTGTTCGGACTGCGCCAGGTGTGGTTGTATTTTCGCGGCAAGCCCTACACGCAACTCGCGTTCAAAACCCCCTGGCTGTATCGCCACATGCGTCATCCCCTGTATGTCGGCCTTATGATTGGCCTGTGGGCAGCGCCCACCATGACCGTCGCGCACCTGGTATTTGCCCTGCTATGCACAGCTTATATCTTCGTCGGTACGCGACTGGAGGAGAAAGACCTGGAAAATTCGCTGCCCGAGTACACGCAGTATAAAAAGGAAGTACCCATGTTTATGCCAAACATCGGGAAGAAGGTATCGCAGGATATTGCGCTCGAGGGTGTTCTGAAGCAGTCGCAATAGTATGCGGGAAACAAGTGAGTAGCCCAGGCACCGGGCTACTCACAATTTACCCGAAATATCCAGACTGTTAAGCAGGAGTCCACGGTCGGCTGGATTCCGTTGATGGGTGGTTTACACGCCCTGCTATGTCCGCCAAACGGCGGATAGCCGCCAAAAGCTGTAAAGCAGCAGTTTGTAAATATCCTGCCATGTAGCACATTGCACCCGAAATTGGGTCTCATAACCCGGTTACCTCCACCGGTTAATAATATTATGCCAAGTGTTTTCATTACCTCTCGTAGCGCACCTCACTACAAGCCACAACAGGCCAGAACTCGCCCTACCCATTAGCTAAGGCCGCGACGGCGATAGTCTTGCCGGTACCAGTCGCACCAACAAACAGTCCGCGCATACCGAGAACGCAGTTGCCGTTGCCGGCTGGCAAGGAAGCCAGTGCGGGTGGCAGCAGGGCGCAGGGCCCTTCCTTACGTTCGGGCGATCCGTTGACACGTGGTGAAAAGGATATTTATTCGACCTATACTTTCGCTCTGACCCCGAGTAGTTCTTCACAATCCGGAAACAGTATAGACAAGGACCAGCCTATGAATCAGAGCGAGAAAACATCAACTCATTGGATTGGAGGTCTGGTCAGGAAAAGCAGCGGCTGGCGCATCGCCGCGCTCATTGGCTGCCTGCTGGTGGCAATGCTGGCGTTCGGGCTCCTGTATATTGCATGGTTTCGCTGGATACCGTCCCTGTTTCAATGGGGTTTCGTGTCGTTCACGCTGGATATTCATGCTGTCGGAAAGCTTTTGGCATCGGCCATCGGCATTTTCTTCCTCGCTTTTCTGCCCATCGGTGTTGTTACCTGGCCCTTTCAGTGGATTGGCTTTCTGTTGTCAATCTACGCCGAGGAACAGGAAGACAAGGATCGCAACAAGATCAAGAAAGTGGAAGGCCTGGACCAGAAACTGGAAGACGAGATTCTCAGGGAGGAAGACGACGAGCATATGCGTGGTCTGATCAGGCTGGTGCGCTTCAGCAAGCAACAGCTCAACCAGTATTACGATACTGCAACCCACCAGATGCGCAGAAGCTTCCTCTACAGTACGTTCGCGATGTGGGCGGGGTTCCTGATCATCTTGCTGGTTATTTTTCAGTATCTCGCACCGAAGAGCTGGGAACTGCCATCGCCGCCGGGCGGAGTAAACTACATGCTTACCGCAGCCGGAGTGTTAATAGAGGTGGTCTCTGCGCTGTTCTTCTGGGTGTACCGTACCGCCAAGGCGGAGGAACGCTACTTTTATGCGCGCCGGATTTACCTGCACAGCGTGTTGCTGGGCTTCAGGGTATCCCAAAGCATGCAGGAATCCGGTGACCTCGCCAAACAGAAAATTGTCGAGCACCTGCTGGAAGGAACGCTGGAGGGAGAACCAGGGCCGGAGTTACCAAGCGGCGTGAAGATGGCGAAACTGGCAACGAGCACCGCCGGAAAATAAGGAGCACGGAGACCCTCCCCCGTTTTCCTCTCGCTATACTGTTTTTTCGCTGACACAGTTTTTAAGTAATGAATCCGCCTGATATCGACATTGCAGGCATCCCCTATTTTCCGTGCAGAACTTGGGGTCAGGGTTGATCGAAACAGGTACAGGCAAATTCAACTGATCCTTCTCCGTATATGCCCGATTAACCATTGCCTCCAGCCGACCACCTCTGTCGATCCCGCTTCTCCGGCGTCGGTTAAGGCACGTCGTTCAAATGTCTTCTTTCCGCCGCTTTCCCATCATAGAGATTATTGGCCTCGATGTCTGGGTACGGTCGGAAGTTCCCGTTTAGCGACTGCGATTTCAACCGATCGACGCAACACGCTGATTAAATCGTTCAGCTGGCGCTGCTCCGTACGGTGAAGTTCGGCCACTTCCGGACCTTTAGCGCGACGCAAAAACGGCGACCGAAGCCGCCTTTTTCGTTGATGCCATTGTAACCCTTAAACAGTTTTCTTTCTTCTAGCTATCCCTATCAGCCGCACTAGGCCAGAGTCGAAAAGCCAGGCGACTGGACAGAGGCAGACGAAATGGAATGGCCTGCAAGTGTGTTGATCGCCTCCATCGAAGATCCAGGAAACTTCAAAAATGGTCGGTCTATGGAGCCGCGCCCCAGGAACCGTCCCTGCCCCACCATCTTCGGCGCACATAACAAAAAGCCCCTCCCGAAGGAGGGGCAAGGTTGCTATCGCTGTAGCCGAACGTTGTCTATCAGCGGCGACGCAGGTTGCGCAAGCCGATATAGAACAGGCCGCCCAGTACCAGCATGGGGAACAGTGGCTGGAAGCTAGCGTGCCGGTTCAGTGTACAACCACCGCCACCACCGCCACCGCCACTGCTGGTGGGTGCCGTGTTGACAGTCACCGTTGCACTGACCGTGTTATTGGTACCGTCCGGATCGCTCTGGTCGGCATCGACACTCGCAGACAGGTCTACCGTGCCGACTGCATCGGCTGTCACGACCAGCACCACGTCGACATCAGGTCCACCGACACCAATCGCACCAAGTGCACACAAAATGTCGCCGTTGTTTTCCGAGCAGGCAGTGCCGTTGTCCGGTGTTGCCGACACGTAGGTCGCACCGGCGGGCAGCGTGCCGCCCATACGAACGCCCGTTGCATCGTCCGGACCCAGGTTGCTGACCGTGAAGGTCACGGTCACTTGCTGGCCCAGGGTGACCGAGTTTGTCGATGCTATCGCCGTCAACTCCATATCGACGCTGCCGAGCACTTCGATATTGACACTGGCGAAGTTGTTGCTCGGGTCCGTGTCATTGTCCGACAGAGCGGCTGCGGTTACCACGGTGTTACCGATACTCACCGCCGTGGTGCTGATGTCCACGGTAGCGATCGCATCGTCGCCGAGGTTCGCCAGGTTACAGGTCACCAGACCGTTTGCCTCCACGCAGGCGCCACCGGTTATCGTAGCGGAAATGTACGATAGGGCCGCCGGCAGGGTCGCGGTCACCACGATGTTGGTGTCCGGGGCTCCGCCGGTGTTGTGGACCTCGATGGAGATCGGCACCGTGTCACCCTGATCGACTCTGTTGGGTGCCGTCATGTTGTTGATGTGCAGGTCGGTGAACACCCTGAACAGCTCGAAGGCGCCGATGTCGCAGATGAATCCGCTGCCACCGTCGGCCGGCCTGATACTGCCACGCTGGTCGTTGTTGGGACAGACCGTGTTGTTGCCGCTGTCCAGTGCAGGGCTGGTATCCGGGATGGCGTGGGTCTCGGTGAGTCCATCCAGCAACGTATTGTTGTCTGCCAGTGCCACCAGCAGGGGATCGGTATTGGTCTGATCGCCGGTGAATGCCAGCAGGCAGGTATTATCATCTTCCAGGTTGTTGCCCAGCGACACCATGGTACCCGGCGGACAGGTGGGACTGCCGCCACTGCAGCCGCAGTTGGAGGCCACCGGCGCGGCGCTATTCTTGGTATTCCCCGCCACAATGGTGTTGACCATGTTGTAGACACCCGAGCCGAACGAGTTCAGGCCGCCACCACCGCCGGGGGCGTCGGTATCTGCCGTGTTGTTCGCCACCGTGACATTAGTCAGGTTGATGGTGCCGTTGGTGGTGATGCCGCCACCGACATCACTGGCGGTGTTGCCGCTGACAGTGCAGTTGGTGAGATCGATGACGATGCCGGCGCGCCCGGCGATGCCGCCGCCACCGATCGCCGTATTGCCGTTGATACTGGTTTGACGGATGGTGGTGGTATGAAAACCGGTATCGAACAGGGCGCCACCGTTTTCAGCATCATTTCCGCTATCCAGTCCCGTGGCTGGGAAGCCCGCCGGTGGTGTATCGGACAGCGCACCAAGGGTGGTGTTTTCCAGCTCCAGCACTTCATCGTTGTAGATACCGCCACCGTTGGCGCCGGACTCGTTGCCACTGATGACGGAATCGACCACCGTTGCCGGTGCGGCGCTATACAGGCCGCCACCGTCGGCGCCGGACCAGCTGCTCATCAGTACCACGTGGTTCAGTGTCACGTCGCCGATGCTGAAGCCCTCCTCGTCACCCGGCTTGCCGCCCGGGAAGGGACCCATGTCACTGTCACCGCCACCGCCGCCACCACCGGGACCGTGTATCGACTCCTCGTACAGCACCACAGCATTACTGGCGCCAAGACCGATGGCACCGCCCATGCGCCGGAACTGCCAGATAGTGACACTGCCGGCGGTGTCGTCGACGATATCGATGTCGTAGGCGTTCGGTGTCCCGACGGTGCCGGCGTCGGTCGGCAGCAGGCCGACTTCACCGTTCAGTACCGTGAGTTCCTCGATCAGTACGCTGTCGATATTGGCGCCGTCGGTCTGGATATGGAACACACGATCACCGGTCAAGGGGTCGGTATCCATGGACGGTGCCGAACCCCAGCCAACCACAGTCTGGTCAGGCCCGGCACCGGTGATGGTAAGATCACTTGTGATATCCAGGTCTCCGATGCTGGCATCGGCCGTAACCACCGGCAGGTAGGGATTGTTTTCTGTACCGTTTCCGGTACAGGGTGTGGTGCCGTCACAGCGTTCGTCGACACCGGTAATCGACAGAGTGTAGGTGTCGACACCGAGGCTGATGCTGTCCGCCCCGGCCAGCGCGTTGGCTTCCATGATGGCTGCGCGCAAGGTGCAGTTGCCGGCACCGTCGTCGCAGATGCCGTCGCCCGGATTGGCGTCGACCACGTCGGTGTTACTGTCGACCGTGAAGGCCGCGGCGTGCACGGACCATGGGGCCGCACTGCAACAGATGAAGCCCGCCAGCGCCACGCTCTGCAAGGTGCTGATTGTTCGTTTGCTTTTCATCGTCTGATCCTCTCGAGTAAGTGTATAACCAGGTCTTTTTAAACGACTGCCGGTGCATGCGGAAACGGCTTCAGATGTCCGGTGGTGTGGATAGACTGTGTCGTCGCTTTTTCATAAGCGGCTATTCCTCTTCTGTCGCAATAGCACCGGGATCACCAGCACCGACAGCAGCAACGGGTCGAACGAGGCATTCGGTGTGACGCTACACCCACCACCGTTGTTGTCGCTGCTCAGCCCGTCCGCCACCTCTATCGGCGTACCGCTGGCGAATACGGCTTCGGTTTCAAGCGCCGCGGTCTGCATCCAGGTGATATAGATTTTGCTGCCGTCAGGCGGTGTACGCAGCTGCGACTCGCCGTTCTCGTTGTCATCGGTTGCGACACCGCCCTCGGCGATGGTTATCACAGGCTCGTAGGTTTCACCGCGATCGCTGGTGCGGGTGGCATAAAGATCCAGGTTGATGGACTGCGTGCGAATGGCTTCGTACTGATTGACCTCGGTTCCCCACACGACGTAGTAGATATCCTTGTTCTGCACGTCGCGCGGATCGCTGCTGCCGCTGACGCTGCTCGGCGTACCGGCCAGGCGCGGTTCCTTGACGTTGACGGTCTTCGGCTGCCTGGACAGGTTGCGTGCACTGTCCCAGGTCTGACCACCGTCGTGTGAGCGGCGCAGGTAGAAATCGTAGTTTTCCAAATCGGTGTAGCGCGCTACGGCCTGGTCCGGCGTGTAGACATAACCCAGTGCGATGAAATCGCCGACGATAATGGCGCGGTGGGCGCGCGCGTCCTCGATCGGATCCAGGAAGGTTTCATCGCCGAGGTCTGCCGAGCTCATGTTCAGCGCCGGGGTATTGCCTGCCGCGGCGAACGGATCGCCGGTGCCTATTACGGACGGGTCCAGGTCCTGTGGTCGCCAGCCGGCATCGGGTATAGCAGCGAGGTCCGTGCCGGCCGGTACCCGACCGATGCGGGCCATGATGTCGGCGGGACCGCCCTGGCCCTCCAGGCCCTGGCGCCACAGGAACACCAGGCGCGTACCCTGTGCGCCGCCGGGCGTGCTGCGCACTACCAGGCGCGGGCGACGGCCGTTCTGGGTGGGATCGCTGACGATCACGCCCGGCTGGGCGGCGACCGGTTTATTGAATTGAAACAGGTGATAGATGATGTACTTGCCCTCGATAGTGCCCAGTCCCTTGGTTTCCTCGTAGGCCAGTACCGCCTGGGCAGGCGTCCCCTGGGCGTTGCCGACGAACAGGCTGGGGCGCGAGGCGCCGACGTTGGCCAGCTCGTTGTCAGATATCCGCACCGGCGCCGACCAGCTACCGCCGCCGGTGAAATCGGTGGTGCTGATCCAGCTGTACCAGATGTCGGTGCCGTGGGTGACCTTGGCACCGCTGCCGCCGTCGCCCGGCCCTTCCGCCTCGCCCGGCTGCAGACCTTCCGGATCTTCCTGCCAGGTGATAGCCAGGCCCGCCCCCGCGCCGCGCGCCTGATCCTGGATGGCGTCGCGTGACGCATCGGTCAGGCGTTCAACCGCCAGCACGCTTACACCCGCTGCGCTGTTTTTCAGTCGCGCCGCGTAGACACAACTGTAGGGGACTTCGATGAAGCCGGGATTCAGGTTGAAGACGGGTGCCACGTACTGGGCCGATCCCTGCACGCCGGAGTCGCAGTGCTTGTCGACCCAGGTCACCAGGATATTGTTGCCGTTGCCAGGTGCGAAAACATTGGGTTTCGACGAGTCGCCGTAGAAGGCCTGTGGCGGCAGGCCGCCCAGGCCGTCGGCGCCGTTTCCGTCCGGGTCGTAAAGTGTGGCAGTTGAAAGGTTGGCGCTCAGGGCGATATTTTGCGGCGCAGACCAGCTGGCCCCGTCATCCTTGGAGTAGGTAAAATAGATGTCACGCGCAGCACGCAGATTGCCATCAAAATCCCAGGCGCTGTCCAGCGGTCCGGTGGCGTCGCCGTACACCACCAGCAGCGTGCCGTCCTTAAGGCCCAGAATCTTGGCTTTGTTGGCTACGTGTTCCGTAGCCGGCTGTGTGGAGATGATGGTCGGGGCGTTGAATTCGAGCCGAGTTTCGGCGTAGCCGGCGGCAACCGTTAGCGCCAATAAAATAACTGCTTTTGAAACAAACCCCCGCATTTTCCACTCACTTGATTACTGAGCGTTTTATTACGCGCTACGAGGATCGGGAAATGTATTTTTTCGGCAACCTCAATCGCGCGAGATAACACTACCCATATACTAGTATATAGACTACGTAGCCTCATTCGTTTTGATCTAGATCAAATAAGCACAAAAGAACACTGAGCATTGGAAATCACAGGGCTACAGATGAAAACCGACTGGCTATGCAGTATCGCCCGTGTACAACACCTGCTATATGTGCTGAAAAAGTACGGCAGGATTGGTTATTTTCTGGTGGAATAATGCGCGACAACCATTCAGGCTGAATGAAAATTCAAATTGATACTTCTCAACTCTTACAATTTCGTCTCTAATACTAATCAATGACTTTTATTACTGATATCGTTTCCACAAACGTTCACGAAGCCCGCATATCGGCTATCAAAGATATGGCCATGTTAAGCGCCAGGGTAGAGGGAGCCGCATCGCTCACCTGGGGGCTACCGTCTTTTCGCACACCGGAATATATTCGCCGGGGAGTCAAACGGTATCTTGATGAAGATCTCGATGCTGGCAAATATACCTTACCCGACGGTCTGCCTGAACTACGTGAACTGGTCGTCGCAAAACACAAAGCAAAAACCGGTATTGATGTTGACGCGGATGAGAATGTGATGATCGCTGCCGGCAATATGCAAGGTTTGAACACACTGTTTCATACCATGCTCGACCCGGGCGATGAAATTATCCTGACCGACCCGTGTTTTGCATCACACATCCAACAGATTAATTTGTTCCTGGGCAAAGTGGTTTACTGGCCGCTGGGTGAAAACAATAACTGGTCTCTGGATATAGATTTATTACCGGATTTAATTACTGACAAAACTCAAGCCATAGTTCTTGTTAGTCCATCAAACCCTACGGGAAAAATATTTTCCAAAGATAAATTGATCCGTGTCGGTGAGATCGCCAGGCGACACAATATACTGATTATTGTCGATGACCCGTATAGTGACTTCGTTTACGACAACAGGAATAAATATTTTAATCTCGCCAGCGTTGAGGAATTCAGAGAACACATTGTTTATCTGTACTCATTTTCTAAATCCTATGCCATGAGCGGTTGGCGATTGGCCTATATGGTAATGCCTGCAGAGTTGAAACGTGAAGCGCTCAAAGTACACGATGCAACAATGATTTGTGCGCCGCGCATTTCCCAGTTGGCGGGTATTGTTGCATTGAGTCACCCCTCTGACCACAAGCAGGAATTTGAAACTATTCTGAATGGTCGCAGAGAACTGATCTGCCAGAGACTCGACAATATACCGCATGTTTTTGCCCATCAAAAACCCGAAGGGGCATATTATATTTTTCCAAAAATAATTGCAGCCCACACAAATTCGAAAGAATTCGCAATAGATTTACTGAACAATGCCAGAGTTACGGTCACACCTGGCAGTGCCTTTGGACCTTCAGGTGAACATCACGTGAGGATGGCATACTGCGTTGATGAAGATACAATCAATCTGGCGTTTGACCGAATCGAAAAATATTACAGAATTAACGGGGTCGGTGACAAACGATAACGATTACGATTTGTCACCGACCCCTTTAATTAATTGGCATCTCCTGGAAGTACCAGCGTGGCGTAGTCACCCATAGCGGCCCGGATTTCCTGAATCGTCGGGTATTCGGCGAAGGCTGGATCCTCCAGTGCGCCTCCACACACCAGGTAGGTGACATTGGATTGCTTTTCAGCATGCAGCCCCATGAAGTAAAAGTACATCAGCCGGCTCTCACCATTATCACCGCCACTTCCACCGCCACCCGCGATGACGGTATCACCCGCCGCGGCCAGGCGAATACGGTCGCTGGAGACAATATCGCCCTCAAACCCGTACACATTTTCGATACTAAAACGGTCGGCATGAACAGATTGTGATTGTTCCGAAATGTCCCGAACCCTCAATTGACAATGCGGCTTATAATCGTTAATCCCGTATAACATTCGGCCTTCCTGAAAAAACACGCGAGTGCGGCGGGGTGGAATGTCGACGTCCTTGTGCAGCTCAAGTACCCAGCCCTGGATGGGGATATACGATTGATTCGTCGCATCTTTGATCGTGACGGGTCCGCAAGCCAGCAACAGCCAGTGAAGGCAGAAAAATAACGTAATTAAAGCCACACGCCTGTATAGCATCAGGATGCTCCGGCAGGTTATGTAAACCCGATCGCCTTATCTCACGAATAACTATAGACGAGATTAAAGGGTTCGGTGACTCCTTAATACCCGCGCTTGATGTCCACCACATTAAGCATGCGCTCGCCCTGCGTATAGCGGCGCAGGTTCTCGCGCACCACCAGCCAGAAGCGTTCCATTTGCGCATCCGAGCCGGCGCTGATGTGGGGCGTGATAATGATGTTCCTGGCGCTCCACAAGGGATGCCCGGGCGGCAACGGTTCCGGATCCTGCACGTCCAGGGCGGCCCCGCCGAGATGCCCGGTATTCAGGGCATCGATAAGATCACCGGTCACCACGCTTTTACCGCGCCCTACATTGATGAAATAAGCGCCGGACTTCATTTTTGCAAACAGCTTGCGATCGAAAAGTCCCGTGGTCGCAGGCGTCAGTGGCGTGGCATTGACCACCACGTCGGCCTGCCCGGCGAGCTCGGCCAACTCATTGGACAGGCCAACATAAGCCACGAAATCCGGTCCCTGGCGCGAGGAATTACGCGTTGCGATCACGCGCATGCCGAGGGCATTTGCCCGGCGCGCGATCTCAGTGCCGATACCGCCGAGCCCCACGACCAGCATGGTACGGCCCTGCACCTCCCACACCTCAGTGCGCTTCACCGCGCTGCGGTCCCATTGTTGCTCGCGCTGCCGGTCATGGAAAACATGCAGTTTGCGCGTCAGCATGTACATCATGCCAATCGTGTGCTCGGCGATGCCCGGTCCGTAGATGCGTTGCATATTCGTCACCAGAAGATCACGCTCCTGGATCAAGGGTGAACTCGTACATCGATCGACCCCGGCTGAATAATTGAGAATATAGCGCAATTCCACGCCGTTATTCAGCGTCTTCTGCGTGCAATAGCCGAGCAGCACATCCGTACCGTCGAGCAGATTCGCCGCCTCTTTGCGTGACTTTGCGACGACCAACTCGGCACCCCCTGCCACCTGCTTCAACCACGTGACCGCATCGGGCCTGGATTGTAATTGCCGCTCTTCCATCAGCACCACAATGCGCCTGGGTTTCTGCCAATACGTCGCCTCCCGGATGGGTTGCGGGCTTTGCTTAAGCCCCAAATCCTGTATCAGCTGCGCCGTCGCCGCATCGGGCCCTGCCGCCGACAGCGCGGTACTGCACAAAAACGCACAACAGAGCACACCCAGAAGACGCAGCATCGCAGTCACTCCATTTTCCAACAATTAATAATTAACCAGCCCATGGTTGAAAATATCTGGAGAGTCGATAACAGTAATCCCGATAATCCCAACCTTCCGCTGTACATTTACTGACTTTAAAGTTCTTTGACCTTTTCCAGCATTTCCTGTGCGTGACCATCCGCGGTAACAGCATAC
>Ga0316191_10003844_pt1 | contig 11148 bp, 9 predicted proteins | sample Eddworburr2cm_MG_FD_204928 | JGI IMG/M metagenome (GOLD analysis project Ga0316191, IMG submission 204928) | Coastal sediment microbial communities from Maine, United States - Eddy worm burrow 2 cm | ecosystem: Environmental > Aquatic > Marine > Coastal > Sediment | place: USA: Maine | collected... | reverse complement strand
TGACCGTTGAGATGGTCGACGAAATTCTGGACGGACTGGACTGATGGCGTACGAACAGAATCTCGTTTGCTTCAACACGTTCGGTTCGAAAGAATCGTGGACGCTGGCAACTTACGAGAAGCACGACGGTTATAAAGCGTGGCGCAGTATTCTCGCCGGCGGCATGACGCCGGCCGAGGTTATCGACGAAGTCAAAGCGTCTGGCTTGCGCGGCCGCGGCGGCGCCGGGTTCCCGACTGGGCTGAAGTGGAGCTTCATGCCGAAGAACTACGACGGTCAGAAATATCTTGTGGTCAACTCGGATGAGTCCGAGCCCGGGACCTGCCACGACCGTGAAATTCTGCGTTACAACCCGCACGCCCTGGTCGAAGGTATGGCAATTGCCGCCTACGCAATGGGAGCCACGGTCGCATACAACTACATGCGTGGCGAGTTCATGGACGAGCCGTTCCCTCGCTTCGAGGCGGCCGTGAAAGAAGCCTACGAAGCAGGCTTGTTGGGCAAGAACGTGCAGGGCAGTGGCATCGACATCGATATCCACGGGTTTATCGGGGCAGGCGCCTACATCTGTGGCGAAGAAACAGCCCTGATCGAGTCGCTTGAAGGCAAGCAGGGCCGACCGCGCTTCAAGCCGCCTTTCCCGGCGAACTTCGGCCTGTATGGCAAGCCGACGACCATCAACAACACTCAGAGTATTGCGAGTGTGCCGACGATCCTGCGTAACGGTGCCGCCTGGTTTGCAGCGCTCGGACCCGAAGGTTCGGGTGGTACGGCTCAGTTCTCGGTTTCCGGTCATGTGGAAAAGCCAGGCAATTACGAGCTGCCGATGGGTATTCCATTCAAAGTGCTGCTCGAGGATATCTGTGGCGGCGTCTGGAAAGGCCGCAAGCTGAAGGCAGTTATTCCTGGCGGGTCGTCCTGCAAGGTCGTTCCGGCTGAAGTCATCATGAACACCACGATGGATTACAACTCGCTGCAACAGGCGGGATCATCGTTTGGTACCGGTGCTGTCATGGTCATGGACGAAACGACATGCATGGTCAAAGTGCTGCGTCGGATTTCACGCTTCTACATGGCCGAGTCGTGTGGGCAGTGCACACCGTGTCGTGAAGGCACGGGTTGGTTGTACCGCATGTTGACACGCATCGTCGATGGCAAGGGCGAGGAAGCGGATCTCGAGAAGCTCGTTGATGTTGCCAACAAGATTGAAGGACACACCATTTGTGCGCTGGGTGATGCCGCGGCGTGGCCCGTGCAGAGTTTCCTGAAACACTATCGCCATGAATTTGAATACATGGTTCGCAACAACGGCCGAAGCATCGTTGACGATGCGCCGGACGCGGCGGCATAACGGCAATGAGTAACGATATCGTAAACATTGAAGTTGACGGTAAGCCGGTCGAAGCGCGCCCGGGGCAGATGATCATCGAGGTGACCGACAATATCGGCGCCTATGTGCCGCGCTTCTGCTACCACGACAAGCTGAGCATCGCGGCGAACTGCCGCATGTGCCTGGTTGACGTTGAAGGTGCGCCCAAGCCGATTCCGGCCTGCGCACAGCCTGTGTCGGAAGGCATGAAGGTATTCACGAAATCGCCTCGCGCAATTGCTGCGCAAAAAGCGACCATGGAGTTCCTGCTCATCAATCACCCGCTGGATTGCCCGATCTGCGACCAGGGGGGTGAGTGTGAGCTGCAGGATCTGGCGATCGGCTACGGACGTGACGTTTCGCGTTACAACGACGGCAAGCGTGTCGTTAAAGACAAGGACCTGGGTCCGCTCGTATCGACCGACATGACCCGCTGTATCCATTGCACGCGCTGCGTCCGTTTCGGAGAAGAGATCCAGGGCAAGCCACAGCTGGGTACGACGCTGCGTGGTGAGGACGTTGTTATTTCGACCTACGTCGAGCAGAACATCGACCATGAGCTGTCGGCCAATATCATCGATATTTGTCCGGTCGGCGCACTGAACAACAAGCCGTACCGTTACAGCGCCCGTGCCTGGGAAATGACGCAGTGTGCGACGATCGCGCCACATGACTGTGTTGGTTCCAACATAGCGGCGCACGTCTTGCGCGGCACGGTCAAGCGTGTTGTTCCGCGGACCAACGAAGCGATCAACGAGAGCTGGATTTCCGATCGCGATCGTTTTAGCTACGAAGGTATTTACTCGCCGGAACGCTTGCTGCGGCCGCGCATCAAGGAGAGCGGTGAATGGCGCGATCTCGATTGGGAAGACGCGCTCGAAGCTGCTGCCGGTGCGCTTCAGGATGGCGACGACATCGGGCTGATTGCATCGCCGAGCGCGACGGTCGAGGAAGGACATCTACTGTCACAACTCGCTGACCATCTGGGCACCGGCAATATTGACCATCGCATCGAAAGACGTGATTTCTCGGATCAGGACAACGACCCCGCATTCCCGTGGCTCGGCTGCAGTATTGCCGAACTCGAGGACCAGGACGCGATCTTTGTCATCGGCTCGAATATTCGCCAGGAAGCTCCTATTCTCGCGCACCGTATCCGCAAAGCGGCGCTGGGTGGAGCGAGCGTGAGCTTCGCCAGCAGTGTCGAGCACGAGTATTTCTTCGATATCGATCATTACCTCTCAGGTGCAGGTTTGGTCGAGTTGCTGTCGGGCGACGGGGTGAGACCGATCGTTGAAAAACTCGAGAACGCCGACAACGCGCTGGTGCTGCTCGGCAACATCGCTGGCAGGCACGGGGCGTCAAGCGCAGTACGTGCACTGGCCGCCGAGATCGCCGGCAAGACGGGTGCGAAACTCGGCACCTTGTCTCCGGGCGCCAATAGTGCCGGCCTGAGCCTCGCGGGCGTCTTGCCACGCAAGGGCACGGGTCAGCACGCTGGTGCGATGCTCGATGAGTCGCTGGATGCCGTGGTGTTGCTCAATGTAGAGCCTGATGCAGATTTTCATGCCACCGCTGATCCCGTCGCGAAACTCGCAAAGCAGGGAATCGTCGTTGCACTTACACCGTTTGTGTCCGATGCGCTACTCGAAGCTGCCGATCTGCTGTTGCCAATCGGTACGTTTGCCGAGACGTCCGGTACCTACGTTAACGTGGAAGGCACCTGGCAGAGCTTTGCCGGTGTTGCCAAACCGGTCGGCGAAGCACGTCCGGCCTGGAAGGTGCTGCGTGTACTCGGCAACCTCGTTGGCGCCGAAGGCTTCGACTACGTAACGAGCGAGGATGTGCTCGAAGAGTGCAAGGCGAAGTCTGGCGACGTTGCTGCAGGAAGCTACAGCGCCGGCAAAGCAGCCCATGTGAACGGTGCGGACGCACCGGGTGATGAAATCGACACGCCGTTGTATTCAGTGGACAGCCTTGTACGTCGAGCCAGGGCTCTTCAGCTCACTCCTGAGGCACGTCGCGCGGCAGGTGAGGGGGACAACTGATGCTCGAGTTCTTCGCCGGTCTCGTCCCGCAGTTCGCACTCGATTTCTGGGTGACGATCCCGCCGCTTCTGCAATACATCATCACGACACTGTTCAAGATCCTGATCCTCACCGTTGGCGTGATTCTTTGCGTGGCGTTCTCGACCTATTTCGAACGCAAGGTCATTGGCAGCATGCAGTCCCGTGTCGGCCCGAACCGAGTTGGCCCGATGGGGTTGCTGCAGCCGTTTGCAGACGTCTTCAAGCTTCTCTTCAAGGAAGTGATCGTTCCGTCGCAGTCGAGCAAGTTCATCTTCGTCATTGCGCCGTTGCTATCGCTGACTCCGGCGCTGGCGGCGTGGGCTGTAATCCCGATGAACAACTGGTTTGTTATCGCGGACATCAACGCAGGGCTTTTGTACGTGCTCGCGCTGACCTCGGTTGGCGTCTACGGCGTCATCCTTGCCGGTTGGGCGACGAACTCGAAATACGCGTTGCTCGGTGCGATGCGCTCGGCCGCGCAGATCGTGGCATACGAAATCGCAATGGGCTTCGCGCTGGTTGGCGTGCTCATGGCCAGCGGTAGCCTGAATATCGGCGAGATCGTCAATGCGCAGGCGGGCGGTGTCAGCCAGTGGTTCATCCTGCCTCTGTTCCCGCTGTTCGTCGTGTACTGGATTGCCGGTGTCGCCGAAACGAACCGTGCGCCGTTCGACGTTGCGGAAGGCGAATCCGAAATCGTCGCTGGTTTCCACGTCGAGTATTCAGGTGTGGCATTCGCGCTGTTCTTCCTGGCCGAATACGCGAACATGATTCTTATTTCGACTTTGACTGCCGTGTTCTTCCTCGGCGGCTGGGCGTCACCATTTGAAGGCTGGACCTTCCTCAATGACATCTCCTGGCTCGCATGGCTGACAGTTGGTGGTCTCCCCTGGTTATTCGTGAAGATGTGCATGTTCATGTACATCTTCTTCTGGATGCGTGCGACGTTCCCGCGTTATCGCTATGACCAGATCATGCGCCTGGGCTGGAAAGTATTTATTCCCGTGACGATTGTCTGGATTGCTGTTGAAGGTTCGATGGTGTGGTTCCAGGTTGGGCCATGGGCAGGAATGGGCGGATAGGACGATGAATCAGGTAATCAGCTACATCAAGACGTTCGCTCTCTGGGAGCTCCTCAAGGGCCTCTCGGTTACACAGCGCAACTGGTTTAGAAAGAGCGTTACGCTCGAATATCCGGAAGAGAAGACGCCTCAGTCGCCCCGATTCCGCGGCTTGCACGCATTGCGTCGTTATCCGAACGGTGAAGAACGCTGTATCGCGTGCAAGCTCTGCGAGGCTGTGTGTCCTGCGCTTGCGATTACGATCGAATCGGACGTCGCCGATGACGGCACGCGCCGCACGACGCGCTACGACATTGATCTCTTCAAGTGCATTTACTGCGGCTTCTGTGAAGAAGCTTGCCCCGTTGATGCGATCGTCGAGACGCGCCTCCACGAATACCATATGGAAGCGCCGGGCGAGAACATCATGACCAAAGACAAGCTGCTGGGTGTTGGCGACAAGTACGACGCCATGATTTCTGCTGACAAAGCAGCTGACGCGAAGTATCGGTAGGGCGCAGAGATGATGTTGCATTCCATACTTTTCTACGTATTCGCGACGATCATGTTCGGCGCAGCCCTTGGTGTCGTATTTTCGCGTAACCCGGTGCATGCCGTCATGTTCCTCGTGTTTACATTTTTCAACGCCGCCATTCTCTGGCTGCTCGCCGAAGCCGAGTTCCTGGCCATCGTGCTGGTGCTCGTCTATGTGGGCGCGGTCATGGTGCTGTTCCTGTTCGTCGTCATGATGCTCGAGGTCAACATTGAGGCAGCAAAACGCGGCCTGACTCGCTACGCGCCGCTTGGAATTGGCCTGGCGTTATTCATGGCGATTGAGTTGATCAACGTCATCTGGCTGCGCACCGGAATGTCGTCAGGAAGCAGCGGGTTTGCGCCAACACCTGAGGGCTATAGCAATACCAAGGCACTGGGCTCCGTTTTGTATACCGAGCATGTCTATGCCTTCGAAATTGCGGCAGTCATTCTGCTGCTGGCCATTATTGCGGCCATCACGTTGACGATGCGCAAGCGCCCCGGTCTCAAGGCGCAGAATGTTTCGAAACAGGTTGCGGTGCGTGCGAAGGATCGTGTCCGTGTGGTCAAGATGGACGCGGAGAAGAGGCAATGATCGGCTTGCAGCACTACCTGACGATAGCCGGGATGCTCTTCGTGTTGAGTCTTGCCGGCATCATTATCAACCGCAAGAACCTGATCCTGCTGCTCATGTGCATCGAGCTCATGCTGCTCGCGGTCAACACCAACTTCATCGCTTTCTCGCGTTTCCTCGGCGATGAGACGGGGCAGGTCTTCGTGTTCTTTATTCTGACGGTCGCGGCTGCTGAAGCGGCGATCGGCCTGGCAATTCTCGTTGTGCTGTTCCGCAACCGGCGATCCATCGCGGTGCAGGAACTCAATACGTTGAAAGGTTGATATGTACAACTACTACCTGATAATCGTATTGGCACCGCTTGCGGCAGCGATCATCGCTGGTCTTGCAGGCAAGCAGATCGGCCGCGCCGGCGCGCACTGGGTGACGAGCATTGGTGTGGGCATTTCCTGCGCATTGTCATTGCTTGTGCTCAAGAACATGTTCTGGGGCGGGGCAGAGGCCGAGAATATTAGTGTGTACACGTGGGCCGTGACCGACGGCCTGCGCATGGAAGTGGGGTTCCTCGTTGATCGCCTGACGGCGCTGATGATGTGCGTTGTGACGTTCGTGTCGTTCGCGGTACATATCTACACGATCGGCTACATGCGTGAAGATCCCGGCTACCAGCGCTTCTTCAGCTTCATCTCGCTGTTCACGTTCTCGATGCTCATGCTGGTCATGTCGAACAACTTTCTGCAGCTGTTCTTCGGCTGGGAAGCGGTCGGCCTGGTGTCCTACCTGCTGATCGGGTTCTGGTTCAAGCGCGAGAGTGCCATTTTCGCGAATCTTAAAGCGTTCCTGGTTAATCGCGTTGGCGATTTCGGCTTCATCCTCGGTATATCCGGCGTCGTCATGTTCACTGGCTCGCTGGATTATGCGACCGTCTTCGGCGCCGCGGAGGCCGTGGCGGGGCAGAGCATTGAAGTGCTGCCAGGTACTCCCTGGAACGCGATGACGGTTATCTGCATCCTGCTGTTTATCGGCGCGATGGGTAAGTCGGCACAGGCGCCACTGCATGTGTGGCTGCCGGATTCGATGGAGGGCCCGACGCCAATCTCCGCGCTGATCCATGCGGCTACGATGGTCACTGCCGGTATCTTCATGGTGGCGCGTATGTCGCCGCTGTTTGAACTTTCGACCACGGCACTTGGCTTCGTCATTATTATCGGTGCAGTAACGGCGTTCTTCATGGGCTTGCTTGGCATCGTGCAGAACGACATCAAGCGCGTCGTTGCCTATTCGACGCTGTCGCAGCTCGGTTACATGACCGTGGCACTTGGCGCGTCTGCGTACAGCGCCGCGATCTTCCACCTGATGACGCACGCGTTTTTCAAGGCGCTGCTGTTCCTCGCGGCTGGGTCGGTCATCATCGCGATGCACCACGAGCAGGATATCCGCAAGATGGGCGGCATCAGGAAGTACATGCCGATCACGTACTGGACGGCGCTGATCGGTTCACTCGCGTTGATTGGTTTTCCTGGTTCGTCGGGTTTCTTCTCGAAGGACCTGCTGATCGAGGCCGTCAAGGAGTCGCATTGGCACCAGGGTGCAACGATGGGCGACCAGGTTACCTACTGGATCGCGTACCTGAGTGTACTGCTCGGCGTATTCGTTACCGCGCTGTACTCATTCCGTATGTTCTTCCTGGTCTTCCACGGCAAAGAGCGCATGAGCAAGGAAGAAAAGGCGCATCTGCATGAGACACCGGCGGTAGTTACGGTGCCATTGATCATGCTGGCCATTCCGTCGGCGGCTATCGGCTGGTTCACGGTTGGGCCGGTACTGTTTGGCGACTACTTCGGCGACGCCATTTACGTTAGCCATGCACACGATGTGCTCGCGCACATGGGTGAGGCTTGGCACGGCAGCCTGGGCCTCCTGACGCACGCTTTCATGACGCCAGTGTTCTGGCTCGCGGCTGCAGGCGTATGGGTTGCGTGGTTCCTGTACCTGAAACGCCCGGATATACCCGCGACGATTCAGGGCAAGGTGTCCGGGCTCTACAATCTGCTCGATCGCAAGTACTACTTCGACGATCTCTACATCAAGGGATTCGCCGCGGGTGGCCGCAACATCGGCAAATTCCTGTGGCAGAAGGGTGATGAACTCATTATCGACGGGATACTGGTCAACGGCACCGCAAACACGGTTGCCCGCCTGGCTGGCGTCATGCGCCACATCCAAACCGGGTATCTCTATACCTACGCCTTCGCAATGATTATCGGCCTGACGATGTTGCTCGGCTGGCTCATCTGGTTGAGGTAAGACAGTGCTCACGAATTACTTGCTGAGTTTCCTCATCTGGTTCCCGATCGTTGGCGGGATGGCGCTGCTTGTTGTGGGTGATGGCGGCGACACGAAGTCCCCGCAAGCCAGGCTCATGCGCATGGCGGCGTTGGCGTTCACCGTCTTGACGTTCCTGGCGAGCGTCGGCCTGTACATGGGCTTCGACAATGCCGAACCCGGCATGCAGTTTGTCGAGCGCGTGCCATGGATTGAGGCGTTCAACGTCTGGTACTACCTGGGCATCGATGGACTGTCGGCACCGCTGATCCTGTTGACGACGTTTATCACGCCGCTCATCGTCATTGCTGGCTGGGATTCGATCAAGAATCGTCCTGCGCAGTACTACGCTGCTTTTCTGATTCTCGAGGGCCTCATGATCGGCGTGTTCGCTGCGCTCGACGGCCTGCTGTTCTACGTTTTCTGGGAAGCCATGTTGATCCCGATGTTCCTGATCATCGGCGTATGGGGTGGTAAACGGCGCGTTTACGCAACTCTGAAATTCTTCCTGTATACGTTCCTCGGCTCCGTGTTGATGCTGGTTGCGTTCATCTACCTTTACCTCCAGGTGAACTCGTTCAATCTGCTCGAATTCATGAACATGCCGATCGGACTCGGGGCGCAGAAACTGATCTTCCTCGCGTTCCTGGTTGCGTTTGCGGTCAAGGTGCCGATGTGGCCGGTTCACACCTGGTTGCCGGATGCTCACGTCGAGGCGCCTACAGGTGGCTCCGTGATCCTGGCAGCCATCATGTTGAAGATGGGCGGGTACGGCTTTGTACGTTTGTCGTTGCCAATCGTGCCTGATGGAAGTGCTTATTTCTCCGGCCTGATGATCGCACTGTCGCTCATTGCAGTGGTTTACATCGGCTTCGTTGCGCTGATGCAGACTGATATGAAGAAGCTCATCGCGTACTCATCGATTGCGCACATGGGCTTCGTGACACTCGGCATGTTCCTTCTGTGGTGGATCGCGGCCGATACGGGCGCTGGCCTCGGCATGACCGGTGCCATGGTGCAGATGATTTCGCACGGTCTGATTTCCGGCGCAATGTTCCTGTGCGTTGGCGTCCTCTATGATCGCATGCACAGCCGCGATATAGCTGACTACGGTGGTGTTGCCAACACGATGCCAAAGTTTGCCGGATTCATGGTGTTGTTCGCGATGGCCAATGCCGGTCTTCCGGGCACGTCAGGATTTGTCGGCGAATTCATGGTCATCATCGCCAGCTTCAAGGCGAACTTCTGGTTTGCGTTCCTGGCAGCAACGACGCTGGTCCTTGGTGCTGCGTACACGCTCTGGATGATCAAGCGCGTCGTTTATGGTGAGGTCGCGAATGAAAACGTGGCGGAGCTCAAGGATTTGAACTCGAGAGAGTTTATCGTGCTCGCCATTCTTGCCGTGAGCGTACTGCTGGTCGGTCTTTGGCCAGCACCGCTCGTTGACATGATGAATACGACGATCGAGCAACTGATGCAACAGATCGGGCAGTCGAAGCTGTGACGGGTCTTGATATGAATTTGATGGATTACATTGCAGCCGCACCCGAAATGACTCTGTTGGGTCTGATCTGCGCGGTCATGATTGCGGACCTGTTTATCGATGACGAGAACCGGGCGGTCACTTTCTGGCTCAGCATGCTCTCGCTCGTGGTGTTGGCAGCGGTGCTGTACGCCACGGCGCCGGCGGCGCGTACTGTGTTGTTCTACGGGGCCTACGTATCCGATGCGCTGTCGCAGGTGCTTAAGCTGAGTGCTGTTCTTTTTGTCGGCGTGTCGTTCCTGTACGCGCGTGACTACCTGCGGGCGAATGACCTGAACAAGGGTGAGTACTATCTGCTGGGCCTGTTCGGGCTGCTCGGCATGATGATCATGATGTCGGCGAACAGCCTGCTGACGATGTACCTGGGTCTCGAGACGCTTGCTCTATCGATGTATGCACTTGTTGCGATTGATCGTAACAACGTGACGGCGGCCGAGTCGGCGATGAAATACTTCGTGCTGGGCGCGATCGCCTCCGGCGCGCTGCTTTATGGCATCTCGTGGGTTTACGGTGTTACGGGTTCTCTGCAGTTCGACGAGATTTCACTGGTGCTCCGCGCTGATCCGAGCCTCAACAATCTGCCGCTCTGGTTTGGCCTGGCGTTCCTGATCGTCGGTATTTCGTTCAAGTTTGGCGCTGTGCCGTTCCACATGTGGCTCCCGGACGTCTACCAGGGCGCTCGAACTCCGGTGACCGTGTACCTCGCGTCGGCACCGAAGCTGGCCGCGCTGGCGCTGATCCTACGTATCCTCGTGGACGCTCTTGGAAGCCTGCATGACACGTGGAGCACGATGATCATGTTCATTGCCGTGCTGTCGATTCTGGTCGGCAATGTGGTCGCTATCGCCCAGACGAACATCAAGCGCATGCTGGGTTATTCGACGATCGCTCATGTCGGATTTATCCTGATTGCGATCTACACGGGTACCGGGGATGGCTATGCGGCCGCATTGTTCTACGCCCTGACCTACGTGGTTGCCGCAGCTGGCGCATTCGGGATCATCATCCTGTTGAGTCGCCGTGGCTACGATGCTGAGCTCTTGAGCGATTTCAAGGGACTCAATGCCCGCAGCCCCTGGTTTGCCCTGATGATGCTGTTCCTGATGTTCTCGATGGCGGGCGTACCGCCGTTCGTGGGCTTCCTGTCGAAGTTGTATGTCATTAGCGCAGTTCTGGATATTGGCGGAATCGGGCTGGCCATCATGATGGTCCTCGCGTCCGTCGTCGGTGCGTACTACTACCTTCGGGTCATCTGGTACATGTACTTCGAGCAGGGCGAAGATAAAGCCGTGCTGCAGGCCAGCGTGGACACGCGCCTGGTATTGAGCCTTAATTCTCTGGCGGTTCTGGCCCTGGGGATCGTGCCGGGAGGCCTGCTGGCCCTTTGCATCAGCGTCCTGTCCTAGACCCCTTGTAGGAGCGCGCCCCAGCGCGCGACATAGTTCTTTACAAGGCCCATCCATGCCTATAGTATGCGCCACTGCCGATGCGGGGTGGAGCAGTCTGGCAGCTCGTCGGGCTCATAACCCGAAGGTCGCAGGTTCAAATCCTGCCCCCGCTACCAATTCATTGCTATTTATAGACAGCCCTCCAGAGAGCCTCGTTTCGACGAGGCTTTTTGCGTTTGGTGAATCAGGTACTTGCGTTTATCGCTGAAAAGGTATACTTTTTAT
>Ga0316191_10003843_pt1 | contig 11150 bp, 10 predicted proteins | sample Eddworburr2cm_MG_FD_204928 | JGI IMG/M metagenome (GOLD analysis project Ga0316191, IMG submission 204928) | Coastal sediment microbial communities from Maine, United States - Eddy worm burrow 2 cm | ecosystem: Environmental > Aquatic > Marine > Coastal > Sediment | place: USA: Maine... | reverse complement strand
GATGGTAGTCATCTGCTTGTTCATTATATTGATAAACAGTAATTAGTGCAATTAGAACAGAAGCAATTACCACCAATACAATCATGGCAAAAAATATTCGGGTTCTAAGTGAAAATTTTTTAAGCTTCATATTCGGTAAAGATAGCAAATATCATTCCTAAAATAGGGTCCTCATTTTTGTAAAGTTATCTACAAAATAGTCTTCACAAAATCTGATATTTTATTAATTCCTTTTTCTGTTATATATTTAATAAAGGCTGAACCAATTATGGCTCCTTGGGCATATTCTGTTGCCTGCTTAAAGGTTTGATTATTAGAGATACCAAAGCCAATGATTTGTGGATTGTTAAGATTCATTTCTGCAACTCGTTTGAAGTATCTGGTTTGTTCAGCCCCAAAACCAGACTGACTTCCAGTTACACTTGCACTACTTACCATATAAATGAATCCGTTTGAAATAGAATCAATAAAATTAATGCGTTTTACACTTGTTTGTGGGGTAATTAAAAATACATTGATCAATCCATATTTTTCAAAAACAGGCTTGTACAGATCATTATAAACATCAACAGGTAAGTCTGGAATAATGAGTCCGTCAATTCCAATTTCATCACACTTTTTACAAAACGCTTCTACTCCATATTGTAATATCGGATTAAAATAACCCATGATGATCAATGGAATTTGAACCTTTTTCCTAATATCTTTCAATTGATCGAACAATACTGTCGAGGTCATTCCGTTTTTTAAAGCTTGTGTAGAACTTGCCTGAATTGTTGGGCCATCGGCCAAAGGGTCGCTAAAGGGTAAGCCAATTTCTATCATATCAACACCACTATTTTCCAATTGTTGAATAATGGGTAATGTGTCATTTAGCTCGGGATAGCCAGCCGTAAAGTATATAGAAAGTATCTTTTTATCTTCCTTTAATTTTTGATTGATTCTATTCATTTTTTCGTTTCTCCAGTCTCAAATAAGTTCAGCAAGACGTTCATTATAAGTTAAAATAATTGATATATGTGTCCAAATCTTTATCACCTCTACCTGATAAACTCAATACAACAATGTCATTAGATTCAAATTTTCTTTGTTTAAAAATAGCCAATGCATGAGAGCTTTCAATGGCAGGTATAATACCTTCTAACTGACAAAGTTCTAAACCGGCCTTCATTGCTTCCTCATCTGTTATTGATATAAATTCAGCTCTACCTGTTTTGTACAAATGTGCATGCATGGGACCCACGCCGGGATAATCCAAGCCGGCTGAAATAGAATACGGTTCTGTAATCTGCCCATCTTTTGTTTGCATTAATAATGTTTTACTGCCATGAATGATGCCTTCTTTTCCTAATGCTGATGTTGCCGCACTCTCACCAGAATGCACCCCTAAGCCTGCAGCTTCAACAGCTATCAATTTCACCTCTTCATCATCCAAAAAATGATAATAAGCTCCAGCGGCATTACTACCACCACCTACACAGGCCACAATATAATCAGGTTTGTTTCTACCCTGCTGTTCATTTAGTTGCCATTGTATTTCTTCAGAGATTACGGCTTGAAACCTAGCTACCATATCAGGATACGGATGCGGTCCCACAACTGAGCCTATTATGTAATGTGTGTTTACCGGATTGTTGATCCAATCTCGAATCGCTTCATTTGTCGCATCTTTAAGCGTTTTGCTACCAGATAATGCTGGCACCACTTTTGCCCCTAGCATTTTCATACGTGCAACATTGGGTGCTTGCCGTGTTATATCAATTTCACCCATATAGACTATACACTCCAAGCCCATTAAAGCACAAACTGTGGCAGTGGCTACTCCATGTTGTCCCGCTCCGGTTTCGGCAATAATTCTAGATTTACCCAAACGTTTTGCCATTAATATTTGCCCAATAGTATTATTGATCTTATGAGCACCTGTATGGTTTAGATCTTCACGCTTCAAATAAATTTTAGTGTTGTATTTTTCGCTTACTCTTTTTGCAAAATAGAGAGGTGAAGGCCTGCCAACATAGTCCTTTAGGAGTTGATTAAACTCCTTTTGAAACGAAGGTTCAGCCATAATTTTTAAATAATTTTGACGTAATTCTTCTACATTAGGATAGAGCATTTCAGGAATATAAGCACCTCCAAATTCACCATAATATCCATTACTGTTAACGTTGTAACTCATAATTTTTAACTGAACAGATTGTTTTTAAACTCTTTTATTAATTCTATATCTTTTAATCCCGCATCAATCTCAAATCTACTGTTTAGGTCTATGGCGTGACAGTAGTTGGATCCGTCATTTTGAAGGAAAGACTTTACCTTGTCTAATTCATTTAAACCAATACCGCCACTCAGAAAATAGGGCTTGGTTGATGAATAATTTTTCAGCATCTCCCAATTAAATGTATAACCATTCCCTCCAGGAAGTTCCCCTTTAGTATCAAAAAGATAATATTGACATACCGCTTCATACGGTTTTAATATTTCAAAATTGAATTCATCTTTTATTGAAAACACTTTAATGATCTCTATTGGATGAGCCACAGAAGTAAGTTTGGCACCCAGCACCTTACAAAATGTTGGAGATTCATTGCCGTGTAACTGAACCACTTGTAAATTATAGGCAATTACTTTTTCGATTATTTCATCAATTGCAGCATCTACAAACACCCCTACTTTCTTAATATTTCCAGACAACTCAGGTATGACACCATCAAAAAATCTGACAGATTTATCATAAAATATAAATCCAAGATAATCAGGTTGCAATGCTGCAACTTGAGTCATATTATCTTGATATTTCATACCGCAAACTTTTAGCTTCATAACACTATTCTTTCAGCAAATTGATAAACTGTTTAGCACTTTCTCCTGCATTGTTACTTTTCATAAAATTCTCTCCAATTAAAAATCCCTGATAACCATATTCTTTTAAATCTTTTATCGTTTCAACACTACTAATACCACTCTCAGAAACTTTTATAAATTCATCGGGAATCAATTCACTTAATTCTTTACTGATCTTCGTGCATACTTCAAAAGTTTTAAGGTTTCTGTTGTTTACACCTATCATATCAATACTTGCCATGATCGATCTATTTAGTTCTTCTTCGTTATGCACTTCTAGTAATACTTCCAATCCTATGCTTTTTGCCAACTCAGAAAATGATTTTATCTCTTCTTTGTTTAAAACAGAGGCGATCAATAAGATGATATCGGCACCAAATGTCTTCGCTTCTATGATCTGATATTCGTCAATAACGAAGTCTTTGCGCAATAATGGCAATTTACAACTAGCTCTGGCAATTACCAGATCATCTAATGAACCACCAAAATATTTATTTTCAGTCAATACAGACATCCCACATACTCCAGCAGTTTCATATCCTTTCGCCACATCAGCTGTGCTTAAACTTTGATTAATAACCAATTTAGATGGAGACCTACGTTTGTGCTCAGCAATAATACCTGAGTCACTACTTTTCAGCTTTTTGACCAAAGAAATAGTATCCGTGTTATACAAAAAAGATTTTTCTAATTGAGAAACCGGAATAACACTTTTACGAAGCTTAACTTCTCTGCGCTTATCTACAATTATTTTTGATAAAATATCCATTAATTATTACTTAATTCTATAAGTGAATGTAAACAATCTTTCGCTTTTCCACTTAAGAGGGATTCTCTAGCTATTTCAAATCCTTCTTTTGGTTCTATTTTCTGAACTGTGGCAATGGCCATTCCTGCATTGGCACAAACAACATTATGCTGTGCTTCAGTTCCATCTCCATTAATAACTTTCATAAATATGTCAGCAGAATCTTTAACGGTATTGCCCCCAAAAATATCTTCTTGCGAAATTAATTCAACTCCAAAATCTTCTGGCGACAAAATCGATTCAGTTTGATTTGAAATCACTTTAGTACTACCCGTTAAAGAAATTTCATCGTATCCGTCCAACCCATGTAATATAGTATAGTTTTTATCAGTATTTTGATAAAGATAACCATACATCCTTGCTAACTCCAGATTAAAAACACCTACCAATTGATTTTTAGGAAATGCAGGGTTTACCATCGGTCCTAACATATTAAAAAATGTTTTAACCCCTAATTCTTTTCTAATTGGGGCTACATTTTTCATTGCCGGATGAAATAAAGGTGCATGTAAAACACAAATTCCTGCTTTGTCCAAACAATTTTTTAAAAACCCTTGATCATTACTGAATTTAACGCCTAAATATTCCATTACATTACTGGATCCTGAAATTGAAGATACTCCATAGTTACCATGTTTAGTAACATGTATTCCTGCTCCAGCCGTCACAAATGATGATAATGTAGATATATTGAAGGTGTTTTTGCTATCTCCACCGGTACCACATAGATCGATGGTGTTATAGCCCGCAAAATCAACAGCGAGACATAGTTCTAATAAAGCATCGCGAAATCCTTCTAGTTCTTCAACAGTTATGCTACGCATCATATACACTGTTAAAAACGATGCTATTTGACTGTGATTATACATACCTTTTGAAATATTAACCAATACTTGTTTAGCCTCTTCCTTTGAGATGGTTTCGTGATTAATGAGTGTATTTAATAATTTCTTCATTCTTTCTTTTTATGAGTTGTTGAAACAAGTTCAGTGCTACGTTAGCTGTTAACCCAATTTTTTAGCATTTTTTTACCTCCGGGTGTTAAAACTGACTCCGGATGAAACTGCACTCCTTTCACATCAAATTTCTTATGACGAAGTGACATCACTTGGCCATTTAAATCATATGATGTCGCCTCAAGTACATCTGGCAGATCGGCATTAACCACCCATGAATGGTATCTTCCTACCTCTATTGTTTTATCTAAGCCCTTGAATATTGGTTCATCATCAACCGTAATATTAATATTTGTAGCTACACCATGATATACATTGTCTAAATTGGTGATCTTACCGCCAAAAACCTCGCCAATGGCTTGCTGACCTAAACAAACACCAAGTATACTTTTTGTAGGCGCATATTTTTTAATGATTTCTTTCAACATACCCGCTTCATCAGGAATCCCGGGGCCCGGAGACAAGACAATTTTATCAAAGGGTTCGACATCTTTTAACGAAAGCTGATCATTTCGTTTTACGGTTACTTCACACCCTAAATCTTCTAAAAAGTGCACTAAATTGTACGTAAAACTGTCGTAATTATCTATAACTAATACTTTTTTCATATTCTTTCAGCAATTTCGAGGGCATTTGTTAAAGCCCCTAATTTATTATATACCTCTTGCAATTCTTTCTCAGGATCAGATTTTGAAACTAACCCGGCACCAGCCTGCCAATGTAATTGATGGTCTTTACTTAAAAAAGTTCTGATCATAATGGCATGATTAAAATTTCCATCAAAATCCATAAAGCCAATAGCTCCTCCATAAAAACCCCTACTGGTTTTCTCGTATTTCTCAATCAGTTGCATGGCCATATGTTTCGGTGCTCCACTCAAAGTTCCTGCAGGAAAAGTATCGGCAACTATTTGCATGGTTGGTGTTTCTTTGTGTTTCTGACCGGTCACTTTACTTACCAAATGAATGACATGAGAAAAGAACTGAACCTCTCTATACGTATCTACTTTTACACGATTACCATGTCTGCTGAGGTCATTACGGGCAAGATCTACTAGCATGACATGTTCTGCATTTTCTTTCTCGTCAATTGACAATTGTTTAGCCAATTCGGTGTCTTTTTCATCGTTTCCGGTCCGCTTAAATGTACCTGCAATAGGATGAATTTCTGATTGTCCATTATTGACAATCAATTGAGCTTCAGGTGAACTACCGAAGATCTTAAAATCGCCATAATCAAAGTAAAACAAATATGGTGACGGATTGATACTCCGCAATGCCCTATACACGTTAAATTCATCTCCTTTAAAATGTTGTTTGAATTTTTTTGATAAAACCAATTGAAACACATCACCTCGGGCACAATGCTTTCTAGCTAGTTCTACATGACCTTTGTATTCATTATCTGTAAGATTTGAGGATAAATCTCCATCCGTTTTAAAATTGTAAGCTGCAAAATTGGTTGCCTTTATCAAATGATGAATTTCATCGATATTATTTTCTGCTCTAAAGCAATGTGCAAAAATATAAGCGTCGTTTTTAAAATGGTTGATAGCAATAATATTCTGATAAACGGCGTAATAGATATCAGGAATATGTAATGTATCTTCTTTTTTTTCGATTTTTACATCCTCAAAATATCGAACTGCATCATATCCAATATAGCCGAAAATTCCGTTGTGTATAAATTTGAATTTATTATCTTTTTCTATAGAAAATCGTTGTGTGAATTTGTGAATTTCTTGCGGGACATTAGTAGTGTCGATAATGTCTGTTTGTACAATACTTCCATCAGGAAAAGATTGTGTAATCAATTCATCTTCAATTTTTATAGATGCGATCGGATTGCAACAGATATATGAAAAACTGTTGTCATTCGCATGATAATCGCTACTCTCTAAGAGAATACTATTAGGAAATCTATCTCTAATTTTTAGATACACACTAACAGGGGTAATGGTGTCTGCGAGTATTTTTTTGTGGTATGATGTTAATTTATACTTCATTTCTGATTATAATAAAAAAAGGCTTGTCGTGATTGACAAGCCTTTATATTTTAGTTTTAAATATACTATAGGTTTACTTCACGAAGTTTGAGTTTCGAAAGTTCCACCACCATGTATTATTTAAAAACGATCTCATTTATTTTGTTTGATGTAGCAAATGTAAAATTTTTTTTAATTTAAAAAAATTAATTTCATTTTTTATATCTCCATTTAAAATAAATTAGAACTAATACCAGTATTCCAGTAACAATATTAGCCAACATGATTGAAAGACTATTCAATAATATTCCATAGGCTAACCAGAGCATTATACCGGTAAAGAACACCAAATACATCGTTAAAGATAATTCATCCGCCGATTTAGTCTTCCATGTTTTGTAGACTTGGGGTACAAACGCTGCCGTTGTTAAAGCCGCCGCCACCAATCCTACAATTTCAATATTAAATGCCATTAACCTACAATATTTACGATTTTTCCTGGTACAACAATTACCTTTTTAGGAGTGCGTCCTTGTAATTGTGCCTTCGTTTTTTCATGAGCCATGACCGCTGTTTCTATGTCCTCTTTGTTCATGTCTAATGATAACTCAATAGTAAAGCGCGTTTTACCATTAAATGATACAGGGTAATTTTTAGTGCTTTCTACCAAATATTTCTCTTCTAGTTTTGGGAAATCTGCGGTGGATATCGATTCTGTATTCCCAAATTTATTCCATAATTCTTCAGCAATATGAGGAGCATATGGCGAGATCAGCACCAATAAAGGTTCTAAAATAGTTCTACTATTACATTTTTGCGCCGTCAGTTCATTTACCGCGATCATAAAAGTAGATACCGATGTATTGAAAGAAAAACTCTCAATGTCTTCTTCAACTTTTTTTATGGTTTTGTGGAGGGTTTTGAATTGTTCATTAGTCGGTTCCGTATCGCTCACGCTGAATGAATCTACATTATGATACAATTTCCACATTTTCTTTAAGAAGCTGTGTACTCCTGTGATTCCTGCCGTATTCCAAGGCTTTGCTTGCTCTAAGGGGCCCAAAAACATTTCATACATACGCAAGCTATCTGCTCCATATTGATGGCATATCGCATCAGGACTAACCACATTGTATTTAGATTTAGACATTTTTTCAGCTTCGCGTTCAACTAAGAATCTACCGTCTTCTAAAATGAATTCAGCATCCTTATTTTCGGGTCGCCATTTTTTAAAGCCTTCAATATCTAATTCATTTGATGAATTAATGAGTGAAACATCAGCATGAATTGCTTGAGTTTTTACACCAGTTGTCAGTCCTTTAGATAAAAATTTATTTTCTCCTTCAGCTCTATAAACAAAAGCACTTGTCCCTAAGATCATTCCTTGATTAATATGCTTCTTAGCGTATTCATCTTTAGGTACCCAACCTTTATCAAACATAAATTTCTGCCAAAAACGACTGTATAATAGATGCCCTGTAGCATGCTCACTACCACCAATATACAGATCAACATCCTGCCAATAATTAATGGCTTCTTGTGAGAAGATCTCTTCGTCATTACTAGGATCCATATATCGATTAAAATACTGCGAGCTTCCAGCCCAACCCGGCATGGTATTGAGTTCCAACGGAAATACCGTTTTGCTGTCAATTTTATTGTTCTCTACTACTTTATTCGATTCAGTACACCAAGCCCAAACCTCTGCATTTCCCAAGGGTGGTTTTCCATCTTCAGTTGGTAAATATTTTTCAACTTCAGGTAAGATCAATGGCAAATATTTCACATCGATCATCTGCGGTAAGCCATTCACATAATATACAGGGAATGGCTCCCCCCAATAACGTTGACGGCTAAAAACAGCATCCCGTAAACGATAATTTACTTTACCAAAACCAAAACCCTGTTGTTCAATTTCGTAAATAATGCGTTTCATGGCTTTTTTATATGACAAACCATTTAAGAAATCAGAATTTGCAATAACTGAGGTTTCTTTTTCAGTAAAGGCTTCCTTAGAAATATCTACCCCTTCAAAAATATTTGGGATCTCGATATTGAAATGCTTTGCAAAATCATAATCACGTTGGTCTCCACAAGGTACAGACATCACGGCTCCTGTTCCGTAACTAGCTAATACATAATCGCCAATCCAAATAGGTACTTTTGTATCTGTAAACGGATGGTTGGCATATGCCCCGGTAAAAACACCCGAAATTGTTTTTACATCAGCCATACGGTCTAATTCACTTCGTTTTGCTGTGGCCTCTATATAATCATTTACATCATTTTTATGTTTATCTGACACTATTTGAGACACTAGTTCGTGCTCAGGTGCCAATGTCATAAAACTAACTCCAAAAATGGTATCGGGCCGTGTAGTAAACACTTCAATTGTTGAATCATGACCGTCAACCTTAAATCTGACCATGGCTCCTTCTGAGCGTCCAATCCAATAAGTTTGAGAATCCTTCAATGGTTGTGGCCAGTCAATTTTGTTCAAACCATCTAACAAGCGTTGTGCATAAGCGGTAATTCGCATACTCCATTGCTTCATTTTTTTACGAATAACGGTGTGACCTCCACGTTCTGAAACACCATTTACAACTTCGTCATTAGCCAACACAGTTCCCAATGCAGGGCACCAATTCACTTCAGTTTCCGACAAAAATGTTAAACGGTATTGTAACAATATTTTTTGTTTTTTATCATCCGAAAAAACATTCCATTTCTCAGCAGAAAATGGAAGAACGTCATTATCCGCTGCAGCGTTCACTTTTAAATTTCCTTCTTTCTCAAAAATCGTTATTAAGGTAGCTATGTCTTCTGCCTTATCTGCCTCGTTATTATACCAGGAATTAAATAACTGGATAAAGATCCACTGTGTCCATTTATAATATTTCGGATCTGAAGTACGGACTTCACGAGACCAATCAAATGAAAATCCGATCTGATCTAACTGTCGTCTGTATGTTTTAATATTCTCTTCTGTAGTAATAGCAGGATGCTGACCTGTTTGAATAGCATACTGTTCAGCAGGTAATCCAAAACTATCATACCCTTGTGGATGTAATACATTAAACCCTTTATGACGTTTATAACGCGCATAAATATCCGATGCTATATACCCCAAAGGATGCCCAACATGTAAGCCAGCACCAGACGGATATGGAAACATATCTAATACATAATACTTTGGTTTTTCAGAAGTATTCTCCGCTTTAAAAGTTTCGTTTTCTGCCCAATATTTTTGCCATTTGGCCTCAATTTCATTGAAATGGTAACTCATTCACTCTGTTTTTTTCGAATTTGCAAAGTTACGTTTTATATGGAAACCTGTAAAGTGTTTACGATGAATTAATCATTTAGCATTTTATATTATAAAAATGTCTTTTTGTATCTATGTAATTTGTACTTTTCACGCTTGAATAAAATCAAAAAGTAACTTGGATAATAACACCTACAAAGCTCATTTAGCCTTACTTGGAGCCAACCTAATTTATGGTGCTAATTATATTATCGCTAAAGGTATTATGCCTGATATGATAGGACCCTCTGCCTTCATTTTTTTACGTGTGGTCGGTGCGATCATTTTATTCTGGATCATTAAGTCATTCATAAAAGAAAAAGTTGAAAAAAGGGATTTTCCACTTTTAGTTCTTGGCGGGTTATTAGGGGTAGCAACCAACCAGTTATTGTTTTTTCACGGATTAAATTTAACATCACCAATTGATGCTTCCATTATAATTACTGCCATACCTGTGATGGTCTTAATTTTTAGCGCTTTTATTTTAAAGGAAAAAATATCTGCCAACAAAATAATAGGTATTATTATAGGAGCCATAGGAGCCGTCCTTCTTGTTTGGTACGGGCAAAAATCAGGAGGAACAAGTTCCGCCATGGGTAATCTATTTGTACTGATCAACGCTTGTTCATATGCTTTATATTTGGTCCTCATAAAACCGTTAATGAAAAAGTACAACCCTATTACTATTATCAGCTGGGTGTTTTTATTTGGATTTGTTTTCGTTTTCCCGGTAGGAATAAAAGACGTCTTAACAACGAATTTTGAAGCATTTACAATGAATACTTATTTGACCATAGCATTTGTTATTATTGGTACAACCTTTCTGGCATATTTATTTAATATTTATGCCTTAAGCATTGTTTCTCCATCAGTTAACAGCAGTTATATTTATTTACAGCCGGTAATAAGTTTTATAATGGTAAGTATTTATGCTTTTGGTATGGGTTACGAGGAATATGCACAAGATATTAATATTATAAAAATTCTAAGTTGCTTATTAGTTGTTGCCGGCGTTTATTTGATTAGTAAAAAACCCAAAAATCAACTCGTTTAATAATCTTTCGTTTGACTGTTGCTCAAGTAAAAACTTCATGAATACTTTTGAAAGGATTTACCTTTTCAACTGGTCTATCTCTATTTTTTGTACATTGGCACTTCTTTTAGACAATATTTTACGATGAAAAAATTAATTTCTTTATTACTTGTATTCTTAAGTCTTACAGCGTGTACACAACAACATAAAGCCGACCTTATTGT
>Ga0316191_10003842_pt1 | contig 11150 bp, 5 predicted proteins | sample Eddworburr2cm_MG_FD_204928 | JGI IMG/M metagenome (GOLD analysis project Ga0316191, IMG submission 204928) | Coastal sediment microbial communities from Maine, United States - Eddy worm burrow 2 cm | ecosystem: Environmental > Aquatic > Marine > Coastal > Sediment | place: USA: Maine | collected... | reverse complement strand
TGTCGACCTGATTTAGCGGTCGCGGGAAATATAAAGTCGTGCCTGCCTCACCCGCGCCGCTTCCCTGTAAGACGATATGGCTGCGTTCGATTCGCAGTACTTCAGTTATGACAATTCGTCCTGCGGGGAAGCGGACGATGACCGGGCCATCAACCGCATTAGCGGCTGAGATGGCGGCAAGTACGGCTTTTGTGTCGTCACGCCCGTCATCGGGAATCGCGCCATGCTTCGTGACATCGATGATCAAGCCGTCGGCATCAGGTACTGATTTAAGCCCGTTGGCATAACCCGCATAGGAGAAGTCAGGGAGAAATGGCGGGGTCTCGTTCGCGCTGGCAATCATGCCGAATGCGAAAGCCCACAAGGCCGCGCCGGTCGCACATAGCTGCCGTTTCAAGCAACGATTCGAAGTTCCTTTCAAAAGCATTTCTTCGTTCCCGCAGAGGCTAATAAGTTTGCAGCGCGACGTTCTACTTGTAGGTGACGCTCTCGACGCTGTATTCGTTGTTGTTCGCTCGAATACTACCCGTGTCCTCCATAACGAGGTCATTGATTACCGTGATGGGCTCGCCATTGGTCAGATACAGTTCGAGCGGTGCACTGTTCTTCCAGGTTGAATCGGAAATAGTCAGTTTTTGCACACCATGAAACTTGAGTGACGCCTCTGTCTTATTGCGAGTGCCGAATCCTGTATTGACGAACTCGTTCCCAGCGACGACAACGATTGGGCCGAACGTGCTTTCATCCGTACCGCCCCTGTAAATATTCGCGACCGCCCCCTGGACGTCCGTGAACTTGCTGTCCTTGATGCTGAGGTTTTCAACATTGTAGATACCAAGATCGGCTGTTTCCTTGTCGAGAGACAGAACCGAGCCGGTTATGTTGCTCATCTCAGTATTGAGAATCTCAATCGAGTCAGCAAATGTGCTCATATAGACCTGGAGGAAATGAAAGCTGTGATTTACATCCAGGTTGGTCACTTTGCTGTCACGAACAGCCAGTGAATAGTTACGATTCATTGAATATCGGCTGGTGCTGATGACATTGTTACCCGCCAGGTCAGGAGACTCAGCCCCGTCAATCCAGAGATTTTCCAATTCCAGAGCGCCGCCGTTTTCAATGATGAAAAAACTCGACTTCTCAGACCGCACAAGCGCTTTGGCGCCACTACCGGCTTTTATCGTGATCGGGTGATGGATACTGGCGAATTTTGTCAGCAGGTACTCGCCCCCGTTTTCAAGCAATAAGGTATCACCCGGATTGCTGTTGCTCAGCGCTTCAAGAATCGTATCCGTGCCCGCCGCAACCACAATGGAGTTACCGCTCTGGAACGCGGTGGAGGCGTCACGCTTCTCATAAAAGTTCGCTCCGGTCTCTTCTTTGCTGACCGGCAACTTAACTTCACCGAACGATATTTCGTCAATCAGGGCCTTGGCTGGTACGAGTAAACCGTTCTCGTTTTCCGTGATCGAGTAGGGTTCTTTTCTAAACCCACTTTCGATCTCGACGTTGGCCTCTTCGTTCAGCACATTGCCGGCGAAGCTGATGCCGGAGATGTCGTCGTAAATCGTGAACGGATCAAGATTTGTCTTGCTCATGAAGATGTTGTTTTGCATCGATGAACCGATTGGCACTGCGGAACGTTCAGCGTCGCTTCCGGCGGCCAGTTGAATATGGTCGCTGTCAACGACGATGTTCCTGTTTACCGCTGAATCGACAACCTGGTTGTAGCGGTTGATGGGTGAGTTTGGAACACCATTCATGATGACAAGTGCGCCGCGGAATCTGTGACCAGTTAGCCCGTACAAGTAATTATTCTGCACAGTCTGATATTCGTTGATGATTCGAATGCCACCTGTATTGGGCTTCCGGTTGCCAATGAAGTAGTTGTTTTCCACCAGCGTGTTGTGGCCGTGGCGCATCGTCAGGGTGCCCTGACTCTCGAAGAACACGTTGTCTCGAAACTCATTGCCGCAGGACTTGCTGGAAATGATCTCGAGCTCGCCACTGGTGCGGTCAAAATAGTTACTGCGGACAACCGTATTGGAGTATTCCCTGGAGAAGTGACTTGTGCCAACACGCAGTGTTTCACCACCGTTCGAGCCCAGTGTTTGTCGTGGCCCGAAGTAGTTGTATTCGATGACGTGGTTGTTTTCCCGGCTGGCTTCCGTAGTCATCCTGACTGCCAGGGTAACGCCGCTATTGCCCTTGTTCAGTAAGGAATTATGGTCGACCTGGTTGTTCTTACCGTAAATAGCGACCCAGACATCACTGCCGAATCGCTCCGGATTGCTGAAATTGTCGATTACAGTATTGGTTAGCCTTGAGTTATTGGCCAAATCCTCTTTTGATGTTCGAAACGAGATGACCTCACTTGTTGGAGTGAATCCGTCCTTAAACACCAGGTCCGAAACAATGATGTGCTGACCCGAAATACCAAGATTCGACTGGCCGGATATGATGACCTTACCGGGCTCTTGCGCAGTCAATTCTATTGGTTGTTCCGCCGTTCCCTGCGCCTTGAAGTGCAACTCTACGTCGGACCAGGTCCCGTTTGCGAGGATGACCTTGTCACCTGGTTGCAGTGCCGCAACGGCTTTATCGAATTCCTCGAGCGTCTTGACGATACTACCGTTGCTGTCTACGTTCTCCGTGCAAGCTGCAAGTCCCAGAATTAGTACAAAGGGAAGAAAACACGCTTTCCGGATGTTCCACATAGTCTGTACTCGCAATTTGCGTTTTCGGTTTAGTGAATTGTCGTCACATCAGGAAAAATACATTCCGCCGTTGATGTCGATGCTCGCGCCGGTAACAAAGGCCGCATCCGGTGATGCCAGGTAGGTAACCAGATCGGCAACCTCGCTCGCCTGCCCCTCGCGCCGTAACGGCGTGCCGGCGGCGACGTTCTTCCTCACTTCGTCTTTCGTGAATGTGTCGTGGAAAGTTGTGCTGATCATGCCGGGGCAAACACAGTTGACGCGAATACCGGATGGGCCGAGTTCCTTCGCCAGTCCTCGCGTGAATGTTATCACTGCTCCCTTTGAGGTTGCGTATGCCAATGCGCCCGGACCGCCACCGTCGCGTCCCGCTTGTGACGCCAGGTTCACAATGGAACCACCTTCGCCCATGTGCGGCACAACGAACTTCGACGTCAGGAATGTGCTGGTGACATTAAGCTGCATTACATTCTCGAAGAAATCGGCGTCCATCTCGGCGAGCGGCTTGCGGGCGATCAGTCCGCCGACAACATTGACAAGAATGTCGATCGAATCACCGTATGCGCTGCGGGTTTCGGCGACGAGATTCTCAACGTCGGCTTGCACGGTCATGTCGCCACGAACGGCGATGGCACTGCCACCAGCGCTTTCGATCGCCGCGACAGTGGCTTCGCCAGCGGCAGGATCATTGAAATAATTGACGACAACCTTGGCGCCCTGGGACGCCAGTTTTACCGATACTGCTTTGCCAATATCTCGCGCACCGCCGGCAACGATGGCAACTTTGTCTTTAATAGTCATTTCGAATCCATTTGGTATGTAATTTGATTGAATGCTGGGCGCGGATCGTTCTACTCGGCTGAATCGTAAATTGGTCAAGCAAAAAGATCAACCAATTTAGAGTAATTGGCTAGTATCTATATGGTCAATTGGTATGAATTGATGCCGGAACAGGCGCGTCGGTTCTTGCCGCCGCACGAGGCGTTATGTTCGCGAACGGCGCTTGACCGTTATTGTTGCCCCATCGGCGATCGAGCCTGGAACTACGGCAGCCGCTGGAGCATACCAATTTGAACAAATTGGAATACGAAGACCATTGACAGCGTGATCAAAATTGGTTACTAAGTCTTACTTACCATTCTGAAATACCAATATTTGGGGGAAGAACTGTGAATTTCCAACGATTTATTACCACCGTGGCGCTATCCACAGCAACCCTGGCATTGGCGCCAGTCACCATGGCGCAAGAAGATGACGCCGTAGTGGAAGAAGTTGTTGTAACCGGTATCCGTGGATCCTTAAGAAATGCCGTTGACCAAAAGCGAAATTCGGACAAACTGATCGAAGTCGTTATCGCGGAGGATATCGGCAAACTACCTGATCAAAACCTCGCTGAGGTTCTTGAGGGTATTACCGGTGTCCAGATTACCCGTAGGGCCGGTGTCGGCACAGGCGTTCAAATCCGCGGTACTAATGCAAACCGAATCGAAATTAATGGCGTATCCACCGTGGGTTCTGGTTCTGGTCGTAGCGGCATCAATTTTGAAGATGTTAATTCGTCAATTATTGCAGCTGTTGAAGTTACCAAATCGCCCGACGCCAAGACCATTGAAGGTTCTGTTGGCGGCACAATTAACCTGAAAACGATTCGCCCGCTTGACCTGACAGAAACTTTGGGCTCGGTCAGAGTGCAGGGCGAAGACAGCAGCCTGAGCACTGAAGGCATTAGTCCAAGACTCTCAGGTGCATTCGGTAAAAATTGGTCGACTGATTCTGGTGACTTCGGTTTTGTTATCAGTGGTAGCTATACTGAACAACAAGCTGTGTCGTTCCGCCCACGTGCTGACCGCGATAACATCGCTGCGCCTCCTGGCGCTGACCCGGCAGAATTTCTCGGTATTCAGTTTTTTGTCCAGGAGCAGGAGAACGACGTCTATGAAACCACCAATGTTGCTACTACCTTTGAGTGGGCACCTAGCGACAGCCTGAAGTTTCATTTTGATGCCGTTATTAATGAGCAGGAGCGAGCCCAACGCAGTTATAGGCTTCAGGCGTCGGGTGTGAGTGCGTTCAGGGACGTTAGTATTCCTACAGCGTTTGAGACAGTAAATTTCGGTGTAGGTCCAGGCCTCTATCCAGCGGCACTTGCGGGCACAATTGAGCCAGATCTAGCTCTTGATGATGACGATCCAAATTTGCGTTTCTCAAGTGATACAGGTTCTCGTGTCACAGATAGTCAAGTACTCGCACTAGGTGGTGAGTGGCATGGCAGTAGATTGTCTGCATATGCTGAGATTGCACAGACAAGCGCAGATACGGCTAACCCTAACTTAAGCACGACTCTGAACTTCATGAACCCTGCTTGTCCTTGGGACGGGACCAGCAACGATAACTGCGTGCCATTCATCTATGATTTGTCCGGCAAATCATTAGCATGGGGCGTCAATTTTGATTCACCATTTGGTCCATCAGTTGCGGATTTAACGAATCCAGCCAATGTTGTTCTGGATCAGGTGATATATGGTCGCAACACTACTGACAACGAAGAAAACGCATTCCGCGTAGACTTTACTTATGACATTGGGAACTTCATAAGCTCAGTCGATTTTGGTGCCCGTTACAACGAGTCCTCAAGCAGATTTGAAAATATCGAAGACAGAATTGGTGGCTTCAGCCAAATGGTTGATAGCCCTAATGGCCTGCTCTTTGAAGAACTTCTTGTTAAGGGCCCCAGTAACTACAATGATGCAGATGGTAGATCGTTGTACATCAGTGATTTCCTTCTCGTCAATCCAAAACGCGCCTTTAATGACCCACAGGGTCCGATCGATATTATTCAAGCTGCAGTCATAGCTCATGACCCGACTAGCCCTGATATTCTGAACCCTACATCTGATGAGAATCAGTTCTTTGACGTTGGTGAAGAAACCACCGCTTTGTATGCGCAGATGAACTTTGAGGCTGGGATATTCCGTGGAAACCTTGGTGTGCGTTACTTGGAGACTGATATTGCTTCAACCGCATTTGGCCCTGAGGACGGTAATGGCGACAGAGAACTTCAGACAACAAAGGGTAGTTATGACTTCGTCCTACCACGCTTCAATATTATTGCCGACGTGGGTGAAAACGTGGTTCTTCGTTTGGGTTATGCCTCCGATATCAGGCGTCCTGATTTTAACGATCTAAATACCGCATTCGAATTTGATAACCAGGAAAACTCTGTTGTTGCGCTAGGAAACCCCGGCCTGGAACCTGAGGAAGTTGACTCATTCGATATATCGGCTGAATGGTATTTTGCCGATGCAGCAGTAGTCAGTATTGGTTACTTCAGGAAGGAACGCACGAATATCTTTGGTGTAGATTTTGAGGGTGCTTTGCTTGTTCCAAGTACAACTACTCCAGGCGGTTTAGCCCGTGAGACAGATCCAAACTGTCCAGGCGGCGGTATCTTCAATCCAACTGTCATACCTAATATTTTGGGCGATCCAAATACGGTGGGACTATGTGTCGACCTCACGAGACCTGGTAACGACCCTGAAACGACTACGCAGTCAGGTATAGAGTTTGCCTTCCAGTACGGCCTTGCAAGTTTTGAAGATAAACTCGGCTGGGCATCTGGTTTCGGCTTTATCTTTAACTACACCACCCAGGACTTCAGTGGTGGTTCAGTTGAGGATTGCACGTCGGGTCGAGGGCTTCAGGTCCTTGGCGATGTCTGCCAGAAGCGGGGTCTGCTTGATTTCTCTGAAGATGCTTACAACATGACTCTGTACTACGAGAAGCATAAGTTCTCTGCAAGAATGCGTTACACATGGCGTGAAGGTTTCCGTACACAGGACTTCGCTGCCGGTGCTAACTCAAGCGGTAGTAGTACATTCAGTTTCCCTGTTAACACGTTAGATAGAAGCCAGCTTAATGCCAGTATCAATTATTATATAAACGATAATTTTGATATTGGTATCGAAGCTGTAAACCTTACCGAGGAGCCTGTTTATCAGCATTGTGTTAGTGCGACTGGGCCTCTGTGTTTCGCGGGCTATCCTGATCGTAGAATCATTTTCGGTGGTAGCTACCGCTTCTAGAGAATGAACGCCATCCATGATGGCATCTGAGTTCAATAAGAAGCCCCGGCATTTTGCTGGGGCTTTTTTTTAGTGGACTATTCTTGTTGTACCCGGTGAAATGTTGAAGATTATTCTTGAGAGGCTGTGCGACGAATGAACGCAAAAAGCAGAGTGGTGATATCCCTGGCGTTTCTGGGGCTGACATTTTCGGCAATTGCACAAGCAGGGGAACACCCCAGCTTGATCATGACGAATGCCGGTGTTGAAAAAATCCGGGCAGAATTGGGCACGGTCCCGCTGTTTGATGCAACGGTGAAAAGCGTCAAGGCAGAAGTGGATGCAGAGATCGAGCTGGGAATTCATACGCCGATACCGCGGGATTTTTCAGGCGGTTATACCCATCAACGGCACAAGCAAAATTTTCTGATCATGCAAAAGGCGGGCACTCTCTTTCAGATCCTGGAGGATGAAAAATACGCCGTCTATATCCGGGACATGCTGTTTCAATACGAGGCAATGTACGAAGACTTGCCACTGCATCCGCAGACGAGATCCTATGCGAGAGGAAAACTGTTCTGGCAGTGCCTGAACGATGCTAACTGGCTGCTGTATGTGAGCCAGGCTTATGATTCTATTTACAACTGGTTGCCCGAAGAGGAACGCAAGACACTGGAGGAAAACCTCTTTCGACCGTTCGCCGATCACATTTCCGTCGATAGCCCGCAATTCTTCAACCGCGTGCACAACCACAGCACCTGGGGCAACGCAGCCGTCGGCATGATTGGTTTGGTCATGGGCGACGATGAACTGGTCGAGCGTGCGTTGTATGGCCTCAAAGATGACGGCCTCGCGACGGGCGTTAAAGACAATGACGGCGGCTTCATCAAGGTCGAAGGGCAAAAGGTCGGATTTCTGGCGAATCTCGAGGAGCCTTTCTCGCCAGATGGCTATTACACCGAAGGACCCTATTACCAACGCTACGCAATGTATCCATTCCTGGTCTTTGCGCAGGCTCTTCACAACGTCAAACCGGAATTGGAGATATTTCGGCACAAGGACGGTGTGCTTCTAAAGGCCGTCGACACACTGTTGGCTTTGTCGGATGCGGATGGCGAATTTTTCCCCCTCAACGACGGACAAAAAGGCATGTCCTACTACGCGCGAGAGTTAGTCACTGCGGTTGATATTGCCTACCACGTTGGCGGGAATGACCCACGACTCCTGAGCATTGCCGAAGAACAGGGCCAGGTCTTGCTCGATGACTCCGGGTTTTCCGTTGCGTCGGCGGTTCGCGATGGCAAGACTCAGCCTTTCGAGAAAGGATCCATCAATCTCTCAGACGGAGCGGATGGAAAGCAGGGCGGTGTTGCACTCTTGCGTTACGGCGATGAGGACCTGACGCTCGTATTCAAATACGCTGCGCAGGGATTGAGCCATGGCCACTATGACAAACTTTCTTTTTCGCTTTTTGAGAAAGGCGACGAAGTCTTGCAAGACTACGGCCTGGCGCGCTTCGTGAATATCGAGCAAAAAGGCGGCGGCAACTATCTGCCAGAAAACACCACGTGGGCCAAACAGACCATCGCGCACAACACTCTTACCCAGAACCAGACATCGCATTTTCAGGGCGAGTACGAGATTGGTAGCCAGCACCATTCTGAACTTCATTTCTACGATGACTCGGATAGCGACGTCCAGGTAGTCAGCGCCATAGAAACCAACGCCTATCCGGGAACGGAAATGCGGCGGACCATGGCAGTGATTAAGAATGAGGGGTTCGAGAAGCCGTTCGTGCTGGATATTCTCAAGGTGAACTCGGACAAGAACAATCAATACGATCTACCCTTCTATTACATGGGGCAGGTGATGAAGGCCAATTTCGAGTACGTCTCTCCGTCAACGCTGAGTGCCCTGGGACAGGAAAATGGTTATCAGCACCTGTACCTGGAAGGAAAAGGCAATGCGACTGCGGACAATAGCAGGTGGTCATGGATGAGCAACGACAGGTTCTACACGTTGACGTCAGTCACCAATACGTCCGATGAGCTACTTTTTACGCGGCTTGGTGCCAATGACCCCGAATTCAATCTACGCCGCGACGCGGCATTCATGATTCGCAGGAATGGTAGCAGCGACACGATCTTCGCATCTGTCATAGAACCACACGGCAGCTACAGTCCGGTGTCGGAGTTTGCGGCGAACACAAACAGCAGTATCTCGGCGCTGCAGGTTGTTCTCAACGACGACGATTACACGGCGGTGTCTATTGAAGACCTGGAAGGACGTGCGAGTCTGTTCATCATGTCAAACGTAGACTCGTCCGCCTCGAGCAAACACAAGGTGGAAATAGCAGGCGAGACGTATCGCTGGACGGGGCCCTATGAATATACCTATTTTGGGGCGCCAGCTACCAGGTGATCCAGCGAAAAGCGTTCGCGACTCTCGATCGCGCGGCGCCGAACTTCGTCGACCTGTTCGGCTTCAGTCGCCGCGATCAACTTATTCAGTATTCGCGAGAAATGATGGTGCATCGCTTCACGAGCCGCCGCCGCATTACGACTCTTGAGGGCGTCAAAAATTGCCTGGTGTTCCTGAACACGAGCCGCGCCATCGATTTCACAAATTGACTGATAGGCTTGATGCACCGATGGCGAGTGATCCCTGATGCGCCACAAGTCATCGATTACTGAAGACAGCATGTGGTTACGCGTTGCTTCTGAAATAATGTGGTGAAACTTCCTGTCCGCATCTTCAGATACCAGGTCACCATCCGCCGATTCGTCCGCCATCTCGTGGAGGGCAACCTCGAGGTCCGCGAGTTGTTCGTCGGAGATCATCGTTGCTGCAAGTGCCGCGGCCTCGCCTTCGATGAGTGCACGAGCCTCTGTGAGTTCGAATGCACTGACGGAGGTGTCGACCGTCTTGCCACCGACGGTAGCCTCGAGAACATATACACCTGACCCGGTTTTGACTCTCACCCGATTCAGCGCTTCAAGGGCAATGATAGCCTCGCGGATAGTCGGTCGGCTGACAGAGAATCTCTCGGCGAGTTCGCGCTCCGGCGGGAGCCTGCCGCCAGCGGGATACTCGCCGGAATTGATCAGCTTCAACATCTTCTCGAGAATGCTTCTGTAAAGGCGCTGGTCATTGGCCATTTGCGGATCCTGTTATTCCAATTCGTAGGTAGTCTAGCACAAAAGTCTGGAATTGGTCATATAGGTTCGCTGCCGGCTAGGGCGGTCTCGAAAATACAGATAATTTCTTATACCTATAGGATTTCAGGAGTGAAGCCAACGACTCCGAAAATTCCATGAATGAGCCTCGGAAAGCCATATTCGTAAATTGGTCTGACCTTTTCGATAGACGCTTTATCGTTAAGTGGTAATAAAGATCTATTGACCAACTACCTCTTGTCTGGTTATAGTCCCTGCTGCTAAGAAAAATAGTATACGGGGGAACATCTGATGAGAATGAAAGCATGAGAACCAGGAACCTCAGGTGGTTTATCGTCAGCCTTGTCGCAGTCGCGACGGTAATCAACTACATCGATCGGGGCGCGCTCGGTTTTCTCTGGCCGGAGATTTCGAAAGAGCTCGGGCTGTCGAAGACGGACTATGCGATTATCGTCAACGTCTTTACCTTCGCCTACGCTTTCGGTCAAACACTGTTCGGCAGGATATTCGACTGGATCGGTACGCGGCTCGGTTTTGTCCTGGCAATAGGGGTGTGGTCGTTGGCGACCATGCTACATGCTGTTGCGCGGGGCCTCGCCAGCTTCGTTATTTTCCGTGCCGTACTTGGCGTTGCCGAAGCTGGCAACTGGCCCGGTGCAACCAAGGCGAATGCAGAATGGTTTCCGATCAAAGAGCGGGCGCTGGCGCAAGGCATCTTTAATTCGGGCGCAGCCGTCGGCGGGATTATTTCCGCTCCGATCGTCGCGTACCTGTTTGTGTATCTCGGGAGCTGGCAAGCCACCTTTATCACGATTGGTGTGCTCGGACTGCTCTGGCTGATTCCATGGCTCGTCATTTACAAGTCGGGACCGGACAAACATCCCTGGGTGTCGGAGGCTGAACGCGAATACATACTGACCGGACAACGAAACGCAGAAACAAATGAGGTAGCAACTTACGCGCCAGGCGCTGCGGAGATTTTGTCCCGAAAGGAAAGCTGGGGCGTCATCCTGGCCTCCTTTTTCCTCGATCCCATATGGTGGCTATTCATCCTTTGGCTACCCTTGTATCTTGCCGAGACGTATGGGTTCGGCGTGGCAGAAATTGGGCGTTACGCCTGGGTGCCGTATGTGGGAGCGATGTTCGGCGCCTGGTTTGGCGGGCTATTGGCGCAGAATCGAATCAAGGCCGGTTGG
>Ga0316191_10003841_pt1 | contig 11153 bp, 6 predicted proteins | sample Eddworburr2cm_MG_FD_204928 | JGI IMG/M metagenome (GOLD analysis project Ga0316191, IMG submission 204928) | Coastal sediment microbial communities from Maine, United States - Eddy worm burrow 2 cm | ecosystem: Environmental > Aquatic > Marine > Coastal > Sediment | place: USA: Maine | collected... | reverse complement strand
AGATGCGTTTGAAAAGCGTTGTAACAGAGTCCGGTAGAACCGGACCTAGAGGAATAGGCGAGCACGGAATGAGACAGCAGAACAGATTGGCCGGTTGTGCGTTTGCAGGGCTGCTGCTCACCGGTTGTGGTGGCGCCGGTCAGCCAACGGAAGAGCAGCGAGCGGCGCTGCAGCAGCCTTTGTTTGCAACCGAGCACACGATTATTAATCGTCGCTCAGATGCCATGAAGCGCCTTGATGGTGCTGACGACTCCTCTGTCGAACAAGCGCCGGACGCCAAACCGGACTTCAACCCGGATCGCAACGCCTACTTTGGTGATCTGCACGTGCATACAAGATATTCGTTTGATGCCTACGCCTTCGGCACGCTGGCTACACCTTACGATGCATACCGCTTTGCAAAAGGCGAAGCCATCAAGCACCCGGCAGGTTTTGATATGCAGTTGAGCGAGCCGCTGGATTTCTACGGGGTCACCGATCACGGTATGTTTATGGGCGTTGCCCCCGCTGCTGCTGATACCAGCAGTGACATTTCCAAGTATCCGTTTGCGCAGGTTCTGCATGACTTGAATGCACCAGACAATATGGGACGCTTGAGTCTGCTGGATCGGATGCGAAGTTTCGGCGTTGGCAGAGCGCTGAGCCTCGCGATCGTCGAGGGGGAAGTCGACCCTGAGGAGCCGCTATCCATTACCCGTAGCGCCTGGGCGGACTCAATCAAAGCGGCGGATATGCACAACGATCCCGGCCGCTTCACCACCTTCGTTGCTTACGAGTACACAACCACCGCAGATGATGCTGGTAGTCTGCACCGCAATGTTGTCTTCGCAAGCAGCGACCGCGTACCTGAAGTTCCCTTCTCGCGTATGCACTCGAGGAATCCTGAAGATTTATGGAGCTGGATGGATACATTGCGTGAAGCCGGTGTGGAATCCATGGCTATACCGCATAACTCTAACAAGTCTAATGGTCATATGTTTAAGTTGGTGGATTGGGCGGGTGATCCAATCGATGACGAATACGCCGTACAGCGTATTCGTAATGAGCCGCTGGTAGAAATCACTCAGATCAAAGGCACGTCTGAAACTCATCCTGCTTTGTCCAACCGCGATGAGTGGGCCGACTTCGAGCTGGTGAGCACACGAGGGGTAGGGATGGGCAAGCCAGTGCTCAGTAAACCCGATGGCAGTTACGTGCGCCAGGCGTTGCGTCGAGGTCTGGAACTGGAAGCCCAGGGTATTACTAATCCTTATACGTTTGGTGTGATTGGTTCCAGTGATACCCACACGGGTGCCGCCCAGAATGACGAATCCAATTTTTCCTCTAAGCTGGGCATCTTGTCTGCAGATGCACAGCTGCGTGGTTCGGCTCCGTTAAGTTTTTTTGAAAGCACCGTGATGGCCATCCTCCCTGGTCAGGATGTTGCGGAAGTAGACGGCGAGAACTTTATCGCAGGCCAGCAAACGGAATTTGGCGCGTCAGGCCTTGCAGCGGTCTGGGCAGAAGAAAACACCCGCGAAGCGATCTACGCGGCGTTTCGCCGCAAAGAGACCTTTGCGACTTCCGGTCCGCGCATGCGGCTGCGTTTTTTTGCGGGTTACGGTTTACCGGATGACTTACTGGAAACTGTAGATGGCGTGGCACGAGCCTATGCATCGGGTGTCACCATGGGCGCGGATCTCCTGCCCGAAGAAGGCGCGCCCCAATTCATCATATGGGCACAGGCCGACGCCAACAGCGCGCCGCTGCAGCGACTGCAGGTGATTAAAGGCTGGATCGATGCGACAGGCGAAACCCATGAAGACGTCATCGACGTAGCCTGCGCGGGTGGCGTAGCCGTAAACCCCGCCATCAGTCGCTGCCCGGATAATGGTGCAACAGTGAATTTGAGTGATTGCAGCTTCAGTGCCAGAACCGGCGATGCCGAGTTGCGATCCGTGTGGACCGACCCGAACTTTGATGCCAGCGAACGCGCTTTCTATTATGCCCGCGTGTTAGAAAACCCAACCTGCCGGTGGAACACGTGGGACGCTATTCATGCGGGCACCGAGCCGCGCTCTGATCTGGCGGCTACCCTGCAGGAACGCGCCTGGTCTTCACCAATTCAGTACCTGCCTGTTCGCCTGGAAGAACAACAATAGAATCTGGTTTGAATCAGCATGAGCCTCTGGCAGGCTGTTTCGATTGATGTAACTGTCTCATCGCAAAAGGTGTGAAATGAAGAAAACGATTCTGCTGGTGCTTGGCGGGCTGGTCCTGTTGGCAGGCATCACTGCCGTTGCGCTGCCCACCATTCTGCACAAAGCGGGTTTGCATCCTGCGTACACGGGGCCCAAGCTTGTGGTGCAGGAAGGCCTGCGCGCGCTGATCATCACCACCAGTCACAGCGTGCTGTCAGCGCCGGACGCAGAAGAAGGTCCGCCCACCGGCGTAATGGCATCCGAGTTCACCCACCCTTACTACAGCTTTCTGGATGCCGGCATCGAAGTGCACCTGGCCAGCATTCAGGGCGGCGAGATTCCCATCGATCCGCAGACCTTGCGTTACATGGTGCGCAGTCCCGAGGACGAGCGGTTTCTTCAGGACTCCGTGTTGCTGGCGAAAGTCGCCAATTCGGTGGCGATTGATGATGTCGACTTCACCAAATACGACGTCGTGTTTCTTGCGGGCGGGTGGGGCGCGGCCTATGACCTGGGCCAGTCCGAAGTGTTGGCAGACAAGATCAGTCAGGCGTACTACAGTGAGCAGCAGCCGCTCATTGGCGGCGTGTGTCATGGCGTGCTGGGGCTGATCAATGCGACCGATCGCGATGGCGATCTGCTGATCGCAGGACGAAAAATGACCGGAGTAACTGACAAGCAGGTGCAGGAACTGGGCATCGACATCACGCCACTGCATCCTGAAACCGAACTGCGAAAGGCTGGGGCCTTGTTCGAATCGCAGACTGGATTTCGTGATTTCTTCGCCACGCACGTAGCGGTGGATGACGAGCAGCGCTTCGTGACCGGCCAGAACCAGAACTCGGGATTGGAAACGGCTTACGAGATGATGGCGATTCTGGCGCAGCGGCAGTGACACGCGCGCCGTCATTCACAAGGTAGGTACTTTGATGAAAAGTGTACTGAAGATTCTGGTGTTGCTGCCGGCCATCCTGTTCGTGGTGACCGGGCTGCGTTGGCTTGTGACGCCTGCGCCTATGGCGGCCGAATTCGGCTTTCCTCTGGCCACGGGCGTGGGGCTCAGCTCGCAGGTGGGCGATTCGTCTGCGTTTTTCCTGACGCTGGGTTTCTGCATGCTCATGGCGCTGGTGACCAGCCGCCGCACCTGGTTCTATCCGCCGATGGTGCTGCTGTACCTCACTGCCATGGGCCGAACGCTTGCCTGGGCGATCCATGATGCAGCACTGGCGGTGCCGATGATCGGTGTGGAGGTCATCGTTGCCACGCTGCTGCTCGTTGCCTCTCGCTTCCTGCCGGAAGAAGACTGAGACGTGAATAACCCATTCTGGTTGCGATTGGGCGCTGGCGCGCTGCTGTTGATGCTCAGCGTAACTGCGCCAGCTGAAAGCGGCACCTCGCTTTCGAGTGCCGTCGTCGGAGCGGAGCGCGCCTCACCGCGTCCGAACATCGTTTTCATTCTGGCGGACGATCTGGGCTTCACGGACCTGGCGTCTTACGGCGGTGAGGCGAGCACGCCCAACCTGGATGCATTGGCGCAGCAGGGCATTCGTTTCACCAACTATCACACCGCCGCCAACTGCGCCCCGGCACGCGCAATGCTGCTCACCGGCGTGAGCAGCCACCGCGCAGGCGTGCCGAACATTCCAGAGCTACTACCTGCAGTGCAGCGCGCCCATTCCAATTACCAGGGCGTTCTGGGCGACAACGTCGTCACGGTGGCAACGCTGTTGGAAGACGCCGGATATCACACGTACATGGCAGGCAAGTGGCACCTGGGTAGCGAGCCAGAAAAACGGCCTGGTCGGCGTGGCTTTGAGCGAACGGTTGCGCTGATGGATTCCGGCGCGGACAACTGGGAACAGCGTCCATACCTGCCCATCTACACCGAGGCTAACTGGTACGCTGACGGGCAACGTTTTGATCTGCCAGAAAATTTCTACTCATCGCGTTTTCTGGTGGACAAGACCATTGAGTTCATCGACAGCAATGCAGACGACGGTCAGCCCTTCTTCGCCTACCTGCCGTTCCAGGCGGTGCACATTCCTGTGCAAGCGCCGCAGGAATACATCGATCGCTACATGGGCGTGTATGACGCCGGTTGGGATGCGCTGCGCGCGGCGCGCCATGAACGTGCCATAGAGCTGGGCATTGTCCCTGCCAGTGATCGAGTGCGAATGAGCAGCACCGGTGACTGGGATGCGCTGAGCGAGGATCGGCAGCGCTTCGAGTCCAAACGCATGGCCGTGTATGCAGCCATGATCGAAGCGATGGACGCGAACATCGGTCGACTGGTGGCACATCTGCGCGAACAAGGGGCGCTTGAGAACACGGTCTTCATCTTCACTTCTGACAATGGCGCTGAGGCCAGCGGTCCCGCTGACCCGGCAGCATTTGCACCAAGCCGCGTTGCCGCCTCCCTTGGCTACCATCAGGACTATGAGCGCCTGGGCCTGCGCGGCAGCTACAACTCCATCAGCCCCAGTTTTGCCAGTGCCGCGGCCAGTCCGTTGTCCTACTACAAGTTCTACGCGGGTGAAGGTGGTATGCGTGTGCCGTTGATCATTGCGGGCAACCCGGTGCGCCCCGCACAGTCGATGACCGCTGCGTTTGCCTGGGCGACGGATATTACGCCCACCATTCTTTCATTGGCGGATGTTGTCGCGCCCGACGGACGCTACGGAGGCAGACCGGTCGAGCACATCTCCGGTCGAGATCTGCTCCCGCTCATTGCCGGAGACGCAGACCAGGTGCGCGACGCTACGGAAGCGGTGGGCTACGAACTGACCGGGCACGGCGTGCTGTTTCAAGGCGACTACAAACTGCTGCGCAACCAGCCGCCGATGGGTGATGGCACCTGGTATCTGTACGACATCGTGGCCGACCCCGGCGAGGTGAACGATCTGAAGCAGCAGATGCCCCTACGATTCCAGCAGATGCTTGCCGCCTACGAAATGTTCGAGCGTAACGACGGCGTGTTGCCCATGCCGTCCGACTATCTGCAGACGCGCCAGCTGCTGCTGAATATGCTCTCCAACCGATTCGCAGACAATGTGCTCATCGCCATTCTCACACTGTTGGTTTTGCTGCCATTCTTTTTTGCGTATCGGCAGCGGCGTAGCGCAAGAAGCTAGTGGTGGGTGCTTCAGGTGCGCCGCCTGGCGCCGCGCGCAGCAAACCCTGCGCCAAACCGCACCAACGATTTCTTTAGCGCTGCTGAGACTTGTGATTCAACAGGGAGAGCTTCTGGCTGCGACAACGGATGACCGCGTGCGGCGATAACTCTTCCGTACTTCAGCCTCTTGCCGCAAGTCCTGGCAGCGTTTATCCGCGACTCATCACACAACTTCGATCTCTATGGAAACAGGCGACAGCCTGTGCTGTCTTGATACTCCGGCTACTGGCTGGACATCCCTGTCAAAATTCCTATCCTCCTGGTTGGTTCCGGAATGCCCTTACACAATGTGAGAATTCGTTACATCTTCGCAACAGTGGGCAACGGGGCTACCTGGGAGACTCTTCTTCAGCTGCTTGAATGCGCGGTGACATCAACGACAGATGAAGAACAATGGCTAGAATTCTCATTCCGGATCCCCTTGATCTTCCCCAATTGGCTGCCTTGCGAGGTCTGGGGAAGCGAGGACATGTATGCGACGTGGCCTGGTCATTTTCAAGTCGGCAGGACAGATACCTGGGAAAACACTGCCTGGGTCGGTACTGCCATCAGGTCCATGAGATTCCGGATCCGTCTAAGAGCGTTGAAGGCTACGCTGAGTCTGTGATCGACCTGTGCCGCTCGGGGATTTATGACGTAGTTCTACCGACGCGAGGTCTGTCCCTGGAAACGCTGCTGCCGCATCGCGCTGTAATCAACAATAACTGTGCGACCCTGATGCCCACGCCTGCTCAGTTTTCATTGGGCATCGACAAGTTCACCACTTTTGACTTATGCCGGAAACTCGGCGTCATCTATCCAGAGACAGTTTTCCTGTCCGATGAATTGGACATCGAGGCGACCGCGAAACGCTTGGGATATCCGGTGGTTGTTAAACATCGCCGTAACTTCGGCGGATCCAGAGGTGTAATGATGGTTTCGGACCCGGCAGGCTTGTCCGCTGCGGTGGATGACCTCGCTGGACTTACCGATTCCCGGCAGGACCTGATGCTGCAGAAATTTCTGCCGGGGACCATCGTTGATGCGTGCCTGGTCGCGAAAAACGGCAAGATCGGTGGGATGGTCACTCAAGAACGCCGCTTGATGTACCCCATTTCTGGCGGCGTGGCCTGCATTGTCGCCACTGTGGATCTACCGGAGCTGGAGAAGCTGGTTGCGTCCATCGTCGAGACGTTGGACTGGACAGGTCCCGCGCAGATCGAGTTCAAATGGGATCCCCTGCTGCGACGGTTTTCGCTAATTGAAATCAATCCCCGATTCTGGGCGACCACAGGCGCATGGCTGAAGGCGGGCGCCAACTTTCCCGCGCTTGCGGTAGACCTGGCGCTGAATCGCGAGCCGCCCGAGTTTCCCAGGTTGCCCGCTAATCTGCGCTTCAAGTACTTGATAGGCCGGACCCCCGCGTCGCTTGTCCAGCTCTGGCGTTCGAGAGGCCGCGGCGCGCTGAAGGACCCGAGAAGCTACTCCCGGACATGGTATGACTTTGACCTGGGAGATCCGCTGCCCGATCTGTTCAGGTGCTTTACCGAGCTGCGGCGAGCGTTCAGCGGTGGCTACAAACTGATCGACCGGACCCTGCCCCAGGAGTTCGATCCATCGTTTTCGAGCGACGACTGGGCTTCTCGTGAGCCGGAATGTGCCCCGGACCAACAAGAGAACGCGACAGTCGCGCGGTAGCTAGACAATCTCCGGTTCCGCCATGCCCTGGGCGGCGGGATCCCAACCCACCCAGTCCTCGACGATCGTGTAGAGCGCGGGCACTATCATCAGTGTTATGCAGGTCGCGAACAGCGCGCCGAAGGGTACTGACAAGTCAAAAAAGTTTGCGTAGGTCAGGAATGCTCCAAGTCCTAGGCTATGGTGCTGTAGTCGCATCCCAAGTCGCGAATGATCGAAGCCGAAAGAACTTAAAGTATCGTCTGCAAAGCGAATGCCTGTGCAGATTGAACAGATCGAAGACGGCGGCGTGACTTTCCAGGAATCTTTGGTCCTGCTAGATCGACCTGAACCTCCTCCTGCCTCGCCTCCTCACTCGGATCGGTTGATGTGAAAGCTCCACTCGATTGTTGGCGTACTGCTCTGTGTTTTGCCTCGCTTCAGGGGTCATTGTTCGGTGTGCGACGCTATAACTGCGGAGTTTGTCCGTGACGATTTTTCTTCGTACGCCGCCTGACTTAAGAAACCTGTGAAAGAAACGGCTTACTGCCTTGGCGTCTCTTCGCGTTTGCGAGTATACATCCACGGCTTCGCCATCTTGATCTGCCGCGCGACAGAGGTAGTGTTGTTTGCCGCCGGTCTTTATGAACACTACGTCCAAAAGGTAGGTATCGCCAAAGTCTAAGTGTCTGTGGCGAAGACGTTTGGTAAACACAGGGCCGAATTCATTGATTCACAGTCGAATGGCTTCGTAGCTAACGGAAATATTGCGTTCGGCGAGTAGGTCTTCAACTTCTCGGATACTGAGATTGAAGCGATAGTAGAGCCAAACAGCGTGTTGAATGATCGAAGGAGGGAATCGGTGTCGTCTATAGATATTTTTCAGCTCGACAGGCTGCCAGAGTGCCGGCTAATTTGTCAGTACCCTGCAAATTGCTCTAACGCTTTAAAAAGCGCTCAGCGGTAGAAGATGTGATTCCCAATCCTGGCTGTCCGGGTGCGCTTCCACGGTTTACTAATCGATGTGTTGTGGAAAAACAGGGCGCCGTGAGTTGGATCGGCAGAGCGTTCGTGCAAGAGGTTAGTAGATAGAGCGAGCGACGTTTGCCAAAGCCCCTCGTGGACCGGCCGATCACTTTTGCCGTCACACCACCAGGAGAATTGACAGGGTGGTGTTTCACCGCCTTGATAGACCACCGAACAGGGATCATCTGGAAATCGCTCATCTTCCACACGATTCAACACCACAGAACCTACGGCTTCCATACCTTCTTGCCCTTCGCCCCGTGCTTCCCAGTACATAGCGAGCGCCAGACATCGGGTCGAACTGGGATCTGCCTCAGGGGTCTGGTAAACCTGTTCGCGTGGAGCTGCCACGCATCCTGTAAGGACCGCAACAACGAGTAGATTCAGTATTACCTTCACAGTCAGACTCCGCTATTCCACGAGAATCTTACACTCTGCTAAGTTAATCGCCTGTGACAAAAGTCTCCTGGCCAATCTTCTGTGATAACGCCAAGAAACGAAAGAAGCCGACAGCTCCCGTTGCAGTTGAACATGCAGGTGATCGCGATTCACCGACCACGCCACTGACCTGGGCCGGGCGGCTGACGCGTGCCTTTTCAGTTTGATATCTCAGCCTGTCCGTTCGGAAAAATTGGGGTCGAACCGAGGTTTAGAAACAGATCTTGCGAATACCTCGGTTCGACCCCCATTAAGCGGACCCCATTAAGCGAAGACCCGCTGCCAGTTCAACATGACCAGGACGGGCGTAACGCTGGCCGGAGATAATGAGTTCGTCTACGAGGGACGATGCTGGATAAAGGGATTGGTTGAGAATGACTGGACGTTGAGGTGCGCTTGACCAGTGACAGCGCGCAATTCGGGATAGGAGGAGACAAAGGGATTCCAACCAGCTGGCTTCAGCAGGTCAATCGCATAAGCCAAATGGAGGCTGCAGTCGACGAACTCCTGGGTAACTTGAACAAAGGATGGACTGACTTATTCGGGAATTCAGCGAGCGCATGCTTGGTAGTTCGGATTCAGGTTCTAACTGAATACAAGCAGTATGATTGTTCGGTAATTCTCTGCATATCGGCTGCTTCTTTCCGTTCGGGAGGCACCTCTTGCATCTGTTGTCGGCGCGCGCTGAGCAATCTATAAGGTTGTTCGGCGCTACGCAGCCTTGGGTGCAGGGTGATAGCATGTTCATGATGAATACATAGCAACAGGAGGGCGAACAGATGGCTTTTTCCGGGTTGGGTATGAATATGGGCAATCTGTCGCTTTTGTCAGCGGCGCAGACACGTTCCATCAGTCCGGAGAATTTCTCCGGCGCCAAGGGTGAAGCTGGTAAGTCAACAGACGGCCTGGCAGCAAATGCTGCCCGCGACCTTGGTCAAGGTTGGAAGGTGTCACCGTACATCAGAATAGAGCCGGGTCAGACCATCGATCTGGCTGATATCTCAGGTAGCGGCGCAATTCAACAAATCTGGATGACTCTGGCACGCGGCAAGTGGCGGCATACTATTCTGCGCGCGTACTGGGATGGCCAGGAACAACCCTCGGTTGAGTGTCCTGTCGGGGATTTCTTTGCCTGTGGCTGGGAAAGATATGCGCAGGTTTCCTCGTTGGCGGTGTGTGTTAATCCTGGCCGTGCATTTAACTGTTACTGGGAAATGCCTTTTCGTGAACGCGCGCGCCTGACCATGCAGAACCTCAGTGATGAAACCATCACGGTTTATTACCAGATCAACTACACGCTGACTGAAGTAGCCGAAGACGTTGCCTATTTCCATGCGCAGTTCCGGCGGGTTAATCCACTGCCTTACAAAGACGTTTATACCATCCTCGACGATGTTCAAGGGCAGGGTCATTACGTGGGTACGTATATGGCCTGGGGGGTAAACAACGCAGGTTGGTGGGGTGAAGGCGAAATCAAATTCTATATGGATGGAGATGATGAGTTTCCAACCATATGTGGCACCGGCACGGAGGACTACTTTTGCGGCGCCTACAATTTTGATCCGGGTGGTATGGAGCGAGGCCAACCTGGCGCTGCGCCACCTGGATACGTGGCATTTAATACACCGTATGCAGGCATGCCTCAGGTGATACGTCCCGATGGTCTGTATGCGTCACAGCAGCGCTTTGGTTTGTACCGTTGGCACATTCCTGATCCGATCCGCTTTCAGCAGGATATTAAGGTCACCATACAGGCGCTGGGTTGGCGGACCCACAAGGACCGGCAATATCTGCCGCTACAGGATGACATGGCCTCGGTCGCCTACTGGTATCAGACGCTACCCGCGACAACCTTTCCGCCACTGCCGGACCGGGACTACCTCGAGGTTATTTAGCCGCTTCTATATGAAGCGCCAGACCCGACAGCCACGAGGTGATCGGATTGCTGGAGAATCATGGATCCAACTGAAAACGCCAATCGGAACGTCGAAGAAATTCTCAGTACCCTTGGCGGTGGCTATGAGGGTGCCAGCATCGAAGCCCTGTCTACTCTGCCTCACAGCCATGTCGCGAGGCTGACTCGGACAGATGGACGCAGCGTAATCTTCAAACAGGCAGGCGGCGCCGACTTCGCACCAGGCATGCTCAAAGAGCTGGTGATCAACCGCGACGTACTGTCTCGACTGCCGCAACTGGCTGCGCCCGTGTTATTAGACTGCGATGCTGAAGCTGATCTGCCCTGGTTGATTTTCGAAGATGTTTCTCGTTCTCATCAACCCGCGAAGCAACCACCGAGTGATGAGCAGATAGCAAGCTTCGTCAGAGCTTTGGCGATGACCCACGCGCAAAGTGCCACTCTGCCTCTGAGCGACCTGTTCGCGCTTGTCGAAGGTGATATACACGTCGGTGATGGTGCAGAACTTGTGCCTGTGCTGTTGGACTCTTTTCTCCGCTCAGCAGATCCGGCGCCGCTGCCGCGCGGAACGTTTGAAATGCTTGTGCGCATCCGCGACGGGATTCCCACGCTGGGCGGTCAGCTCCAGTCTCAACCCGGTGTGCTGGTGCATGGCGATGCGCATTTCGGCAACGCCTTCTATCGCACCGATGATGCTGTGCTCATCGACTGGGCGCTTGCCGTCATCGGACCTGGGGAGGTTGATCTGTGTCATGCCCTGGCGATG
>Ga0316191_10003840_pt1 | contig 11153 bp, 9 predicted proteins | sample Eddworburr2cm_MG_FD_204928 | JGI IMG/M metagenome (GOLD analysis project Ga0316191, IMG submission 204928) | Coastal sediment microbial communities from Maine, United States - Eddy worm burrow 2 cm | ecosystem: Environmental > Aquatic > Marine > Coastal > Sediment | place: USA: Maine | collected... | reverse complement strand
TGGCCAACCGACAGTTCCGCTTCTTCGTTGTCCAGGGTCATTATCGAGGGCGTTGCCAATACGTTGGTGGAGGCGTCGCCAAGCAGCGCCCGGATGATAGCGGCCCAGCGGGTACTGCCGCTGAAGTCCCCGATGCCGATAGAAGCGCCGTCCGGGATCGCCTGGAGGGCCTGTCCGATCTGTTGATCATCTCCAACCAGCGCACCACCGATGTCGGTGACGTTCAGGGCGCTGGTAAATTTCGTCAGGCCGACGATGTTGCCGCCCTCGGAGCCGTCGATGACCCAGCTGACTCCCAACTGCGCCGCCTTGTTGTAAGAAACTTCGGCGACGATAGCCTCCACCAGGACCTGGGCCCGGCGGATGTCGAGTTGGGATATGACCGACTTCAGCATCCGCATGGCTTCTGGCGGAGCCGTGATCACCAGTGCATTGGTGGCCGGGTCCGCCCAGATCGTTACCCCGTCATTGCGGCGGCTGGACGGTGCGCCGCCCTGCTGGGCGCCCGGCTGCCCCTGTCCTGTGATCTGTGTCGCCTGGTCACGCAATCGGCCGGACAGATCTTCGGAGTCCGCGTAATTGAGATAGATCACCTGGGTGTTGCCACCCTGTTCGAGCGGAGTGTCCAGATGGGTGATCAACGCGCGGATCCTGAGCCGGCTGGCCCGGTCGCCGCTGATCAAAACGCTGTTGGTACGCTCATCGGCCACCATCCCCAGTGGGGCCGCGCCCGCGTCGGCGCGGTTGGCGGCCTGAGTAAGGGCAGTGACGACCCGTACCACGTCGCTGGCCGAGGCGTGCTCAAGCCGGAGCACCTCGATTTCCTCGTCACCGGCCTGGTCGATACGCCGGATGATTCTCAGCATACGGTTCACGTTTGCGGCACGGTCAGAGATGATCAGCATGTTGGAGGCCGGATGCGCCGCCAGGTGGCCGTACTGGGGGATGAGGGGCCGCAAGATCGGTACCAGCTGAGCCGCGCCGACGTTCTGCACCTGAATGACCTGCGTCACCAACTCGTCGCCGGCGCCGAATGGCCCGCTGGGCAGGTCCCGCCCGGGGACCTGGCGGGCATTCGCGTCAGGCAGGATCTTTGTCAGGTCGCCGGATGGCACCGCCACATAGCCGTGCACCTCAAGGATCGAGAGAAAGGCTTGATAAAAGGCATCCGGGCTCATCGGCGAGGACGACAGCATCGTTACCTGGGCCTTGACCCTGGGGTCAATGATGAAGTTGCGCCCGGTGATCTCGCTGACAGCTTCGATGATCTGCCGCAGGTCTGCATCCTTGTAGTTGGGCGTGATAGTGGGCGCCTGAGCACTCGCTGGTGAGCCGGCGGCGAATATCATCAGGAGAGTCGCCATCAGTGTCGCAGTCCTGCTAGCCATACTGGGACCTAATGCGCGTTTGTTGTCGTATTTCTGCGCCATGTCGTTGGTCTGCCTTGTTGATTCGGTTTGCTCGCCGTCGGATCTGCTGCAGAGACGGGTCATTGGTCTTCGTCGTCCCGTTGTTTGCGGTCTTCGCTGGCCGCCTGCAGTTGACTGGTGTCCAGAGTCAGAATCTCGGTCTGGCCGCTGCGTTCCACGGTGACGGAAACCTGTGTTGCATCCGACAGTCCGCGAAATATCTCCATGCCCCTGGCGGGATCTTCAAGCGACATGCCGTTGATCTGCGTGATCAGGTCACCCGGCCGCAGACCCAGCTTCGCGAATTGTTGCCGCTCGCGGCCCGGATACACCCGATATCCTTGCTGCTGTCCGTCCTTGAATACCGGTTGTGGGCGTATGACGTCTGTGATTCGGGTCGGGTTCCGGTCGATGACCTCGCGAATCGTTGCCGCCCTGCTCCGCGGTGCCGGCGTACGACGCACTGTCGTCCGGCGTGCCCCCCCGCTGGATTCCTCTGCTCTTGGCAGGCGCAGTGTTTCAAGCTGACCGGCCCGGCGCAGAAGCACGCGGTCAGGGTGAACGGAATGCAGGCTGGCGTTTCCGGGGACTGCGTCGCCGATCGCATACACATGCTCGGATCCGCCTTTCTCGGAAATTATCGCCAGTGCCTGCTCCGCCTCGTCCGCGGTGATCGTGCCACGAAGCTCCAGACTCAGCCTTGTGTCGGGAGCGTCTATCGGGTCCAGGTCTACAATGGTCTCTTCGGCCGAATAATTTCCGAACAGGTGCGCATTCACGATGGCCTGAATGTCAGCCCGCCGTCCTGCGACCCTTGTATCGGGCGAACTTTTCTGGACCGATGGGGTGCTCAAGACGTCGCCGCCGGAAGGCATGAGAATCCAGAAAACCTGGGCCGCCTGCCAGGCGATAGCGACAACGAGCAGGACGACAACCCAGGGAGGAAGCACAGAGGAGGCTTTTGCCCACACCTCTCGCGGCGGCAATTGGCTGAACTGGCTGATTCGGGATGCAATGTCGGACAAATGAGAAAAAGCCTAGAAATATTTGATTTTACGATAGTCAGGAGCCTACATGCCCCGTCTCGCCGAATGATAAGCGGTCGCCGGATGCGGCCACAAGTCCGCCATGATGCGGTGCAAAACATCAGATCGCCCGGGGCTTGTCAGGACCGGGCTTCGTGTCGTTAAAATGGAGGCCACCAGTCAGCAGCGGTAATTCATCAGCGGGAAGCGACCGGATAGGCCGAATCACAATCAGAAATGAGCGACAAGGAACAAGAAATTGATCAGGGTCATGGGCTCGTAGTCGAAGAGTCCCGACCCAAACTCAAGCGGCCGGCGATGTATCGCGTGATACTGCTGAACGACGACTACACGCCCATGGAGTTCGTGGTTCAGATTCTCGAGACGATTTTCTCGATGGATCGTACGTCCGCGACCCGGGTGATGTTGGAGGTCCATACGAAGGGCAGGGGAATCGCAGGTGTGTATACCTATGAAATCGCTGAGACACGGGTGGCGCAGGTCAACGGGTATGCCCGTCAGCACCAGCATCCGTTACTCTGTACCATGGAAGAGGCCTGATTATGCTCAGTGGTGAACTCGAATTCTGCCTGAATGAGGCTTTCCGGGCTGCCCGGGATGGCCGTCACGAATTCATGACGGTCGAGCATCTGCTTTTGTCTCTGCTCGAAGTTCCTGCGGTACTCGAAATCCTCAAGTCCTGCGGTGCAGAAATTGAAAATCTGCGTCGTGAGCTGCGCGAATTTATCGAAGAGACCACCCCCCTGATCGAAGCCGATGACGATCACGAGGTCCAACCCACTCTCGGGTTCCAGAGAGTCTTGCAGCGAGCGGTCTTCCACGTTCAGTCCAGCGGCAAGAAGGAAGTCACCCCAACCAACGTCCTCGTCGCCATCTTTGGCGAAAAACAATCGCATGCCGTGTATCTGCTTGGAGTACAGGACGTAACTCGTCTCGATGTGGTCAATTTCATCTCCCACGGTCTCAGCAAGATCGCGGATGACGAGGGGGATTCGGCCATCCAGGATGCCGGGGACGGTCAGGGTGGTGACGCCGAGTCCGCAGCCGATCCGCTTGAGAAATTCACGACCAACCTGAATCGTCAGGCTGAGAAAGGGCGGATCGATCCCCTCATCGGGCGCGAGCTCGAGATCGAGCGCACCGTTGAGATTCTGTGCCGTCGGCGTAAGAACAATCCGCTGTATGTAGGTGAGGCCGGTGTCGGCAAGACTGCACTTGCGGAGGGGCTTGCGTTGATGATCGTGGAAGGCCGGGTACCGGATGTGCTGACCGACTGCACGATCTACGCCCTCGATATGGGCTCGCTGATCGCCGGCACAAAGTATCGGGGCGACTTCGAGAAACGCCTGAAAGGCGTGGTCGCAGCTCTGGGAAAAAATCCCGGCGCCATCCTGTTCATAGACGAAATCCACACGGTAATAGGAGCCGGCGCGGCGTCCGGGGGCGTGATGGATGCATCCAACCTGATCAAGCCGGTACTCGCCAACGGCGAATTGCGTTGCATCGGATCCACGACCTACCAGGAGTATCGCGGCATCTTCGAAAAGGATCATGCGTTAGCAAGAAGATTTCAGAAGATCGAGGTCCTGGAGCCATCCGTCGACGAGACAATCGAGATTCTGAAAGGGCTGCAGCAGCGTTTCGAGGAGCACCATGGCGTGGTCTATTCCGAGGATGCTCTGCGGGCGGCCGCGGAACTGGCGTCCCGGCATATCACCGATCGGCACTTGCCGGACAAGGCGATCGACGTAATTGACGAGGCCGGTGCCAGCCTGCGATTGCAGGGGCCGTCTGCCGAACTGGCAGAGGTGGGCGTGGAGTTGGTTGAGAACGTTGTTGCCAAGATGGCCCGCATCCCGCCCAAGAATGTTTCCGCATCGGATCGCGACCTGCTCCGCAATCTTGAACGGAATCTTAAACTTGTCATCTTTGGTCAGGATGACGCGATCGCAAACCTCGGCTCGGCCATCAAGATGGCTCGATCAGGGCTGGCAGACGAGCAGAAGCCGGTCGGTGCCTTCCTGTTTTCCGGACCGACCGGGGTCGGCAAGACTGAGGTCACGCGACAGCTGGCGATGGCTCTGGGTGTCGAGCTCATCCGGTTTGATATGTCTGAGTACATGGAGCGTCACACAGTCTCGCGCCTGATCGGCGCGCCGCCGGGTTACGTCGGTTATGACCAGGGCGGTCTGCTCACCGAGGCCGTCACCAAGAACCCTCACAGCGTCCTGCTGCTGGACGAAATTGAGAAGGCCCATCCGGAGGTTTTTAATCTGCTTCTCCAGGTGATGGATCATGGCACGCTGACGGACAACAATGGTCGCAAGGCGGATTTCCGCAACGTCATCATCGTGATGACCACAAATGCGGGCGCCCAGGAGATGAGCCGAGCGTCTATAGGATTCACGGAACAGGATCACAGCAGTGACGGTATGGAAGCGATCCGCAAACTGTTCTCCCCGGAGTTCCGCAACCGCCTCGACGCAGTCGTTCAGTTCAAGAGTCTGGATCCGGTCACGATCGTACGCGTCGTCGATAAGCTCATCGTTGAACTCGAAGCGCAGCTGGAAGACAAACTTGTGAGTCTGGAGTTGGATGATGCGGCTCGCGACTGGATCGCGCAGCGTGGCTATGACGCCAAGATGGGTGCGCGGCCAATGGCACGGATCATACAGGAGCACATCAAGCGACCGCTTGCCGAAGAACTGCTTTTCGGCAAGCTCGCGACTGGCGGTCACATCCGCATTTGCGTGAGCGAGGACGGCGAGTCGCTCGAACTCGAGACTCAGGAGAGCCAGCTGCCGGTGCCCGCTGGCGAGGGGTAGTCCGCCGGGCTCAGCGGCTCCGGTACACGATCCGACCCTTGCTCAGATCGTAAGGTGTGAGTTCGACGGTGACTTTGTCGCCTGTCAGTATCCGGATGTAATGCTTGCGCATCTTGCCGGAAATATGGGCCGTTACGATGTGGCCGTTCTCCAGCTCAACTCGAAAAGTCGTGTTCGGCAGGGTCTCAGCGACGACCCCTTCCATTTGGATTGCTTCTTCCTTCGCCATCTATTCCTGTCTTCAATGTGGCTCGCCCGGTAAGGCGGGCGCATTGTGCAGAATCTGGTGTGCCAATGCAATTTCAGCCGGTCTCCAGCGACGGGTCGGGCCAGGAGATCGGTCGCCGCGGCCGGGGGCCTATGTAGGCGGCCGTCTCCTGAGGGCAGTACTCCGCCAGCAGGGATTCGAACTTCGATCTGGAGATCATCCGGCTTCCCATGCTCTCCAGATGAGAGGAGGGGAGCTGGCAATCGATCAGCTGCAGACCGCAGGGTCGGGTCTGTCGCGCAAGCCAGACAAGAGCGACCTTGGAGGCGTCTCGCGATTTAGAGAACATCGATTCACCGAAGAAAACGCGTCCGATGGCCACCCCGTACAGGCCGCCGACCAGGGCGCCGTCCCTCCAGATCTCGACCGAGTGGGCGTGGCCGAGTTCGTTCAAGCGGGTATAGGCCGCCGCCATCGACGCAGTGATCCAGGTCCCGGCTTCGCCGCGCGGTGCCGCGCAGGCTTCGATCACTTGCGCAAACGCCTGGTCGACTGACACCTCAAGGCGTCCGTTACGCATCGTTTTGCCCAGACTACGGGAGACTCTGACTTCTCCGGGCAGCAGTACGGCGCGCGGGTCCGGTGCCCACCATAGAATCGGCTGGCCTTCCTCGAACCAAGGGAAAATTCCACTGCCGTAGGCGGCAAGCAGTCGTTCGGGTGAAAGATCGCCGCCGGCCGCCAGCAGGCCGTTCGGTTCGGGCAACGCATTGGCGGTGGGCGGAAAACTCGTGTCTCCGACTTGCAGCCACCGGATCAAGGTTTGTCTTCCCCGGTTCCTTGGCCTTCGTCGCGGTGAAACGGCAGCTTGTCGCGAGCATCAATCACGTAGCGGTCCACCCAGTCTCGCTCCTGATCGAGGTACTCGCCGATCGCGTTCGCGAATGCCGGATCCGAGACCCAGTGCGCAGACCAGGTCACCGACGGGTCGAATCCGCGTCTGAGTTTGTGTTCTCCCTGTGCGCCGGGCTCAAACTTGCTCAAGCCGTGATCGATGCAGTACTCGATACCCTGATAAAAACAGGTTTCGAAATGCAGGCTATCGTGATACTCCTCACAGCCCCAGTAGCGTCCATAGAGAGTGTCCGGACTTCGCAATGACACGGCGCAGGCGATGGGTCTGCCATTCTTCTGAGCCAGTACAACAACGATGGCGGCCGCCATGGAGTCGCGCATTCTGCCGAAGCAATCACGGTTCAGGTAGGGAGTCTGGCCGCGCCGCAGAAATGTGATCGCGTGCATACGGAATATCTGATCGAGCATCGCATCATCCAGTTCCGCCCCGCCGACAACGCGGAAACTGATGCCCACCTCGGCGACCCGGCGACGCTCCCTGAGGAGTTTCTTGCGCCGCGCCGAGCGGAAGCCCGAGAGAAAGTCTGCGAATGAAGCGTAGCCCCGGTTTTTCCAGTGGTACTGGCAATCCTTCCTGATCATCAACTGCCTGGGTCGGAGGCGATCGACATCCTCATCGGTCGGGAACAGCAGATGGAGCGACGACACCCCGGTTTCTGCGCAAAGATCCAGTGCGGCCTGGATCAGAGTCTCGCGCGACTGATCCGGGTTGTGCTGCCCGACCAGTAGCCGTGGCCCCGTTACCGGAGTGAACGGAACGCAGGAAACCAGCTTCGGATAGTAGGATCTGCCGGCGCGATGAAATGCTTCTGCCCAGGCATGGTCGAAGACAAACTCGCCCCAGGAATGGCTCTTCTCATACAGGGGCATTGCGGCCACCAAGCGACCGCCGCGACGCACCACCAGGTGTTTCGGTTGCCAGCCTGTTCCGACACAGGCGCTACCGCTGGCCTCAAGAGCCGCCAGGAATTCGTGACGGAGGAACGGATTACCACCGGAGGCGAGGCTATTCCACTCCTCCGGAGTTACATCCTCGATAGACTCGAGTGTATGGATCCGGTCGAGATCCTGTTTGTCAGACGGCGGCGGCTGCAGGGGACGAGTCTCCCAGGCTCTCCGATTCGGCCAGGGCATCAAGATACTTTTCGGCATCCAGGGCCGCCATGCAGCCGCTTCCGGCGGATGTGACGGCCTGGCGATAGACGTGGTCCATGACGTCGCCCGCCGCAAAGACCCCGGGTACGCTGGCAGCCGTGGCGTCCCCGTGCCGCCCGGAGCTGACCACGATGTAGCCGCCCTCCATATCGAGCTGGCCTTCGAAGATCCCCGTATTGGGGGCATGACCGATAGCGATGAAGACACCGGTCAGGGCGATGTCCCGAGTCGCCTCCTGGTCCTTGGTGCTGCGTACCCGAATGCCGGTAACCCCGCTGTCGTCGCCGAGCACCTCGTCAAGGATGTGATCCCACAGCAAAGTGACCTTACCGGCCTCGGCCTTGTCGAACAGCCGCTGTTGCAGGATCTTTTCCGCGCGCAATTCGTCACGGCGATGGACGACGGTCACATGCGAGGCGATATTCGACAGATACAGTGCCTCTTCGACGGCCGTATTACCGCCGCCGATCACGGCGACGTCCTGCTCCCGGTAGAAGAATCCGTCGCAGGTCGCGCAGGCCGAGACGCCGCGGCCCTTGAAGGCCTCTTCTGACGGTAAGCCGAGATACTTGGCGCTGGCGCCGGTTGCGACGATCAAGGCATCGCAGGTGTAGTCACCGTTGTCGCCCTGCAATCGCAGCGGGCGCTGGGAGAAGTCAACGCCGTGGATGTGATCGAGCACGATCTCCGTGTCAAAGCGTTCTGCATGTCGGCGCATGCGGTCCATCAGATCCGGCCCCAGCAGGCCTTCCGGGTCTCCAGGCCAGTTCTCAACATCCGTGGTGGTCATCAACTGTCCGCCCTGTTCTACCCCGGTGATCAGAACGGGACTCAGGTTGGCGCGCGCCGCGTATACGGCGGCAGAGTACCCGGCTGGGCCGGACCCCAGAATGAGAAGACGGCAGTGTCGTGGTGCGCTCATGAACCTTCCTGCATGCTGATCGTCTGAACCGATGGAGTGTGGCCTGGCCGCCGATCTCCGGTGATGCCGGGGTCTACGCGCCAGGCTGCTGGCTGCCTGGGCGCGATCCCGTCGACAGAGGACTCTATGGTATGTAAAAAGGCGGTGGCGGCAAACTACCGGGTCCATCCGCCCGCGCTGCCACAGACCACCATCGCCCTTGTTGCTTCATCGGTGCTCCGGTACAGTTTGCGGAATATTTACAATAAGTTGGCGAAGAAACCTTTTATGAGTTCGAATTTTGGCTAGAGCAACCGACGTACATACGGACCAGACTGTGCTCGGATTATCCGTGAGTCGTGCGCTCCGCGAGGGCGCGCTCTGGGTATTCGCTGCGCTGGCACTTATCCTGCTGGCGGCACTGGTGACCTACCATCCGTCCGATCCCGGGTTCTCGTATACCGGCAGTGACGGCGACGTCGCCAACGCGATCGGACCGGTAGGGGCATTCCTTGCGGACGTGTTTTTCCTGGTCTTCGGCCGCCCCGCGTTCCTGTTTCCCGTGATGCTGGCATACGCGGGCTGGATCCTGTTCCACTTCCGGGGCGCCGCACCGGACGTCGGGCGCCGCGAATTAGTCCTCCGCAGTGCCGGCTTCTTGGTGACCCTGGCGACCAGTTGTGGCCTGGCCACACTGCATTTTTCCGCTGATGGCCTGCCACACACTGCGGGCGGCGTGCTCGGAGACCAGGTCGGGGCCGGCGTGGCTGGCGCGCTCAGTTTCCTGGGAGCGACGCTCCTGCTCCTGGCCATGTGGCTGGCCGGCGTGTCTCTGTTCGTGGGCGTGTCCTGGCTCGCCATGATGGATCGGGTTGGGCGTACGACGCTGGCCTCTGTGGACTGGGTCCGCGGTCGCATCGACAGCGTCCGGGATGCGATGAAAGGACGCAAGGTTGCACAGGCACGTCATGAGGAGGTCAAGAAACAACGGCGCAAAGCGGAGAAGCGCACGCCTCCCAAGATCGAGCCGGTTGTGTCCAAGCTCGAGACCAGCGAGCGAGTAGAGAAGGAGCGCCAGGTTCCGCTTTTCGAACCACCCGCTGCGGCGGAGGTGCCTCCGCTATCGATCCTCGATGATCCGCCGGAAAGGCCTTCACAATATTCCGCGGAAGCACTGGATGCCATGTCACGACTGGTAGAACTCAAGCTCAGGGACTTCGGTGTCGAGGTCGAGGTCGTATCGGTCCACCCCGGTCCGGTCGTCACCCGTTTCGAGCTGCAGCCGGCTCCCGGCGTCAAAGTCAGCCAGATCACTAATCTTTCCAAGGACCTGGCGAGGGCGCTGTCGGCGATAAGCGTGCGCGTGGTCGAGGTCATCCCGGGTAAGTCGTTCGTCGGCCTGGAGATTCCCAACGAGGCTCGCGAACTCGTCACGCTCGGAGAAGTCCTCCGGTCGAGAGCCTATGACGACATGCGGTCACCGCTGGCGCTGGCGCTCGGCAAAGACATCGGTGGACAGTCGGTAGTCGCCGACCTCGCGCGTATGCCGCATCTTCTTATCGCCGGTACCACCGGGTCCGGCAAGTCGGTCGCCATCAATGCGATGGTGCTGAGTCTGCTCTACAAGGCCACACCCGACCATGTCCGACTGATCATGGTGGATCCGAAGATGCTGGAACTCTCTGTCTATGAGGGCATTCCGCATCTTCTCGCGCCGGTCGTGACGGACATGAAGGAGGCGGCCAACTCGCTGCGTTGGTGCGTCGCCGAGATGGAGCGGCGGTACCGGCTGATGGCTGCGCTCGGGGTTCGCAATATCGGTGGCTTCAACCGCAAGGTGCAGGATGCGGAAGCCAAAGGCCAACCGATCCCTGATCCCACATTTACGCCGCCGGAGGTCTTCGAGTCCGAGGAGCCACCGGCAGCCCCACATTTGACGAAACTGCCCTACATCGTGGTCATCGTCGATGAACTCGCCGACATGATGATGATGGTCGGTAAGAAGGTCGAGGAGTTGATCGCCCGGCTTGCGCAGAAAGCGCGTGCGTCCGGGGTACACCTGATTCTTGCAACGCAACGCCCGTCGGTAGACGTCATCACCGGCCTCATCAAGGCCAATATCCCCGCCCGGATCGCATTCCAGGTTTCCTCCAGAGTGGATTCCCGGACGATCCTGGATCAGATGGGTGCGGAGACCCTTCTCGGCCACGGAGACATGCTTTACCTGCCGCCCGGGACATCTGTGCCGCAGCGCGTGCACGGTGCTTTCGTGGCAGACCAGGAGGTGCATCGGGTGGTCGGCCACTTACGCAAGGCCGGCCCGCCGGTCTACCTGGACGAGGTACTGGAGGGCCCTTCGGCGCCCGTGCCGGGGCTGACGCCCGAGCCGGGGCAGGGCGGGTCGGACGGAGAACAGGATCCCCTCTACGACGAGGCCGTGCGCATAGTGACCGAGACCCGTAAAGCATCGATATCAGGCGTCCAGCGACGGCTCAAGATCGGCTACAACCGGGCCGCCCGAATGGTGGAGACGATGGAAGAGGCGGGCATCGTCGGCCCCCTCGAATCAAACGGGGCGAGAGAGGTCCTTGTGCCGCCGCCGCCGGAGGACTGACGTGGGACGTAGCTTTGTTGTCGGCACACTCGCGTGGTTGGCGCTGACAGGCGTAACTCTGGCGGAGCAGACGGATGCCG
>Ga0316191_10003838_pt1 | contig 11160 bp, 10 predicted proteins | sample Eddworburr2cm_MG_FD_204928 | JGI IMG/M metagenome (GOLD analysis project Ga0316191, IMG submission 204928) | Coastal sediment microbial communities from Maine, United States - Eddy worm burrow 2 cm | ecosystem: Environmental > Aquatic > Marine > Coastal > Sediment | place: USA: Maine... | reverse complement strand
CTAAATTTGCAAACTGAATATGATTTACGAATGATGAAGCGAAAAATATGGCCTGACATTGAGCGACGAATTATTCCGATCAAAACTTCAGAGGCAATATCCGAGAATAGACCCATGGCATAACCAAACCAGTGGAGCAGGCCCGGGCTAAACTGGGGTATTTTTGAAATGCCCTGGTTGACTTTTCTTCACTGAATTTTAGAAGTTTTGTACTGACAACCCGCCCGGCCTCTGACTTCCGCGTTATGTGACATAAATGATAGAAGATATAGAAGGGGGTATGATCATGGAACAAATAAAATTTAAAGGATTTATCGTTGAAGAGCAAGAAGGCAGTTTTGTAAGGAACATTAAAACCCGATCTATTAGTGATTTGCCTGAAAATGATTTGTTAATCAGGGTTCGATATTCATCCTTAAACTATAAAGACGCTCTTTCCGCAAGTGGAAATAAGGGAGTAACAAAAAAATACCCGCACACACCCGGAATTGATGCTGTTGGAACAGTTGTTAGTTCTGATACCAAAAAGTTCCGTGAAAATGAAAAGGTCATAGTCACTAGCTATGACCTGGGAATGAATACAGCCGGAGGATTTGGACAATACATTAGAGTGCCATCGGATTGGGCGGTGAAATTGCCGGAAGAAATGTCGATGAAAGAGTCTATGATAATTGGAACAGCGGGTTTGACAGCCGCAATGTCTGTTTTTCGACTGATTGAGTATATTAAACCTGCACATGGAAAAGTTGCAGTTTCCGGAGCAACTGGTGGCGTAGGAGCACTGAGTGTTGCTATTCTCGCGAAATTAGGATTCGATGTTGCAGCCATTTCAGGCAAGGAGAAAGAGCACGATTTTCTACTCAAACTCGGAGCAAGCGAAGTAATTGCGCGAAAAGATTTCGAACAAGAAAATATACGTCCCATGCTGAAAGGATGTTTTGCCGGCGGAATTGATACAGTAGGTGGAAATATTCTCGATAATATTATCAAATCAATTCAACCTATGGGTGTGGTTACCTGCTGTGGTAACGTTGCTTCAGCAAAACTCAATCTCACAGTATTTCCGTTTATTCTGAGAGGTGTCTCTTTAATCGGGATTGACTCTCAAAATTATCCAATGGCTTACAGAGAAGTTGTTTGGAATAAATTAGCCAAAGACTGGAAACCCGATAATTTGATGGAAGTTTACACAGAGATATCTTTTGCTGAATTAAGCGATAATATTGATCTAATGCTTGATGGGAAATTAAAAGGAAGAACTGTTTTGGATTTGGAGGCATAAAAACGACGCATAACAAATCATTAGCATTCAATCAGCTTAATTCACAATTCAAGCTTTGATCCCGAGTTTTTACTGATCTTGTCCATATAAATCCGAATCGTTGGGATTCCCGGAAGTATTGGGTATTGGGCCTGACCCCCCAGCCCGTTTCAACTGCCTCGGAGAGCCATTGCCGGGTCAACGCTCAAAATAGTTTTCGCTTCTGCATCATCCCATCCAAGCAAACCATTGTGTGTCCACCTTCCCCGCCAGCCAAAATAGCAGCATCCCGACTACCACGGTTCCACCCAATGATCGCGTCCACCAGGCAAAAGCAAACGTTGGCAGGGCCACCCACAACTCAGGCCGCAGAAGGTCGAGATGTTTAGGATCTCCGTCGAGGATTAGGGCCGGTAGCAGCAAAGCGCTGAGAATGGCTGCCGGTATCAGATCCAGCCACTGGATGAACCATTCCGGAAGGGATCGCCGGGAGAGATAGTGCAGGGGTAGCCAGCGAGGCACGTAGGTCGCCAGGCCCATCCCCAGAAGGAGTAGCAGATAATCAGCCATTGTTCGGATTACTCCGCATCACTTTCCGTTGGATGATAACCCCCACGGTGGCGGCAGCAATGGAAGCGATAACAATATAGGTATTGCCAGGAATCATTAGGGCCAGACCCACAGCAGTTAAGCCGGCGATTGCGGCAGTTAACAGGTGAATCAGCTTTCTGATTTGGTAGATAAGCAGGCAGATGAACATGGCGATGAGGGCATAATCGATGCCCAACGCCCCTTCAGGTATGAAGCGGCCACCAATTCCGCCTGCCACGGTACTTATGAACCAGGTCAGGTTGGCAGCATGGTTGACTACCAGAGCCCGGGAAAGACTCCAGTTGCGGGCATTGAACCGCGGTAAATTGACGGCAAAGCTCTCGTCCGTTACGCCATAGGCGTACAGAGCGAGCAATCCCCGGTGGGCGGCTCGCAAATAGACAGCCAAAGCCGAGCTCATCAGCACATGGCGCAAATTGACGACAAAGGTAGTGGCGATGATGGCCGGTGCCGAAGCCCCGCCGGCCAGCATGGAGACGGCGATGAATTGGGCGCTGCCGGCAAAAACCATGATGGACATCAGGCCGATCTGGAGGGGGGTGAGCCCCGCCTTTTGGGCTAAAACCCCGAAGGCCATGCCGATGGGCAGGTAACCCAGGCAGATGGGCCATCCGGCGTTCAACCCCTCTTTGAGGATTGTTGATCTGGCAGCAGATGAAGGGAGCGTCATAATCCAAAACCTCGAACGGATATTACAGGTGATTTTTCATTCAGCGTATTTTACCGGCTAAACATATCTCAAAGAGGGTAGTAGCACGCTGTCCAGCGATCTGTGTTCACTTCTCTCAATTGCGGTTCTTTGCCGGCGCATCGGCTTTGGCGGTAGCGGCAACGGGGATGGAAACGGCAGCCCTGGGGGGGATTGAGCGGGCTGGGAACGTCGCCGGCCAAGATAATTCGTCGGCCTCTTTTTTTGCGATCGGCAATCGGGATGGCGGATATCAACGCTTCGGTATACGGATGCAGGGGCTGCGAAAAGAGGTCACGGCAGTTTCCCAGTTCGACAATTTTACCCAGATACATGACGGCCACGCGATCGCTGATGTGACGAACAACGCTCAAATCATGGGATATGAATACGTAGGTGAGCTCGAACTGTGACTGCAAATCGATCAACAGATTGAGAATTTGGGCTTGAATTGACACATCCAATGCCGATACCGGTTCGTCCGCAACGACTAGTTTGGGATTCAGCGCCAGGGCGCGGGCAATCCCGATCCGTTGCCGTTGGCCGCCGCTGAACTCGTGAGGGTACCGCTGGGCATGTTCTTTTCGCAATCCGACAATATCCAGCAATTCCAGCACCCGCCGGTATCGCTCCTTTTTGGGTAGCATATCATGGATGTCAAAGGCATCACCCACGATCCGGCTGACCGTTTTACGCGGATTTAACGAAGAGTACGGATCCTGAAAGATCATCTGCATGTGACGGCGCATCTGCCGCATTTTAGCCGGCTGATATGCCTTTAGATTCCGGCCCTCAAAATAGATGACACCGTCGGTAGGTTCTTCCAGGTTCAGGATGCAGCGGCCCAGCGTCGTTTTCCCACAACCGGATTCCCCCACAACACTCAGGGTCTCGCCTCTGTTGACGGTCAGACTGATCCCATCCACGGCGTTCACGTGGGCGATGGCGCGCCCGAAAAAACTCCATCGCAGGGGATAGTGCTTTTTGAGGCGATCTATCCTTACCAGCGGTTCAACGTTCATGCAGCCAACACCTTACGCGATGCGTATCGGATACGTAGAAAAAAGGCGGATTCAGTCGACACTTCGTCGTCACATGGATGCAGCGCTCCTGGAAGCTACATCCCGCGGGCAGGTCCAGCAGGCTGGGCACCACACCTGCAATGGTCTGCAGGCGTTTGGTCTCGCTCAATGGTTGATCTATTTTGGGAATCGAATGTATCAGCCCCAGCGTGTATGGGTGACAGGGCGTGTCAAAAAGATCGTCGCAGGGAGCATGCTCGACGATACTGCCCGTGTACATGACCGCAACCGTGTCCGCCATTTCCGCGATGACACCCAAATCGTGGGTGATCAACAAGATGGCCGTTCCGGTATTTTCTTTGAGGCGATGGATCAATTCCAGAATTTGGGCCTGAATGGTGACATCCAAAGCGGTGGTGGGTTCATCGGCAATGATCAGCCGGGGGCTGCAGCACAACGCCATGGCAATCATCACCCGCTGGCGCATGCCCCCGCTCATCTGATGCGGGTATTCGTGCATGCGTTTAGCCGGATCGGGCAGCCCGACGTTTTGCAGCATTTCAACGGTCAACCCTTTGGCCTCTTGTTTTGACACTCGGCGATGGATGTGCAGCACCTCTCTGATCTGATAACCGACCGTAAAAATCGGGTTTAGGGACGTCATCGGCTCCTGAAAGATCATCGCGATGCGATTGCCTCTGATGCTACGCATGTCTTTTTCGCTGAAGGTGAGCAGATCGGTTCCTTCAAAGACGATGTGACCCCGTTCGATCCGGCCTGGCGGTTGCGGGATCAGACCCAAAATGGAAAGTCCCGTGACGGTCTTGCCGCATCCGGATTCGCCGACCAAACCGAGGATCTGTTTTTGATCCAGTGCAAACTCAACCCCGTTGACAGCCTTGACCACACCGGCGTCGGTGTAGAAAACGGTATGTAGATCCTCGACTTGCAGCAACGGAGTTTCTGTTTTCATAATTCTAGCGAACGATCTCTGGGTTCAGCCAATCCTGCAGCCAATCGCCGATCATGTTGATGGCGAAAACGGCTAGGAATAGGGCAACCGAAGGAAAGACCACCAGCAGCGGGTTGATAAAGATAAAATCCTTCAGAGTGCCGGCCATCTGACCCCAAGACGGCTGTGGCGGCATGACGCCCAAACCTAAAAAACTCAACCCGGCTTCCAGCAGCATGGCAAACGACATTGTGAAGGATATCTGCACGATGATGACCGAGGCCATATTTGGCAGAATTTCGCGGAAAACGATGCGCGGCCCGCCGGCGCCCAACGTGACGGCCGATAAAATGTAATCTTTGGTCTTTATGGAGGATGCCACGCTGTAGGTGACCCGGGCAAACTGGGGGAAGTAAAGCAGTCCAATGGTAAATATCAACGTTCTGAGGCTGTGCTCCAAAAATGCCATAGCGACGATGGCCACGAATATCTCAGGCAGGCAAACAAACACGTCGATCACACGCATGAGGATGTTTTCAAAACGGCCGCCGATATAGCTGGCTAACAGCCCGATGGGAACGCCGATCAGGGTGGCGAAAAATACCGCTGCCCCGGCGACGCTCAAAGACACCCTGGAACCGTAGATCACCCGGCTGAGGATGTCGCGTCCGATCTGATCCGTGCCGAAGGGGTGCAGCCGCGAGGGGCCTTTCAGGATGTTCTTCGTGTCGATTTTAATTGGATCCGCGGGTGCTAAAAAACTGCTGAAGCAGGCGGTAAAAATGAGAACCAACAAAATCGGGGCACCGACGAGCAATCTGAAATGCCTTTTTATGTTTCGAGGAAGCATGTTTTTTATTCTAACATCGAAAGCCTGGTCCTCAGGGCCAGGGTTCTTTACTCTTACCGTCTTCTTAACTTGGGATCCAAAACACCCTGACACAGGTCGACGATCAGGCTGATCAAGACGAACATTAAAAAGATCGACAAGAGAGACCCTTGGATCAATGGATAATCGCGGTCGTAGCAGCTCCTGACCAGCAGCGAACTCAATCCGGGCCAGTCGAACAGCGATTCGATGATCACCGTGCCGCCCAGCAAATTTCCAGCGCGTACGCCCAACACCGCGATCACGGGGATCAGGGAGTTGAGCAGCGTGTGGCGATACAGCACCAGATTTTCGGCCAGCCCCTTGGCGCGTGCCGTACGCACGAAATCTTTTGTGAGGACATCCAGAAAGCTGGAACGGGTGACCCGTATGACGACACCCATAAAGCCGAAGCCTAGGGTCAGCGCCGGCAGCACCAAGAATCGCAGGTGGCCCACCGGATCCTCCATCAGCGGAATGTATCCGGAGGAAGGCAGCAGCTTCAGCGACAGCGAGAAGATAATAATCAGAATGATGCCGCTCACAAAGACCGGCGCGGAAAAGCCCGTTACGGCGATCAGCGAGGTCAGCCATCCTTTGGCTGAATCCGGATAACGTGCGCCCACAACGCCCAACGGTATACCGAGAAGCGTCGACAGCAGCAGTGCCGCCAAAATCAATTCCAGGCTGCGGGGGATGCGTCGAAACAACTCGGTGGTTACCGGGAGGTCGGTCTGGATGGATTGGCCCAGATCCAGCTGCAGCAAACCTTTGGCCCACTGGTAATATTGGATCGCAATGGGCCGATCGAGCTTGAGTTTCTGGCGCATTGTTTCAACGACGACTTCATCGGTGGCGGCCTCCCCAAGCAAAAGCATGACAGGATCGCCCGGCAGCAGGTGAATAATGAAGAAAACAATGGTGCCCGCCACAAGAATCATAATCGCTGAGGCGAACAGGCGGCGTAGAAGATATTGAAACATGTGTTTTTAGGCTATTATCGAGATTTATCCGCCAGCTTGTTGCAAGGAACGTAAGGTTTCGGGTGTTCCGCCGGGCCGGATCAGGACTACCACTATCTACCGAAGCGATCACTTTGATTGTTTGATCGAAAAAGAAACTGATGAACATCGAACATTGAACGTCCAACATCGAACGTCGAATGAATGTATTCTGTCCATTATAAAAAGACAGCGCACAGCGCTTCCATCCTTCGATATTCTGCGATTCGCTGTTTAACCCGGCTGCCAAAGCGGCCAGTATCTGGGCTGGCACCTGACACCCGACACCCGACACCCGACACCCGACACCTGAAACCTGAAACCGTCAATTTCCAATCCTCATTTCTCCGAGACCCAGGTATGCTTGAGGCCGGGATAGCTTTCGGCCAAAGCGCCGCCCAAATGGACATAGCCTTTCACCTTATCTTTGAAAGCATGACAATTGGCACGCCAGTTGATATGCACCCAGGGCGTAAGTTCGAGGATGCGCTGCTCAAGCTTACGGTAGATTTGTCTGCGAGCACCCATGTCGGTGGTTGCACGGCCTTTTTGCAGCAGGCCCTCGATCTCGGTATCTATAAATCCAATCGGTTTGGCCCAGTACGTCGACTCCGAGCCGAAGTAATACGAATACACGTCCGGATCGGGACTCTTGATGGTAACACCGTATACCAAGAAGTCATAGGTGCCCTTGTTTTTGTTTTCGACCACCGCCGCCCATTCGGACAATTTGATCTTCACATTGATCCCAACCTCCTTGAGATTGGCTTGCACAATCTGAGCGGTGATGGTGTAGATCTGCAAACCGTGATACGTTAACAGCTCCAGGTCGAATCCATTCGCATGACCGGCCTCGGCAAGCAATTGTTTTGCCTTTAGCACATCCCTTTTAAACGTGTTGGCCAGATCTTCGTTGTAGGACCATGATCCGGCAATAGTGGGCGGGCCGTAAAGCGGTGTGCCATAGCCGAAAAAAGCCGCTTCGGAAATCGCCTGACGATCGATGGCATAGGCGATCGCTTGGCGAACCCGCGGATCGTCGAGCGGTTTTTTGGTGGCATTGATCCAGAGGTTCATGAATTCACCGTCCTCGACATCCACCACAAGCCCCGGCTGTGCCTTGAGAATATCGATATCTTTCCATGGTACCGTATCGATAACGTCAACGGCACCTGTTTTCAAGGCGTTGACACGCGCCTCGCCGTTCTTGATCATACGAAATTCGATTTTGTCGAGATAGGGCAGACCCTTTTCAAAGTAATCGGCGTTGCGCCTCACCACCACGCGTACTTTGGGCTCATTGTCAACCAGGGCAAAGGGGCCGGTTCCGTTGGCTTCGATCTTTACATTGGGACCGGTTTTCATCCATTCCGACGAGACGATGGCAGTCTCGCCCATTGCCAGTACGCTCAGCAGGGTCACATCAGGTACGTCCTTTTCGACCTTGACGGTGTAATCATCGACGACGGTCACGGTGACACCCTTGAGATTGGAACGTAAAGTGGCACCGGTGGCGGGTTCCAGGATTCTTTCGAGCGAGTACTTGACGTCGGCGGCAGTAAGCGCCTGGCCCTTGTGAAATTTGACATCCTTGCGGAGATGAAACACAATGGTTTTGGCGTCCGGGGTTTCCCAACTCTCGGCTAAGGCACCCGTGGGCTGTCCCTTTTCGTCAAATCCCAGCAGGCTGTTATAAAGACACAAGTTAATGGTCTTCCAGGCGGTTCCCTGATAGACATGCGGATCCAGGCTGGCGACCTCGGTTACCGAGCCGAAAACCAGGTTCCCCCCTTTTAGGGGCTGTGCAGCATATGCCATCGAAGCCCCGACTAAAACGCACATTACCAGCGCAAACCCAATGATTTCCAATCGCTTTTTCATTGATTTACCTCCTTTTTGGTTTGTAAATTTTTATGCAACATTAGGGTTTAGGGGAGCGCTGCTAACATGGCATTGACTTCATCTTCATCGTTATAAAACGATGGTGACATCCTGAGTGCGCCCGCCCTGATCGCCAGGTGTATGTTCGCATCCTGCAAGCGCTCAAAAATTTGCTGCGTCGGCAGGGATGGGTGTCTAAAGCAAAAAATACCGGAGCGTTCTGTATCTTCGAAAGATGAGACGACTTGATAGTTGCGGGGTTTTAAACCCTCATAGGCCAAGCGGGTGAGTTTGAGAATATGCTCTTCGATTCGCCGGGTGCCGAGGCGTGTTATCATATCAACCGCAGCATCTAAACCCCAAATGCCCGGAAAGTTGACGATCGCCTCCTCAAAACGGCCGGCATGCGGTTTGAAGGTGAGATCGTAGTTGATATCGTCCTCGGATTTATCCACACTGTGATATCCGACATTCGCCGGGTGAAGCTGCGCCATCGAGTTTTGACGACAATAGAAGATGCCTGTTCCGATAGGTGCCATGAGCCATTTGTGTCCGCCGGCCGATAAGAAATCGATGTGGTAGCGGGAGACATCCAGGTGCAGCGCTCCCAAAAGCTGAATGGCATCGAGGTTCAACAGGACTTGCCTGGCACGACACAGTTCGCCCACCTTCTCGAGGTCGAGCCGGAAACCATTCGAAAACTGGACTGCGCTCAAAGAGACCAGCCTTGTGTGACTGTCCATGAGGGCTTCGATATCGTCTGCCGTAAAGCGGCCCTCGCGGCCCCGAATCCATCTGATCTGGACGCCCCGTTTCTTCAGATTCATCCAGCAATAAACATTCGAGGGATACTCGATATCGGCGATAATAACATTGTCACCCGGCTGCCAATCAATCCCATTGGCGACAATCAGGATGCCTTCGGTGGTATTTTTAATAAACGCGATCTCTGATTTTTTAGCGCCGATCATCTCGGCAATGTGGCTCTTGATGACATGATCGGCTCGCTCGCACCACTGCGGGTAGTTGTTACGTCCGTTGTCACGCACATCCGCCATAAATGTATTCACCGCCGCAATCACCGGATTCGACAACGGCCCGATGGATGCGTTGTTAAGATAGACCCTATTGCGCTTAATGGGAAATTCTTCTCTTACGCTTAAAATGTCCATGGGTACCTATCTCAGGGGGATGGAGTGTAATCCAAGGCTGTTGGTTACCAGACGCTATTAAAGCCTTGCCGGCGGAACTTGAAAGTCAGGTTTCAGCGCCGCCTCCGGCTTGAGTGGCATTGGTGATACGTATGGATTTTGGGTATAAAGAATCCACGGTATCAATAACGGTAATGTTTGAGCTTGGATCCCGGCATAAATATCGATACCGCTTAAATAAGTCAATATTATTTTAATCCCAGTAATTTTTGAATGTTACGATTGTTGTATAAAAATTTTGGGGACACAGATTTGCCCAGATAACCGCAGATTAGTACAAACCGCCTAGCGGCGGAACCATGTTTAGACATACGTAGCGACCTGCTTGCTATGTGCCCTTTGTCGCCGAAGGCGAAACAAACTTTCTTTTTAATCCGTTTTAATCCGTGTTCATCTGCCTGCCCAACCTGTCCAGTTAAATGCGTGGTCAGAGATATCCGGCGCCTATTTAACCGGGATGAAATCTTTTTTGCCCTTATTTCATCGGGGTGTCCTAATTGTCCTTTCTTTTGAACCATTACGTGGCCAAGTATTCTGCAAATATGAAATAAATTTGTATTTACAACTACTTAACCAATTAACTAATCAACCAATCAACGATATCTGTAAGTGTTTAATCAGAAAAGAACTTGAGATACAAAATATCCGGTTCAGGGATATTGAAATGGAGTCGGAAACGATTTATGTTTAGGGTTCAATTTTCGCGCATATATCCTTGCTGTGAAGTGGAAACGCTAATGGAGGTAAATGGGGAATGCCAACACAACCCAAAATAACGTTACTGGTTATCCGTCACGGAGAAACGGTGTGGAACTCGGAACAGCGATTCCAGGGACATGGTGACAGTCCGTTGACAGAAACCGGACGCAATCAAATTGCGGCATTGGGTCGCCGCATGGAAGACATTAAATTCGATACGCTGATCAGCAGTGATCTTGGACGCACCCAGGAGACCGCAACGATAATTTCTGATTTTACGGGCCATGCGGTCGAGCTTGACAATCGTCTGAGAGAGAGAAACTACGGCATTTTAGAGGGTCTTACGGTGCCTGAAATCAGAGCAAGTCATTCCGATGTATTCGATCAATTTAACACCGATGATCCGGACTACATTGTGCCTGGGGGTGAAAGCCACCGCCAGCATTATCAGCGAAATCTTGCTTCGTTAGAGGAATTGTTAACCGGGAGATTCGGGGCTAGAGTTGCTGTCGTAGCCCATGGAGGCGTTCTGGACAGTATTTTCCGTTACGTTGCCGGTCTGCCACTGGAACAGCCACGCTGTTTCATCACAACCAATGCCAGCCTGACAATCGTCTCCCACGGCAATTTTTACGGTACATCCCGCGCGGTGATCGAAACGTGGTGCGATACCGGCCATCTCAAAGGCATCGACCTGAATTTCGGTTTGGGATAAAGCGTATCCAACCGACGCCGCCTACTGTAGCTTTGAGGAAGACCGTAAAGGCTCGGTCTGCTCCGGCAAGCAGGCCGATTTTAGCGTGTAGTCGGATAATCCAATAAACATCCCACGTGACCTGTATGTCGGGTGGTGTGGAGGGGGGGGGAGCCGCGAGGCTAGGCCCTATCGCCGCTAGTCGATCTCAACGCATCAGCACCATCGCAGTGCCATTTTCCAAAGCACTGCTCACTGATACATCAGACAG
>Ga0316191_10003837_pt1 | contig 11160 bp, 9 predicted proteins | sample Eddworburr2cm_MG_FD_204928 | JGI IMG/M metagenome (GOLD analysis project Ga0316191, IMG submission 204928) | Coastal sediment microbial communities from Maine, United States - Eddy worm burrow 2 cm | ecosystem: Environmental > Aquatic > Marine > Coastal > Sediment | place: USA: Maine | collected... | reverse complement strand
CCGGGCTTCACCGCTGCAGTACCCGCAACCTTGTTGCCTGAGACCATCAGCGGCCCATTGGGGTTATTGACACGGCTGAACGGTCCTGCGCCGTGGCCTGGTATTCCAGCCAGTCGTTGAAAGTCTGGCGAATTTAAGTATCCTTGTTCGCTCAATCAACCCACCGGAGGTCCGCCATGCGCCATGGCCTGATCATATTTCTATGCGCATTGTCCTTTTCCACGATCCTGTCTGCCAATACCAGCCGTGGGGCCTCGGAACAATCCGAATACCGCGCCTGGATCGAAGCCATGAAAACCGAGGAACGCGGACCATTTTCGCGGATCCGGTGGTTCTGCGAAGACGGCACAGTGTTGCCGCCGAAGGCGTATGCCTGTGAAAGCCACGGCGGTGGTTACCAGCATGGCGAGTGGAACGACCAGGCGAAGAGCCTGCGTGCGCAGGGCTACTGGGTTGCCAATCTGCTGGCCGGCGTTGAGCCCTCCCCTTTCCTGGCGGAGGCGCAGTTCAACGACCGTTTCGCACAGATCCTGATCGAGCGCTACCTGATCAGTGCTGATGACGGCTGGATACTCAGGCGGGCGCTGTTCTACCGCGGCGCCATCCAGGAAGAGGACGAGCGCGAGGCCGCGCGGGCTTTATTGACCGAAATGGCGTCGCGCCCCGAATGGATCGGCCAGGGCTTCACTACCCTGCGCACCGGCGTGCGCATGATGCCGCACGGCGCCGACAGTGCATCGGTACAGAAAGTACGGCAGATGTCTGCATCGCTTTCCGACCGGGACGACAGCTTCAAGCCGTTACGCGCCAAGATTCACGGCGCTCCCGGTGCCGAAGACGCGGATCGTGTCCGCGAATACGCGAGCCAGATCAGCAATGAGGCGACGCGGCAACCGTACCTGGACCTGGCGACTGAAATCGACCTGATCTACCAGTCCGCGCCGCTGGAAGAAGACCTCGAACAACTGGCATCAAAATACACCCGGGCGCCCTGGCTGCAGGAAATGCTGTCCGCGGCAGCGGCTGAGCTTCGCGCCGATGCTTCCGCGGCCAGTCGGTTCACTGTTACCGGGGCCCTGCTGGCCGATCTGAGGCGCGCGCTGCCGCGCGTCAAGTCCGCCGCCGCCAGGCTCGAACTCCTGGATCTCGGTCTGCGCGTGGAGAGTGCAAATTTCCGGGCGGCTTCGGAGTTGCGAATCAGCCTCCAGGAGCAGACCCGGCTGCGGCGGCTGCAATACCTGGAGGCGGCCGGCCAGGCGGCATTCGGTACCGGCGTGATCAATGAACGTCTTCTCGACGAACTGGTGAAAACCCTGGAGTCGCTGACGGTCGAACCACTGACCCTCGAGCGCTACCTCGACGGCCTCAACTACCTGGGGCGCGCACCCGGCTGGGGTACGCAAAGTCTGCGCATGCGTTTTTACGAATCCATGGAAAAAATGGCGCAGATCGAGCCGATGGCCATGCTGTTCATCCAGGACCAGTTACGCGGCAGCCCGCTGCTGTTTTTTTCCAACGTCCTGGACGGCCTGTCGCGTGACGCCAATCGGCTGGCGGGCGTCAAGCACGGCCTGTTCGGCGAATCCGTGGGCGTCGGTTTCACGGCGCTGAACCCGGGGCTGGCGACCGGCGTCCTTCACGTCGAACCCAACCTGGACGACCTGGAAAACTTCAAATCAGATGGTATTTACGTGCTGCCCGAAACCGTGTCCGATCTGCCTCCTGTGGCCGGCATCCTGACGGAAGGAGAAGGCAACCCGCTTTCCCACGTGCAGTTGCTGGCGCGAAACCTGGGAATTCCCAACGTCACGGTGGACAGTTCACTGGAGCCTGTCCTGGCGAAACACAACGGGGAGCGCGTCGTGCTGGCGGTCAGCAAGTCGGGCCTGGTCGAGTTGTCGGCCTGGGACGAGCGCTGGAGCAAAGTATTCGCCGAGGCTGGCGCCGGCCAGGGCGTTGTGATCAATCCCGACCTGGAAAAACTCGATTTGTCAGTACAGACTTTCGTGCCGCTGGATGACCTGCGCGCTTCCGACTCGGGCCGCATCGTCGGGCCCAAGGCAGCCAAGCTGGGCGAATTGCGCGCGCATTATCCGGGTCATGTTTCCCGCGGAGTGGCCATCCCCTTCGGCATGTTCCGCCAGGAGGCGTTGGAGCAGCCCTATCCCGGCGGAGAAGGCACAGTGTTTGACTGGATGGTCGAAAACTACCAGCGGCTGGCCGAAATATCTCCGGACGACCCGCGACACGCGGAAATGTCAGAGGCTTTTCGCGCCGAACTGTATGACATCATCACAAACACGCGTCCCAGCGAGGCCTTCCAGGAACAGCTCAAAGCGGCGATGGAGAAGGCCTTCGGTTCTCACAACCCGCCCGGCGTCTTCGTGCGCTCGGACACGAATGTCGAAGACCTGGCCGGGTTCACCGGCGCCGGCCTGAACCTCACCTTGCCAAATGTCGTGGGCTTCGACAACCTGCTCAAGAGCATTGCCGAGGTCTGGGCATCACCCTTCACCGCCCGGGCTTTCGCCTGGCGTCAGTCTCACATGACCCGGCCCGAGCACGTTTACACATCCATCCTGTTGCTGGAGTCGGTGGCTTCCGACAAATCCGGCGTGCTGGTCACCCAGGACATCGACACCGGCAACCTGGAGGTGATCTCGGTCGCCGTCAACGAAGGGTTGGGCGGCGCGGTCGACGGCCAGGCCGCTGAATCGCTGCGCATCGCCCTGGACGGCTCCTACGTGCGCGTGCTCGCAACAGCCACTGCGCCCTGGCGCCGTGTGCCGGATCCGACCGGTGACCTGCAATTTCTGCCGAGCAGTGGCAGCGATGTCGTCCTGCAGCCAGGCGAGATCGCCCAGCTGATCGAATTCGCCAGCGGTTTGCCGCAGAAATTTCCTCCGATCACGGATGACGAGGGCAATCGGGCGCCGGCTGACGTCGAATTTGGTTTTCTCGGCGGCGACCTGCGTCTGTTCCAGCTCCGGCCGTTTCTCGACAGTAAGATGGCGCGGGGGATTGATTACCTGCATGAAATGGAAGCGCGCCTGGCAGACACGGCCAATATAACTGTGAACCTGAACGGAGTACCGCAATGAGCAGACAATGGAAACTGACGGGTCCCGCCCTGTTACTCGCCGTGCTGTTGATGGGCCCGGGTATCCTGATGGCCTATCCCCTTGATGGTTACGAAGAAACCGGAATCCGGCGTGTCGAAGGCGCCCGGCTGGCGAATGAAGGTCTCGCGCCCGGCGGAACCCAACCGCCGGGCGCACTGCTGACCACGGAGCAGGTGGACCTGCGGTTACTGGACTACCCGGGCCTGGCTCTGCCCACCCCGGACCCGGAATTCACCGCAAAGATTGCCGGCTTGCTGGGTGAGAACAAGGACGCCTACGGTATTACCGTGCTGGACATCAGCGATCCGGAACATCCGCTTTACGCGGAGTTCCGTGGCGATTACCGGCAAAATGTTGGCAGCGTCGGCAAGCTGTTGGCTGCACTGGGCCTGTTCCAGGCCCTGGCGGATGCCTGGCCGGACGACCTGGAACGTCGCAAGCAAATCCTGCGCGACACCGTGATTACCGCCGACGACTTTGCCCATCGCGACCACCACACCGTGCGTTTCTTCAACGTGGATACCCGCGAACTGACTCGGCGCACCATCCAGGACGGGGACCAGGGCTCGTTGTGGGAATACCTGGACTGGATGCTGTCGGTCAGCTCCAACTCCGCAGCTGCCATGGTGATGCGTGACGCCATGCTGCTGCGCCATTTCGGCCAGGCTTACCCGGTTTCCGAAGAACAGATTGACGCATTTTTCCGCGATACATCGCGCGCCGATCTGACCCGGTTGTTTCAGCAGACCTTCTGGGAGCCGGTCACCCAAAACGGACTGTCACTGGACCAGATTCGGCAAGGCAGTTTCTTCACCGCCCAGGGCAAGAAAAATATTGCCGGCGGTGGCAACAGTTACGCCACTGCGAACAGCCTGATGCAGTTCATGCTGATGATCGAAGAGGGAAAACTCGTGGACGAATGGAGCAGCCGGCAACTGAAACGGCTGCTCTACATGACCGAGCGACGCATCCGATACGCCTCGGCTCCGGAGCTGAAAGACGCGGCCGTGTATTTCAAGTCAGGCTCGCTGTACAAGTGCAAGGAAGAAGCCGACTTCAAGTGCTCCGCTTATCACGGCAATGAGATCAATTATATGAATTCTGTGGCTATCGTTGAGCAGGAAATCGATGGCGTGAAACTGCACTACATGGTCATCGTCATTTCGAACGTATTGCGGAAAAACTCTGCGCAGGAACACCAGACCCTGGGGGCGGAAATTCACAAGCTGATCAAGAGCCAGCACGGTGTCACCACTCCGTAAGTGCCTGAATTAAGGCGTGAATATGTCAAAGGAGGTACCAAACGAAATGAACAAATCGATGTTATTGGCTGTTGCTGTTTTGGCGCTGTGGGTGAATTCATCCCGGGCAGACTCGACCGAAGCCCGCTGTGACATTTATCCCAGGGGCTCGGACCAGGTCAGTGAAATGATTCTCTGCACTTTCAGCCAGCGCCAGGGCTATGTCACCCTCTACCGCGGCGATGAACTCATGTACGACCTGACTCCGGTGGGCGACAACCCCGGAAACTACGTCGACCAGGACGGACGCGCGGCTTACCGCCAGAGCGGACTGGGCGACCAGGGCCTGATTTTCCGCATGGCCGACGAAAGCATTTTTGTTTACTGGAATACAGCAGCCTTATACCCCCAGGACGACGAGGACAACTGGACGGCGCCGTTCACCACGGCCGACTACGACGCCACGACCCGCCTGCGCTGCCGTGCGGCCGGTGACTCCGAGTTCGGCAGTTGCCCGGCGGGTATCCTTCGCATGGAAGACAGCCAGGCTTCGGTCGTGGTTCAGAACCAGTTGGGAGAACTGTTCACGATCAACTTCATGAGTGACTACGTCAACGCGACTAACCGGGAAGTGGAGGCCGTACTCGAAGGTGACACCTGGACGGTGACAGTCGCCAACGGCGAAGTTTACGAGGTACCCCTGGCTGCCATCGAGGGCGGTTAGTGATCGGCCGACCGTGTAAGGGCGAGTTGATTTAAAGGACCCGCCAGCCGTTCCAGCCAATCGCCTCCCTCAGGGCTGTGGGCCAGCCCGGCAATGACGTAAACCGCGCTGCCGTTGCGCACCAAAGCACTGTCGGCGTGCCAGGACCTCCAGGTGCCGGACTTGCGGAAGATCTCGCTGTCCGGGTTGGGCTGCAGCCCCTTCACGAATTTGTGATTGATTCCGGGATTGGCCATGACGTCCAGCATCAACCGATTCTGTTCGGGACTCACAAGGGTACCCCGCTCGAGCCCGCAATAGAATCGGGCGGTCTGGAAGGTCGTGGCTCCGTGCGACAGCCTTTTAATCGGGTCACGCCGCCAGGCCGGAGCCTTGCCGTATGGCTTCCCCAGCCACAGGCCTCCATCCTCGTCATCGTAAAAACCGAAACGGGGCGATTGCACGATTTCAACCAGTTCCTGCTCACCTACCCGCTCGATCGCGCGGTTGGCGCACTCGTTGCAGGACTGGCGGATCATCCGGTGCAGGTCCTCCTGCACTTCTTCGTCCGGAATCAGCCGCCCTTCATCGATGGCGACCGCCGCACCCAGCAGGATGACGATTTTCGGCAGGCTGGCCGCATACATCATGTTGTTGCCGTTGACCTGCGCCAGTCGCGGCCGTTCCGGATCAGACAGTACCAGCAGGGTCAATGCCAGGTCGCCACGCTTCACAGCAGCCGACAGCTGCTCCTGATCGAGCAATTCCTCCAGTTGCTTCTGCAGCCTGGGGTCACCGGCCTGCGACAGGTCGCAGACCGGGTCACTGGCCAACACAGCTTCGCTAAAGCAAAACAGCGCGGCAAAAAGCATGCAAAATTGCCAACAGGCATTCGCACTCCATCCAGAAACCGGGTTTGTCACTCCGCCCCCCATCCCAGTACGTTGCGCATGATGGACCATCGCGGCTCGTCAATCTGTGCGCCCTGCCCGGTCACCCAGTAATCGAAACTGCGGTCGATCAGCCCGACATTGTCGGCAAAAAGAATCCACTCGTTGATGACCCGGGCGAGATCGTCGGCGCCAGGGGCGAGACCGAAACCCGTGGAAACCTGGACGGGATTCGGTTGGGGTACCACCACCGTGTATTCCGGGTGCAGCAGACTCCAGGCGGAAGCGTGCTCTGCGGGCATCAGGAACGCATCGACTTCGGGGTGCTTGCCTTCGAAAAAGGCGTTCCAGAATTCAAGGATCACGAACTCGGCGTCCGTCCCTCCAAAGTAATACTCGATGCTGTACTCGATTTGACTCGCATCCAGCGGCACACCGATTTTCAGGGCATGCTGTTGTCGAATCTCTTCCAGGGTGTCGAAATCGTGGCGGCGTTCATCACGCACAGCCAGGCCTATAGTGGCCGTGTAATAAGGCTCGGACAGCATCACGGACGAGAACCAGTAGGGCCGGTACCACATCCCGGGCATGACATCGATTACGCCGTCCGCCAACATTTGTGGCAGATCCGGCCAATGCACAGGCACAAACTCAGCGCTTAACTGCATTGCTTCAGCCAGTTCCTCGGCCAGTTCGACATCAAAACCGACCAACTGGTCGTCAGCGTTGAAGAAACTCATCGGGAGGTTGCCAGGATCGTAGCCGATTCGCAGCGAGCCGCGTGCGCGGATACGGGCCAATGAACCAGGACCGGACACTTCACTGCCGTCAAGAGATGGTATCTCGCGGCGCACCACGGTGTCCGCCGACAGGGTTGTTTTATGCATATTCCTTACGGCTTCGTCCAGCGTGTATCCGGTATCAATCACGATAGTGAAAAGTATTCGCAGCACGACAACGGACAATACCACGCTACCCAGGATTCCGGCGGCAGCCCGCAGCAAACGCGCGCGTTGAAAAACCAGGAAACCACTGAGGGCGCCAGCTCCCAGCAAGGCGAAAACCAGCAGATTCATTGCTGTCACCAGCGAGTCGAACTTGCCGGTGATGATGGTGGTGGGAATGTAGAGCTGAAACAGGTCGTGTGGCAGGCCAAAGAGATCAAGCAGGAACGGCAGCGCGATTTGCGCCTTGGCAAAGTAGCTCGGAATGCCAGCAGCCATCAAAGAACCATAATCTCCTCCGACTAGCGGAGAACCGCTCAACCAGGCCGCGAACGGAATGAATAAAAGCGTCAGCAATTTCCCCGCGTTTGGGAAATTGAACATGACCGGAATCAGGACTTCGGCGGCCGAGTCCGCATTTTCGTCCAGAAGACCGTGTTGCTCCAGCAACTGCTTGGACCTCGCAACCAGGATGGGTAGCACGATAAAAGCGCTATTGGCGACAAATGCCGTCAACAAAGCGTCTCGCGCGATCCCTGCAACTTCCCGGTACCTGAAGGGTGTGACTGCGGTCACCAGGAACGGCAGGATAATGAAAGCGAGCAACAGCGAGGCCACGGCAAAAACGATGAAATAGACTTCGAGCCGCGACAGGGTTTCCGGATCCATGGTACCGGCGGTCACAGCTCCGATTGCGAAAACGCCGTAAGGCGTAAGCTCGATCACGAATCCGGTGATGCGCACGATCGCCTTGTTCCAGGTGCGTAACGGCGCGATCAGCTTTTCCTTGTCTTCAAGACCGATCAGCCCGACGCCGATCAGGCAACTGAACAGCACAACAGCGGGCACTATGTTCCTGGACAGCGAGTCGAAAGGATTCGAGGTGAAATATATTTCGGTGAGTGAAATAGCCTGGCGCGGTTCCACCAGTGAATGGCTGAAAAACGAGGCGCTGTTGAAAACCGGAAAAGTAAGCGGCATCAGCACCAGCACCAGCACGGTCAGCGCCCAGACCACCAACAGCATCAGGCCGCCGCGCAATGCCAGTCGTTTCGCCTCGGTTGCGTCCAGTTGCCCGAAGCCGACGACCAGCGAAGTGATCAGGTATGGCAGAACCGTCATTTGCATCAGGCGGATGTAGATATCAGCAGCCGGCTGCAGGACCGCGGCCGGTTCGCCGACAAAAAGACCGGTGAAGATTCCGAGACCCAGGCCGATCAGAATCCGGGCCGAAAGACTGAGTCCGGACCAGCTTGTGGCCAGTTTACGCAGTACTGATTGGGATTGGGCGGCAGTCGATGTCATGGCGTACTTCTCAGGGCAGAACGGGGAATATACATGCTTTTTTGACGCCGTTCACCCTGAGGTATTTATATGTAATAGAATCGGACCTCAGATCAAAACAGAGGAAAAACTCCATGTGCCGCGTCATCATCTGGGTTTTTGCGTTGCTGTATGCTTTTGCCGTGGCCCTGCTCCTGATAGGAACCTTCGGCTTGTTTGGCAACGAACGGGATCCCTTGTCCGGTGTATTCCTGATACCCCTTGGCTTGCCCTGGAACCTGTTGGTCGAACTGGCGCCGGAAGCGCTATGGCCCTGGCTGGCGGCACTGGCCCCGGCGGTCAACCTGTTTTTGCTGTGGGTTCTTTGCCGTTATTTGCGATCCGGGCGCGCCCCGGCACCATGAGTTCAACGGTCCCAGATTGCAGTTTATTGCCCGGGTACAGATCCGAGAATTATAAAACCGGACCTGTTCGGGATTCTCTCAGGAGGCCGGGTTAGACCAATTCTGCGTACGATGTGGTGTGGTAGCGGAGGAATTCCATTCGCTCTGACCAGTAATCTTCCGGTAATCCGCATTTGGATTTGAGCTGCGCCAGGAAATGACGCGGTTCCGGCAGGGATTCCCAGACTTTAGGTAGAAAAGTCGCGCGGCGCCAGTCCTCAATAATGACGAGCCCGTCCGTGCCAGGCATCAATTGCTCCAGCAAGTCCGTTTCATTGGTCACGACCATCGATTCCAGCGGTGACAGCACGGAGATTTCCAGCCTGATGTCCTCGAACTCGTGCTGGCCCACAGGGTCGAATCGCGAGTCCCGATAGGCCGCCTGGAACGCCGAGCGCGCTGCATCCACCGCCAGTGGAAGCGAGGCTTCGAGGGTACCGCAGCAGCCCCGCAACTTGCCTTTGGAACGCAATGTCGTGAACGTTGCACGCAATTCCGTCAGCGCCCGGGGTAACTTATCGCACTCAATCGGTAAGGGTTTTTCGTGGATCAGGCCATATTCGATCGAACCACGTGCGAGACGCAAGAGTTGAATACCCGGCAGATCCTGTCGCTCAGGCGAGTACATATGCGCCGTACCCGACGACCCGTTGTTTGTCACCCGCCGTGTCGCCAGAATTCCTGAGATCCAGGGTGCGCACGTGCATACCGTGCGCCTTTGCAGTGAGCAAAAGACCATTCAGCGCATATGCACCACACGCCTCTTCTCCCTGCAGCGTCGTGTCCCTGGCCTCGATCCGCGCGGTCGTGTTCGCGTCGATTCCCCGCGCCTCATCGTAGGAGTGGAAGTGAGACAGATCCGAACTGACGACAATTATCGTCTCATCACCACCCCACAGCGCCTCGAGTACGGTTTTGACCTCGTTCGCAGGACACACGCCAACGACGACTGGAACCAGCCGGAAGTCGTCGAGCACCGTCTGCAGAAACGGCAGGTGAACCTCCAGGCTGTGCTCCTCGGCGTGCGCTGCGTCAGAAATCCTGGTGCCGGGCAGCGCAAGCGCTGTCGTGACTCCGTCTGCATCAACGGGTACATCTCCGAGCGGCGTCGTGAACGCGTCGACCGACGGCAGCGCCATACCCTCCAGGTAGACGCGATGAGCCGGACCGAGCAGTACGACCCTGCGAATGCGCTCCCGGCGGCCCTCGAGCAAGCGATAAGCGTGGGCGGCTGTCAGGCCCGAATACCGGTAGCCGGCATGGGGCGCGATAATTGCCTTCGCACCATCGCCGCCTGCCGGTACAGCGGCAAGCAGCTCCGCTACCGTGCGTTCGAGCGTCGTTGTCTCAGCCGGGTAAAACATCCCGGCGACCGCTGCGGGCCGGGCCTTCATCGACGTGCGAAATCCAGCTTTGTCATACTTGTTTACTGGGGGCCAAACACCATATCTCAAGTATGCAAGAGACCATTGTCGGCACCAGGTACTGGCACCGCGAGACTGACGGGCGCCTGCAATGCGACGTCTGCCCTCGCCACTGCCGGCTGCGCGAAGGCCAGCGCGGCCTGTGCTACGTGCGCCAACGCCTCGACGATGAGATTCGGCTCGTGACCTACGGGCGGTCATCAGGCTTCTGTGTCGACCCGATCGAGAAAAAACCGCTCAATCACTTCTATCCGGGCAGCAGCGTGCTGTCGTTCGGCACGGCCGGCTGTAACCTGGCCTGCAAATTCTGCCAGAACTGGGACATGAGCAAATCCCGCGAAATGGACACCCTGGCCGACAGCGCCAGCCCCCGGCGTCTGGCCGAGGCGGCCGTTGAGTTCGGTTGCCGCAGCATCGCCTACACCTACAACGATCCGGTTATTTTTCTTGAATACGCGGTAGATATTGCGGCCGCCTGTCGTGAGCAGGGCATCAAGTCGGTCGCCGTAACGGCCGGTTACATCGACCCGGAACCCCGCGCCGAGTTTTTCCGCGCGATGGACGCAGCCAATGTCGATCTGAAGGCGTTCACCGACCGTTTCTATCACAAGATCTGCGGCGGTCATCTCGCGCCCGTTCTGGAAACGCTGGAATATATTCGAAACGAGACGGACACCTGGCTCGAGACGACCACACTGCTGATCCCGGGCCAGAACGATTCGGATGCCGAACTCGATCAGATGACGCAATGGGTTGTCGAGCACCTGGGACCGGATGTGCCGATGCATTTTTCCGCTTTTCATCCGGACTGGAAGATGCTCGACACTCCGAGCACGCCGGCGAGCACACTGCGCCGCGCCCGTCGAATCGCAATGGACAACGGCGTGCGTTTTGCCTATACGGGCAACGTCCATGACAGCGACGGCAGCAGCACTTATTGCCCGGGCTGCAAGGAACTCGTTATCGAGCGGGACTGGTACGTACTGGGTGAGTGGCACATCGATGCGAATGGCGCCTGCGGGCATTGCGGCACGAGAATCCCCGGGCATTTTGACGCAGCGCCGGGCCATTTTGGCGCAAAGCAGGTGCGGGTGCACCTCGCTGATTAA
>Ga0316191_10003836_pt1 | contig 11161 bp, 9 predicted proteins | sample Eddworburr2cm_MG_FD_204928 | JGI IMG/M metagenome (GOLD analysis project Ga0316191, IMG submission 204928) | Coastal sediment microbial communities from Maine, United States - Eddy worm burrow 2 cm | ecosystem: Environmental > Aquatic > Marine > Coastal > Sediment | place: USA: Maine | collected... | reverse complement strand
ATCCAGCGGCGCCGGTCGTCGACGAACAGATCCATGAGCAGCACGACCGAAGTCAGCAGCAGCAGCGTGATCTCGCCCGCGGCAGGAACGAAATCCGGCGTCAGGAAAATTGGTGCTTCTGGGGTCATAGCTTCGACTGCATCATTTGTTCGATCAGGTGATCAATGGTGGGCCCCATGACCTCGAGTAGCGGCGCCGGCCATACGCCGAGCGCGAGCACCGCGACAGCAAGGGTGCCGAGCACGGCAAACTCCCTGGCGTTAACGTCCTCGAGCTTGCGGACGTTCTCGTTGGCAATCTCGCCGAACACGACCCGTTTGACCATCCACAGGGTGTAGGCAGCGCCGAGGATCAACGTGGTGGCTGCGGCGAAAGCAAACCACGGATTCGCCTTGAAGCTGCTCAGAATCACGAGGAACTCGCCCACGAAGCCAGACGTCCCGGGCAGTCCGGCGTTGGCCATCGCAAACAGAACCATGAAAGCCGCGAACCGCGGCATGGTGTTCGCGACGCCGCCATAGTCACCGATATTGCGGCTATGCATGCGGTCATAGAGCACGCCAACGCAGAGAAACAGCGCGCCGGAGACCAGGCCGTGGGAGATCATCTGGACCATACCGCCGGCAACTCCCATCGCCGCACCGTCGATTCCTCCGGTCCGCCGGAGAATCGAGTAGGCGATGAAAAAGCCCAGGGTCACAAAACCCATGTGCGCGATCGACGAGTAGGCGATCAGCTTCTTCATGTCGGTCTGCACGAGCGCCACGAAGCCGATGTAGACGACGGCGATCAGAGAGAGACCGATCACCAGCCAGTCCAGGCTCATGCTCGCATCGGGCGTCACGGGCAGGCTGAAACGAAGGAAGCCGTAGCCACCCATCTTCAGCATGATCGCGGCCAGGATGACGGAGCCGCCCGTGGGCGCCTCGACGTGGGCGTCCGGCAGCCACGTATGGACCGGCCACATCGGCACCTTGACCGCGAACGCGACCAGGAAGGCCAGGAAGATCAACACCTGCTCCCGCATGCCGAGACCCATCGCCTGGAAGCTGGCGATCTCATAGCTGCCGCTCTTTAGATACATGTAGATAAGAGCGACAAGCATCAGCACGGAGCCGAGGAACGTGTACAGGAAGAACTTGAGCGTCGCGTAAATGCGGCGAGGTCCGCCCCAGATGCCGATGATGATGAACATCGGTATCAGCATCGCCTCCCAGAAAACGTAGAACAGCATGGCGTCCAGCGACGCGAATACGCCGTTCATCACGCCCTCCATGACGAGGAAGGAAGCGAAGTACGCATTCTGGCGCCGTTCTATCACCTGCCAGCCGGCAATGACGACGAGCACCGTGATGAATGTCGTCAGTAGAATCAGCGGCATCGAAATGCCGTCGACGCCGAGGTAGTAGTCGACGTTGAACTGCTCGATCCAGGGCACTCGCTCGACGAACTGCATCGCCGCCGTTGTCCGGTCGAACGTCGTGAACAGAGGCAGGCTGACGACGAAAGTCGCTACCGACACGGCGAGCGCTGCCCAGCGTGCGGCCGTCACCCGCCGCTCGCCCATGGCAAGCAGCAGCGCGCCGCCGGCGATCGGCAACCAGATGACTAGACTCAGCAATGGCATGGACATGTGCGGGCCTTGGAGAGAAGTGCGTTGAAGTCGTCCATGATTCGATCAGGCCCCCAACAGTATCCAGCCGAGCATGACGGCGAGACCGACGATCATGGCGAATGCGTAGTGGTAGAGATATCCCGTCTGCAGGCGGCGTGTTACCGACGAGATCCAGCCAACCGCTCGGGCACTGCCGTTAACCAGCATGCCGTCGATGATCGTCTCGTCGCCGACACGCCAAAGACCCTTGCCAAGCAGGCGCGCCCCGGGGGCTAGCAGCTTCTCGTTGAAGTCGTCGAAATAGTACTTGTTGACGAGAATCCGGTAGATCCCCGACAGACGCTGGGCCGCGCGGTCCGCGATGTCCGGCCGCTTCAGGTACACGAACCAGGCGACGACGATCGCAAGAATGTCGAGAATGACCGGCCAGCCGAAAATGCCGTGCGCCAGGAACGCAGCTGGCGTGGTCCCGTGCCCGCCGACTTCCGCCAGCACATCGCGGGTCGAATCGACCGTAATCGCACCGCCGAAGAAGCTGCCGAACAGCATTGCCTCAACCGTCAGCCAGCCGATGATGACCGAGGGAATAGCGAGCAGTATCAGCGGCCCCGTGACAACGGCAGGACACTCGTGCACGTGGGCCCGGACCTCGGGCGTCATGCGCTCCTCACCGTGGAACACGAGGAAGATCATTCGGAACGTATAGAGCGCGGTCACGAAAACGCCGAGGAGGACACACCAGTAGGCGTAGTCCGATCCCGGAATGCTCGAGGCGTGCACGGCCTCGATGATCGCGTCCTTCGAGAAAAAGCCGCTGAAGCCGGGGAATCCGATCAAAGCCAGCGAGCCGAGCAGCGAAGTCCAGTACGTGATCGGCATGTACTTGCGCAGCCCGCCCATCTTGCGCATGTCCTGCTCGTGGTGGAGCGCGATGATCACCGAGCCTGCCGCCAGGAACAGCAGCGCCTTGAAGAAGGCGTGCGTCATCAGATGGAAGATGCCGGCAGCGTAGGCTGAGACACCCAGAGCGACCGTCATGTAGCCCAGCTGGGACAGGGTCGAGTAGGCAACGACTCGCTTGATGTCGTTCTGGACGAGACCCAGAAGCCCCATGAAGAAAGCGGTTGTGGCACCAATGATCAGGACGACCGAAAGGGCCGTCACCGAGAGTTCGAACAGCGGCGACATCCGGGCGACCATGAAGATACCGGCGGTCACCATCGTTGCCGCGTGGATCAGGGCCGAAATCGGCGTCGGGCCTTCCATCGAATCGGGCAGCCAGACGTGCAGAGGAACCTGGGCCGACTTGCCCATGGCGCCGACGAACAGCAGCAGGCAAACCACCGTAGCCGCCGACCAGGTGGTATCGCCCCACGGGCTGATAGTGCCCGCCGCGATGTCTTCGCTACGCGAGAACACCTCGACGTAATCGAGCGAGCCCGTGAAGTAGACCACGCCCGCGATGCCGAGGAGGAAACCGAAGTCCCCTACCCTGTTCACCAGAAAGGCCTTGAGATTGGCGTGGATCGCCGTGGGTTTCTTGAACCAGAAGCCGATCAGCAGGTAGGAGACCAGACCGACCGCTTCCCAGCCGAAGAACAGCTGCAGGAAGTTGTTGGCCATAACCAGCATCAGCATCGAGAAGGTAAACAGCGAGATGTAGGAGAAGAACCGCTGATAACCCGGGTCGTCGTGCATGTAGCCGATCGTGTAGACGTGCACCATCAGCGAGACGAAGGTAACGACGACCATCATCATGGCCGACAGGCGATCGATCAGGAACCCGACCTCCATCGCCAGGCCGTCGCTGACGCCCCACGTATAGATCGTCTCGTTGAACTCGGACAGGCTGCCGTCCAGCAAACCCTTGAGGACCCAGGCCGAGAGGACGAACGAAAGACCGACGCCCAGAATCGTGACCCAGTGCGAGCCGGCCCGGCCGATCCTCTTTCCGAACAGACCCGCGAGCATCGCTGCAACGAGCGGCGCCAGCACGATGGTGATGAGGACCTGCTCCATCATTCAGCCTTATTCCTTGCCGTGCTCACGCTCATCCCTTCAACGAATCCAGCTGCTCGACGTCGATGCTCCGTCGGCTACGGAACAGCACGACGAGAATCGCCAGCCCGATAGCGGACTCGGCTGCCGCCACCGTGAGGATGAAAAACACGAAAACCTGCCCGCCGGGGTCGTCCAGGAAGCGCGACAGCGTGACGAAATTGAAGTTGACCGCGAGCAGCATCAGCTCGATGCACATCAACAGGAGAATCAGATTCTTCCGATTGATGAAGATGCCAGCCACGCTCAGTGAGAACAGCAGCCCGGAGAGGGTCAGGTAGTGGGAGATGGTAATCATTCGTCCTTCTCCGCCTCCATGTTCACGAGGCGCACCCGGTCGTCCCGATTCACGGCGACCTGCTTGCGGATGTCCTGGACCTTCAGCCCCGGCCGGCGCCGCATCGTCAGCGTAATAGCCGCCACGATCGCAACCAGCAGAATTACAGCAGCGAGTTCGAACGGATAGACGTAGTGCGTGTAGAGGAGGTTGCCGAGCATCTCGGTATTGCTGAAGTCTGCCGGCGCTGGCGACGGCGCCTCGAGCATGCCGAGTTCCTGCGTCCTGGACCAGAACACGTAACCAAGCTCTGCGGCGATCAGCAGTAAGACAACAATGCCCAGAGGCGCGTAGCGGGTGAAACTCGCCTTAACCTGCTCGACTTCTACATCCAGCATCATCACGACGAAAAGGAACAGGACCATGACGGCGCCGACGTAGACGAGCACAAGGACAATCGCCAGGAACTCCGCCTCCAGCAGCATCCAGAGGAACGCGCTGGTCACGAAAGACAGCACGAGGAACATAGCCGCGTGAACCGGGTTCCGCGACGTGATCACGCCTACGGCGGCCGCTATCAGCAGTCCGCCGAACACGTAGAAAATCACCGGTTCGATCATTGAGCCCCCGAATGTCCCCAGCTAGCGGTAAAGCGCGTCCGCTGCCTTGTCTGCGGCGATCATCGCCTCGTACTTGTCCCCGACCGCGAGCAACTTCTCTTTGGTCATGATGTTCTCGCCGCGGTTTTCCATGTGGTATTCGTGGATGCGTGTTTCCACGATTGCATCGACCGGACAAGCCTCCTCGCAGAAGCCGCAGTAAATGCACTTGAACAGATCGATGTCATAGCGCGTCGTCCGGCGCGTACCGTCGTCCGCGACGTCGCTGTCGATCGTTATCGCCAGCGCCGGACAGACGACCTCGCACAGCTTGCAGGCGATGCACCGTTCCTCGCCGTTCGGATAACGCCTCTGGGCGTGCAGGCCGCGAAAGCGCGGCGACTGCGGTGTCTTCTCTTCCGGATACTCGATCGTGACCTTCTTCACGAAGAGATTCCTGAGGGTGACACGCAAGCCCTGCAACAGCTCAGTGAGCAGTAAGGTCTTGGCTATGCTTCGCACTGCGTTCATATGAGATTCGTATCCTGGTGTCTCTCGTCAGACCGTGACATCAATCGAACCAGGGCCCGACATTGAACAGAATCATCACCGCGAGAACCCCTATCCAGACGATCGTGATCGGAATGAAAACTTTCCAGCCCAGACGCATGATCTGGTCATAGCGATAGCGCGGAAACGTTGCCCTGAACCACAGGAAGCAGAACAGGAACAGCGACGTCTTGAGCGCGAACCAGAAAAAGCTCGGGGCGGCAAGGAAGGTATTACCCAGCAGCGGCAGGCCCTCGAAGGGCGACAGCCAGCCACCGAGGAAGAAGCTCGCTGTCAGCGCCGCAATCAGGATCATGTTCGCGTATTCGGCGAGGAAGAACACCGCGAAAGCCATGCCGGAGTACTCGACGTGAAACCCGGCCACGATTTCCGACTCACCCTCAGCGACGTCGAAGGGCGCACGGTTCGTCTCGGCGACACCAGAAATAAAGTAGATGAGGAACAGCGGAAACAGCGGCAGCCAGAACCAGTGCGCGAGGCTGCCCTGCTGCGCATTGACGATTGCACCCAGATTGAGGCTCCCGCCCGCCATGAGCACGCCCACGAGCGCGAAGCCCATTGCGATCTCATAGGCGACGATCTGCGCGGCCGACCGCATGGCACCCAGCAGCGCATATTTCGAGTTGGAAGCCCAGCCCGCGAGGATCACACCGTAGACCCCGACCGACGTCAGGGCCAGGACGTAAAGGACGCCGGCGTTTATGTCGGCAAGGACGAAACTCGGGCTGACCGGGATGACCGCCCAGGTCGCCAGCGCGGGAACGATGGACAGGATCGGCGCAACGATGAACAGGAACCGGTTCGATTGCGCCGGTATCACGATTTCCTTCGTCAGCAGCTTGATGACGTCCGCGAAGGGTTGCAGCAGCCCCCTGAAGCCGACCCGGTTCGGCCCTTTCCGGTTCTGCATGTAGCCAATGATCTTGCGCTCGGCAAAGGTCAGATAGGCAACCGACAGAATAAGCGGCAGCGCGATCGCGACGATCTGAAGGGTGATAACGATCACCGTTCGCAGATCCAGCGGGAGCCCTTCCCACATGGCTATCATGGACTCAATCACGCGACCTCCCCGACTTCGTCAGTGAGTTCACCCGGACTCGCCAGCTCCTGCAGGGCGGGTGCGCGCCGCGTGAGCGAATCAACGCGGTAGATTCCCGATCCCGGGCCGCCTGCCGCAGCAGCCTGGCCCGGCGACGGCGCGGGGTCGGCCGGCATCGCCTGTACGAGCGGCTCGAGTTCGGCTCTGACTTCGTCTGCGCTGACGTACTCGAAACCGTCCTGGGCCAGCAGATTGCCGATTACGCGCAGCACCTTCCAACCGGGGCGTGCTTCGCCAAACGGCCGCGCCGCACCGGCGAAACTCTGCCAGCGGCCTTCGCCATTGACGAACGTTCCGGCCGTTTCCGCCCAGGTGCCGATCGGCAGGATGATGTTCGCGTAGGTCTTCATCGCGTCCGTTGCGTAAGGGCTGAGGCAGATAGTCGTCCCGACCTTCGCCAACGCGTCAAGGGCAGCCTCGCCCGCGGCCGAATCGTGCTCGGGTTCGACACCGAACACCACGCAGGCGGACAGTTCGCCGTCGGCCAGCATCTCGGGCGCTGTCATGCCGGGGTTCGCAATGTCCGCGCCAGCAACCCCTCTGTGAGGCAGCGTGCCGGCGAGCGCGGCGCCCGCGGCATTGGCGCCGTCCGTCACGTAGCCAAGCGTGGCGCCGCTGTGCCGCGCGATACGGTCCGCGGCATGGCGAATCTTTGAGAACGCGGGGTCGTTCAGAGCCCGCTGCCCCAGCAGGATGGCGGGCCGTTCGGCGCCTTCCAGCAGCGCGCCCAGGGCATGCAGGCCGCCGTCGGCGAGGGCTGCCGTCGCGTCGGCCAGCTCCGCGGCCCCGACGAGGTGCTGAATCGTCGGGAACAGATATTCGTCGGCGGCGCTGTCGAGGAACGCAACCCCGGCACCGGACAGCGACGCCTTGCGTACCCAGTGGGCCAGCATCGGCGCCTCTTGCCGCAGGTTCGAGCCAATGATCAGGATGAAATCGCGCTGAGCGAGAGCTGCCAGTTCGATCCCCAGGCCGGGCACACGCGGATCGCCCGACTGGTCCGAGAAATCGGTTCGGCGAAGACGATGGTCGATGTTCTCACTGCCGAGTCCGCGAATCAGGCGTCCGAGCAGGTAGTGTTCTTCGAGCGTCGCGGATGGGCTGATGAGCCCGCCGGTCCGGGACCCTGCGTCACGAAGCCCGGCCGCGGCCGCCTCCAGCGCCTCGGGCCAGTCGACCGTCTCCCAGCTGCCGTCGCGCTTGATCAGGGGCTGCTCGAGCCGATCCGCGGCGTAGACGCCTTCGTAGCTGAAGCGATCGCGATCCGAGATCCAGGCTTCGTTGACCGAGTCGTTGAGGCGTGGAACGACCCGCATCAGCCTGCCACGACGAACGTGGGCATAAAGATTCGACCCGACGCAATCATGAGGGGCGACCGTCTCGTGCTGGGACATCTCCCAGGAACGCGCCTGATAGCGGAAGGGCTTGCTGTTGAGCGCGCCGACCGGACAGAGATCGATAATGTTGCCGGAGAGTTCGTGATCGACGCTGCGCTCGATGAACGTGCCGATTTCCATTCGGTCACCGCGGCCCACCGTACCCAGCTCCTGGATGCCGGCGATCTCCTGACCGAAGCGGACGCAGCGCGTGCAGTGGATGCAGCGGGTCATGTCCGTCGAAACGAGCGGGCCGAGATTCTTGTCCTTGACCGAGCGCTTGCGCTCGACGAAACGCGACACGTCGCGCCCGTAGCCCATGGCGAGATCCTGAAGCTCGCACTCCCCGCCCTGATCGCAGATCGGACAGTCGAGGGGGTGGTTGATCAGCAGAAACTCCATGACCGCCTTCTGGGCGGCAATGGCACGCGCGGAACGCGTGAACACTTTCATGCCAGGCGCAACAGGCGTCGCACAGGCCGGCAGCGGCTTCGGCGCATTCTCGACTTCTACCAGACACATCCGGCAGTTGGCGGCGATGGACAGTTTCTCGTGATAGCAAAAACGCGGCACGTAGGCGTCGACCGCATCCGTGACTTCGATGATCATCTGGCCCTTGCGTGCCTCGCAGGCTACGCCGTCGACCTCGATCTCCACGATGTCGCTGGGTTTGGGAGTCTCGCTCATGCGGCTCTGGCTCCGCTTGTCACGATGCTACGGCCCTGATGCTCGATCATGTACTGGAACTCGTGGCGGAAGTGCTTGATGAAGCTCTGTACCGGCCAGGCCGCGGCGTCGCCGAAGGCGCAAATGGTGTGGCCCTCGATCTTGCGCGATACGCCGTCGAGCATATCGAGGTCCTCGGCCCGGCCGCCGCCCGCGAGGATGCGCTGGATGACCCGATGCATCCAGCCCGTCCCTTCACGGCAGGGCGTGCACTGACCGCAGGATTCCATGTGATAGAAACGCGCGATCCGCTCCAGCACTTTCACCATGCAGGTCGTCTCGTCCATCACCATGACGGCGCCTGATCCGAGCATCGAACCGACTTCCCGGATCGAGTCGAAATCCATGTTCGCTTTCATGATGTCGTCCGCCGGCAGCACGGGCGACGAGGAGCCGCCGGGGATCACGGCCTTGAGCTGGCGCCCCTTCCAGACGCCACCCGCCATTTCGAGGAGATCGCGAAACGGCACGCCGAGCCCGACCTCGAAGTTGCCGGGCCGTTCGAGGTGGCCCGACATCGAAAACACAGCGGTGCCGCCCGAACCTTCGATCCCGAGGTCAGCGAACCACTTGGCGCCGTTGCGCAGGATCGCGGGCACGAGCGCGAAACTCTGGGTGTTGTTGACCGTCGTAGGCCGGCCGTAGAGGCCGTAGTTGGCCGGGAACGGCGGCTTGAATCGGGGTTTACCCTGCTTGCCCTCGAGCGACTCGAGCAGCGCCGTTTCCTCGCCGCAGATGTAGGCCCCCGCCCCGACGAAGGTGTAGAGATCGAAGTCCACGCCCGAGTCGAGAATATCCTTGCCCAGCAGGCCGGCCTCATAGGCCTCGGCAACCGCTTTCTCGAAGTGCGGCACGGGTTCCTCGAGGAACTCACCGCGAATGTAGTTGTATCCGACGGTCGCGCCCATCGAGTAGCCGCCAATGGCCATACCTTCGATGACGGCGTGCGGGTTGAAACGCAGGATGTCGCGATCGCTGCAGGTGCCGGGCTCGCTCTCATCCGAATTGCAGACAACGTAATTCTGACTGGCGGACTCACGGGGCATGAACCCCCACTTCACGCCCGTCGGGAAGCCTGCCCCGCCGCGGCCGCGCAGGCCGGACGCTTTCACTTCCTCGATGACGTCAATCTGGGGCGTGCGGTCGGCGAGAATCTTCTTCCACGCCTGGTAGCCACCGGTGCGCAGGTAGTTCTCCAGCGTCCATGGCTGCTCGTAATCGAGCGTGGCGTAGCAGATTCGCGTCTCTTTCATCCTTACGCTCCCCCTGAAACCTATTCCAGAGCATCCAGAATCTCGTCCACCTGTTCGGCGGTGAGATTCTCGTGGTAGCGGTGATCGACCATCATCATCGGCGCGCCGCAACAGGCCGCGAGGCACTCTTCCTCACGCTTCAGGAAAATTCGCCCGTCCGGCGTGCTCTCACCGGTCTTGATGCCGAGCCTGGTTTCTATATGGCTGAGCAGCTCGTCGCCGCCCCGGAGCATGCACGAGACGTTCGTGCAAACCGAAACGCTGTGGCGACCCACTGACCGGGTCTCGAACATCGAGTAGAAGCTGGCGATCTCGTAGACCTGAATCCTTGGCACATCGAGATACGCGGCGACGCCATCCATCAGCTCGGGGGTCAGATATCCGTGGTTCTCGTGCTGGGCAGCATGCAGGCCCGCGATAATCGCGGAGCGCTCCCGACCTTCAGGGAACCGCGCGACCCACTTGTCGAGTTCGTGGCGGACGTGTTCCGGCAGTGCGGGCGGCTGGGTGCCAGCCACGGCGTTGTCGTTTTTCTCGGTCATCAGCGGTCAATCTCACCGAATACGATGTCCTGGGTTCCGATCACGGCGACGACATCGGCGAGCATGTGCCCGCGGACCATCTCGTCGAGGGCGGCAAGGTGCGCGAAGCCAGGTGCGCGAATCTTCACCCGGTAGGGCTTGTTGGCGCCGTCGGAAACGACGTAGCAGCCGAACTCGCCCTTGGGGTGCTCCACCGCCGCATACGCCTCGCCGGCCGGAATACAGTAGCCCTCGGTAAACAGCTTGAAGTGGTGAATGAGCGACTCCATGTCGTCTTTCATCTCAACCCGCGTCGGGGGCACGATCTTGCGATCGTCGATCATCACCGGCCCGGGATTCTCGCGCAGCCACTTCACGCATTGAGCGATGATGCGGTTCGACTGGCGAAGTTCCTCGACGCGAACGAGGTAGCGGTCGTAGCAGTCGCCGTTGAGGCCGACGGGAATGTCGAACTCGACGCGGTCGTAGACCGCGTAGGACTGCTTCTTGCGCAGATCCCAGGCAACGCCGGAACCGCGCAGCATCGGACCGGTGAAACCGAGCGCCTTGGCCCGCTCCGGCGTCACGACGCCGATATTGACCGTGCGCTGCTTCCAGATCCGGTTGTCGGTCAGCAGCGTTTCGTACTCGTCGACGCAGGCCGGAAAACGGTCCGTGAAGTCCTCGATGAAATCCAGCAGCGAACCGTCGCGGGCGGCATTGAGGCGCGCCAGGTCCTTGCTGTTACGGAAACGGGAGGGCTGATACTTGGGCATCTCATCGGGGAGATCGCGGTAGACGCCGCCGGGGCGATAGTAGGTCGCGTGCATTCGCGTCCCGGACACGGCCTCGTAGCAGTCCATCAGGTCTTCGCGTTCCCGGAAGCAGTACAGGAACATCGTCATGGCGCCGATATCGAGCCCGTGCGCCCCGAGCCACATGAGATGATTCAGGATGCGCGTGATCTCGTCGAACATGACGCGGATGTACTGCGCGCGGATCGGCGGCGCAACGCCGAGCAGCTTCTCGAGCGCGAGCACGTAGCCGTGCTCGTTGCACATCATGGA
>Ga0316191_10003835_pt1 | contig 11162 bp, 8 predicted proteins | sample Eddworburr2cm_MG_FD_204928 | JGI IMG/M metagenome (GOLD analysis project Ga0316191, IMG submission 204928) | Coastal sediment microbial communities from Maine, United States - Eddy worm burrow 2 cm | ecosystem: Environmental > Aquatic > Marine > Coastal > Sediment | place: USA: Maine | collected... | reverse complement strand
GAAGAAGAGAAGATCCGTTTGATCAGTGAATTGGCCAGTGAGAATATGAAACGCACAGTTTTCTACAGAAAAACGGATTGGCTCGCCGAAACGGCCCAGTCACCTTATTTCATCAATAAAACCCAGGAAATCAAAACCACCTGGCACCCGGTAAAGATTTGATTCGCCGGGGCTCTGCCATTACGAATCCCAATAGATACAACCAAATTGAAATCTATGAAAAAACAGAAATATTTTGCGCATGAGACAGCGGTCATCGATGAAAGCTGCGACATTGGTGCCGACACAAAAATTTGGCATTTCAGTCACATTATGTCAGGCTGTACAATTGGTGAAGGCTGCAACATCGGGCAAAATGTCGTTGTGAGTCCCGGGGTGACCCTGGGCAAGAATGTAAAAGTTCAGAACAACGTTTCGATCTACACCGGGGTGAATTGCGAGGATGATGTCTTTCTCGGACCGTCGATGGTTTTTACCAACGTCATCAACCCCAGAAGTGCTGTCAACCGCAGAAATGAATACATGGAGACGACAGTACGAAAAGGAGCCAGCATTGGGGCCAATGCCACAATCGTTTGCGGTAATGACATCGGAGCCTATTCTTTTATCGGTGCCGGGGCTGTGGTGGTTAAGGAGGTGAAACCCTATGCGTTGGTTGTCGGAAACCCTTCACGCCAGATCGGATGGATCAGCGAATACGGACACAGGCTGACATTTGATGATACGGGTATCGCCGTATGTCCTGAAAGCAAGGAAAAATATGAGCTAAAAAATAATCGTGTTAATAAAATAACATAGATTTGCAGCGTTGACAAAGGGACCAAAGGCATCCGTTGACTCCAAAATAATTCCTATGCTAAAGAAATTTCTACCAACTGTTTTTTTTCTGGCTTTTTGTTTGATTTCCTATGCTCAAATTGAAAAGCCACCGGTTTATCCTGGTTGCGAATCAAAGTCCCTCGAAAATATAGAGGCTTGCTTCAACACATCCGTCAGGACCCACCTTCTCAATGAATTTAAAGTTCCGGCGGTTGTAGAAAACGAAAACTACAGGGGAAAGATAAAAGTGGTTTTCCTGGTGACCAAAGAAGGCAAGTTCGAGGTGCTCTATGTCAATTCGATGTATCCGGAACTGGAAAATGAGGTCAAACGCGTTTTTGGGACTCTTCCGGAAATCCAACCCGCAACCTTCAATGGGCGGGCCATAGATCAGCGCTTTCAAATTCCGATCAGCATGCCTCTTTCAGACAATTATGTGGTTCAGAACGATTCGATCATTGCCGCCGAAGAAGAGGAGAAAGTGGCCATTGAGGAAAAAATACTCGACGATGAGGACACGCTCTTCCCTGAATTTCAAAGTGAACTCAGCATTCCTTTTGTTCACCAGGAATACGACGATATCATATATCACCTGAACCAGGGAGAAAATACCCATACAGCCGTCAAGCCCTATCTGTATAACGAGGTTCGACCCTACATCGACCTGGAGAAGAAACGCAAGAGCATTCTCAAGGAAAAAGAGTCCTGGGGAGGGCGCAAATTATGGAATGAGCATTTGGCCCTGGTCAAGGGTAAAAATTTCTGGTTCACCCTCAACCCGGTCTTTGACCTCCAGGTAGGTAAAGACAATTCGGACGTGGATTACACCTACAATAATACCCGGGGACTGCAGATTCAGGGCTCGCTCGGAAAGAAATTCGCCTTTTCCACTTCGTTTTACGAGAGCCAGGGGCGCTTTGCCGAATACATCAATAAGGACACAAGGCGTCTGAATCCGATCATAGGAGCTAGCGCGGTGGTTCACGGGCGCGGAAAAGCCAAAAGCTTCAAAGAAGGAGGGTTTGACTACCCGGTTGCAGAGGCTTATTTGAGCTATACCCCCAATGAATTCTTCAATTTTCAATTCGGAAATGGGAAGAATTTTATCGGAGACGGGTATCGGTCTTTTTTACTTTCGGATGTGGCTTCACCTTATCCCTTCTTCAAGATCAACACCAAGTTCTGGAAGATCAAATACACCAACCTCTGGGCCTGGATGGATGATATTCGGAGGTCTTCTTCTGATGACGGCACCAACCTAAGAAAATATGTGGCCATGCACCACCTGAGTTGGAACATCAGCAAGCGTTTTAACCTGGGACTTTTTGAGGCCGTGATCACCAATGAGAACAGTTATAACGGTTTTGACATTTCCTTTTTCAACCCCATCATCTTCTATCGTGCCGTGGAATTCTCCAATGGAGGTGATTTCAGTGGAAACGTTCAGGTCGGACTTGATTTGAAATACAGAGTTACTGACAACATTAGTTTGTACAGTCAATTGTTGATTGACGAGCTAAGAGTCAGTGAAGCCTTTTCTGGCGATGGCTGGTGGGCAAATAAATTCGCTGTTCAACTGGGAGGGAAATACTACAACGCCTTTAAGGTAGATGGTTTGATGCTGCAAGGGGAATTCAACTGGGCCAGGCCCTACACCTTTAGTCATACGGTTGAAGAGCTAAACGCCGGACATTACAACCAGGCAATTGCGCATCTCTGGGGTGCCAATTTCTGGGAAGTCATCGGAATCGCTCGCTACAACAAAAAAAGGTGGTTTGGCAATGCCAAGCTGATCGCTGGGAACAAAGGCTTTGATTTTGACAATTCAGACGTCAGCTGGGGCGGAGATATATACATTGACAACGACAACAGGGACTCAGACTTCGGAAACGAAGTCGGCCAGGGAAACAGCACCGATATCTTTATCGCGGATTTGCAGGCGGGATATGTGGTGAACCCCGTGACAAATCTTCAACTTTTTGGAGGTTTTACGTTCAGGAACTTCTCGCCTTCTGTGAGTGGCAATGTAGTTTCAGAAGACAATACGACATGGTTTACCATTGGTCTGAGAGCGAGCCTCTTCAACTGGTATTTTGATTTTTAACTGGTACTTCGATTTCTAGAAGTAGAACCCAAAACCGATCTTGACGGCGAAATTCTGAGAGCCCGGAGTGTTCAGGTAACTTCCGCGGTACTGAAAGTCGACGCGCAGGAGCTTAAAAATGTTCCCAATTCCGAAATGATATTCCCAGTAGACATTTTCCGGAGCCACGTAAATGTTATCGGAGGCATTGATGTCCCGATTTTCCTGGGAAATGCCCCCAATCACCCCACGAACCCCAATGATCTCTCTCAAGTTCAGATCCCGCAGCAATGGGATACGTGCAAAGATCTTTCCCTGGAAATTGTGCTCCAGGTGAAGGGACATGTACTCGTCTGTGATAAACTCGTAGTATCGGAGTAGATCAAAGAGCTTTCTCGAGGTGAAATAGGTCTGGTTACCGGGCACAATGTTGAGCAGCTGGAGCGGAACCGGGTTGAAGGTCTTCCCAACCTCGAAGGTGGATCGCATGCGACCGAACAAGCCAAGTTGAATGGGTTGTTCGTAAAAGAACTGCACCTTGTGATAATCAAAATCACTGTCTAGAGGTCCTTTTATGCCGCGGGTATATCCCAGATAAAAAGTCGGGTAACGATCTTCATTGCTAATGCTTCGCTCCACTCCAAAACCATAGGCCTTCCGATTAGGTGTGAATTGCAACCCTAAACTCACATCTACCTGTTCAATGGAGGACTGAATGTCGCCGTTTTCATCAAAATAATCGACGTTGAACAAGTCAGGATCTGCTGATTCCAGAGTCTTATATGTTGTACCCAGACTTATCTCAAGATTCTTGACAGGTTCTATGGACAACTTGAGATTGGTCAGGTCAATATTCGAAAGCTTGGTATTGTCACCCTGGGTAAAAATGGAAGTCGTGGCAAAACTCCGTTCCAAAACTTCATTGGCCGTAGTCAAACTGACCCCGAGCTGTTCAATGTCCTGCCTTGTGCCCAAAGACAAAATCCAGCGCTTTCTTTTCTTAAACAGCCATTTCCCTTCGATACCGTATTTGAATCGGCTATCCATAAAACCATAGGCAAGATATCCCTTGACACGCCACTTGTCATTTTGACTGAAGTAGGTTCTCCCTCCGGCTTTAAGACGCAATCCCTCGATATCGTTGTATCCGATGGAAGAAAAGACGGGACCAAAGTCCCATCCCCTGGCAAAATTCCAATAGCCGGAAGCGAGTATCTCACCGATGGTATTAATCTGCTGAAATCGCTTGACGTTTTGAAGCGTATCGAGCATCTTGTATATCCCCTGTTCATTTTCTGAGAGCTCCTCCTGGCGACTACGCATCCAAAACTCGTCGGGTTGATTATAGATCTGGGGATCATCCTGCACCTGCTCCTTGTAAAATTCTTCGGGTCTTCTAACATCAAAGACGTGATTGTCGTATAAGGTGGTTCGCTTTCCGTAGACCCCTTTGGATGCATCCTTTTGATTCAGGGCAAAATCCGTCATGATGTAATCCCGTTTCAACAGGAAAACAGAATCGTTCACCACGTCAAACTCCTGCTCGATATAAATGTCCTTGACCCAGTTCACATTAGCATTCTTGTTGGCGTACATCTGGATTTCCTTGATGGCGAATGTAGTGTCATTCACCCAGAAATCGCCCTTGAAAGTCAATTCACTCTTCCGTCGGGGATAAAAGAGAATGTTGTAGCACCATTTTCCTTCAATATAACTTGAGTCTGTCAACACATAATTGTAGACCTCAGGACCCAAACGCGACAGGGGGCTCGAAAACTTCTTGTCAAAAAAGAGGAGGTAATTGTCGTAGATGTTGAAATCCACATAAAGCTGTTTGAGGAAAGCTATCAGGGCCTGGTTATCGGAGTAGCCTGAATTCTTGTTGGCCACGAGTTTCGAACTTTCCTTTTTCGGATAGATATTCTTTCCATAGGTTTTGTAAACTGACTCGTTGATGAAGATCGGGAGGTATACTTTACCGGTTATATTGGAGGTGTCAATCTGATCGAAAACCATTTCCAAACCGTCAAAAACTTTGCGGTTCATCAATTTCTCATCAATGTTGTTCAGGTCGAATTGGATCTTTTCATACTTGTCGTATTCATAGCGATCGTAAAGATACAGACCATTGCGGCGTTTCTTTCTCCATATCTTCTTAAGTATGTCTACGGCCGGATTGTTCTTCTTGGGCATCTTGCCTGTATAGATAGTGACCTCGTCAAGTTGATCCCGGGCCTCGCTCAGTACAATGCGCAAGTCCAAATTACTGGCCTCCAACGAGACCAAAAGCGTCTCAAAACCGACAAAGGAAACCTCAAGCTCACTATAAGTCTGATCCGATTCCAGGTAAAATTTACCGTTCTCATCGGATATGGTCCCCTTGGTGGAGCCCTTGAAAATGATGTTGGCAAAGGGTACCGGAGCATCTTCTTCATCCACAATGATTCCGCTTACCCGTACCTGAGCATGGATACCCAGGCTTATAAACAGCACTATGTAGCAAATTCTTTTGATCATGACAATCACTGAATGCAAACCTCCATTATCCAACGTTTAACAGCGAACAAAAGTATCATATTCGCCTCACTTATCTTAGTGCAGGGACATTAAATTGGGTTCAAACTCAATTAGGGATTCAATCGTAAATCTGTAAGGGGTGCCGTATGCGTTTAAAGACTGCTCATATAACGTTTTGGAGTCACGCCGTATTTTTTCTTGAACGCCGCGATAAAATGGCTTGGGGTGCTGTATCCAACTTCAAAGCTCACCTCTGCAATATTGTATTTCTTGGTGGCGAGCAGTCGCCTGGCGAATTCCATTTTGTAATTCAACAAGTAAGCGTAAACAGTTTCACCATAGATGTGCTTGAAGCCTTCTTTGAGGTGGGCAAGTGACAGGTTGATCATATCCGACAATTCGCTTAAGCTCGGAGGTTCAGTCATACGTTCAATGAGGATGCTTTTGGCCTTCTGAATTTTTTCCACATTCACTTCATCCTCCAAAAACGGGCAATTCTGAGCACCTTCATTGTCCGATTTGTGAAAATACAGACTGATCAGCTCATAGACCTTGCCCTTGGTGTAGAGCTTCTCCAGCGATGAGTGGAGGCCGTAATGAAATATTTGGTTCAATACCATGATCTCATTGGGATTCAACTCCTTGTCCCGGTAACATTTTTTATTCATGTTCTCCCCACTTAAGAAGTGAATCAATCCGGCTTCCTGAGAGAAAAAGGTATGGAACTTCTCAATGGTGATCAACAGAATGATCATTTTGGAATCGGCCTCCAGGCTGAGATCGATTGGCAAATCCTGTTGCGGATTGTAAAGAAGAAAGGATTTGTTTTCCGGTACATCAAGAGCGTAATTCCCTCCGTTGAAAAGAAGTTTGGCCTTGCCGGACAAACAAAAATGAAGTTGAATGAATGATTTGTCCACACTCCGGTTGAATCGTTCATTCGACTTTTCGCGATTGTGTATTTTGAGTAAAAAGAAACCTTCCTCCACATGATTGTCTGCCAGTAAACTTTTATCGATACTTTTTATCATCCCATTTCAATTTTTCTGCTCCAATTAAGGCATAAATTCTTGCAAACACAGACTTTACAGAACCTGTCAAAGGTAGTAATTCTTTCTCAACCAAACACTCAAAAAAAATTTACGCGACATTTTTAAGGCAGTGCCCCGCACATTGGACGATGTCCCTGAAAAAAGAAAAGCCACCTCTGAGCGAAGTGGCATTCTAAGATATATATAAGAATGGAGTATCCCAGTCTTGATCACAAACGACTACACATACATGACTTTCTTCACCGCATTGATCACATCGTCCTTGTTCGGTAGCCATTCTTCCAAAAGCACCGGAGAGAATGGAGCCGGTGTGTCGGCTGTTGTGATGCGCTGAATCGGAGCGTCCAGAAAGTCAAATGCATTTTCCTGTACCTGGTAGGTGATCTCGCTTGAAACACTTCCAAAGGGCCATGCCTCTTCGAGAATGACCAAACGGTTGGTTTTTTTAACGGAGTTCAGAATCGCATCATGGTCCATCGGACGCACGGTGCGAAGATCGATGATCTCAACCGAAATGCCTTCCTTCTCCAGTTCATCAGCAGCTTTGTAAGCCTCCTTGATGATTTTTCCAAAACTGACAACGGTAACGTCTTTGCCCTCTCTTTTAATATCAGCAACACCTATTGGAAGGATGTATTCTCCTTCAGGCACCTCTCCCTTATCGCCGTACATCTGCTCAGACTCCATGAAAATCACCGGGTCGTCGTCGCGGATAGCCGCTTTGAGAAGACCCTTGGCATCATATGGATTCGAGGGCACGATGACTTTAAGTCCGGGCGTATTGGCGTACCAACTCTCAAAGGCTTGAGAATGCGTTGCACCCAACTGACCCGCCGACGCTGTGGGACCTCGAAAAACAATGGGTATATTGAATTGACCTCCCGACATCTGCCGCATTTTTGCAGCATTATTGATGATTTGGTCAATACCGACCAGGGAGAAATTGAAGGTCATGAACTCAACGATCGGACGGTTCCCATTCATGGCGGATCCGACTGCAATCCCGGAGAAACCCAATTCCGCGATCGGCGTGTCGATCACCCGCTTCGGACCGAATTCGTCCAGCATGCCCTTCGAGGCCTTGTAGGCTCCGTTGTATTCGGCTACTTCTTCTCCCATGAGGTAGACAGCTTCATCTCGTCGCATCTCCTCACTCATCGCTTCGGCAATGGCTTCCCTAAATTGTATTACTTTCATATTAACTGTTTAAAGGCATGCAAAAATAGTTAATTTAGCTGAATATTTTTTCACGGCCTGCGACTAATTTGACTTCATTCAGGTACCTTATAGAAGGTATTCGCTTTACTGTGAGAGCAAGAGAAAAATAAATTATATTATGCATGCATAGTATATTGAAAATTATTGTTAAATTCGTCACTGAAAATCAATGCAATTCACAATCGTAAAAAAATGAAGATATTAGTTTGTATTAGTCATGTTCCCGACACTACTTCGAAGATCAACTTCACCGAAAATGATACAAAATTTGACACCAACGGCGTTCAATTTGTGATCAATCCGCTGGATGAGTTCAGCCTGACACGAGCCATGTGGTTCAAGGAAAAGCAAGGAGCTTCCGTCACTGTGGTTACAGTTGGAAACATTGCCGTTGAGCCGACCCTGAGAAAGGCACTGGCCATTGGTGCAGATGATGCCATCCGCGTGGATACTGAAGCCACAGATGGTTTTTTTGTGGCCAAACAGCTCGCCGGGGTCATTGACAATGGTGGGTATGACCTGGTTCTTGCCGGAAAAGAGTCGATAGATTACAATGGTGGAATGGTCCCAGGAATGGTTTCGGAACTTTGTGGTTTCAACTTTGTCAATGCCTGCATTGGCCTGGAGGTCAATGCCAATGAATTTGTCGCCCAGCGGGAAATTGACGGTGGCAAGGAAACCTTGGAAGGACACTTGCCTGCAGTCATTGCCGGTCAGAAAGGAATTGTGGAAGAAAAGGACCTTAGAATTCCAAATATGAGAGGGATCATGATGGCGAGAAAAAAACCCTTGCAAGTCTTGGCACCGATAGAGGTCTCGGCCAGTACCCGAACTGAAAAGTTTGAGAAGCCGGCAGCAAAAGGCGAATGTAAAATGGTAGATGCCGGAGATCTCGATCAACTGATCGATTTGCTCCACAACGAAGCCAAAGTCCTGTGAGCCTTTTAGGGCAGGATCGATCAAAACCCGAGTAGCAGATATAAAGATGAATCGTTTTCTCGATTCGCACAAATCATAAAAAATTAAAGAATATGTCAGTTTTAGTTTTTGCTGAACAATCAGAAGGAAAGTTTAAAAAGACAGCCCTGGAAGTAGTCTCCTTTGGAAAGGAGCTCGCCAGCCAAAAGGGCACAGAGCTTGTGGTGCTGACCATTAATGCAGAGGACGTCTCCGCCTTGTCGAATTACGGAGCAGACAAAGTCCTGAAGGTTAAGGACCCTCGACTGGATACGTTCAGTGCCAAAGCATTTGCCGATTGCGTCAGTCAGGCGGCGATAAAATCCGATGCCGATGTTGTAGTGGTGGATTCTTCAAGTGATGCGTTGTATTTGGCACCATTGCTCGCAATCAAACTGAAAGCGGGGTTTGCAGCCAACGTGATGGCCCAACCGGAGAGTTTGGAGCCCTTCATTATCAAAAGAAAGGCATTCTCCTCCAAGGGATTCAACTTCTCAGAGATCAGCACACCGGTCAAACTCATCGGACTCTCAAAGAATTCCTTTGGCTTGAAAGAGAATCCAAGCAGCCCTGTCGAGGAAGATTTTCAGCCCGATCTGAAAGAGGAGGATTTTGCCGTTAAGGCGACTTCGACCGACAAGAGCACAGGTACGGTTACCATTGCAGACGCAGATATCGTGGTATCGGGTGGCCGAGGGCTCAAAGGACCCGAGAATTGGGGTATGGTTGAAGAACTCGCAGACATTCTCGGTGCCGCAACAGCCTGCTCAAAACCGGTTTCGGACCTGGGATGGAGACCTCACAGTGAGCACGTTGGACAAACGGGTAAGCCCGTCGCTTCAAATCTTTACATCGCCATCGGAATTTCCGGGGCTATACAACACCTCGCGGGAGTAAACTCGTCAAAAGTCAAAGTAGTGATCAACACAGATCCGGAGGCTCCTTTCTTCAAAGCGGCCGATTACGGAATCGTTGGTGACGCTTTTGAAGTAGTACCCCAGCTGATCGAGAAAGTAAAAGAATTTAAAGCTACAGCTTAAAAGGCTGTAAAAATTTCTTAACTTGTCCCAGCAAAAGACTAGCGGAATTGCCGGATGTCAAAAGTCCTGAATTTTGCTAGTCTTTCGCGATCAAATTTGTAACTTGTCCTCTAGTCGTGAGTTTAGTACGTTTGAATATAAAAGGCATCTCCTACAGTCAGACCCAAAGTGGAGCGTATGCGCTTGTACTTAGTGAAGAAGACGGAGAGAGAACGCTGCCGATCATCATCGGGGCCTTCGAGGCTCAATCCATAGCGATTGCCCTGGAAAAGGAAATCAAACCACCCAGACCCCTAACCCATGACCTGTTCAAAAGCTTTGCGGACCGTTTCAATATCGTGGTCAAACAAGTCATCATTCACAAACTTGTCGACGGTGTATTCTATTCGAGTTTAATCTGCGAATGCGACAAGATCGAGGAGATCATTGATGCAAGAACATCAGATGCCATAGCACTTGCCACAAGATTCAAGGCGCCTATTTTCACATTTGAGAATATTTTGGACAAAGCCGGGATCATCCTGAAGATAAAGGATGAGACAAAACTTTCAGAATCCAAGTTCAAAATGGAGGATCTCGTGGCCAATGTTGTTGAGGAACCTTCCTCCTTTAAAGATGAAAAGCTCGAGGACCTTTACAAACAGCTTGAGCAGGCCGTAGCCAATGAAGACTATGAACTCGCTGCCAAACTCAGAGACGAAATCTCCAAGCGGGAGAAAAAATGATTGATCCATGAAGAAATCGCTTGGATTCCTTTTTCTCTTCTTTTTACTGCCCTTCATAGCCTTAGCTCAAGACCCCGATCTGACCATAAAACCCAATGAGGGCGTTTCCATGGATTCAATAATGCGGGGTATTCTGGGGATGATCGTTTTAATCCTACTGGCCTACGCTTTCAGCTCAAACCGAAAGGCAATCCGCTGGAAAACAGTCGGTATCGGACTGGTCTTTCAACTCCTCATCGCAGTTGGAGTGCTGAAGGTGAGATTTATTCAAAGGGGCTTTGAATATGTTGGGAAGATTTTCGTAAGCATCCTCGATTTCACTCGTGCCGGTAGCCAATTCCTGTTCGGAGGGCTGGTCGCGGACATGGATACCTTTGGGTACATCTTTGCCTTTCAGGTGCTGCCTACGATCATCTTCTTCTCGGCTCTTACCTCCTTGCTCTATTACCTGGGTGTGATCCAGAAAGTCGTAAAGGGATTGGCCTGGCTCTTGTCAAAAAGCCTTAAGATCTCAGGGGCTGAGAGCCTGAGCGTGGCAGGGAATATTTTTCTGGGACAGACAGAGGCCCCACTTCTCATCAAGGCCTACCTGGAGAAAATGAACCGCTCGGAGATTCTCTTGGTCATGATTGGAGGAATGGCCACCGTAGCGGGAGCCGTTCTTGCGGCTTATATCGGATTTCTAGGTGGGGATGACCCGGAAATGAGACTTCAGTTTGCCAAACACCTCCTGGCTGCCTCGGTAATGGCA
>Ga0316191_10003832_pt1 | contig 11163 bp, 10 predicted proteins | sample Eddworburr2cm_MG_FD_204928 | JGI IMG/M metagenome (GOLD analysis project Ga0316191, IMG submission 204928) | Coastal sediment microbial communities from Maine, United States - Eddy worm burrow 2 cm | ecosystem: Environmental > Aquatic > Marine > Coastal > Sediment | place: USA: Maine... | reverse complement strand
CCCAGCGGTCCTTTGAAACCGACGGTCCGAATCACCACACTTCAAGCGTTCGCAAGCCCGGGGCTCGAACTCCGCGTGGCCCGTACCGCCCGGCGGTTTCAGCGGTCGCAGGGAGGGGATGTGCCTGTGACGGCCGCGCGCTCCCCAAGACAAGAACAGACTAGTATCGCTCCCAGGGCGGCACCCAGGAAGCGTTCCCCGTCCCCCGTTCGGGTGGCGGCTCGGGATCGAGCGGCCGCAGGAAGCCGTAAGCCCCTCCTTCCATGAGGGGCAAGGCCCCGAATGCCAGATCCAACCCCGCCCAGTAGGCAAGAAACGCCGTGACCACCACCCCAACCGGGTCACGCTCACCCAGCAACGTCAGGGCGAACAGCGCCAGGACGGTCAGAAGGGCGAACGGGTAGAGCAAGAACCGCAGCAGGTGAACGTGGGCGCGGCCGGTCCCCGGTCCAGCGACGTCACGTCCGAAGCGGCCGGTGATGAATCCCACCGACAGACCCGCGACCAGTACGAACCACTCGAGCCACCGCAGACGTTCGTCGACGATCCCTCCGAGATCCCTCCACGGAGCCGCCACCGCGTACAACAACACCATCCAGGCCAGTAGCCACAGGAAACCCGCGGCTCGGCGCGCCAGCAACAGGGGCCGCCTCGATTTCATCTCCCGCCACCGATCCGGAGGCCTCGTGGGGACACGGCAACAATGCGTCTTGCACGCCGTGGTGTCGAGAGATCGGGTTGCGAAACCTACGATCGGGATGTTGCCGGATGGCAACGATTCGGAGATCAGCGATTTCGCGTACCACAGTCGGTGAGCGGCGCGACGCGGTCCGCCCAGCGGGAGGCCTCCTTCTCATATTCCCGCAACTTGGAGGCCTTGGCGATCTGCCCGCAATTGACGGCACCCTCGCCGGCCACGTCCTGGAGGACGTGCTTGAACTCGTGCGCGATCGTGTTGTACAGCCTCGAGACGTCGTGGTTCAGCAGCGTCTCGCGATAGAGGACGATCCGGTAGCGGCCGACCTCCTCCCACGCCCCCGGGTGATGGCAGACGATCTCTCCGGCAACGGGACCCTCGCGCCCCGGCCGGGTCGGGGCCGGCGCGTAAGACGCATAGAGCCGGACATCGCGGGAGCCGAGACCGTAGTCGACGCCCCAGGAACGGATGAGCCAGTCGAGGTATTCGCGGAACGGGCGCCGTTGATCCATGGCGCGCCCGGGGCTGAAGTCGTCGGTTGTCAGGAGGAAACAGCGGACAAGCTCGGGCGGAGGCTCGGGCCCGGTGGCCCCTTCCCGGGAGCCGGCGCACGCCGCGAGCAGGCACATCACTGCGACCGACAACGGTCGGATCATCCCACGAACAGCAGGTCCTCCTGCACGGGACCGACGACCTCGACGCTCCCCGAGGGCGTGATGAAGACGTCGATCTCGGTTCGAACGGCCATCTGCCCCTGGAGGTAGATTCCCGGCTCGATGGAGAAGCAGATGCCGGGGATCAGAAGTCGCTCGTCTTTCGTCTCGAGGTTGTCGATGTTGACACCGTTGCCGTGGACCTCGAATCCGATGCTATGACCCGTGCGATGGACGAAGTGCTGCCCGAAACCTGCCTGGTCCACCACCCGGCGACAGGCGTCGTCGACTTCCCAGCCGTGGCAGGGACCGCCGGCCGCGATCTTTTCACGGACGAAGTCGATGGCGGCGTCCCGTGCCTTGCAGACGACACCGAAGATGTCGGTGTACAGAGACGGTGGCTCCTGCCCCGCGAATCCGCACCACGTGATGTCGTAGTAGATGCCGGGCGGCTCCTTCCGCCGCGCCCACAGGTCGACGAGAATGGTGTCGCCATGGTGCAGCGTATAGGTGTTGTCCGCGGTCGGCTCGAAGTGAGGATCGGCGGGGTGATCGTTGAAGCCGACGATGGGGCTTTCCCCGTCGCTGGTCATTCCCTCTTCCTCGAAGCGGGTGAGGATGTGCTCCTTGATCTCGAACTCGGTGATCTTCTTGCCGTGGCGAAGCGTGTCGTCCATGAGGGCGAAGACCTCGTCCTTGATCTTCTGGACCCTCTCCCCTGCCCAGGCGTGGTTCGAGAAGCCCTCGTCCCCCGAGACCGACTCGAAGACCTGGACGAGATTTGCCGACGTCGCCACCTCGTGACCGAACGATCGCACCAGTTCCACCGTCCCGGCATCCACGACCGAGACGTACGGGATGTTGTTCATCGGCGAGTACTGCATCGCGATCTTGGCGGAACCGCCCAGGACCTCCCGGAGCTTTTCGTGTAGCTCGCGCCACGCGACGTAGTACTCCTGCTTTCCCGGAAGCGACTCGAGCTTCGTCGGCTCGACGCGATGGGAGAGCTTCACCGGCTCGCCATCGGCGGGGATGTAGTAGAACCACCGCCGGGTGGTCATGCCGGACATGTCGAGCCCGAGAATCTTGTAGGCCATCGGATCGCGGTGGTGGAAATCGTAGAACAGCCAACCGTCCGTGCCGGCCTCGTGGAGTGCTGCCTGGATGGCTTCGAGATCCATGGAACTCCTTTCGGTGGGGAAGATGGGACCGTACACCTCGCCCGTTCGACGTGTCAAGCAGCGTCAAACCGACGGACGACTCTAGCCGGCGGTGCGGGCCAACACGTCGGTCAGGCTCGTGCGATCCAGGATCTCCGACGCGGCGTTCCGTACGTCCAGGAGCACAGCGTACAGACCGGCCTGCCGCGGATGGCGCGCCATCATCGTGTGAAGCTCATCCACGCTTCCCAACGGTGCGAGCGGCCCATCGAGCACGCGGATGACCTCGCCCAGCATGATCTCCTGCGGAGGTCGGGCGAGGGCGTAGCCGCCTTCCACCCCCCGGCGGCTCTTCACGATGCCGGCGCGCTTGAGTTGAAGCAGGATGCCTTCCAGGAACTTGGACGGCAGCGATTCCTGCTCGGCGATGGACGCGATGTGGACCACACCCCGATCGTGACGCACGGCGAGATGGCAGAGGGCCCGGATCCCGTACTCTCCCCGCTTCGAAAGCTTCATGGCTGTGATCCGGCTTGCGGTAGGGTCGGCGAGGCGTCACGCCGCCACGCTAGCCCGCCGAAAGAACTCTTCAATCGCCTCCAGGAATGCATCGGCCGTGTGCAGCGAGTTGATCCGGGCTCGCAGTTGCTTGCCACCCGGAAGTCCGTGGGTGTACCACCCGGTGAAGGTGCGCAGCTTGTGCAGGGCGTGTTTCGGCTCCTCCTGCTCCGTGAGCAGGCGGAAGTGGTCGACGATCAGCTCGCGGCGCTCGTCGAGGGAGGGCAGGGTCGGTTCGCGCCCGGCGAGCAGATCCCGGGTTTGTCTGTAGATCCACGGGTTCTTCATCGAGGCACGCCCGATCATGACGCCGTCGCAGCCCGTTTCCTCCAGCATCCGGACCGCGTCGCCGGGGACATTGACGTCCCCATTGCCCACCACGGGAATGGAGAGAGCCTCCTTGAGGCGACGGATGTGGCTCCAATCCGACCGCCCCCGGAACATCTCCTTGGCCGTTCTGGGGTGCAGCGCCACGGCCTGCACCCCCTCGTTCTCGCAGATGCGGCCGAGCTCGAGGTAGTTCAGATTGCCGTTGCGGATTCCGGTGCGGAACTTCACCGTCAGCGGTATCGAGATCGCCTTGCGCACGGTGGTGATGATCCGGCGGGCGAGGTCGAGGTCGCCCATCAGCGCGCAACCGGCGCAGCCCTTCAGAATCTTGTTGGCAGGGCACCCCATGTTGATGTCGCAGATCTCGGCACCGATGGACTCGACAACCCTCGCCGCCTCGGCCATGTGATCCGGGTCGGAGCCGTAGATCTGTACCGAGATCGGTCGCTCCTCGTCGGAGTAAAGCAACATCTGGCGAGTCCGGGCGTTGCCCCGGACGATCGCCTCCGATGAGACGAACTCCATCGTCACCAGACCGATCCCTCCGACCCGACGGAGCATCAGGCGGAACTGGCGATCGGTGATCCCGGCCATCGGGGCCAGGATCAGCGGTGGATCGACCTGGACATCCCCGTAGTGCAGCATGTTGGTATTATAACCTGAGTAGCCCTTCGAGAGCCTCAGGGCGCGGCCGCTTAGCGGCCGCGGAACCGGGGCGGGCGCTTCTCGGCGAAGGCTCTGAGGGCCTCGACGCGATCCTCGGTCTCGAGGGTGCCTTTCCAGCACTCCCACTCCAGGTCGAGGGCGCGGTCCAGGGACAGCTCGAGCCCACCGTCGATGGCGAGCTTGGCCTGACGGATTCCCACGGGACCGTTGCTCGCGATGAGGGCGGCCATTTCCTGCGACTCCTCGTCGAGCCGATCGACCGGAACGACGCGATCGGCGACACCGTCGGCGAGGGCCTCCTCGGCAGAGTGCAGCGCGGCGGTGAAGATCCAGCGCTTGGCTCGCGACGGACCTACCAGCCGCGGCAACCGCTGCGTCCCGCCCGCGCCCGGGATGATCGCCAGCGCCGTTTCCCGCAATCCGATTCGCGCATCGGAGGAGAGAATCCTGAGGTCGCAGCCGAGGGCCAGCTCGCACCCCCCACCGGCGGCCACACCGTTGACCGCGGCGATGGTGGGCACCGGAAGCGCGGCCACCGCATTGACGGCTCCCACCAGCTTCTTCACGAAGCGTGGGACCTCGTCGATCGACATCTCCTTGCGTTCCTTGAGGTCGGCGCCCGCGCTGAAGTTCTTTCCCGCCGACCGTACCACGACGCAGCGTGCAGCATCATCGCCGGCGACTTGCGCGGCGGCGCGGGTCAAGTCGTCCACCATCTCACGCCCGAGCGCATTGACCGGAGGACGATCGAGCGTCAACACCCGGACCCCGTTGTCCAGCGATTCCATTCGAACCCACCGAAGCTCGCTCATCGTCGTTCCCCGTCGTTCCCCAGCTCTCCCGCGGCCGGCACGGTGCCTTGGGTGCCGACCCGTGGCGGGGTGTAATCGTCGGGAACCTCGACGAGCATCCGGAGCAGACCCATGCCGTGGGTCTTTCCCTGGGCGTCGTTCTTGAGGCTCGCCGACCCGCTTCCACCGAGTGAATCGTGAAGAATGAAATTCAACGCCAGAAGGTTGGGGAGCTCGTACCGCTTCACATCTCCTTGAACGATCTCGTCGAAGTGCGCCTTGACCCGGTCGGCGGTCAGCCACTCGACCAGGATCTCGTATCCACGCTGGTCGTAGGCCATGATCCCGACGTTGGAACCGTCGCCCTTGTCTCCCGAGCGGGCGTGCGCGATGGAATACAGCGGAACCCGTTTCATCGGACCTCCTCGACCACCACCTTCGGATCGACACGGTCCTTGGGGATCAGGGCCGGCCAGTAGCCGAGGACCTCGGTCGCCTTGGGGCGGCCGCCGGCAAAGCCTGTCACCCCGGGCGGCCCCGAGGTCACCAGCGGCGCGATCTCCTTGCCGAAACGGTCGACCTTGACCCGGCTACGGTCCTTCACGCCGACTCTCAGCACGACCTCGTTGACCGGAATTGGAGGAGGCGTGATCGATCCGTGGCAGGAATCCACGCCCACGAACTCGGTTAGCGTCTGATCGAACTCGCAGCCGGCGCGCCTGAGACGACCCCACAGCGCCTCGGCGCAGACCTCGGCCTTGGCCAGAGCATCGGGCCCGGCGACGGTCAGGTGCCCTACTGCCCGGTAGCCCTCCAGATAGGAGATCGAGACCTTGTAGGTGCCGGTGGCCTCCCGGCCGCGAATCCCGTGGACCCGGACTCGATTCTCCCCGGCCTGCTCGAGCCGGATACTCGTGAAGTCAACCACACAATCCGGGGTGATGTATTGGCGCGGGTCACCCATCTCGTAGAGCAGCTGTTCGGTGACCGAGTCGACGCTCACCAGTCCACCGGTGCCGCTGTGCTTGCTGACGTCGAAGGTCCCGTCCGGTCTCACCTCCAGAACCGGGTAGCCGAGGTGATCCCAGCCTTCGACCTCCCACCACCGGGAGAAGTTCCCACCGGTACACTGCGCGCCGCACTCCACGACGTGGCCGGCCACCGTCCCCGCCGCGAGCAGGTCCCATTGATCGGCTTTCCAACCGAACTCCGCGATCAGAGGCGAAAGCACGAGGCCCGGATCGGTGGAGCGCCCGCTGACCACGATGTTGGCGCCACGTGCAAGGGCCTCGGCGACGGGGAACGAGTTGATGTAGACGTTGGCCGACAGCACGCGGTCCCGGATCTCGGCGAGAGGGCGGCCGTCGTCCATGTTCTCGAAGGTGACACCGGAATCGATGAGCTCGTCCAGGCGGTCGAGGATGTCGTCGCCGGTCACCGTCCCGATTCGAAGTCCCCGTGCACCGTGCTCGCGCGCCACCTCGAGCAGGCGCTTTTCACAGGCCTCGGGGTTGACGCCTCCGGCGTTGGCCACCACGCGGACTCCCTTCGCCCGGATCGCCGGCAGGATGCGCTCGACGAGATCGACGAAGTCGGTGGCGTAGCCCCGGGTCGGGTCACGGCGTCTCTGCTTCTGCAGGATCGACATCGTGACCTCCGCCAGATAGTCGAGGGTCAGAACGTCGAGCGGACCTTCCTCCACTAAGCGAACCGGGGCGTCGACCGAGTCGCCCCAGAAGCCCTGACCGTTGGCGATACGCAGACTGCGGCCGTCCGGCATGAGACATCACTCCATGGAATTGAAGACGACGGCGATTATAGCGGACCGGGACGTCCAGAATGAAAGGCTGCCTCAGGCGCCGGGGGTCGCCTCGCCATCAGGCTCTCGGGCACCCGGATCGTCGCATTCCAGGACGCGAGCGGTCGTTTGCAGGATCTCGTCGACGTCGAAGGGCTTGTGAACGACGTGGGCGATGCCGGCCTGGCGGACCTCTTCGGCGTCCAGAGTGGCGCCCCAGCCCGTGACCATCACGACCGGCAGCTCGGGCGACCTTCTTCGAATCCGGCGAGCCACCTCCCATCCCGAGAGGTCGGGCATGCCGAGATCGGTGATGACGAGATCGTAGTCGGAGAGCGCCGCGAGCTTCACGCCATCGGTGCCAGTGACCGCGGTCTTCACGCTGTGGCCCTCGGTGGAGAGGATGTCCTCGAGCAGCTCGGCGATCTCCGGTTCGTCATCGATGACCAGGATCCTGCCCGGACGCACCAGGTGCGGCAGGGCCGCGCCGTCCCCGCCCTGGACCACGGCGTGGGCGGGAGCGACGGGCAACTCGACCACGAAGGTCGTCCCCTCCCCTAGTGTCGTCTCGACCTCGATACTCCCGCCGTGACGGGTCACGATGCCGTAAACCACGCTCATGCCGAGCCCCATGCCGGAGTGGCCCTTGGTGGTGAAGAACGGATCAAAGACGTGGCGCCGGATCTCCTCGGTCATCCCCACGCCGCCGTCGCTCACCGTGGCCACGACCCGGTCGTCGATGCGTTGGCAGGTAAGCTCCAACTTACCTCCCTGCGGCATGGCGTCGACGGCGTTCAGGATCAGGTTCGTGAAGACCTCTCGGAGCTCGGACCCGTTGCCGAGCACCCTGGGAGTGCCGTCGACCTTCACCCCCAGGCGCGTGCTGACGTTTCGACGGTCGGAATCGTCGCTCCAGCGACCGCGGGTGATCTCCACGGAGTCCCGGACCACCTCTCCCAGGTCCACGACGGTAAACTCCCGGTCGCGCCGGACCCGTGAGAACTCCTGGATTCGACGGACGGTCTCGCGACCGTCCTGAGCGGCCTTCTCGATGATGGCGAGCTCGCGATCGGTCCCTTCTTCGAACTCGCGGCGACGCATGAGCTGCACGCGACCGAGAATCGCCCCGAGCAGGTTGTTGAAATCGTGGGCCACGCCCCCGGCCAGCTCACCCAGGGCGCGAAGCTTCTCGGCCTCGTTCAGGCGCTCGCGAAGTCGGCGGGCCTCGGTCATGTCGACCAGCAGGCATTCGGCCGACGGCAACCCGCGGTACTCGATCCGGCTCCCCCGAAGCTCCAGGTGGCGGACCCGCCCCGAGCGGTCTTTGCCCAGGACCTCGATCGAGGTCACCGACTCGTCTCGCTCCCAGGCGGCGATCCTGCCCTGCGCCAGGGTCGCCGATGACGGGTCGAAGATTCGTTCGAGCTCGAATCCCTCGGAGCACGCCTCGGCCTCGGAGACACCGAAGGTCTCGACGAAGGCCTTGTTCACGAAGCGAACCCTGCCTGCCTGCACGATCAGGATCGAGTCCGGCGAGTGCTCGACCAGCGTCTTGTACTGCGCCTCCGACTCCTGGAGAGCGAGGGTGCGCTCGCTCACCTGATCTTCGAGAGTCGAGTTCAGCTTTTCCAGGGCGCGCCGAAACTCCTCGGACTCTTCGGCCTTGTCTCGGATGCGGTCCATCATGACGTTGAAGGACCCGGCCAGGTCGGCGATCTCCCTGGGGCCGGTGACGGGAATGCGGTGCGACGTGTCCCCGGCGGAGAGTGCCTCGGTACCCTCCACGAGCTTCCTGAGAGGAGCGGCGATTCTCCTGGCGATCCATCTTCCGCTCGCCACGGCCACCAGTCCGAGTGCAAGCCCGAACAGCGCCAGACGGAGGTCGACTCGTCTCAGCTCGGCGGCGACGGGCCCGTAGGACAGTCCGACCCTGACCATGCCCCAGGGCTCGTCGACGCCCTCGACCCGAACGGGCATGGCGAGCTCCAGGACGGTCTCGAAGCCGTCCTTGTCGTGGACCTGAACCTGCACGCTCCCGGGCGAACTCACGGGACGTCGGGCTTCCGCGGTGAGCTGGGCGTGACCTGAGAAACCGGCGACCTCGCCTTCCTTGTCGTGGATGACGACGTAGACGACACCATCGTCTTCCGATGCGCCCTCGGTGGCGATCTGGAGCGCGGCGTAGTTGTAGGCCAGAAGGGACGGCGTCGCGACGGCGCCGATGCTGCGCGCGATGGCGAATCCCCTGGCCTCCATCTCTTTACGGAGCGAGGCCGCCAGACTCGAGTGCACCAGCAGCATGGTCGCGCCGAGGAGGACGACCACCAGAAGGGCGACCGAGAGCGCGAGGCTTCCCTCCAGCCTCCGGTTGCGGATGAGCTTCGAGATCACAAGCCGGCCCCGGATTCGGTGAACCACACCCGCTCGAAGTTGACGCTCGCCAGACCCATCGGGCCGGGCTCGAGGCCGCGAACGTTCTCGCGTATCGCCACCACACCCATGGTGTGGTACAGCGGCACCAGGGGTGCCAGCTCTAGAACGCGCTCCTCGGCCTCGCGATAGATCTTCGCACGTGCCACGGGGTTCATCTCCCGGGCTCCCCGCTCCAGGTGCGTCCACGTCTCGGCGTCGTGGAAATCGAAGTAGTTCGCCGAGCCCCCGGACTCGAATAGCGTCCTGAGAAAGGCGTCGGGGTCGGGGAGGTCGGCGATCCACGCCAGGAGGAACGCCGGGGCCGAGTGATCTTCGAGTCGCTCGCTGAACTCGCCCCAGCTCACATCCTCGAGCTTCAGCTCGATGCCGACCTTCTCGAGATCGATCCGCATCTGGTCGACCACCGCGAGGGCGGCGGCGCTTCTGGCGGTCGTGACCAGTCGAACGGGTCGCAGGCCTTCACCGTCGGGGTACCCGGCTTCCCTGAGGAGCCTGCGCGAGCGCTCGGGGTCGAATACCGGCCCCCGGGTGCGGGGAGAGTAGGCGGGCATTCCCGGCGGCAGAATCCCTGCCGCCAATCGCCTCACCACCGGCGACTGTGCGGCCATCGACTCGCGGTCGATGGCGCAGGCGAGCGCCAGCCTCACGCGGGCGTCGTCGAGGGGAGGCGCGCCGGTCAACAGGCCGAGAAACGACAGGCTCAGCTCCTGGTAGCGGTAGACCCGCACGGCGGGATCCTCGGACAGGCGCTCCAGGTCCTCGGAAATCGGCTGAAGCACGTCGAGCTCTCCGCGGTCGAACCGCGCGGTGCCCGAGTCGAATTCGTCGTCGTCAAGGAAAAGGAGGGTGATGCCGTCGAGGTGTGGGGGCCCGGCGAAGTAGTCGGTGTTGGCTTCCAGGTGCATGTGATCGTCGTCCCAGCGGGCGAGACGGAAGGGTCCGGTCCCGATCGGCGCCTTCATGAAGCTTTCATCGCCGAGCATCTCCACGGCGTGACGAGGCACGATCAGAAGGCCGTCCATGGCCAGGACTTCGAGAAAGGAAAGGTACGGCCGCTCCAGCTCGATCCGGACGGTCAACGGATCGATGGCCTGGACCCCCGGAAGGTCGTCCCGAAGACCTTCGGCGTACTCGTCGGCACCGACGACCCCCGAGAGGTAGGAGAACGCGACGCCTCGTTCGCGGCCCGGGGCCAGAACCCGGGCGATGCTGAACACGACGTCGTCCGCGGTCAGGGGCTCGCCGTCGTGGAATCGCACCGAGGGCCTCAGGTGGAAGGTATAGGTGCGGCCATCGCGAGACAGCGTCCAGGTCGATGCCAGGCCGGGAACGACATTGAGACTCGGATCCAGCCCCACCAGGCCGTCGAAGATCTGGTTGACCGGCAACGACTCGTAGACCGAGTCGACGATCGAAGGATCGAGGCCGCGGGGCGGCTCGTTCGCCAGACGGAGGATTCCGCCACGGCTCGGCGGTCCATCGGCGCGGACTTTCGCAACCGCCTCGCCGGGACCGGCGCAGCCGGAGAGCAACCCGATCAGGGCCACGAGGAATCCCGGGACCCAGACTCGAGCGGCCCCGGGAAACCCTTCAGTTCCCACGCGCAATACAACTTCCCCGGACATGGAGACTCCAGGAGAATGTCGGGATCGGCCTGCCCAAAGTCAAGGACGGGCCCACCGAGGTCCGCTCGGAGGGACGGAGCCCTGTGGTATAGTTCCGGTGCCCGAGTCGAGCCCGGCCGGCAAGGCCGTCGAGTTCCCGGGCAAACCCTGTTTCCGGGATAAGAACCGACGCCGAGCCAACCTGCAGGTTCAGGAGTGTCGAGCGCGCCGGCTCCCCTGGCGAGTCCCCAGGACTCGGGAGAACGACAACACATGCAAAAAGTCATGCTGATCAACGTGACTCATGTCGAGGAGTCCCGCGTCGCCATCCTCGAGGACGGCGTCCTCGCGGCGTACGAGATCGAGACCACCAACCGCAGCAACATCATCGGCAACATCTACAACGTGGTTGTCGAGAACGTGCTGACATCGATCGAAGCTTCGTTCGTGAAGCTCGGATCCGACCTCAAGGG
>Ga0316191_10003829_pt1 | contig 11173 bp, 11 predicted proteins | sample Eddworburr2cm_MG_FD_204928 | JGI IMG/M metagenome (GOLD analysis project Ga0316191, IMG submission 204928) | Coastal sediment microbial communities from Maine, United States - Eddy worm burrow 2 cm | ecosystem: Environmental > Aquatic > Marine > Coastal > Sediment | place: USA: Maine... | reverse complement strand
ATATTGTTTTACGGTGATGTTAGTACCGTGTGATTTTTTGAAACGTCCAGAGTAGTAATTTGACATTAATAAAACTGTAGCCTTATTCTTAAAATAGAGATCATAGTCATTAGGCTTCTCTCCCATCAACATAGAAGTGATAGCTCCACCACAGACCATAGTATTCTCTTTAAGAGTTCTAATCATGTCTTCAGATAATTCTGTTATATTATTAGCTTTACTATGTTGATTAATAGAATCTCCCCACTGGTCTAACTTCTTTCTAAGTACTTTCTTAATAGTACTTTGCTTCATTCCTGGCATTATTTATATGTCCTCTATTGATCTAAATCCTACTGCACGTGGGAATCTAGGTTTATCTTTGATACCGTGTTGAAAATATCTAAACTTGAGTAGATACCCAAAGTATTGTTCTCGGTTATTCCAAATTTCTTTTCGTTGTTCATGATCAAAATTACCAGGAGCTATTTCAAGAATATCTCCATTCCAATCAACAATAAACTTACCGAGAGTATCAGCAGGGACCATACCATCTTTGGCCGTTGAACGTTTGGCATATCCTAATTCATCCTTCTCTTGAATATTCTTATTTAATTGTCCCTCAATGAAATCAACTATAATTGCTTCTGAATCTTGAAACCTCTTGAGTTTGTAAATAAGACCCTCTCTCCAAGTCCCTCTTCCATTCTTATACCTACCTTCAGGATCTCTCATTATGACACCCTCAAATCCTGCATTAAGATAGAATCTTTCTACTGCAAGAAGGTCATTTAAATTTTTACAATGAATTTGTGGTACAAGTTTGACATCTTCAGGTGTTACTGCAAAACGACTTCTAATTTCAAATTTCAATTGTTTAAGTCGTTCATGATAAGGAAACTCAAGAAGCTCATCAGGTGTATAATCAAAAATGTGATAAGAAACATCTCCTGGTTTATCTTCTGACATTACATGACTTTGTGTTCTGTTATAAACATTTTCATCATGTTTTCCCTCAATTAGCTCTCCATCAAAATGTTCTAAATATCCAAAATCCTCTTGGACTTGTAATGAGGGAATCAACTTAAAAGTTCTAGAACGGACTTGTCCATTTTTAACAATTGCCCGAATACCGTCATACTTCGGCGATACTAAGAGAGGGAACTTTAATTCATCAAAGTATTCTTCATACTTTAATGGATCATTACTGGGCGCTAACATTGGACGAAACATTAACTCTCCTTTTACAGTTTCTCATCACCACCGCCATAATCTTCGTCCGTACCCCAACCAGCGTTCCTTAAAACGTCTGCATCGGCTTCTACATCTGACAAAAAGGGGTCTTCATTGAATTCAACACCAGGCACAGGTACGGTATTTTCTGTTTCTGATGGGGAACTATCAGGAACCCAAATTACCATGTTCCCAAGAACACCTTTATCACGCTTATAATAATGACTCAAAAGAGTAGTGGCTTGAGCATTCTGAGTTAGATCGGGATCCAATTCATAGACCTCTTCTAAGATATAGGCATGACGTTCTATATTCTTATATCTACAAGTAACATGTTCTGCATCTCCTCCTAAAGCATCACGGATATCTTTAAAAGAAGGTTCTGAGGTAGAGATATCCACCATATGATTTTCTTTAGGATTAACACAAAGGACGTGTAATTTTCCGGACATTTTAACTCCTTGAAATTAAATAGCTAGAGGTGCTTTGGGTAGGCTCTCCTTACACACTCAGCACCGTCACAGGAGCCTTGCTATCTAGCTATATTTTACTTAGAATAACGGCCTGACTATCGATTGCGAACTTTGTTTTCACAGGCAGTAAGGAGCTACCTTAGCGTTATGTACTCTATTTAACGGGACACATTCCACCAGCACATTCATCCGCTGATTCATAAACAGCAGAGGATACTCGTGTAATTGGAAGTGTTTGACTTACTAGTTCATCATATTGTTCTTTTGTTACTTCTTCATAGGGAGCCTGCGCAAAACCATGCTCTGAATGTAATAAAAATGACAATGTTTTATGATTATTTTTATAGTATTTTCTCAAGTAATCTCTAATCTCAGGTATTTCTTCTTTACGATAATATACAGTACATGATACACTATTATCAGACCAAGTTCTTTGGAGTCTTTTAATCTCCTCTAATTGATCTATTGCCGTCATATCTCTGGCTAGTTTGGTGCCTTCTGGGTATGAAAATGGAAATGTGACAACCATAGTATTGAAGTCTTCACTTCCATCAATATTTAACTTATATTCAACAGGGTATCCATGCTCTTTGCAAACATCTACTAACGGATGTCCAGAAGCAATTGTTATTCTTCTAAACATATACTGTGAGAATGCCGGATGAATACCAGGAGTAACACCAGGTAACAAACTAAGTGTCCCTGAAGGCTTAACAGTAGTCAATTTGATAGATGTAGGTAAGTCATGCATTTCAGAGTAACGCACATCAAAATCTCTTAGATATTCATAACCTTCGTATAGCCAGTTATTTTGTTCTTTACTGGCTTGTAGTATTCCTGTCATACCAATTCCCATTCTCATGTTCTTATGAACAATAGCTTGGGTCTCATGCTGATGACAGTCAAGGGCTAAAGAATGTTTATTAATACGATATAATAGTTCAAGAATATCTAAGAACTCTTCTTTGGATTCTATGTTAGGAAGAAATATTTCTGCTAGGCAACATGTTTCAAATGGGGCTAGAGATTGTTCTGCACACGGATTATAACCCTCTACTTCAGGGTCAGCGTATTGAACTTCTCCTAGCCTACCAACTTTCTTAGAAAGTTTTAGATTGATCAATCCATAAGGTTCACCACGACCTTCATAACCATGCCAGAAATACTCATGTAAATCACGAATATCTGAACATACAACAGAGTTATTGCTATATTGCCTCCAAGGTGGAATGTTTCCTATATCCCATCTCTTGGCTAATAAGAACTCAATATCATCTGGATCACCAATAGCGATTTGTGCTGAACGACGCACATTACCTGCTACAATGATTCTACCAATGATATTCATTAAATCTAATGCATCGATTGGTCTGATTTTCTTCCCGGCTCTATCTCTAAGGATATCTGAAATATCATTGATTCCTTCACAGAGATCTTCCGGCCCAGAAGCTACTCCTCCAAAGCCTTTGATTGGAGATCCCTTTCCTCTGATCACTTGTGTAGAATATGTAAAAGTACCACTTTCTTTTCTTTCACTTAAGAAGGCTGCTTTCAAAGTCTTACCTAGAAATTTAACCCAGCCTTCTCTCGAATCTGGGATAATGAAATCAGCACCTCCGTCATCTACTCTGGTCGGAGCAGAAAACCAATCACGTACCGGTGGTAATTTCCCAACATGATGTCTTTGAATATTATATCCTACACCTGATCCAAGTGCAAGCATATCCATAGCCCAACAGAAAGGTCTAATAGGGTGATCAACTACAGTAAACGCACAATTTTGAAGAGAAGCTAGACCGATTCTATCAACTGTAGATGAACCTAATTGCCATAGGAAACGTCCAGCAACGGAGCATTTCAAAGATAATAGATATTCTCTCAGTCTATCCTCTTCATCTTGATCAAAACCACAATCCAATTGTGTATCACAAGCAGCAATTACTCGATTAATAGTATCAGGAAACTCTTCAGTAGGTGAGCTATCATCGCCATCCGGGTCTAACTTTCTTGAGTATGTTCTCTTGTATGTCAAATACCCGACAGTAGACCAGGGTGTTTCAATATCCATTTACGCTCCTTCTAAACTAACGAAATCTTCAATTATATTGCCATCAACAGCTGATAATCTACCGGTATCATAGTCATAGCGAGCACCAGGAACGACGCCCGTAAGACCAGTGTGCCGACATTTAAGAATTCTCGTAAGGATCATATTCCTTTCCCGTTCTTCCTTTGCTACCATATTTCGTGCAAAACTAATTACATCGAAACTGATTTGCTTGATTGAACCGGAACCTCGGATATCATCTAGTGATGGTAATTTGCCTTCTTCAAAAGACTTACCACCTACATTCGTCTTCCTAAGATGTGAAACAAGACCGATCCATACACTATATCTCTTAGCAACTTTTAATAATTCATTCATCATTTTATCGATTGCTTCATTACCTGTAAGAGAGTCTACTCCTTCAGATACTAGAATAGTAATATGGTCAATAAATAAATACTTACAACCAACGAGACACATATATTCAAGTTGCTCAATAATACTATTATCATTAATAGCTCCTTGATGATCTAATAAGATTACTCTATCAGATCCAAATACAGCATCAAATCCCTTTTTTAATTCTTCTAATGGTATTTCACTCTTGGCTGGGTTTTTCATCAGATACATGCCAGCAAGTTTTCTCGCTGTTTCTGCAGGAGATTCCTCTAGAGAAACAATACCTATCTTAGAATTAGTTTCTTCGAGAACATGCATCTCTATCTCACGCATAATAGTTGATTTACCACTACCAGTTCCGGAGATAAACAGAGAAATCTCACCTTCTCTCATACCCTTAGTCTTTGTATTAATACCTTCAAGACATTTTGGATACGGCATTGACTCGATATTATTATAAGCTTCAAGTTGTTCCCATAACTCGTCTTTACCAATGATGCCTGTTGGAACATAAGTTTCAGCATTAAAAATGAGCTCATTAACAGCCTTCTGACCATGCACCATTAAAGTATCATTAATATCGTTTGTTTGTAATTTAGCTATTTTAACTTTGTCAAAACCAATAATCTTAATTGCATTCTCGGTCGCTTCCTGGCCAGCATCATCATCGTCAAAACATAAGACTACTTCATCAAACGATCTAATCCATGATCTTTGTTCCAGTAAGGCTTTTGTTTGCGTAGAACTAGATATACCTACAGCAGGGTAAATCTTAGAATATCTTTCAAAGAATGCTTGGGCAACACTGAGTGTATCGATCTCACCTTCACAAATCACGAGTCTCTTGCCACCACTAGTGAAGTGATCTTGTCCAAATAGTTTATTATTTTTGTTAACCCATTGGAATTGTTTAGGCAATGTTCTAATTTTATATGAATCTTTTCCATACGGATAAAAATGGGCATCAATTTTTCCATCTGGACCATAAGTAACTTTCACACCATAATGGTCGGTAACTGCATAATTAATTTTTCTAGCATCTAGTGCAGAAATAGGGTAAGTATCAATCTCATCTAGAGATGGAATTTTAGATATTCCTGTTCTCGGAGGTCTTATATTCTTAGGACTCATTTCTGATTTTGTGTCTTGGTCATTCTTAAACCAGCTTTGACAAGAGAAACAAAAGGATGTTCCATCTTCGTATTGTTGTCTGGCATCTGAACTTCCACAATCTGTATCAAGACACGGTAGGTTCCTCTTTATTATTTTCCCCACGCTTAACTCCTTCCAATAGCACCATAATGACTAAACCACAAAGAATCATATAGGTGAAATCAATCATTTCGAAGGACAATCCATTCCATAATTTGTTCCCTACAAAATAAATACCACCCACTAATCCAAAGAAGGTCATTAATAAAGCAAACAACTGTACTAAAATTGTCATACAAACTCCATAGCCCAACGTAATCGCGTCATATGTCTCTTAGTTAACGGCTCGTGTAATTTCCAGAAGATTTTGCCTATTAAGTAATTATACCATACGTCGCTAAATGGCGCATCAACATGGCATAAAGTCCATGTCTCAGCGTATGCGAGAGTACCCTTAGTTACGTACTCTTCTATACAAATAAATTCAAATTCATCTTTAGGTCTTTCTTTAAAGATTTCCTTCAAAAACTTGGAGGATGAGGTGTAAGTCCGCCAATTTGACTCTTTCCCTTTGTTTAATTTTCCATGACCTCGGTAGAACTTTTTTCCTAAATAAAGTTTCTGCATATAATTGTCTTTAATAACATAAAGAAAACCTATTTTGGGTTCCAGACCCATCTGCTCTACAAACTTCCAATGACCATTGTCGAACATTATTCTTTCAACTCCTGTACGATTGGCCAATGTTCTATAGAGAACTCATCATCTAGAGTCTTCTTCAGATAGATCAGTCGACCATTAAATAAGAGTTGTTCTTCCCAGTCGTCTCCATACGCGCCAAGATATTCGGCTACAACTTGTTCTTGAAACTGTTCTTCGCTTTTTAATAAAGCTAAAGACTTTTTAGCACTTACAGGTCCAATTCCAAGTATACCTGGAATATTATCAGAAGGATCACCCATTAATAATTGTTCGTAATGAAATCTAACGGCTTCTTCCTCAGACACTTCAAAGATCTTTCTTTCAGTTTTTCTCATATAATAATGCAATCCGGGAATACACTTTAGATCTTTATCAATAGAACACACAATAAATTCTTCTTCTCTTTCTATACATTCAGTAGCCCAAATTCTCAGATAATCATCTGCTTCCATTCCGTCGGCAGCTACAGCCAATCCTTCGTGTACTAATAATTGTCTTAACAAAGGCACAGCCATATTATGTCTTTGCTGTCTATTTTTACTACGATGTACTTTATATTCAGGAAACATATCAATACGAAAGTTCCCTTCACCTTTTACAGCCATTTTGTAGTCACTCGAAAAGGTGGCTTCTAAAATACGATCTAGATCTTTCTTGACGACTTCGTAAGAAGCCTTAAGGAATTCAGTATCTTCTTCTCTAGTATATTCAATAGGTATCTTTTTACCATCTTCATCTAGTCGTACATGTCCGACTTTGATACCATCATCGTTAGGCCGGACTGCCTTAGTCTCCCACCTATCCATACATGCTAGATGACATAAAACATCGCCATCAATTAACGCCAGCATTACGATCCTCCAACAAGGGAAGTGTATTAAACCACCAAGGTCTATTTCTTCTAGTATATTTAAAATCTATGTCTTTAGAAACATAATATCTGCGATAAGCGAGAACCGCTTTACTAGGTTTCTCAGTAAATTCTTCAGGCATACATTGAACAAAAGGACTCGATCCTAATTGAATGTCTACTAAAGGCAATTTTAAAGACATAATTATATCTTCTGACTTATGCTCTTTGCCAAATCTATGAGTATATTCCTTAGCTAAAGCTTTTCCTAATTGCCAACTCCAGTTATAATTAGTCAAATATTCTCCAGCCCATTTAACACAAGGATGATTCTCATGAGTAGGTTTATAAGGACCGCCATTAATTGTGGATAGGATTTGAGCAGTTTCTAAAGTCATTTTAATAACATGTTTATCACAATGCATTTCTGCTGCTATATATGGGTCTTGATCTAATATAAATAGGTTCATTTACTCACTTCCTTATACGCATTGTTTTGTCATGGAAGGACTTCCTTGTCCTTCCATTGTGTTGTTTACTTTTCCCCTAATACTTTATCTTTATCTCCGTACTTACACTCAAGGTGTGCTGCACGAATAGCTTTGTCGATCATTGCCGCTCTTGCTCTCATAAGATGTGGATTAGTCCTTTCCTCAAGAAACTTAACTGCTTGTTCACGAAGACCATCTACGTAACTCTTTTTAGGCATTTTTCGCTTTCCTTTTAAGCTTAAGATTTGCTTTAACCAATGGAGTTAGTGCTTTTATTACATCATCATCTTTAATACCTCTTACCCATAAAGTTTGTCTAATATAGGAGTCATCTAAACGATCTCTTTGTTTTTTCCTTGTGATTCTAGCATTTTCATTAATTTTATCTTTATTTAATTCTCGCTGTTTTCGTGAAGCCAGTCTTTTAACTTCTGTAGTTTGAGAGGGATGATTTTTACGGTGAACCATTTCACAACTTTTACAACGGTTAAGTTTATGATGTCGACTATTTCTGGGATGATTCCAAAATTCTGCTAAGAGCTTTAACTCCTTACATGTATTACAGTATTTCGCGTATTGATCATCTATATAATAAATTGTAGAAAATTTTCCAGAATTTTTCTTAAGATATATTTCTCTCATTTCAGTACGTGTGCAATCTTTACAATCATACTGACGTCCATTGCGACTAATTCCTTTATGAAAATCCTCAAGAGGCTTTTCTTTTTTACAACTTTTACAAGCCTGATAACCTTCTCTCGTATATATTTCACTTTGAGTTCTTTGTTTAGGTTCTGGTTTGGGTTGATTCTTTTTAAATTCCCTCTCTTCTCTTTTACGAATAACCTCTGATTTAATAATTTCAAGATAGTCATCCCAATCCTCTTTAGGTATACCTCTGTTTCTAGCTAAGCTTCTCAAATAACCCCTCTTTAATTCTTTCACAGCTTTTTTTGAATTTTCGTTCCTTTTGAGTTTATTTGCTTCATGATACTTATAATAATGTTTATTGCTATGTTTTTTAGCATTCGTTTTATAGTTTTTAACTAGCTTAGCACAAACTTTACAACGTGAATTATATCCTCCAGGGCCGCTTCTGTTTTTAGAAAATTCAGAAAGATTTTTATATTCTTTACAATTGCAACATAATTTTTTACCAGGATATTTAAAAGTTAGATTTTCTTTCTTTGGCCTAGGTATATATTTAGCTTTTATTCTTGCAGCGGTACATTTTTTACATTCAGCCCTTAACCATCTTTTATTAGATCTCAGACCAAAGGCTTTTGCCGGTTTCTCTGTTTTACATCTAGAACAAACTTTTATTTCAGGAATATATTTAGTGGGTTTCGCACCAGTTGTTTCCAATTTTAGAGTCTCCATCCATAATAGTAACATTAAAAAGTTCGGGACCATCTTTAAAAGCTTTTCTACCAATCTCGGCTGCTTTCTCTGCTTGGTCTTCTGGAGTCATGAACTGAATTTCATCATGATAATAAATGAGTGGAATATAGTCTATCGAGGCTTCCTCAAGTTTCTCCATCGCTATCATTATTGCGGAAGAACAAGTTATCTTTTCATCAGATTGTAATAGGTAGACTAATAGCTTATGAAAGCTATCAACATAAATTCTATTACCACATAGTGATGGGATATATCCATCACCATATTGACGCGTCTTTCCGAAAATGTTTTCTAGTTTGTCAATAAGATCTTTGAATCCTGGGACAGCTTTAAGGAAGCCTTTCTTAAGCTTGTTCCCTTTAGTAACATCCATAGTACCGAAGATGTAAGACCAAAGCTTCTTTCCACTTGCACCAAAAAGAAATGCATATAGAATACGTTTAGCCTGTGATCTTTCAACTTCATATTCAATACCCATATCAGCCAAGACTTGTGTAAGTTTCTCTGAATTGTACGTATGAATATCACCATTCAATAGCGTGTCGATGTATTCTTGATTACCGAGATGATGTGCTAATCCTCTGGCTTGATTGCTCTTTGAATCACAACCAATGATCTTCCACCCTTCAGGACAAGTAAAGAGTTCTCTCATCTCTTTGCCATAAGGAGAATCAGTAGATGGTACATTCACAATAATTGAATGTCTTGCTCGCATACTAGGCGTGCCAACAAGCATACACTCTCCATGTAATTTTCCATTCTCATCTACATTCTCAATCCATGTTTTTAAGACACCATACCTGGATTTAGCTGATAGAAAATCAACATAGAGTTTACCATCTGGTCCTAGAAACTCAAGACTACTTTCCGTAATTTTGGGAGAAGTTCTCCTCATAGTTCCATCTTCTTTTCGCTTATAGTTCCATTCATCTGGTTCCCATCCATTTCTGAATAAGAATACTTTCACATCTGCTGGAGAATCTAGATTAAGTGGTTTGAAATCTACACGACAATATGGACCTTCAATAGGACGTTCCTCACCAGGATAACCACTACAAGGATCTATACCGAACCAATTGGCAATATGTGAGTGATAGAACCCAACCTTAGTCCATTTAGGTTCTTTCACATCAACCACGCCCTTGCACATATCTACTGCAACAGATTTCATTCCAAGTTTAGAATCAAGCACTTTATGTGTCTTAGCCAATTCTTTTTCTAATACATCATAAAGCCCTAAAGCCTTCTCTAAATCAAAATCCCAACCAATTAGATTAGCCTTAGCACACCATTCAGCAGCTTTGTGTTCTGCTTTTAAATAGATTGCGACTAGGGGAGCTTTTTCAATTGTTTCTGAGAATTCTTCTGCTAGTTCTACATAAGCCATTGCATTAATTTTAACGTCTTGTCTACAACGTTTAGCCATGTCTTTCGAGAACTGACTCCAATCTTCATGTTGTACTTTAGGGACATTAAAATATTCACCCCATCTCTCTAGAGAATGACCATCATGACCAAAGCGTCTATAATTTAAAATCTGAGAAAACAAGAGAGTGTCATGAATAGAGCATGTCCTGGGCAAATCATAATCATATAATTTTTTTAAGACAGGGAGATCGTATCCAATGATATTATGACCTATTAATAGCGATGCAGAATTCATGATTGACTTCCAACCAAAATCACCCTCCTCGAATTGCCTAACTTCGCGGGTATCCAGGTTGTACATGACCATGATCCACATTCTAGTAGCATCTTGCAGAAGACCATCACATTCAATATCGAATACCCATCTAGACATCAGATACTCCCATTTAGTATTCCTTCAATATGATCTACAAGTATCGGCTGCTTATCATTCTTAAGAAAGGCTACGTAGAATTTTAAATACCAAAGAGCCTTCTCAGCATCTTGTAATTGTTCACCCTTTCTTTCATCCCTATCTAGATATTTTCGTACTTGTAGTTTCACAGCTTTTGCAAATGCTGCAGGATCATTTTTATACTCAGGGATACGACTCATAGTTTCTAACCATTGAAGTCTTCCTAGATATCCTTGGTAATGTTGAGGATTGATAGGATCTTCTGTTGGAGATTCCCTTACTTCCCAAATATTTCCTGGCGCTAGTGCATCATCTATATGAAATCCATCATCCTCTACATGATACTTTCTACCAGCTTGGGGAAGTTCGTCTACTTTATCAGGTCTCCAAGCGGCATCTCTTTCAAGCTTATTACGCCAATCTATTAAATCTGATTGACATGTAATACACATGATTTTTGGAGCATCATGACGAGCATCTCCTCGATAGATCTCTACATACTCATTTGTAAAATTGTATTCACCTTTTATTAGAAATAGATTTTCGATTTCTTCAAGTCTAGTACATGTATGTAATTTATTAGCAGTAGATTTCTCGTATATCTCATAAATATATTCCATAACA
>Ga0316191_10003828_pt1 | contig 11175 bp, 9 predicted proteins | sample Eddworburr2cm_MG_FD_204928 | JGI IMG/M metagenome (GOLD analysis project Ga0316191, IMG submission 204928) | Coastal sediment microbial communities from Maine, United States - Eddy worm burrow 2 cm | ecosystem: Environmental > Aquatic > Marine > Coastal > Sediment | place: USA: Maine | collected... | reverse complement strand
CACAGAAGTGGACGATTTGCCACGGTGACAAACTTCCGTGACGCCGCACCTCCTTCTCCCCGACTCCTCTCACGTGGCCACCTCGTGACCGGGTTTCTCGAGAGCAAACTGGGGCCCAGCGACTACCTCAACACAATCCGGGAGAGTGCTTACGCAGGCTTCAACCTGATCGTCGGCACAATCTCCGAAGTCGCCTACCTGTCCAATCGCGAGGACGGCACTCGTTCGCTCGGGCCCGGCACGTATGGCCTCAGCAACGCCCTTCTCGACGGACCCTGGCACAAGGTTGAGCGCACGCGGGAGCAGCTGTCGTCGCTGGTGGATCGATCCGATATCAACGAGACAAACCTGATGCGTCTCATGAATGATCGCGGCAAAGCACCGGTCTCGGAAGTTGAAAAAGGCCACCTCGATTTCGAGACGGCCCATGGCATTACGGCTCCTTTTATCGTAATGCCCGACTACGGCACACGCTGCACGACCATTGTCCTCGGGGATAAGGAAGGTAACTGGCGTTTCACAGAGCGCCGCTTCGACCCGGCCGGCCAGAAGGCCGGCGAGTCGCGCTTTTCATTCACGTCCTGAACGCTATTCGTAACGTAACGCCAGGATCGGGTTAGAGCGAGCAATACGGATCGCGTGCCCTGCCACCGTACTCCACGCCAGTGCTACAGCCAGGGCGCCGGCAACTACGAGTATCAGGACCGGTGACTCGAGGCGTTCGGCGAAGAAATTCAGAAACTGGGACGAGGCAAAGTAGGCAGCCGGCAATGCGACGGCCAACGCCCACAGGACCGGTGTCGAAAACTGCCACACGAGCAAGCGGGCGATCTGAGTCGTGCTGGCACCCAGTACTTTGCGCATGCCGATTTCCTTGGTACGCTGCGCGGCCATGAAGGCTGCAAGTCCGAACAAACCTACCGATGCCAGCGCCAGTGCTATGAATGCGAAGCCGGCGAGCGCCATGTTCATGTACTTGAGGATGTTGTAGACATCGTCGAACACTGCGTCGAGGAACTGCCCCTGGATCGGGTACTCGGGAACAACGCGCTTCCAGGCGGCTTCGATCTGCTCCACCGTGCTCATGATGTTGCCGCCGGTAATGCGAATGGAGCCGATACGAAGCGATTCCGGATCGTAGGTGAACATCCAGGGCTTCACTTCATTGAACAGGCCAACGATGTTCTGCGTCGGGACGACACCAACGACGATGTACTCGGTGTTATTGCCATCTTCGTCGAGCCTGTAGAAACGCTGGTTGATCGCCGCATCCGGCGTATTGAACTGCAGGTTCTCGACCGCAAGTTCGTTGATGACAACATTGACGGACTCGGCGTCCTCTTTCCAGACATCCTGCGAGATATTCTTGTCCAGCCCCCGGCCGGCAAGTAGCGGAATGTCATAGGTACGGAAGAAATCCGGCGACATGTCCATCGTGTGCAGATTGACCTGCCCGGCCTCGTCACCAGGCTCCAGCGAGACGCCCCGCTGTGAGTTATTCTGCTCGAACGGCACCTGCGAGGAGTACGCAACACTGGAGACATTCGGCAATGCCTCGAGCTCATACTTCAGTGTGTCGAGCCGATCCTGGATACCTTCGACAAACAGGCGGTCCATCGTATAGATCTCGGACCGAGGGAACTCGTAGCTCGACTCCTTTACCTTTTCATTCTGCATGTAGACGATCGACACGATGGCGAGCATAAACGCCGAGATCGCGAATTGTGCGCCGATCATGATGGAGCGCATTCTTGCGCCCTTCCTACCCTTGCGCGCCATATCGCGCAACGCATCAATCGGGCTCGCCCGCGTAATCAGCCAGGCGGGGTACATTCCCGCAAGCAGGCCGACCATGAGGGTCGTAATTACCAGCCAGGGCATCGTAGCCAGGTAATTGAGGCTCAGACTCTTGCTCGCCATATTGTTGAACAACGGAATGACCATCTCCAGCGCCGCGATTGCCACGATCATCGCGATAGAAGCAATCACCAGGCTTTCGATCAGGAACTGGGCAAGCAGCTGGCGCTGGCTGGCGCCCATCGTCTTGCGCATTCCCACCTCACGGCTGCGGCCGAGAGACTGCGCGGTCGCCAGGTTGGTGTAGTTTACACACGCGACCAGGAGCACCAGGAAGCTCAGCAGCGAGACAACCGCGATGACCGGCATGCCGATCATGTCCCAGATAGCCAGGTTTGCACGCTGCATCGGCGTAACGGTGAGATCCGCGATGACCTGCTTCTGGTCGTCGGGCACGAGTCGTTCATAGATGCCGTCGACCTGCGCATTCAGCCAATCTTCGCCCAGTGTCTCGGGCAGCAGGACGTAGGTCATGTTGCCAATCGACAGGTTGTTCCAGTTGCCTGCCAGATCCCACTCGCGCATGCGGTTGAGTCCGTTGATCGGAGCCACGAACGTGAACCCATTATCCATAACGACAGACGAGGCCAAATGCGAATTCAGCGGCAAATCCTTTACTACCGCCGTGACATGAAAATCAAACTCGTTGTCAAAGGTAATCGTTTCGCCCATGACGTCCGTCCGGCCAAAGTACTTGATCGCCGAAGACTCCGTAAGCAGTAATCCGGAAGGATCCTGCAACGCGGTCGAGTCGCCCTGTATGTAATCGAAATCGAAGATCTCAGTGAACGCAGCATCGGCAAATCGAATGCCTTCGTAGAAGCTCTTGTCCTCAACCGAAAGCAAATACTCGCTTGTCACGCTGCGGGCCACGAGTTCTACGTCCTGGAGCTCGGCCTCGATGATCGGGCCGACCGTCGTAAACGTCGCGTTGAACTTGTCGACGCCGACGTTCAGGTCCGGCGCGGCAAGCGATCCAATCGTGTAGATGTTCGCGGAGTTCTCAAAGAACATGTCGTGCGTACGCTCGTACTTGACGAGCAGCCCGCCGAATACATAGACCGTGAGGCCCAGCGCGAGACCAAGGATGTTAACCAGCGCGAACAGCTTGTTCTTGCGCAGGTTTCGCAGGGCGATTTTTACGTTGTTCCAAAACATGGTATTCCCCGTTGGAATTCGACCGTTGCGCTTTATGCGGCGCGCGTGTTTTCGGTGACGATATGGCCGTCAAACAGATTCACTGTTCGATGCGCGTAGTCGGCGTGTGACGGCGAGTGCGTCACCATGACGATGGTCGTGCCTTCCTTGTTCAGCGAACGCAGAAGCTCCATGACTTCCTGCCCGTGCACAGAGTCCAGGTTACCCGTGGGCTCGTCGGCCAGGATAAGCGGCTGATCGCCAACCACGGCGCGCGCGACCGCGACACGCTGCTGCTGCCCGCCAGACAGCTGGCCTGGCATATGACTCGCACGATGCGCGATGCCCATGCGGTCCATCACGTTCGCGACCCGCTGCTTGCGCTCGGCCGATGGCATGTTGTGATACAGCAGCGCGAGCTCGATGTTCTCTGCAACGGTAAGCTCATCGATCAGGTTGAAGCTTTGGAAGATGAAGCCAATATTCTGCTTGCGGATCGCGGCGCGGCCCGACTCGTTATAAGGCGCGACGTTTTCGTCGAAAAAGAAATAGTCGCCCTCGCTCGGGTTATCGAGCATGCCGACGATGTTCAACAACGTCGACTTCCCACAACCGGACGGTCCCATGATGGCGACGAAATCGCCTTGTTCGATTTCCAGGTTGACGCCATTCAGCGCCACGGTTTCAACTTCGTCGGTGCGGTATACCTTGTACATATTGTGTAGCTTCAGCATGGCTGTTCCCCTGTCAATGCTCGTTATTCGTCGTCGAGGTTCAGCCGGTCCATGCCGACGAAGCTCGTGTACGGTGATGTAATGACTCTCTCGCCAGGCTCCAGCCCGTCGAGTACCTCGATGAAATTCGTGTTACGGCGCCCAAGTTGCACAGTCCGCCTGATCGCTTCGCTGCCATCAGGCGCAACTACGAATACCCAGTTCCCGCCTGTCTCCTGGAAGAAAGCGCCGTTAGGAATGAGAATGGCGTCGGTGTTGTCGCCAAGCGTTAGCCGAACCTGCAACGTCTGACCGCGGCGCAGTCCAACCGGCTCATCATTGAACGTCATATCGACTTCAAACTGGCCGTCAGCAACCTGCGGGTAGATCTTCGAGATCTCGAGGCCCAGGTCGCGGCGATCGTGCTCAGCCGTCGCTACCTGTTCGAGGTCGACACGACCGAGATAGTACTCATCGATCCTGACATTCAGCTTGTAGCCGTCCGGATCGTCGATCTGCCCGAGCCGCCCACCGCGCGTAATCGACTGGCCGATTTCAATATTGAAGCCGGATAGCTTGCCCGATACCGGTGCCCGAACGCTCAGATCAGCGAGATTTTCCCTCGCGAATCCTAGCCCCGCTTCCAGTTGCTCCCCAGCGTCCTGAAGTTGCTGAAGCTGCTGCTCCTGCATACGTGCGTCGGTGGCCTGGCTTTCGAGAGTTACCTCCCGGCGGTTCTGATAATAGGTCAGTTCGTCCTCGAGCTGATCAACTGTCGACTGCGACACAAGGTTCTTTGAAATCAATTCCCGCTGTCGGCCTATTTCGCGGCTCAGGCGTATGATCTGGTAGTCGATCTCGACGAGATTACGTTTGTGTGCCAGGCGGTTCTGTTCGAGCTGCAACTCGATCGTGCGCATGTTGTTGAGCTGCTCGGTCACGGCTGCTTCACGGCCGAGCACTTCGAGCTGCAGATTGGTATTGGAAAGAACCGCAATCATGTCGCCCGCTTCGACCATTGCTCCGTCTTCAAGGAGAATCTCTTCGACGCGGCCACCCTCGATGGCGTCGAGGTAGACGGTGCTCCGCGGCACAAGACGGCCCCGCAGCGGAATGAAGTCCTCGAAGGTACCGACTGTCACATCCGAGACGGTGATGCGCTGGGAATTGACGCTCAGGCTGCGGCCACCGAGCAGCGTATCGACGAACCACCAGGCAAACAGCAGGGCAGCGATTCCAGCCGCCGCATAGCCGCCGAGGCGTGCATAAGACGTCTTCTTCTCGACACGCCGATCCATTCCCTGGCCCGAAACCCCCATTCCTGCGGGCTCCCTGGCTTCACTGATTTTCCTGATCTTGTCCACGATGTCGCTGTCGTCCTCGCTCGCGCAGTGTCTTTGTCCATATAGATAGCAAGGTGCGTGCCAAATCATAAGTTATTGTTTTTATTGCTCTTAGAAATGTACACGCCCGAAAAACTGTACGCTGCCGGACAGTAAGTGTACGATTTCGGACACTCTTCGAGGCGTGCAATGAGCAAGACCGGCAATATTCTCATCGTCGACGACGACCTGGACATCCTGACCGCTGGCCGTCTGCTGCTCAGGCGCCAATTCGGCAGTGTCGTCACCTGCAGCAATCCCGAGCAGGTGCCGGAGCTGCTCGCGGCCAATGACATCGACGTCGTGCTGCTGGATATGAATTTCGGCCCGGGCGAGTCCTCGGGCGAACAGGGTCTCTACTGGCTCGGGCGAATTCTCGAGATCGACCCGGAGGCCGTCGTCGTGATGATTACCGCACATGGCAACGTCAATACCGCGGTCGATGCAATGAAGCAGGGCGCAACTGATTTCGTCGCGAAGCCCTGGCAGAATGAAAAAGTCGTCGCGACAATTTCGGCGGCACTCAAATTGCGGCAAAGCCGGGAAGAGACCGAGACGCTCCGGCAGACAAATGAAGTCCTGATGCGCGAGGCAGGCCCAGCCGACAGGGACATCATCGGCGAGTCGCCGCAACTGCAGACGGTGATGGATCTCGTGCGGCGCGCCGGCCCGACCGACGCCAATGTTCTGATCCTCGGAGAGAACGGCACCGGCAAAGAACTCATCGCCCGCGAACTGCACAGGGAGTCAGCCCGGGCCCGGAACGTGTTTCTGTCGATCGACATGGGATCGATCAGTGAGTCGTTGTTCGAATCGGAGTTGTTCGGACACCGCAAGGGCGCATTCACCAATGCGGATCAAGACCGCATTGGCAGAATCCAGGCAGCGAATGGCGGCACGCTGTTCCTCGATGAAATCGGCAACTTGCCGCTGAGTCTGCAAGCGAAACTGCTGAGCGTACTCGAACAACGGCAGGTTACGGCGGTTGGTTCGAACCAGGCGGAAGCCTTTGACGTGCGCATCATTGCAGCGACCAATCTCCCGCCCTCCCGCTTGCGGGACCCCGAGTACTTTCGTCCTGATCTGCTGTTTCGTTTGAATACCGTCGAAATCGAAATGCCGCCGCTGCGCGATCGCAGGGACGACATCATGCCGATTGCATGGCACTACCTCGAGTTGTTTTCGCGCAAGTACGGGGGGAAGCGGCGGTCTTTTACGCCGGCCTCGGAGAGTGCACTGATCGAATACGCATGGCCCGGCAACGTGCGTGCCCTGCGCCACGCTGTCGAGCGCGCCGTCATTCTCGCGCCGAGCGAGGTCATCGAGCCGCATGACCTGCAACTCGACTATTCGAATGAGGCCACCCGGGAGCCGGCTACGGCGTCGTCGATTCCAACCATTCTGAACCTCGACCACCTCGAGAAAGAAACAATCTCCGCAGCGCTGCGCAAACATGGGTTCAATATTTCGCGCGCGGCCAATGAACTTGGCCTGACCAGGGCGTCGCTCTACAGGCGCATGGAAAAGCATGATATTTAGGCGCTTCGTCCTCGCGCTTATCCTGCGGCTGGTGCTGACCGGGCTCGCGCTGACAGCATTCGTGTGGTTGCTGCTGCTTCCCGGCTATCACAGTGCCATGGCGCTGACCGGCGGCGCACTGGCGCTGCTTGTTGCAGAAGTCTGGCGGTACGTCAGTCGCACGAATCGTAATGTTGCTCGTTTTCTCGAGGCTGCTCGCTATGCTGACTATTCGCAGCGCTTCGATTTCGAGCATGACGGCTCTGAGTTTCCTGCACTCGGGGAAGCCTTCACCGACATTCTGCGGCGCATGCGAGATCGAAGCACCGACCAGGAATCGGAGATGCGCCGGTCGCGTGCCCTGATCGAACACATCCCGGTTCCACTCATGACCTTGCATGCAGACGAGTCAATTACCTTGCAGAACAATGCGGCGCGCCGCCTGTTCGGAGCGGAGCATGTGACCAAGCTAAAGGATCTTCGCAAATTCGGGTTCAGCTTCGCCGAATCGATATCTTCGGCCGTGCCCGGCATGCGGCAGCTCGTCACGTTCTCGGTAGAAGGTATCGAATACAAACTGACGCTGGCGACTACGGAGCTGATCATCGCGGGCAAAAGTGAGCGACTCATCTCATTGCAGGATATTCAATCGGAGCTCGATGCCACCCAGGCCGAAGCCTGGGAGGATCTCGTGCGTGTGCTGACCCATGAGATCATGAACTCGATCACGCCTGTAACGTCACTCGCGAAAACGGCCGCCGACGTTGTCAATGACGTACTTGAGAAGGCCCGCCAGGATGAGTCGGTTGAAGACGATCTTGAGGACTTGCGCGACGCGATTGAAACGGTCGCCCGGCGCTCGGACAGCCTGGTTCAATTCGTCGATAGCTACCGGCAAATCACACGACTCGCGCCGCCTGAAAAGAAACGCGTGCGGCTCGCAGAGCTGTTTGAAACAGTGGTCCGCCTGGCACAGGCAGAATGCCCACGCGACGACGTCGAGTTTTCGATCAACGTTAGTCCGAGCGAACTCGATGTTTACGCAGACCGGGATCTACTCGAGCCTGTGCTGATCAACCTGCTGCGCAACGCGTGGCAAGCGCAGGAGGCGACGCCGTCACCGGTTGTTCGATTGAACGGTCGTCTCAATCGGCGGCAGAACATTGTTATCGAAGTATCCGACAACGGCCCCGGAATTCCGGCCAACATCGGGACCAAGATATTCGTACCCTTCTTTACTACGAGAGAGAGCGGATCCGGTGTGGGGCTTGCGCTTGCTCGACAGGTGATGATCGCGCACGGCGGCTTTATTCGCGCGGGAGAAAACGACGGTGGCGGCGCTATTTTCAGTCTGACTTTTTGACGCCGTATATATCCGTCAGCCACGCGGCGATATCGCGAATCTCCTCAGGACACACGGCGTGTGCCATCGGGTAATCATGCCATTCGATCGTAAAACCAGCTTCCTGCATACGCTCGGCGGACATCTGGCCCCACTGCATCGGCAGCATTGGATCGAACGATCCATGCGCCATGAACACGGGCAAGTCGCGGCTCCCGTGCGCTCCCTCAACCTCGCTCGGCAGCGGCAGGTAAGTCGACAGTGCCATCAGGCCCGCGAGTTTCTCTTTCGTGTGCAGCGCCGCGTTGATCGCCACGGCACCACCCATCGAGAATCCGGCGACAACGATCCTGTCGGCCGGAATACCGCGTTCTATTTCACGGGCGATCAGTTCTTCGAGCAATGCCGTACTTTCATGAACACCGGCGGCATCGGCACGGCCCTCTGCATCGAGACTGATAATGTCGTACCAGGCACGCATCGCCATACCGCCGTTGATTGTCACGGGTCGCACTGGCGCATGCGGGAATATGAAACGCAGCGGCAACTCGGCCGGCAAATGGAGTTCCGGGACGATAGGCTCGAAGTCATGACCGTCGGCACCCAAACCGTGTAGCCAGATAACGCTGCCGATTGGGCTTGCGCCCGTAGTCACTTCTACGCATTCAGGTAATGCCACTTTTAAGCTCCAGTATCGCCAGAGCAGCGCAGTTTACCCCATTCTGTTTACGAACAAACACGTGTGTCTCGACGGAACAGGTGTGGTGGACTCGATGGCTGGAGATAACCTATTCTGTTTAGAAATGCTGTTTTCAAAATAACGAGTTCGCCAGAGGAGGCGCCATGAGCCAGATCGAAACCAAACACCTCGGAGACGTTCTTGAGCAGCACACCCAGAGCATGGTGGGGAAGACCGTCGCAATTACGGGAACCACCAGCGGAACAGGCTATGTCTGCGCGCGCGAGCTCGCGAAGCTGGGCGCGACGGTCCTGCTCCTCAATCGTCAGAGTGCACGGGCGAGCGAGGCCTTGGCGAAGCTTCAATCCGAGGTTTCTGACGGCAAATTCGAGGCCATCACCTGCGATCTTCAGGACTTCGACAGCGTTCGCGCCGCGGCCGCCGAGATTAAGAGTCGGCACGATCGGCTCGACGTACTCTGCAACAACGCCGGCGTCATGGCGTTACCCGACCAGGCGACCAAGGACGGCTACGACGTTCAGATGCAGACAAACTCTATCTCACCGTTCTTGTTGACCAAGGAGCTGTTCCCCCTCTTGAAAGCCAGCCGCGACGGACGAGTAGTAAACCACACCTCCATGGCGCGCCTGGGCCCTCCTCATGAGGCCAAATACTTCAGCAAGAGCGGCGGTGATCTCGGTGGCGACGGGTCACAGGAGGAGAACGCCGCCTTTGAGGGCCCAAGGTGGGCTCGCTACCACCAGTCCAAGCTGGCGAACTGCACCTTCACCTACGGTTTGCAGCAACGTCTGGACGAAGAAGGCATCAAGAACGTCAAAGCCTTGCTCGCTCATCCCGGGCTGGCGGCGACTAGTTTGCAGACGACGACGGCCGAGACCGGCGGTATGGACCTGCAAGGCGGATTAATGTCCAACGCGCAGTCGGCCGAGGACGGGGCATTGGGCATTCTGAGGGCCTGCGCGGACCCCGAGGCGAGCGGTGGCAGGTTCTTTGGCCCCGAGGGATGGACCGGGTTCCCGATCGAGCTGCCGCCGGAAGAATTGTTGCAGGATTCGGCGAACATCCAGATCAACTGGGCAGGCTGCGAGGCCGCGGTCGGTCCGTTCGAGTTTTAGCCGGGTACCACGGCGCGCTATGACCGGCGACGCCCGATCGAGTCGGAACTGGACAAGCTGCTACGGCCAATACTTGCCGCTCACAAGAATGGTCATAATTCTCGCGCAATCTGAATGTTCATTTCGACAAAGCCCTTGTCCCGGACAGGTACGAGTGCCGCATAGTCATCTGAATTGAACATTTCAGTAACGGCGTCCGCCGATTCAAAGTCCATGACCAGCACCATTCCGTTTGGACGCCCGTGAACTACCTCATCAACCTTCAGTCGCTTTACAGGTTTGCCACCCGCACCCATCAGCAACGGCATTACACCCGTCAGATACTCTTGTACCGAAGCCATCTCTTCAGCGTTCGGAACAGCTGTTACCACTAGCGTTGCGTTGTCATTCATTGCCTATTTCCTTCTGTTTGGGGTTTTTTCTGAACGATCATTTAGATATCATATCAGCACCGAGAATGTCAAAGGAAGAATCCGAGATGGGCCGTCGAAAGGGCTATGACAGAGAGAAGTTGCTTTCCATGGCTATGGAGGTTTTTCGTGACAAAGGCTTTGCTGGCGCTTCCGCGGAAACGCTGGTCGCTAGTCTCGGTGTGAATCGCTATAGCATTTACGCGGAGTTTGGGAGCAAACAGGCTCTCTTCGAAGAAGCGCTTGAGCGCTATGACCAGGAAAACGTGGCGAACAACTTCGGCCCTCTGGAGGCGCCGGACGCTGGGCTCGACGAAATATTCGAACTACTGAGGTTCTTCAGCTCTGCAAGCAACAGCCCCGCATGGGGGCGTGGGTGTTTGCTTTGCAATACCGCTGTTGAGTTCGGCCCCAGCGATCCGACCGGTGATGGATTCATACAGAAATACTTCAAGCGGCTTTCTTCCGCGTTTCGGAACGCGCTAGCACATGCCGTCGATCAAGGACAACTAGCTAGATCAGTCAATCCCGATGTAGAAGCCAGTTTCTTGACGTCTTCAGTTCTTGGAATGTTCGTCATGCTGCGGGCAAAAGCACCTGAATTGACTATCAAGAGTGCCTCGGAGGCGGCAATTGACCATTTGAATGCGCTGCGGAATGATGCTTAATGCTGTAGCAGTCAAATGCCCGGCCGAGCGTTTTGAACAATGTGTTGCGTCGACCGGTTGAAACCGCACCCTAAAGCAGACGTTCCCCACAAGCCTGAACGATTGTCTGCTCCCGGTGCTAAAGACGTTCGATCTCGGCCTTTCGAAACAGCTCGTTTTGCCCGCTTTTGATACATGAAAAAGGTGCTTAACCCACTGTTTTAAATAGAGAAACAGTGGTTTGCTTGGTATAATTACAGGTCATTCCTGATTAGCCATGAGGGACCTGATATGCCCACTGACCTGACCCCCATCGAAGCGCTCGATACGCGCATTTTGAATCTGTGCACACGC
>Ga0316191_10003826_pt1 | contig 11180 bp, 9 predicted proteins | sample Eddworburr2cm_MG_FD_204928 | JGI IMG/M metagenome (GOLD analysis project Ga0316191, IMG submission 204928) | Coastal sediment microbial communities from Maine, United States - Eddy worm burrow 2 cm | ecosystem: Environmental > Aquatic > Marine > Coastal > Sediment | place: USA: Maine | collected... | reverse complement strand
ATTCTGGATCCGAGCAGCGCCAGGCTTGGTATCGACGTACTGGGCTATGAGGATTTCCAGAAAGACTTGTATCTGGAAGCCCTGGCCAAACCCTACGGGATGATCCTGGTCACGGGACCGACAGGCAGCGGCAAGACCGTTTCGCTCTACACCGGCCTGAACATACTTAATACCGAAGACAGGAACATCTCCACCGCCGAGGACCCGGCGGAAATCAATATGCCGGGCGTCAACCAGGTCAATGTCCATCCGAAGGTCGGACTGACCTTCGCAGCGGCATTGCGCGCATTTCTCCGGCAGGATCCGGACATCATCATGGTCGGCGAGATCCGCGACCTCGAGACGGCTGAGATTGCGCTCAAGGCCGCCCAGACGGGCCATCTCGTCTTGTCGACGGTGCATACGAATGACGCCCCCAAGACACTGACCAGGCTTGTCGACATGGGCGTAAAGCCCTATGCGATCGCATCGTCGGTCAGCCTGATCATCGCCCAGCGACTGGCCCGCAGGCTGTGCAACAACTGCAAGCAGCACAAAGACATTCCGGCTGAAGCCCTGTTGAAGGAGGGCTTCGCTGAGGAAGAGCTCGACGAGGGGCTGAAGATTTTCGGTCCCGTCGGCTGCAACCAGTGTACCGACGGATACAAGGGACGGGTCGGCGTCTACCAGGTCGTAAAGGTCAGCGAAGAGCTCGGACGGATCATCATGGATGGCGGCAATGCCATGCAGCTCGCCGAACAGGCTGCCTTGGAAGGTGCGTGGGACCTGCGTCGCGCGGGGCTGCAGAAGGTTAAGGACGGCATCACCAGCCTGGAAGAAGTAAACCGGGTCACCGTTGATTAGAGACCTCGTGTGGGTCTGAACAACTCAGGATGCGATAGGTATGGCTGAAACCGTAGCTGCAAAACAGTCTCCCTTTAACTGGGAAGCCAAGGACGTTCGCGGAACGCGGGTCAAAGGCAAGACCATGGCCGCCAATGAGGCCGCTGTCCGCGCCACCCTGCGCCGCCAGGGCCTGGTACCGACACGAATCAGGAAGCAGTCCACTCTCTTCCAGACCGCGCAAAAGATTACCACTGAGGACATCGCCATCTTCAGCCGCCAGTTGGCGACCATGATGGCGGCCGGTATACCTCTGGTGCAGGCTTTCGATATCGTCGGCGCAGGCCACGAGAACCGGAGCATGCAGAAGCTGATCATGGAGATCAAAACAAATATCGAGGGCGGCGCCACCCTGGCCGAGTCGCTGGCCAGGCATCCGGTCTATTTCGACGAGTTATTCGTCAACCTGGTACAGGCGGGTGAGCAGTCCGGCGCCCTCGAGACCCTGCTGGACAAGATTGCCACCTACAAGGAGAAGACCGAGGCGATCAAGAAAAAGATCAAGAAAGCGCTGACCTACCCGATGGCGGTCATCGCGGTAGCGATCGTCGTAACGGGCATTCTGCTGATCTACGTTATCCCTACGTTCGAGGCCTTGTTCCAGAGCTTCGGCGCCGATCTGCCCAGCTTCACGCGGATGGTCGTCGATCTGTCCGTCTTCGTACGCGCCAAAGGTTGGGCCATCGTGATCGGAGTCGCCGCAGCGGTTGCGGCCCTGATCTTCTTCAAGAAACGCTCGCGCAAGTTCGCGCACTTTCTCGACCGGACCCAGCTGAAGGTCCCCATCGTCGGTGAGATCCTGCGCAAGGCGGCTATCGCTCGCTACGCACGCACGCTGTCGACGATGTTCGCGGCCGGCGTGCCCCTGGTGGAGGCCCTCGAGTCTGTAGCCGGAGCGACCGGCAACATCGTCTATCAGGAAGGCGTCCTGATGATTCGCGAGGAAGTCGCGACCGGCCAGAGGCTGCAGCGCGCCATGGAAGCGACCGATCTGTTCCCCAACATGGTCGTCCAGATGGTGGCGGTTGGCGAGGAATCCGGTTCTCTGGACGACATGTGCGCCAAGGTTGCCGACTTCTACGAGGCCGAAGTGGACGCGATGGTGGACAACCTCAGCAGTCTGCTGGAACCGGCGATCATGGCCATCCTCGGGATACTCGTTGGTGGCCTCGTCGTCGCCATGTACCTCCCGATCTTCAAGCTCGGAGCCGTCATATAAGGCAGTGCTGCCGGGGCCGTCTTCGGGTCCGGGCTGGCTCCCGCACGGCGATCGGAACACTGACCTGAGACGGCCATCGCGTGGAGCTCCTCGACGTCCTCAGCCGAAACCAGCCGATGTTCATCGGCCTTTCGTTCGTGCTCGGCCTGCTGGTCGGCAGTTTTCTCAACGTCGTCATCTATCGACTGCCGGAGATGCTCGAGCGCAACTGGAAGGCCCAATGTGCTGAGCTGACGGGCGGTGATCATGTGCAGCCCACGGATCGCTTCAATCTGATCGTGCCCCGCTCCCGCTGCCCGAAATGCGGTCATCAGATTAGCGCCATGGAGAACGTCCCGGTGATCAGTTATCTGGTTCTGGGTGGCAAGTGCTCTGCCTGCCGGACCGGCATACCTCTGCGCTACCCGCTGGTGGAATTGGCCACCGGCATTTTGTCTGCAGTTGTAGCGTGGCACATGGGCCCGCACATCAGCACCCTGTTCGCGCTGATATTCACCTGGTCGCTGGTCGCGCTCTCCGGTATCGATCTGGACACCAAGCTGCTGCCCGATGCCATCACCTTGCCTTTGCTGTGGCTGGGGCTTCTGGTCAGCCTGAGCAGCTTGCGCGTAACTGGCCAGCCGGTCTTTCCGGCGTTACCGGACGCCGTGATCGGCGCGGCTGCGGGCTACCTGAGCCTGTGGGCCGTCTACCACCTGTTCCGGATCGTCACCGGCAAGGAAGGCATGGGCTACGGCGACTTCAAGCTGCTGGCGGCCATCGGCGCCTGGCTTGGCTGGCAGTACCTGCCCCTGACTGTCGTCCTGTCGGCGCTTGTCGGCGCCATCCTCGGCGGCCTCGCCCTCGCCATGAGCGGCAAGCGCTCCCAGACTCCGATTCCGTTTGGCCCGTTCCTCGCGGCGGCCGGCTGGATCAGCCTGATGTGGGGCGACAGCATCATGGATGCCTATCTGAGCTTCTCCGGCCTGCGCTAGGCGGATGACGAACACTAACCATGACAGACTCGCCCCCCGTCCGATGCGGGTCGGGTTGACCGGCGGCATCGCGTCCGGGAAGTCCACCGTAGCGGAGTTGTTTGCCGGCGCCGCGGTGCCGGTCATCGATACGGACATCCTGGCCCGGCAAGTCGTGGCGCCCGGATCCATTGGGTTGCAGCGAGTTGCCGCTGTGTTCGGACCATCGATAGTGGCGGACGACGGGTCGCTGGACCGCGCCGGGCTTAGAGCACGGATCTTTGCTGACGCGGCGGATCGGAGACGCCTGGAGTCGATACTCCACCCACTGATCCTCGAGGAGGTCGCACGGCAGTCCCGCCGCGCGGGCGGCAGCTATCAGATTCATGTGATCCCGTTGCTGGTCGAGTCCGGATTGCAGGACACCGTTGACCGGGTCCTGGTGGTCGACTGCCCGGAAGATCTGCAACGGTCGAGACTCCGGTCAAGAGATGGCGAGACGGCGACATCAGCTGAACAGATCCTCGCATCCCAGGCGGATCGCGTCCGGCGACTGGCCGCCGCGGACGACGTAATCGTCAACGACCGCAGCGAGGCTGACCTGTGCCCTCTGGTGGCAACCCTCGATGCCTTTTACCGGGATATTGCCGAGCGCGGCGACTTCTCCGCCCGGGGCCTTCGTTTGCCGTAAACCGGCGGCTGTTGGAGAATGTCCCCATGAACGCTCAAGCGGCCGACGCGCCGAGGGTAGACGAGGCAGCAGGAACAGTGACTTACGAGCAACCGCTCGCCGAGCGGATGCGCACTTTCCTGCGCCTTGAGTTCCTCGCCCAGCAGGCCAACCACCATTCCCTGCAGGCTTCCACCTGGAGCAGTCGTGCCGCCATCGGCAGCCTGCTCGAGATCCTGACCATACTCGGTCGCGGTGACATCCGCGGCGAAGTGCTCAAGGAACTCGAGCGCCAGGCTTCCAACCTGGCGCCCTATGTGAGCCGCCCCGGTGTGGACAAGAGCCGCCTCGAGACGCTGCTGGAACGCGTCTCTGACCTCCGGGTTCAGCTCGCAGAAGTTGGCGCTCACTACGCCCAGCCTTTGAAGGAATCGGAATTCCTGAGCGCCATCAAGCATCGCAGCGCGATCCCCGGCGGGACCTGTGAGTTTGACTTGCCCGACTTCAAGCACTGGCTCAGTCTGCCGTACGAGCACCGTGTGGCGGACTTCCAGCTTTGGTTCAAGACGATCAAGCCGCTGTGTGACTCCGTCGCACAGGTGCTTTGGCTGACACGGGAATCCGCTAAGGGCCAGCCACAGATTGCCAGCCACGGACTGTTCCAGCACGCTCTCGAAAGAGGGACGCCAGCGCAGCTACTGAGGGTGACGATGCCGGCGCCCTGCGCGGTCTACCCCGAGATCAGCGGCAGCCAGCATCGCTTCACTATCCGCTTCCTCGGCTGGGTAGGTATCGGCGAGCGGCCGGTGCAGACCGGGGACGACGTCAATTTCGTACTCGCCTGCTGCTGAACACATGACCGGGCCGCGCGACGTCATCACTGTGCTCTGCCCCGCCTGCGGACAATCAGTGCGCTGGACAGACCAGGCCAGCTGGCGGCCCTTCTGCAGTGAGCGATGCCGGATGGTGGACCTGGGCGCATGGTTTACAGAGGAACGAGGTATTCCGGGGGACGACGGTGCAGCGGACGAAGAAGCCGGACGGGACCCTGCCCTGATCCAGGACTGACCGGGCCGCGGATAGATCAGATGTCGCTACGTTTCATCAAGTGGCTAATCGTCGCACTGATCGCTACGGCGATTGTGATCGCGCTGTCGTATTTCTCTGCTCAGGAGGCGGAAGCTACAGAGATTGCCTGCGCTGCCGATCGGATCTACCAGAACGCAGAGATGCCCGCCACGCCCTGGCCACCTGCTCGCCAGGCCGATTCGAGATGGGCGGGGCTGACGCCGCCGAGTGCATAGACCGGCAACGGCTGTACGGACACGAGTCTCTCGAATCCGTCCCAACCCAGCGTCGGCGCGCCGACGTGTGAAAGGGTGGGCAACACCGGGCCCAGTACGGCAAAGTCGGCCTTTATCCTGACAGCATCCGCCAGTTCCGCCGCGTTGTGTACCGACACACCCATCAGCGCGGTGTCGGACACCGGACGATGGCGGATGGCGGGCAGGTAGGGGGACGGGACATGAATCCCGGCCGCACCCACCTTGAGCGCGATCTCACCTGCGACCCGGGGCTCACCGTTGATCAGCAGCGCGCAGTCACTGTTTGCACAGACGCCTGCCGCGATGCCAGCGAGACGCTCCAGTTCCGAGCGGGCCTCGCCCGGCACGCGGAGCTGGACCAGTTTGTGGCCGCGCTGAACAGCCAGCCGCAGTCGGGATCGGAAACCCTGATCGGATTCGATAATTCCGGTGATCAGATATCTATCGGGCAGCAGGAACGCTAACACGACCGGCCGGTCTGCCGGCAGCAAATCATGCTCCATCAGTCGGTCCGGCATGACCCAGTCCAGCGCCTGGCCTTCGAGGCTTTTGGGCGTCCCACTCCATGACTCCACCCGCCAGACATCCAGGTCCACGGAGAAATTGTCGTAGGCGTGACGGTAGCGGATCAGTGGCCTGGCGTAGCGTGTCTGCACGCCGAGCTCCTCGATCAACTCGCGATGCAGTGCCTCCAGAGCCGTCTCATCGGCCATCGACTTGCCGCCGGGAAATTCCCAGCGGCCCGCCAGATGCTTGCCCGCGGGACGCTGGGCGATCAACACCCTGCCATCCCGGTCCGTCAGAACGCCCGCGACTACGTGGATGACTCGCCTGGCTTTTTCCAAGGCCCGGTCCCGTCGCAGACTCTATCCCAGGCGTCCGTGGCAGTGCTTGTACTTCTTGCCCGATCCGCACGGGCACGGCTCATTGCGGCCGACCTTGCGATCCTCCCGCACGAACGGAGTCTGGGGGTCGCTGACCGGTCCCGGCCGCTGCGACGGTGTCGCCTGCGACGCGTCTCCGCCCGCTATCGAGGACGCCTCGGCGTGCTGGAACTTCAGCCGGGTGGATTCCCTGCGCTGGCGCTCCATCGCCTCAACTTCCTCCTCGGTGCGAATCTGCACCCGGCAAAGGATGCTGATCGTATCCCGCTTCACCCGGTCCAGCATCTCCGAAAACATCTGGAACGCCTCTCGCTTGTACTCCTGCTTCGGGTTCTTCTGGGCATAGCCGCGAAGATGGATGCCCTGCCGCAGGTAGTCCATGGCGGCCAGGTGCTCCTTCCACTGGGTGTCGAGCTGCTGGAGCATGACGGCCTTCTCGAAGTGACGCATCACGGGGACGCCGATGCTCTCGACTTTCTCCCCGTAGCGTACCGATACCTGCTCGGCCACACGCTGCCGTATACCGTCCGCGTCCAGTGAGTGATCCTCTGCCAGCTGCCGTTCGATGTCGACCGGCGTCGCGAAGTCACTCTCCAGTGTCTTGACGAGGCCCTGGATGTCCCATTGCTCCTCGACGCTCTCCGGCGGCACATACTCCTCGACGATGATATCGAGCACTTCTTCCCTGAGACCTTCGACCCACTCCGCCACGTCCTCGGCGGCCATCAGATCGGTGCGCATGGCGTAGACGACTTTGCGCTGATCGTTGGCGACGTCGTCGTATTCCAGCAGCGATTTCCGGATGTCGAAGTTGTGCGCCTCGACCTTGCGCTGGGCGCGCTCGATCTGGCGACTCAGCAAGCGGCTTTCGATCGCCTCCCCTTCGCGCATGCCGACCCGCGATAAGAGCGCCTTGGTCTTCTCCGGCTCTCCGAAGATCCGCATCAGGTTGTCTTCGAGCGAGAGATAGAAGCGGCTCGAGCCAGGATCGCCCTGGCGGCCGGATCGCCCCCGCAGCTGATTGTCGATACGCCTGGATTCATGACGTTCGGTGCCGATGATGTGCAGGCCGCCGTTGGTGATGACCTCCTGATGACGTTCTTTCCAGTCGGCGGTTGCCGACTCCCGGGCGGTGGTCTCGTCGGCCGTTATCGACGCCAGCTCCGCAACCAGGCTGCCGCCAAGGACGATATCGGTGCCGCGGCCCGCCATGTTGGTGGCAATGGTGATGGCTCCGGGACGACCCGCCTGGGCGACGATCTCGGCTTCCCGCTCGTGCTGCTTGGCGTTGAGGACCTCGTGCGGGATCTGTTTCTTCTTGAGGAAGCCTGACAGCAGCTCCGAGGTCTCGATGGACGTGGTTCCGACGAGCACCGGCTGTCCGCGCTTGTGGCAGTCCTCGATGTCCTCGAAGATCGCGTCGAACTTGTCCTTCTGCGTCAGATACACGAGATCCGCCGCATCGGCGCGGACCATCGGCATGTGGGTCGGTATGACGACGACCTCCAGGCTGTATATTTGCTGGAACTCAAAGGCCTCGGTATCAGCCGTACCGGTCATCCCCGCCAGTTTCCCGTACATGCGGAAGTAATTCTGGAAGGTGATCGACGCCAGCGTCTGGTTCTCCTGCCGAACCTGCACGCCTTCCTTGGCCTCGATGGCCTGATGGAGACCATCTGACCAGCGCCGCCCGGGCATGGTCCGCCCGGTGAATTCGTCCACGATAACGACTTCACCGTCCTTGACGAGATACTCGACGTCCCGGCGATAGAGGGCATGCGCCCGCAGGGCCGCGGACACCTGCTGCATCAACCCGATATTCCTGGCGTCGTAAAGGCTCTCGCCCTCACCGACCATGCCGGACCGCTGCATCAACTCGTCTACCCTGATCTGGCCATCCTCGGTCAGGTGGACCTGTTTCGATTTCTCGTCCGGACTGTAGTCGCCCGGTCCGTCAGGTTCCGTCTGGGCCTTGAGCTGCGGGATGAGTTTGTTGACCCGCAGATAGACATCGATGCTGTCCTCCGAAGGCCCGGAGATGATCAGCGGCGTGCGCGCCTCGTCGATGAGGATCGAATCGACCTCGTCGACGATGGCATAGGCAAGGCCCCGTTGCACCCTGTTCTCAAGCGTGAATGCCAGATTGTCGCGCAGATAATCGAAGCCGAACTCGTTATTGGTCCCATAGGTGATGTCGGCCGCATAAGCGGCTCGCTTTTCTTCCGGGTCCTGGCCGCTTCGGATGACGCCGACCGTGAGACCCAGCGCCTCGAACAACGGCCCCATCCAGCCGGCATCGCGTCCGGCCAGGTAATCGTTGACGGTGATGATGTGCACGCCGTCGCCCGGCAACGCGTTGAGATACGCGGCAAGGGTCGCGACGAGGGTCTTACCTTCACCGGTCCGCATCTCGGAGATCTTTCCATGGTGCAGCGTCATTCCTCCGAGAAGCTGCACATCGAACGCCCGTAGCCCGAGTTGCCGCCGTCCCGACTCACGTACGCAGGCGAATGCCTCGGGCAACAGCGACTCGAGCTCGGTGCCGTTTTCCAGACGCTCCCGGAATTCCACCGTCTTCGCGGCCAGGGCCTCATCGTCCAGATCCTTGAGCCCGTCCTCGAGCGCGTTGATCTGGGCGACCAGACGGCCATACTGCTTCAGCAGGCGTTGATTACGGCTGCCAAAAATTCCTGTCAGGATAGACACTTATGCTCCTTGTTCATGCTCCCCCGGGGAGCCAGCCCGCAAGCGCAGGCTCGACCGGCGCACGGCAAGCCGACTATTTTACGATCATCCGGGGATGCACGGAACCGGCAAATGGTTCCGGCTGAAAATCTCAGCGCTGGACGAACTTCAGCGGATTGACCCGCCGGCCTTCGTTGAGGACTTCGAAGTGCACGTGTGGACCGGTCGCGCGTCCCGAGCGCCCCATGAGGGCGATCTTCTGGCCCTTCTTGACCGTCTCGCCAACCTCGACCAGGTTCTCCTTGTTGTGGGCGTAACGGGTCACGAGACCGTTCCCGTGGCTGACCTCCACCAACGTGCCGTAGCCCTGCCGCTCGCCGGACCAGGTGACCACGCCCGCAGCAACCGCAAGCACATCCGAGCCCTCGTTGCCGGCGAAATCAATGCCGCCATGAAAACGCTTCTTGCCCGAGAATGGATCTGATCGTTTGCCGTAATAAGAGGACAGCCAACCGGAAGCGACCGGGCGACCCTCGGGCCGCTGTTCCTCACTCACGCGTCGGTCGGTCAGCAGCTGCTCCAGCACCGATATCTGATCGGAGCGGTCGTCAATGCGCACAGCCAGGCTGTCCAGCATCCCGGCAATCTCGTCGGACTTGGCAGACGCGCCCAGATCTCCGCTGTCCGGACCACCGCGAGCCGGTGGTTCGTCGAAATTGAATTCCCCGTCGTCCATGTCCGCCATGGAGACGAGGCGCCGTCCCAGGGCGTCGATGCGCAAGATATGTGCATTGAGTTGCCCGATGCGGGCCGTCAGAGCATCAAGCTGCTCCTGTGACTCGCGGCTCGCGGAAGCGAGGTGCTCATCCTGGGTAGCGATCCGGTCCTTCAATTCCTCGACGACTGATGGCGCCGCTCCATCAAGGGTCACGGATGCCAACAGATAGCCGCCGGTAAAGACGATAGAAGATACGAGTGCGAGGGCAAGCATCGGCACCGGACGCAACAGGCTTATCCGCCGTGCATCGCCACGCCGGCTGGAATAAATGATCAGATTCATTGTGTCGACCCTGCTTCTCGCGGGGGAAGGCAATTCTCCCGCATACCGCGAGCTTCCGATTCGGGCTTGCGCTCCGGCCGGACTCCCCAACTGGTCCCCTTGATGGAAGGGTGTGACTTGTATCGCTCTGTTTTCATGTGCTGGTAACCCCGCTGCCTTAGGCGTCGACACCCTTAGACCGGAAGCTTTGCGTCACCACCTTTCAGTGGTTTTGCCATTTTCAGTCCGGCACAATATGCCCAAATTCCATTGCCAACTCAAGGGCGTGAGTAGCACCTTAACGACATGGCCCGCGGCAAACCCAGACTTATCAAGGACCTGCTCGCCGATCGTGGCGGACTGGCCGGTATCGCCGAGCGTGCCGCGGCAACGGACAGGCTCTCGCGCCGCGTTCAATCAGCGCTCCCCGGAGAGGTCTCGAACCATATCCTGGGCGCCAACATCAGCGGTGACAGCCTTGTGGTTATCGTCGATGGGGCCGCTTGGGCGGCCAGAGTGCGATTCGAATCCAGGGCGATCCGTCGGGTGTTGTCCGACACTCAGGAAATCGATGTCGCGCGAGTGATCGTACGGGTGCGCCCGCCGATCTGAGCCCGTGTCACGCCATCACGGGTGCCGCAAAAGAAATCGGTGCGTCGGCCACATCCGCGAAGGTCGCCTCTTCCCAGGCTTCCTGGCGCTCCAGCAACGCCCTGAGCAACAGGTTGTTCAGTCCATGGCCGGACTTGAAGCCACTGAACTCGCCGATGAGGCTGTGCCCGAGCAGGTAGAGATCGCCGATGGCGTCGAGGATCTTGTGACGCACGAACTCGTTCTCGTACCTCAAGCCGTCTTCGTTTAGTACACGGTAGTCGTCCAGCACGATCGCATTGTCCATGCTGCCGCCCATGATCAGGTTGCGCCCCCGCAGCGTCTCCAGGTCGCGCATGAATCCGAATGTCCTGGCCCGGGAGACTTCCCGCAAAAACGACGTGGACGAGAAATCCATGGACGCACGGCGCAGGTGGCGCTTGAAGATGGGATGATCGAACTCGATCTCGAAGTTGACCTTGAAGCCGTCGAAGGGATCGAAGCGTGCCCACTTGTCGCCGTCCCTGACCTCAACTGACCGCAGGATGCGGATGAAACGTTTCGGCACACTCTGCTCCTCGATCCCAGCAGACTGGATCAGGAACACGAAGGGCGCCGCGCTGCCATCCATTATCGGCACTTCGGTCGCACTTAGTTCGACGAAAGCGTTGTCGATCCCGAGCCCGGCGAACGCGGATAGCAGATGTTCGACGGTCGCCACCCGGACGCCATCATGCATGAGCGTCGTACCGAGGTTTGTCTCACCCACCTTGCGCGCGTCGGCATCAACCTGGACGACCGGGTCGAGGTCGCTACGTCGGAACACGACGCCGGTATTGGCCGGCGCAGGACGCAGGGTCATCAAGACCTTCTCGCCCGTGTGCAAGCCCACACCTGTCGCCCGAATCGGGTTCTTCAGCGTTCGTTGTCTG
>Ga0316191_10003825_pt1 | contig 11180 bp, 5 predicted proteins | sample Eddworburr2cm_MG_FD_204928 | JGI IMG/M metagenome (GOLD analysis project Ga0316191, IMG submission 204928) | Coastal sediment microbial communities from Maine, United States - Eddy worm burrow 2 cm | ecosystem: Environmental > Aquatic > Marine > Coastal > Sediment | place: USA: Maine | collected... | reverse complement strand
AGTGCCCGACAACGATTATCAGCCAAGAATTGATGATCCACGCGTGGGTTACTTCGTGGAGTACGTTACCGACCTGACATCACACTCACATGCACCGTATCGGGACTTGATAACGCGCTGGGACCTGCAGAAGAAAGATCCCGATGCCGAGCTGTCCGAACCTGTCGAACCAATTGTGTGGTGGATAGAAAACACGACGCCGGTCGAGATCCGGGACTCCATCAAGGAAGGTGCCCTGGCCTGGAACCAGTCTTTTGAAAAGGCCGGTTTCAAAAACGCCGTCCAGGTGAAGGTTCAGCCTGATGACGCCGACTGGGACGCGGGCGACATTCGTTACAACGTTTTACGCTGGACATCGTCGCCACAACCGCCGTTTGGTGGCTACGGCCCTTCCTTTACGAACCCGAGGACCGGGCAGATCATCGGTGCCGATATCATGCTCGAGAATGTGTTCCTGACGAACCGTATTCAGCATGCGGACATCCTGGAATCGATTGCTGGCAAGGGCGCGGCGAATGGGATCGCCGGCCGGTCAATACGCTGCTCCTTGGGGCACAACCTGCAACTGAGCAACATTTTCGGCCGGCAGGCAATCAAGTCGCTGGGCCTGGGTGGCGAGCTGGAGGCACGCATGCTGGACGAGGGCGTGCGCATGCTGATCCTGCACGAAATAGGCCATACGCTCGGCCTCAACCACAACATGAAAGCCTCGCAGATCTATACGGTTGAGCAATTGGCCGATGCCGATTTCGTTGCAGATAATGGGCTCACCGGGTCAGTGATGGACTACGCGCCTGTCCACCTTGCAACCCCGGGTCGAAGCCAGACGGGTTTCTACGATGTGAAGCCCGGTCGTTATGACGATTGGGCGATTGAGTTTGGCTACTCACCGGACCTCGATGGGCCGGACGGTGAAGCACGCCGGAAGGCGTTGCTCAACCGCTCAACCGAACCGCTGCTGACTTTTGGTAACGATGCTGATGACATGCGCTCGCCTGGAGCCGGCATCGACCCCAGGGTCATGATCGGCGACATGAGTGCGGATGCGATCACCTACGCATCCGAGCGACTGGACCTCGTCGATGAGATGCTGGGAGACCTGCTCAACAGGACCGGAAAAGAAGGGCAATCGTACCAGCAACTCGTCAATGCCTATATGGTGATGTCCTATGAATTCGCCGGCGCAGCGAGAACGATGTCCCGCTACGTTGGCGGCGTTCAGGTAAACCGGGCCATGGTCGACCAGCCCGGTGCCAAATCGCCTTTGGTCCCTGTGGCATTGAACGACCAGAAGCGCGCCATGGCGGCGCTGCGAAGCAAGGTGTTCGGGCCAGACGCATTTGCCGGATCGGATGACCTGTATTCGCACCTGCGTCAGCAGCGTCGCAGCTTCGATTTCTACGGTGCCACTGAAGACCCGAAACCACATGAGTTAGTACTGGCCGTGCAGAAATCCGTGCTGGATCACCTGCTGCACCCGGTTGTGCTGAGGCGCATCAGCGACTCGCGCCAATACGGCAACCAGTATCCGTTGGGCGATGTTGTCGAGGATCTTACGAATGCGATCTTCGGCGATGACATGCCACGTAGCGTCAATACGTATCGGCAGAATCTGCAGCTCGAATATGTGAATCGACTGGTCGCCATGGTGAGTGGTGATGCGAAGGCGAACTTCGATTACTTGTCGCAGTCGGCCGCATTGCATAATCTGCGGCAGATTGAACGTAGCCTGAGGTCGAACCCCGGGGTCGATACGGAGACTCAGGCACACCGCGCCAACATTCTCTATACGATCGAGCGGGGTCTCGATTCGAGCGTGTAGTTTTTTTTGCCCTCCTCTGGATTGGAATAATAAGAATGAAAATAAACTGGGTTCTCGCCGAAAGCTCACGCATGCGCTACGCAGCCGGCTCATCCATGTATTTTGCGCAGGGCATTCCCTACGGCCTGATGAACATTGCTGTGCCCGCCTGGCTCGCGAGCCAGGGGATCGGGGCCGGCGAGATCGCCTCTTACCTGGCTATCATCATCCTGCCATGGGCTTTCAAACTATTGTCCGGGCCGCTCATGGACCGCTACCAGTTCCTGGCGATGGGCAGGCGGCGACCCTGGGTACTGGGCGCACAACTCGGCATGACCTTGTCGTTTTTCAGTCTGATTCTCGTCGAAAACCCGGCGGAACAGATTGGCCTGCTGATGATGCTCGGCCTCTTCATTAATGTCTTCGCGGCGACGCAGGATGTGGCCGTGGACGGTATGGCGATTGACGTCACACCCGTTGATGAACAGGGTCGCCTAAACGGTTTCATGGTGTTTGGCAAGGCAGCGGGCTGGGGCATCACGTCGGCCGTGACCGGCATCATGCTGGTCAAGGTCGGGCTGGGCGTCACAGCAATCGCCGCCGCCGCTGTGCAGGCCGTCATATTGCTCGGCTTTATGCTGACAGTAGAACGTCGCGGAGAACGCCGCTTGCCGTGGAGTACCGGTGATGCGATGTCGGAGCGACGGGCCGAGACTTCGTTCAAAGACCTGGCGAAGGGTCTGAACGCGGTGCTATGGACCCGCGTCAGCCTGATCGTCATGGCAATCATGTTCTTCGACGGCTTCATCGGTGGCTATGGTCACGCCCTGATGCCTATCGCGGCAATCAACCTGTTTGGGTTCACGACACCGGAGTGGTCACAGCTTGTCGCCATCATGGGGCTGGCAGGTGCAGCGACGGCATTGGTACTCGGACCCATGATCGACCGATTCGGCGCCAAGCGCATGCTGGTTCTGACCATCTCACTTGTCGCATTACATGCATTCCTTCTCGCAGAAACACAGTACCTTTGGGAAGATGCAACGTACGTCAAAGTAATGCTGGCCGTGTGGGTCTTACTCGGCCCGGTGACGATGGTGTGCATGATCGCGCTGGCAATGACGATCTGCGCAGGCGCAACGTCGGCGACGCAGTTTGCCATTTACATGTCATTGGCCAATCTCGGTGCGTCGGCCGGCTCCAAGACCTATGGCGTGATCGCCGAACAAACGTCTTACGTCGAAGCCTACCTGCTGCTCGGGAGCATCACCGTAGCGATGATCGGGATCATCTTCTTCCACCGACATAAACCGGAAGGAACGACTGAGCGCAAGCATGCACCAAGCTATACGGTCAGCATGGGCACCAGCGGTGGTGGTGGCATGTACTTTTCGGGTGCGATGCGTTGTCCCAAGTGCCGGTCCGATATGGAGCAGGTCATGATCGACGGTACGGAGATCGATCGTTGTTCCATTTGTCACGGATTGTGGTTTGATGACGGTGAGCTCGCCAAGGTGCACAACAAGGAGGCAGCCGCCGCACTCGACATTGGCGAAGTAGCGACCGGGAAGAAGCAAAACGAGATTGAGCATTATCGATGCCCGCGCTGCGCCGGTCCGATGAATCGACTGGTCGATCCCGAGCAACCGCACATCTGGTTCGAGCGCTGTGGCACTTGCAGGGGGTCGTTCTTCGATGCAGGCGAGCTGACCGACCTGGTGAACGTGACCATATCGGACTTCTTCAAACGCTTTGTTACGCCCGAGCGGCGCTGATGCTGGCAGAGGCAGCGACCAACACATCGGACAGTGGAGCACTCTGAAGATAAAGCACTCTAATCTGACCCTTTTTCTTATACACTTGGGCAATGTCATCACTCTTCAATGAACTGAAGCGAAGAAACGTCGTGCGCGTGGGCGTCGCGTACGCGATCGTGGCCTGGCTACTGATCCAGCTCGCCGGTGCGCTCGAGCCCGCCCTGCTATTGCCCGATTGGGTTGATCGCGTCGTCACGGTATTCGTGCTGATCGGTTTTCCAATCATCCTGATGTTCGCCTGGGCGTTCGAGCTGACACCCGAAGGACTCAAGCGAACCCGGGATGTCGACCCCGAAGAGTCAATAACGCCCAGAACCGGAAAAAAACTCGAACACACGACCATCGCACTCCTCGCGCTCCTGGTGCTGTTTCTTGTCGGGCGGGAGTTCATGCCCGCGTCGGAGGATGACAGTGAGCAAGCGGCGGCCTCATCCGATGGTCCTGCATCGATCGCCGTGCTGCCATTCGAAGACTATTCGGAAGACAACGACCAGGATTTCTTTTCCAAGGGGATTTCTGAAGAAATTCTCAACCTGCTTGCCAAAACCAACGCCCTGCGAGTTGCGGCGCGTACATCGTCGTTCGCATTCGGCGGCTCCGACATCGATATCCGCGAAATTGGCAATAAGCTCGACGTAGACACCGTGCTCGAGGGTTCGATAAGGAAATCAGGCCCGACCATTCGCATTACAGCGCAGCTGATCAACGTTGATGATGGTTACCACCTGTGGTCTGAAACCTATGACCGAAACTACACGGATATCTTCAAGATCCAGGACGAGATCGCGACTGAGATACTGACCGCACTGAAGGTTCACTTGCTGGGTGAGGAGACCTCTTCATACCGTGCCTCGGCCGAGACAACGGCCAACATGGATGCGTACAGCACCTACCTGATCGGCAAGGAGCGCATGGCCCTGCGAACGCGCGAGGACATCCTGGTCGCACACGACCTGTTTTTACAGGCGCTGGATAGCGACCCGGAATTTGCGCCGGCGCATGTGCATCTTGCACATGCGGATCTGTTGCTGGAGCAGTACAAGTATGGCGGTGAAGGGCAAATTGATCCGGAGCACGACGCGGAAATCCGCGAACACCTTGAAACCGCGATGACGCTGGCTCCCAACCTGCCAGAGGCGCGCGGCGTCAACGGCTACTACCAGTTGCGACGGAATCAATATGACGAAGCCGAGAAGTTGTTCAACCAGGCGCTGCAACTGAATCCGAACTATGCACTGGCGTACCTGTGGCGGGCCGAGACCGCTTATGAGCAGTCGCGTTACCTGGACATGCTGGCTGACAAAGAGAAAGCCTATTCGCTTGACCCCATGTCGCTGGAAATCAGCGCGGACCTGGCATTTGAATATCGCAGCTTTTGGCGCCCAAAGGATGCGGAGCGCGTGATCAACCGCATGTTCGCGTTGCACCCCGACCATCCGCTGGCCTACGACGCGGCACTTGAAAATTTGCATGCGCATGGTCGCCTCGGTGAGGCACTACAGACGGCCGAGAAAGCGCTCGACGCACACCCTGATAATAAAAACTTGCGCGAGTGGCGCGGTTGGTTGCTGTTCCAGCTCGAAATGTATGACGAAGCGCTCGCCGTCGACATTCCCGATGTGCGTTTTTATGCACACCTGAACCAGGGCCATTTCGAAGAAGCCAGGGCGATCCTCGATGAGCAGCTTGCTAAAGAGGATGTGACCTACTGGAATTTAGGCGCCGTCGATTTCATCAATGAGTTGGGCAACGGCGCGACGGATCCGAAGTACCGGGAACATCTCGACAAGCACCTCGCCTATCTTGAAAAGAACAATGTGCAATGGTCAAGCCGGTGCATGACAGGCCTGATGTTCCACATGCGCCAAGCCGGGCGTGCTGAAGACACCGACAGCATGATGGAGCGATGCCACGAGGTTTACGAGGAACGGCTGAAAGCCAAGTACATTTGTCCCTGCAGCTTCTTAGGCGTGGTGCTGTACACGATACTCGACGGCCGGCTGGATGATGCGGTCGAACGCGCGGACCAGTGGTTGAGTAATGGCGATTCAGCCTCCTGGGTGCCGAACGATCCAATCTTCAGGCAATTGGAAGATCGTCCGGAGTATCCGGATTTGCTGGCGAGAAACGCGGAGCAACTCGAGCGACAGCGACAAATCTATCTCTCCGGCAAAGTTGTCGCGCACCCCTGACCAACCCCAATCCTCAGGACGCTTGCTCCAGTTGTTCGCTCGCTTCGAGCCATTCCCATTCGAGAGACTCGATCGCTGACTTTGTTGCGGCCTGTTCGCGTACCAGCTGCGTCAGTTCATCTTTGCGATCCGGGTTCGCATAGATCGCCTCATCCGCGAGACTCGCTTCGAGCTCTGCCAGCCGCGACCGGTTCGACTCGAGATCCGCCTCTACATCGCGGACCTTGTCATACAGCGGCTTCAGTCGCTTGCGTCGCTGCGCCTGCTCCTGTCGCTGCTGCTTCCTGTTCACGCTCTTCGCAGGGCTTTCCTGCCACTTGGACAATGCCTGTTCGGACTGATCTTCCTGCTCCCTGAGCCAGGCCGGATAGTCGTCCAGGCTGCGATTGAATCGATCGACGATGCCGTCGTGAACAATAAGCAACTCATCGCAGACACTCCTCAACAAGTGTCGATCATGGGAGATCACAACGAGTGCCCCGGTGTATTCGATAAGCGCGACACTCAGCGCCTGGCGCATTTCGAGATCGAGGTGGTTGGTTGGCTCGTCGAGCAGCAACAGGTTCGGTCCCTGCCGAATCATCAGCGCCAGTACCAGGCGCGCTTTTTCACCACCGGAGAATGGCGCGACTGGCTCAAAGATACGCTCGCCGCCGAAGCCAAAGCGCCCGAGGTAATTGCGATGATCCTGCTCGCGGTCGTCGGGCGCGTAGTCTCGCAAGTGATCGATGGGACTGTGCTCCGGACGTAGAAGTTCGAGCTGATGCTGCGCGAAATAGCCGATCTTCGTGTCCTTGCTCAGGACACGCTCACCCTTTAGCAGCGTACTGCCTGTCGAGAGGGCTTTGACGAGCGTCGATTTACCCGCACCGTTTACACCAAGCAATCCAATGCGATCACCGGCCGAAAGATGTAACTCGATATTGTCGAGAACGGTTGTATCTCCGTAGCCAACGGCTGCATCAGAAAGACCGAGCAGGTGTTGCGGCTGCTTCTCCGGCTCGATGAAATGAAACCGGAATGGCGAGTCGACGTGCGCGGGCGCAATTTGCTCCATGCGCTCGAGCATCTTAATGCGACTTTGCGCCTGTCGCGCTTTAGAGGCTTTGTAGCGAAATCGATCAACATAGCTTTGCATATGTTTGATCTGCTTTTGTTGCCGAACGTACATCGCCTGCTGCTGGGAAAGCTGCTCGGCGCGCAAGGTTTCAAACTGGCTGTAATTACCAGTGAACAGGTTGATGGTTTCGTGTTCGATGTGAGCGACACGCGTACAAATCTCATCGAGAAAATCGCGGTCATGTGAGACAACCATGAGGATGCCTTCGTAGCGTTTCAACCAGCGCTCGAGCCACAGGATAGCCGGGAGATCGAGGTGATTGGTTGGCTCGTCGAGAAGCAGGATGTCAGATCGGCACATCAACGCTCGTGCAAGATTGAGCCGCATTCGCCAACCACCGGAAAACTCCCTGACTGGTTTGGTGTATTCGTCTGCCGCAAAACCGAGCCCGTGCAACAGGCGGGAGGCACGCGACTCAGCTGTGAACCCGTCGATAGCCTCCATGCGTTCGTAGAGGAGATGCAGGTCCGGCTTGTCTGCATCGGCTTCGCCCTCCGCGATGGCGGTCTGCACAGATCGCAACTCACGATCTCCGTCCATCACGTAGTCGACAGCGGACCCACTTCCGTGCGGACTCTCCTGCGCAACGTGGGCTATTTCATCTTTTGGGTCCAGGGCGAGTTCGCCCTCGTCCGGCTCCAACTCGCCCAGCAGCATGGCGAACAGCGATGACTTGCCACAGCCGTTGGCGCCGATCAGGCCCATGCGCTGTCCGGCATGAAGCTGAAAACTGGCGCTCTCGAAGAGGGTTTTGGGGCCCCGCCGCAGGGCAATATTGGTGAGAGCGAGCATGAGCGTCGCTATTGTAGCGGCTGGGTACTAAAGCTTCGCTGCTTTTTGACCCATCACGTCAGCCTCGCGCTCCAGCGCAGGATCGGCGTTGACATTCAAACCGTTTTCGCCGGGCGTCACCTTGACGCGACCCTGCGCTTGCTGCACCACGTGGGCCAGCTCGTGACCAATCAGGCCCCTGCCTTCTGCAGTACTCGGGTCGTATGTACCCGACTTGAAAAATATGTCGGTCCCTTTGGTGAACGCTTTGGCACCGGAAGGCGGCAGAGCTGAATTCGTATGAACCCGAACATTCGAAAAGTCCGCACCAAAAAGACCTTGCATCTTGTCCTTCGTATCTTCCGGAAGTGGTGAACCGTTACCTTTGGCCATCGTACTGATCTCCGTCCGCATGATTATTTGAACACCATCATATGCCGTGACGGACTAAACGATCAAACCAAGCGTTGCGTGCCGCGCCGAGCCCGCAGCGTCTGCCCGACCACAGGTGTCGCGCTATGACTTGTCTGCGTCACTTTCCTTCTTTGCTTTTTTCTCTCGCCAAAGATCATGGTGACGCGAGCCTTCTCTCAGCATCTTGGCTCCGCAACTCGGACATCGCTCATCCTGGCACGGCACTCCATCGCGATGTGGAATCGTTTCTTCACATTTGGGGCAAACGCACTGGCCGCCAGCACCCATATCGTGTCGCCGCGTTTTTGTCATGGGGGGCCCTCTTTAACAATCAGACATCGAACACAATGCCCTGAGGTATTTGAAGTCTATTCCCAGGAAAGCATGATTGCGATGGGGATATTCCACGGGTTATTTGGAACACAATGTTTGCTAGCATTTCATCATCGCAAAGCCGATTGCCCGCAAATGAGTTTCGTGGGAGACGGCCTGCCGGACATATATCGATGCAAGATCACGCATCACCATTAATCACGTTTGGACCGGTTCCGTCGCGCCGTTTGGGCCGCAGTCTGGGCATCAACAATATCCCGGCCAAACACTGCTCCTATTCATGTCTTTATTGCCAGGTTGGTCCTACTGCCTGCCAGGAAGACACGCCTCGGTCTTTCTATCAGCCGTATGAGATCCGGTCTGCGGTGGCGCAGCGCGTGGATGCGCTCCGTCGCAACGGTGAAAAGATCGACTACTTGACGCTTGTGCCAAACGGCGAACCCACGCTGGATGTGAACCTGGCAAAGACGATCGATTTGCTCCGCACTATGGGGATCAGGATTGCCGTCATTTCCAATGCCTCTTTGATCTGGCGCCCGGAAGTTCAGGCACGCCTGTCAGCGGCCGACTGGGTGTCTCTGAAAGTAGATGCCACCAACGAGTCGGTTTGGCGAAAGGTTAACCGTCCGCACGAGCACCTTGGCCTGGAGAAAATCCTCAATGGCATACGAGCGTTCGCAAAAACCTTCCGTGGTGTTCTGACAAGCGAGACAATGCTGCTCGCAGGTGTAAACGACGACCCGGCATCGATCAGGGGCGTCGCTGATTTTCTTGCCGAGGTGAACCCGGACAAGTCATACCTCGCTGTGCCGACGCGGCCGCCAGCCGAGCCCGACGTTTGCGCACCCGATGAACTGGCGATGGTAAGGGCCTACGACATCTTCAAGTCAAAGAAGATCGATGCAGAGTACCTGGTCGACGATGAAGGCGACAGCTTTGCACTGGCAGGAAGCGTTGAAAAGGAGCTATTAGCCACTACAGCCGTACATCCCATGCGCCATGAGTCCGTCGCATCCCTGCTCGCAAAGGCGGGCGCCGGCTGGGATGTTGTCGAGGCGCTTGAGTCAAAAGGTAAGCTCAGGCACGTAGCCTATGCGGATCACGTCTTCTATATAAGGCAGTTTCCGACGAGCACACACATGCGCAGTTGACCGCGAGCACCAAACTGGACAAGACCGGCGATTGACCATCCGCCCGGCGGCAACCAGAATGGCTCGATGGGAAACAAGACACACCGGTTCGGCACGCTCGCTCTGCTTTGTCTGCTGTTCATCGTATCCGCGTGTGGCAACAACGAGCAGGAGAGCGTCGAAGCCCCTGCCCCGGCAAGCGAGCAGACAGACGAGGTCATCGAAGACCCGACCCTGTCCTCCATGTCCGATTTTCTGCCCATGGAGTTCTCGGTCCTGTGGAAGCCCTGGTCCGGTGACTTCGAGGGCATGGTTGAGCGCCGGGTTATCAGGGCCATAGTTCCTTATGGCGGGTACCAGTTCTTCTATGACGAAGGCAAACCCAGGGGCGCGATATACGAGTTATTGCAGCGCTTCGAATCCTTTATCAACAAGGAACTCGAGCGGCGGCACATCCGGGTCTACGTGGTAGTCATACCGGTGGGACGGAACGAGCTATTCTCAGCCCTCGAGGAAGGGCATGCCGATCTCGTTGCGGGCGACCTGACCATCACCGACGAGCGCGCGGCGCAGTTCAGCTTCAGCCGGCCATTGTTGCGAGATATCGACGAAGTGATCGTAACCGGGCCAGCGGCGCCCGACTTGCCGGGAATGGACTCACTTGCCGGGCAGGAGATTTTCGTTCGCGAGTCGAGCAGCTACTTCGAACATCTGCAGGGCCTGGTCGCTGATTTCACTGCGCGGGGACTCACGCCCCCAGTCATCAAAAGCGTCGACGAACTGCTGGAAGCCGAGGACATCCTGGAACTGGTCGATACCGGTATCATCGGTATCGCCGTGCTGGATGATTACAAGGCGGATTTCTGGGCCGAGCTCTTTCCCAACATCACGGTTCGCCATGACCTCGTCATTAACGAGGGTGGCTCCCTGGGGTGGGCAATGCGCAAGGATAGTCCGGAGCTGGCGGCGATACTGGACCGTTTCCTGCGCAAATACGGCCGGGGCACGCTGGTGGGAAACGTTATCTTCGAACGCTATCTCGCCGACGCTGAACGTATCCGCTGCGTCAACGCCGGACAAAAGCTGGACGATCTCGAAGAAGTAGCCGAGGTATTTCGTCAGTACGGCGAGCAGTTCGACTTCGACTGGCTCATGCTGGCCGCCCAGGGTTTCCAGGAATCAGGATTGCGCCAGGATCGTCGCAGCCCGGCAGGGGCCGTGGGGATCATGCAGATCAAGCCGTCGACAGCGGCCGATCCAAACATCGGTGTCAACGACGTCAGTACGATCGAGAATAATGTACTCGCGGGTGCGAAGTACCTGCGCTTCATCGCCGATCGCTATTTTGATGACGATGGAATCAATCCACTCAACCAGTGGCTGCTGAGCCTGGCCGCTTACAATGCCGGTCCGGCGCGCGTGGCCCGACTGCGCCGGGAGGCGAAGGACAACGGCTACGACCCGAATCGCTGGTTTGACAACGTTGAAATCATAGCCGCGCGTCGTATTGGCCGGGAAACCGTTACCTACGTCGCCAATATTTTCAAATATTTCGTCGGCTACCAGATCGCGGCTGAAAGACTCAGCCTGCGAGCCGAGCAA
>Ga0316191_10003823_pt1 | contig 11183 bp, 9 predicted proteins | sample Eddworburr2cm_MG_FD_204928 | JGI IMG/M metagenome (GOLD analysis project Ga0316191, IMG submission 204928) | Coastal sediment microbial communities from Maine, United States - Eddy worm burrow 2 cm | ecosystem: Environmental > Aquatic > Marine > Coastal > Sediment | place: USA: Maine | collected... | reverse complement strand
GGTTTATGAGTATACGGGAAGGGTCAGGAGGTAAATTCGTGAATAGCCCTGGCTAAATTATCCACATTTTCTTCATAGGATACGATGTTCTCTAAGTCATAAAGTTTGCCAATATATCCTCTCACAGAACAGCTTTCCACAATCTGGGCAAAGCGTTTCACTTCATTTAGGTTAATCGTGTAACCGTTTTCGATTTCTTGAATTGCTTTTTTGCAGTCTTCGACCGTGCGAGTGACAAAAACCCCTTTGCAGTCATTATACCAGCTGTGGCCGAATAACAGTGTTGGCTTTCCCCGCACCACGCTTTCCCAGCCGACGGTTCCGGAAACGGTTGCCGACGCTTGGGCCTTATCAATGAGTTCAAAGGATGTATAAGTGAGCGGCACCAGTTCCACCTTCGGCATTGATGCAATCATACTGTATAGTTCAAGGGATTTTGCGCGTTCCGCCGGCTGATAAACCTTAAACTGAGCAAAGTGTTCCTTGACGTAGATCTTCCAGTCTCTCGGGACGAGTTTTGATAACATATCCACCATCAAGTATTGGTTGCCAAACACGGATCCCGCCGGGCACGTCGAGCGCTCGGGCTCACATTGCAGGGCAACAAACACATACGGCACCGACAAATTTACTGGTTTTGCCAGGGTGTTGTAGTGTGACAGAAGCTTTTTTCTTTTAAAATGTCCCATATTCTCATGATATGTTTTATGTATATAGTTGGGAACTTTATCGATGTCTTCTCTTTTATCCAGAGATGCTTTGACCAGGTTCTTTGCAACACGAAAGAGGATCGACACTGGTCCTCCAATATCTCCGCTTTTTTTATAATGTTTAACATAGTACTTTAAATAAAAAGGCATAGCGTCGTCATAGGTCTTTGAAAGATTTTCCAGGTGGGATGCGGTTTCAGATGTTAGTGACACCTCTTTTTGATTATCCGTTTCCAGAGTCTCGGCATAGGCTCTTCGGATGATCTCAGATCCTTCTTCGAAGGATCTGACTGGATACTGACACCCCGGCAAGGATGTCCGCTCAAACATGAAGGTGGGAATATCCATAATCGTGCATAGCGCGTACAGGGCGTAATCATGGCTCACGTGCGGCGCCAGTCGATAGACGACAATATCGGGCCTAAAATGTTCAAGCACCCCTTTCCAATACATAATCTGAGAATGATACCAGGATATACGGTCATTGTAAGTCAACAAGCCGTTATAATTTTGCCGGTCCATCAATTTAAGGAAAATAGACTCGAAATAAGACAGGGAGGACAGTAAAGTTTTGTCAAGAGGAGAGGGCTTGACCGCTTTGCACCCGTCCGGCACAATGTTCCTTCTTATCTCTGCCTTAGAGTGAAATACGGCATTGGGAAATAGCTTTAATACTTTTTCCCGCTGTTTACTACCGATAAAATAACAGATCTCCCAGTCGTAATTGTCGCGCAGTTTGGCCGCCACATCGACCCAGTATGCTTTGTTAGTCTGCGCGAATATGGCTTTCTTGGACATGGGTTTAAATCTCCTCTTTATTGATGTCAGTAATATTAGGATATTCTTTAATTAAGATGATAAAAAGATAAACACAAACATTATATGCCAAGGTCAAAAGCCTAAAAATCAACACGATTCAGACAAGACGCATAAAATGTTACAGAAATCCTCGATGAGCCAACCTTACCTGGAAAACTAGGTCCCCCGAGGCATCTTGGTCTAAGGATTAAGAGTAATTCGGAGACCCCGCTCGTTTTTCGCGCCTAACCTAACTTTTCACCTACATTTTGTCAATGGGAACGTATTGTTTGGATATGGGGGATCGAGCTTTACCTAATGATGGCCGTTATTCCCAATAATACTAAGAACCAGACCCGATGGTAATACATGCTTGACAGAAAATCTTCCTTCAGGCTAGTATTCCTTTTCGCTCAACGGTTTCAGAAGGTGCCCGGCGAAGTATAGAACTGAAGCGGACAGACAGACGGTCAGGTCTTTCGGATTAACAGGGAAGACAGGGGATATGTCCTAATCGAACCTATACTCTCAAAGCGTTTTCTGAGCTAAATATGATACTAACTTATCCCATAAACTGGGAGCTTGCTTATGCTAAAAGACAAAACTATCCTAATTACAGGTGGAACTGGTTCATTCGGCAAAAAAGCTACTGCGGTCATTTTGCAGAAGTACAAACCGAAAAAGATAATTGTATTCAGTCGTGATGAATTAAAACAGTTTGAAATGTCTCAGATTTATCCAATGTCAGACTATCCTATGCGCTATTTTATTGGAGATGTTAGGGACAAAGAACGATTATATCGTGCGTTTCAAGGTGTAGATTATGTAATACATGCTGCTGCACTCAAACAGGTCCCAGCTGCAGAATACAATCCTTTCGAGGCGGTAAAAACGAATATTATTGGTGCTCAGAATGTGATCAATGTGGCAATTGATCAAAGAGTGAAGCAAGTTATTGCCCTCAGCACGGATAAAGCTGCAAATCCTATCAATTTGTACGGAGCGACCAAACTATGCGCTGACAAACTCTTCATCGCCGGAAATGCCTATGTAGGGCGTGATCACACAATTTTCTCCGTTGTGCGCTACGGCAACGTGGTGGGCAGTAGGGGAAGTGTGATTCCCTTCTTTGAGGAGCACAGAAAGAATGGTTCCCTGCCCATAACAGATCCGCGTATGACTAGATTTTGGATTACTCTTGAGCAAGGTGTTGAATTCGTTTTGCTATGTCTGGAACATATGTGTGGGGGGGAGCTTTTTGTCCCGAAGATTCCCAGCATGAACATTATGGATCTAGCCCGGGCAATAGCGCCAGAATGTGAAACTAGAGTCGTCGGTATCAGACCAGGCGAGAAACTGCATGAGCTCATGATCCCGAGGGATGAAGCCCGGAAAACATTGGAGTTTGATGACTTCTATGTCATGCAGCCTGTTTTCAAGTTTTGGGAAAGACGCTGTTCGTGGGACGGAGGTCGCCAGGTTCCAGAAGACTTCGAATATAGTTCTGAAACTAACCCTTGGAGACTAACTGTCGAAGAAATGAGGTCGATGATAGAAAAATTATGATTCCATACGGTCGACAATCCATTGACGAAGAAGATGTCCAGGCTGTTGTGGCAGCTTTGCAGTCCAACTGGCTCACAACGGGGCCGAAGGTGATGGAATTTGAAGAGGCTTTTGCCCGGAGCACAGACACACAGTGCGGAGTGGCGGTGAGTAGTGGCACTGCAGCACTGCACGCTGCCATGTACGCCATAGGGATCGGACCTGGAGATGAGGTAATTGTGCCGCCGATGACCTTCGCTGCTACCGCCAATTGCGTTGTTTTCCAGCGAGGGACTCCTATTTTCTGCGATGTCGAACCTGACACACTCCTTATTGATCCGAAGCAGATAGAAGAAAAAACAACCAGCAGGACAAAGGCGGTGATCGCAGTAGATTATGGGGGTCACCCATGCGACTATGACACAATCAGAGTCATCACCGATAAACACGCACTCAATCTGGTAGCTGACGCCTGCCACGCTCTTGGTGCATACTATAAAGGCCGTCCAGTGGGTTCGTTAGCAGACCTAAGCACGTTCAGTTTTCATCCTGTAAAACATATTACCACGGCCGAGGGTGGTATGATCACCACTGATGACCCACATCTAGCTCAGAAAATGCGTGTTTTCCGTAATCACGGAATCACAAGTGATCATCACCAGCGGGAAGTTCAAGGTTCTTGGTTCTACGAAATGGTTGATCTTGGTTACAATTACCGTCTCACGGACATACAATGTGCTCTCGGAATTAGTCAGTTAGGCAAGCTTCCGACCTGGATTGAGCGTCGTCAAGCCATTGCCCGTCGGTACAATGAGTTTTTCAGCCAGCTACCAGCTGTAAAACCATTAGCTCTGAAAGAAGACGTTCTCAACTCATACCATCTCTACGTGATCAAGGTTGATTTTACAGAATTACGGACTGAACGGGCAGAACTTTTCGTTAGATTGCGCAACAAGGGAATCGGGGTCAATGTACATTATGTCCCGGTACATCTTCATCCATTCTATCAAAGGAATTTCGGCACTAGGCCTGGCATGTGTCCTGTAGCAGAAGCTGCATATGAGCAGATCCTTTCGCTACCCATACATGTGGGGATGACGGATGCAGATGTAGAGACCGTTTGTGCCACATTTCAAAATGTACTTGAACCTTGAGAAACCATGGAGTCTCCCAGCTCACAAACCTCCCGTCTTGTCCTCGGAACTGCCCAGCTTGGTATGTATTATGGGGTCGCTAACAAGACTGGACAACCTGATTTCATTACAGCAGAATCCATAGTCGCGGCGGCTTGGGAGAACGGTGTACGCGAGTTTGATACGGCCCAGGCCTATGGCGAGAGTGAGAAAGTTCTCGGCCAGGCACTACACTCACTGGGGAAATCTAATGATGCCAGAATCATAAGCAAAATTCATCCTGAAACAGATCACAACAGAACTGAAAGCCTTCGGCACGCTGTGGAGCGCTCGCTGGAGAACCTAAAAGTCCCCAAGCTGTTTGCCCTCATGTTGCATAAAGAGGCGCTGTTGGACTTGTGGGACAATGGGCTTGGCGAAAGGCTCAAAGCTATGGTGGAAGATGGATTAGTGGAGCAGCTCGGAATTTCCGTGTACTCACCTGAACTGGCGCTCTCAGCTCTGAAATCTGATGGCATCTCAATGATACAGATACCCTCTAATTTGTTGGACCGCCGATTTGAAGAGGCGGGTGTGTTTTCTGAGAGCGAACGCCAAGGCAAGCATGTTTACGTGCGGAGTATCTTTTTGCAGGGACTATTGCTAATGGATCCTGGACGGTTACCTGATGAAGTACGCTTCGCCGCCCCTACGCTCAAGAGAGTGGAGTCTCTGGCTAAAAGAAATAGGCTATCTAGGCAGCACTTGGCTATTGGTTACGCCAGGATGGCTTACCGCAAAGCCAAAATCGTTTTTGGTGCGGAGACTGTTGAGCAGGTACGGGAGAACATCGTAAATTGGAAATCTAGTATCCCTGAAGAATTACCAATTGTTATTCAAGAATCGTTTAGGGACATCGACGTCAAAATTCTCAGCCCCGACATGTGGAAGCTATAATCCTAAGAGACAGCTCTTGTCAGAGGTGTGCAATGAACTTCGGAAAAATTAATAAAATTATCTTATTTGGTGGGGGACGAATTTTATTAAACTTTGGAGTTATATTGGATAAATATGAGCTAGAATCAATAGTCATAACCAGCAACAGACATGCAAAGGAGATTATTGATAATAACAACACCTTTGAGGAGCTTCTTACAAGAAACCAGAGACGTTTTATCATAACAGCTGATATCAACGAATCGAGAGTTATCAATGAAATTACACCTGAAACACTGGGGATTTCATCTAGTGCTGCGTGGCTATTTAAGGCCGAATTCATAGATTTGTTCGGAGGAAAATTACTCAATGGTCATGCTTCAAGGCTGCCGCATGATCGAGGTGCGGGGGGATTTTCCTGGAGAATAATGAGAAATGAACCGCTTGGCGCGGTTTTATTGCATAAGATAGACCCGGGTGTCGACACTGGAGAAATCGTCAAATATGAGGAGTATGTGTTTCCTGCTGACTGCCGTAAGCCTGTAGACTATCAGGAATACACTTTGCAGATGTACTTAGAGTTTCTTGAGGAGTTTATAAAAGAGGTTCTGGCAGGAGAGGTTTTCAGTTTGATCCCACAGCAGGAGTCCTTTAGTATCTATTTTCCCAGACTCCACACTGACGTTCACGGCTTTATTGATTGGAGTTGGACAGCCGAGGAGATAAAAAGTTTTATTTGTGCCTTCGACACCCCATATAAAGGGGCATCCACTTTCATAGAGGGCACAAGAGTGCGATTAAAGGATTGTCATCTGACTGAAAGCGACGGCACATTCCATCCCTTCCAGTTCGGGATCATTTATAGGATTATTGAATATGGACTTTTCGTAGCAGCAAAAGGCGGCTCCCTCATCATAGGAAGCGTCGAAAATGAAGAGGGCAAATCAATACTTGAAAAAATGCGACTTGGTGGCCGTTTCTATACTCCAGTTGACCATATTGAAAAGGCAAAAACCTTTCGAGCGGTTTACACGCCTGATGGACTCTTGAAAAAGCATTAGCTAGCAGTCGATTATGAAGGATCTGACCAAAAGCCTCCGTATGCAGGACCGTGCCAAGAAACTTATTCCAGGCATGAGCCAGCTCCTATCCAAGCGCCCTGACATGTTTTCTCTTGGGGTGTGGCCTGGATATTTTAGCAAGGCTAAAGGCGCGGAGGTTTGGGATCTCGACGGCAATAAGTATCTTGACATGAGTATTTCTGGAATCGGCGCAAACGTGCTCGGCTATGCTGATCGGGACGTTGACGAGGCGGTAAAAGAAGCCATTGCAAATGGCACGAGCTGTTCACTGAATTGCCCCGAAGAGGTTGAGCTTGCGGAGTTTTTGTGCGAGCTCCATCCCTGGGCCGAGATGGTACGTTACACCCGGACCGGCGGGGAGGCCATGGCCGTGGCAGTTCGCATTGCCAGAGCTTATACCGGGAAGGAAAAGGTGGCCTTTTGTGGCTATCACGGTTGGCATGATTGGTACCTGGCCGCGAATTTAGGCGAAAAAAACGCGCTGGGTGAGCACCTTCTTCCTGGTCTGAATCCCGCCGGAGTGCCGAGAGGGCTAGTTGGTACGGCTTTACCTTTCAGCTACAACCAACTAGAAGAGCTTGAGCAGATTGTAGCTACTCATAAAAAAGATTTAGCTGCCGTGATCATGGAGCCTATTAGGAATTATGAACCTGATCCGCGCTTCATTCAGGGAGTGCGAGCCCTTGCAGATGAAACCAAGGCCGTACTCATTATGGACGAAATATCTGCTGGGTTCCGGCTTACTACCGGTGGTGCGCACCTCGTTGTCCACCAAGAAGTTCCAGACATCGCCGTATTTTCGAAAGCACTTGGGAACGGCTACCCAATCGCGGCTGTGATTGGGAGGGCTAGCGTCATGGAGGCAGCGCAGACCAGTTTCATCAGCTCCACTTATTGGACAGAAAGGATCGGCCCAACGGCAGCCATTGCCACCCTTAAGAAGCACCTGAAAGAAGAGGTGGCCACCCGTCTGATCCAGCTCGGCGAAAAGGTGCAACAGGGATGGCTCAAACTAGCAGCCAAGTATGAGCTGTCAATTAAAGTGGGCGGTATGAAACCCATGAGCCATTTCAGCTTCGACACAGAGAATGTAGAAGCCATGAAAGCCTATTTAATTCAGCTGATGTTGGAAAAAGGATTTCTGGCCTCCAGCTTGTACTATGCCATGTACGCACATACCGACGAACACGTGAAAGCTTATCTAGAAGCATTGGACGGGACCTTCGCCGAGCTCGCCGGCGCCCTTCGACGAGGAGATCTGTTGGATAAGCTTAAGGGCCAACCTACAAGCGTCGGATTCCAACGACTGACTTAGTTCTTTGGTCATAAGTCCCGGACCGCCAAAAACGCCGGTTAACTGACGAAACTGGAGCTTGCCGTGATACTCGCAGTTCTTCAAGCTCGCGTGAGCTCTACCCGCTTTCCTGAAAAAGTGCTCAAACCTTTATTGGGCCGCCCCATGCTCGAGCGGCAAATTGAGCGCATCCTGCGCTGCAAGAGGATCGACCAGCTTGTGGTCGCAACAAGCATCAACCCCGAGGACGATGTCATCGAGGCCTTGTGCAATAGACTGGGGATCTACTGCTTTCGTGGTGATTTGGAAAACGTGCTGGACAGGTTCTACCAGGTGGCAAAACAGTACAATCCGAATCACATCGTGAGGTTAACAGGCGATTGTCCATTGACTGACCCTGTCCTCATCGACGAATTGGTTGATTTTTACTTGGCCCAAGAGTGCGATTACGCCAGTAACTGTCAGGAACCAACCTTGCCAGATGGACTGGATGCGGAAGCTTTTTCCTTCGCTGCGTTGGAGCAAGCCTGGAAGGAGGCGGTGCTCCCTTCTCATCTGGAACATGTCACGCCGTTTATTCGCTCCAATCCGGAACGGTTCAAAGCCACTTACTACAGACATCACAAGAATTTATCCCATTTGCGCTGGGTGGTGGACGAGCCAGAAGACCTCGAGTTTGTCAGGCGTATTTATGAAATCCTATATCCGGGAAAACCCGAATTCGGGACCGAAGACATCTTAGCCCTTCTTGAGCGAAAGCCGGAACTCGCTGAGATCAACAAGCGCTTTAAACGCAACGAAGGTGCAGAAAAATCTATTGAGAAAGACAAGGTCTTTTTGTCTCGACTGAAAGGTAATTAAGCATAGCTTTTCAACAATAAGCCAAAAAGCTAGGTTCATTGCCCACACCATAGCTGGCGTCAAACCCATCCATATAGGTGAACCGCATTGGAAAGCTTTCACCCGCCCAATCTAAGACGTGCCACACTTGACACCTAATGCTCCTTCAGGCTAGTATCCCCTCGCGATCTATGGAAAACCGTGAGTCGCAAGCAAGGATGCCGGTGTCTCACACGAAACCATAAGGGGCATCCTGGGCTCATTGCTCTTTGCAGGTTAAAGTAATAACCGGAGGTCGAGCAAGAGCATGAAGACTGGAAGAGCGACATTTTTAATTCCAGCGGAGAATCAGGTGGGCGAACTCGATTCCAAGCTTCTGAGCGATTGTATTGCGAATAGTGTGTAATATGATGATTATGAAAATGTCCTGAACAGAGAGCCATAAAGACATGCAAAAAATTCTCTTCATTAATCCTTGCCTTAGGCCTGATGCTAAACAAAAGTTCCCACCGGTAGGACTGGCGTGCATACTGACTGCCGTTCAGAAGGCGGGGATTGACTTTGAATTGATCGACATGGACGCCTACACCATGTCGGTGAAGGACCTCCGGGAGCGGCTACGCCGGGAGACATATGACATTTACGCCCTTGGCTGCATTGTTAGTTCTTTACGACTGGTTGCTGAGATTCCCTCTGTCATCCGTGAGAGCAACCCAGCAGCGGTGATTATCGCAGGAAACTCGGTGGCCAGTTCAATCCCTGAGCTGCTTCTGAGAAACACTGAAGTAGATATTGCGGTAATGGGCGAGGGCGATGTCACCATTGTGGAACTTCTGGAGGCACTGATGAAAGGTCGTTCCTTGGACAATATAAAGGGGATCGCCTTTCTTGACGGAGACAGCTTGGTCCGGTCTCCACAACGTGAGCTCGTCTCTGACTTAGATACGATTGGTTTTCCCAACTGGGACCTGTTCGAACTCGAGCGGTACAATGAAAGTACGCTTAGACCGAGTGTCGACGATTCCGAGAACCCGGTTGTGTATCCCTTGAACGCGGCCCGAGGTTGCCCCTTCAAATGCACCTTTTGTTATCACGTGTTCAAAGGCGAGCGTTACCGCAGGTTCTCAGACGAGGCGGTTGTAGAAGAGCTAAAACGACTGCATTATAAGTATAAGGCCACCTTGGTCTACTTCTGGGATGAGCTTACATTTCCGAACATCCCGAGCGTTGAAAGGTTCATTGACAGAATTGAGGAAGTTCCTTTCAGAATTGGCTGGCAGGCGATTACACGGGCCGATCTTTTTCGCAAGAAAGACATCCCCCTCGTAAAAAGGATGCGAGATGCTGGCTGTAAGAGTATTGTTTTCTCAATCGAAAACGCCAGCCCCGAGATCCTCAAAGCCATGAATAAAAAAATGCGGATAGATCGAGTTGTCGAGCATTGTGAGGCTCTTCAAAATGGAGGAATAACGGCGTTCACAAGCATTATTTTCGGATACCCACAAGAGACGCCAGAGACAATTAGAATGACACTCGATCTATGTCAGCGCGCTAATATCTTTCCCAGTGTCGGCTTTCTGCAACCGCTTCCAGGTACGCCCATTTATGATTGGGCAGTGCAGCAAGGCTTCATCGAGGATGAACTGACCTACCTCATGCAGGCCGGCGACCGCCAGGACTTTCATGTTAATCTGACTAAGATGCCCTCAGACGAGTTCATCGACATAGTGGTAAGTTCTATGGAAGACTTGGCTAAGAAAATGGGGCTGGAATTCGAAAATCCGCTGAAGACAGGAGTGTACCAGAAGCCTAAGCGGAAGACAGCCGCCACTGCCGGTCGGGTATGTTGAGAAGCCGGGCTGAATAAAGGGCAAAAAAGTAAGAATGATTGGTGGTGAAGAGGAGCTTGTTGTGGAACTTCGGCAACAGGGGGAGAAGATCACTGCCAACTTGAGTGAAATCTCCGACGAGCAACTGCGCAACCTGTCCGATTGAGCCATCGCTGAACTTGAAACTAGGAACTTCACGCGGTATAGGGAAGGTGAAAAAGTGGAAAATCCATGAAAAGTAACGCCAATGTGATAGGTATCATTCCGGCGAGAGAAGGGAGTAAGAGGCTCAAAAACAAAAACATCCTTCCTTTGCTTGGCAAACCACTTATGGCTTATACCATTGAGGCCGCCCTCAGAGCTGAGAAACTGGACAGGGTGCTTGTCTCCACTGATGGTGAAGAGATCGCCAGAGTGGCTCGAAGATGGGGTGTGGAGGTTGTTAAGCGTCCTGCTGAGTTGGCCACTGACACTTCTCCCATTGACGAATCCCTGCGTCATGTTGTTGATCATCTGCTTGAAACGGAAGGCTATCAGACGGATATTATGGTTATCATGCAAGCAAATCTTCCATTCCGGGCCGAGGAAGTCATCGATAAAGTAGTGGCCAGACTTCTAGAAACCGGGGTAGAGACTGTAGCCACGGCTTTTGAGGTCAGCCAGCGTCCGGAGTGGATGAAACGGTTAATCAACGATAGAGCTGTTCCATATATGGAGCCCACCAAGTCTTACCGTATGCAGGATTTAGAAAAGTTATATATAGTAGATGGAGCGGTAGCTGCAATTCGAACAGATACATTGATGAGAACTCGGGGAGACAAAACCACCCACGCATATATGGGGCAGGATATAGGTCTGGAGCTGCAAGATAGAATATACGCCACAGAGGTAGATGACGAAGATGATTTTAGGATAGCCGAATTGTTGCTTTTGGGCAATAAATTAAAAAGTAAAGAAAACGATGCTAAAGGGATTTCACCTGTATAGCATAATCTTTTTGAGATAACTTTCTTTTCTTTTTTTCGTTATGAGTTAAT
>Ga0316191_10003821_pt1 | contig 11183 bp, 4 predicted proteins | sample Eddworburr2cm_MG_FD_204928 | JGI IMG/M metagenome (GOLD analysis project Ga0316191, IMG submission 204928) | Coastal sediment microbial communities from Maine, United States - Eddy worm burrow 2 cm | ecosystem: Environmental > Aquatic > Marine > Coastal > Sediment | place: USA: Maine | collected... | reverse complement strand
GGCCAATCGGCCAATCTATGATGCGGCCACTTACGGCATAGGGCTTACTGGCTGAGATCAATGTCATATAGGGAGGAAGCTGATCCTCGATGTTGAGGTTGCTGGCCCCGGTATGACCATTGTTAGTGACTTTAATGGTGTAATCGACGGTATCACCTGGAGAGGCTTTCGCAACCGATGCTGTTTTTTCTATGGCCAGCACAGCGGTCACGATGGACACATCTACTGAAGCGGTTTGTGCAGCGGGTATCTCGCTACTGGTTATGGATACACTGTTGCTGACAATATCGCCGTCCACAGCGTTTGCCTTGGCGCGCAACCGGACACTTTGACTGTAAATGTTGGTGGAGCCTGGTGGGATGCTGGCGATATTCCAGATAAGGTTGGTTCCCTGCAGCCTCGCCCCCGAAGGCACCGCAACCAGGTCGGTGTTGCCAGGTAGGGCGTCCTCGATAACCACGTCTGTGGCCGGCGCAGTCCCAATATTGGCGTAGCGTATGGTGTAAAGTATTTCCTCCCCCGGCCTCACGCTCTTGCTATTGGCCGATTTGTTGATAATCAGCTTTGGCTTGTTTTCAACAGTAAGGCTTACGTCTGCCGTAGCGCTGTTGGCGTTGTCTGCCTCGATGAGTGCCTGGTTGGATATGGCATCGCCGGTGATTGCCCCGGCGACCACGGTGGCATCAAATGTTACGGAGCCCGTGGCATGAGGCGCCAGGTCACCAAGGTCCCATACGATTTTTCTATCAGTAATTACAGCGTTTGGTATAGACGCCGGTAAAATCAGTAATCCATCGACATCGTCCGTCAGAGTCGCGGAATCCGCGTAAACGGTGCCAGTATTTTCATAGGAGATGGTATAGCGAACCGTCTCGTCCGCTTCGGCATGGGGTTTATCAACCGTCTTGTTCAGGGTCAGTACTGGCCCGGCTCTTACATTCGTGGTGGCGCGGCCGGTGAGTGAGCTTTGAAACGCATTAGTACTGGTAATTGTCGCCTGATTGGTTAAAGGTCCGCTAACCACGCCGGGGTCTATCTCAACTTTGACAAATTCACTGAACTTTTGCCCTGGAAGAATATCTCGCAGATTCCAGGTGACTAGCCGGCCGCTCTCGCTGCCCCCGTTACTGGCCGATACAAAAGTCACTCCGCTGGGTAGTGAGTCCGTAAGCGTAATTCCTGTGGCGGCTGCCTTGCCCAGGTTTTCATAGGCGAGGGTATAGGTAAGCTCCTCGCCTGCCTTGGCAGAGGTGCGATCGACCGACTTGTCAAAGAAAAGTACAGGAATCCCGCCCACGACATCTACTGTGACCTCATTGGAGTCCAGCGTGCCGGTCTCGACACTTTCAATAGACGCAGTGTTGGTGAATTGATCACCAGGGGCCGCGAGTGGATCAACGAGCGCGGTCACAACAATTTTCCCGGGGACATTTGGGCTCAATGGCCCAGAAAGATTCCAGGTAACCGGCCCAGAGGCACTGGTTGCCGAGGGTGTAGAAGAAACGTAGGTCAGACCCTGCGGCAGAGTATCCGTTATTACTACCCCGGAAGCCGGGGCGCTTCCGGTATTGAGGTACTCAATTGAGTAGCTGATCGTGTCGCCAGCGTTAACATGCACATTGTTGGTGGATTTGCTGATAGCAAGTGACGGCACAGGATCAATGATAATTTGCGGTGCAGAGGCTGAGACGGGGTGTTGTGGTGCCGCGCAATTACTGCAATTGGCCTCGGCAGTATTATCGATAAACCCGCTGCCGTTCACTACCTGCAGCTTCATCGTTACTGAGCGCGTCTGGCCGGGGGTAAGTGTGCCCAAATTCCACTCAACAGGATTTCCTGCCGAAGTGTTGTCCACGGAAAGTGGTGTGCCTCCGGCGTGAGATATGTATTGGGTGTTTGCCGGAATGGTGTCGCTTACTGTTACGGCGATTGCATTAGCCGTGCCCCGGTTGTGGACCTCAATCCGGTAGTCAATCTGGTTACCATCCACCACATGGGTAGCTGCCGTTGTGGTCTTCTGGATCGTCAATTCCGGTGCCATTGGCTGTGCGACTTGCAGTGCGCCGCCGCCGGGAACCTGGTGTCCGGCGCCTGGGTCCACGTAGGGAGGATTCGAGCTACTCGGAAATCCGCAGCCACTGCCACGAATAGTGGGAGCTGATAGCGATTCCGGCACATCGTTATCGACCCGCAGATATATCTCGATATGCCCATTCACATTGTGGACATGGCGCAGGTCCCAGGTGCACCGCGATCCGGCACAGGTGAGACTCTGGCCGCTGCCGCCGCCCCCACCCCCCGTGCCCGAATTTCGCACATAAGACATGCCACTGGGGAAATCGAAGGTAACGCTGCAAGACTGCGGTCTTCCGTGTGGTACCTGCGCAACCAGACTGTATTGCACGATGTCTCCAGGGTTGATCTGGAGTTTATTAGCGTGGAATGTCAGGGGGCTTGCGAAGACCCCGTGCGCGAATATCATTGCAGCTGTCAGCATCAACAGCGAGATAACTAATTTTTTCATGGGGTCTATACCTTACCTGGCATGATCAGGAAGCAGCGAATTCGGTGACATTTGTGATTTCGGTAACATAAAGATCATTTTGCCAGTTGTTACAGATAATGAGAAGTATGGTAGTTGTGTTTGCCCGACTGACAATCGTGAAATCTCACCAAAACCTTTCGCAACTGACAAAATGTTAACTATATTGATAGAAAGTACACTGAAAAAAATTTGGTCCATGCAGTGTTTGAACCTTCGACCATCGGGTTAAGAGCCCGGCCTCGAATCAGGACGAGCAGTATTTTTAGTGGCAGGACGGACTCCAGTTGTCGAATTATTCCAGCGCGCATTTGACTTAAATCAACTAGGAGGGAAAGTCCACCTGAAACAGCTAGGTAGGAAGATCTTCATGAGTTAACATAATAAACGATGGCGGGAATCGCTATAGCTTCGATCACTTCGAGTTAACGCGATCCCGCGTTTCAAGCAAATCATGAACTCACAACAGGTCGCCGAAATATGGTCGAGCATCCTGAAGGCCTCAAGCGCGACGTCGCGGAAATAAAATTTCTGATCCACGATCTCCGCGTGGAAAGATTTATCAACGAAGTGATCCACTTCCACGCCACGGTCAACACCGATCTCGAGATCCACAATATCGAGCACGCGCAGGCATCTCACGATGAGGACCTCCAGGAACTCAAGAGCAAAGCCGTCATCCAGCGCAAGGCCCTTGATCACTACAACAACGCGGTCAAGAACTTCTCTCCGGACGAGGCAATTCTGACTGCGGGTCGCGAATACGTTCAGAGCGTCTACAACACCTGTGAGTTCATCATGGATCCGCGCTGGGAGCAAACTGACACGTTTCTGTCACTACTGCCCGAGACATCACGCAGCGTCCGCTCATACCGGCACTGCTTGAACTGCATCCGCTGGATAAGTGGTGTGTACTACCGCATTTACTACTTCATGGAGGAGAAGGACAAAAACCTCTACGAAACATTCGACGTCGCCGACGAGTTACGCGATTTCATTCGAAATGTCGTCTACAGTTACGTAACAGAGAAAACCAGTGCCCGTGTGGAGATTCGCCTGGACCGGCTCGATACGGCCGTCCTCGGAGGCAACCGTCACCGTTTTCGCCGTATGATTTTCAACCTGGTAATGAACGCGGTCGATGCGATGAGTCACAAGAAGGTCGGCGTGCTGACCATTAGCTGCCTGGTCGACGGCGACAGTGTCATCCTGCGCGTACGCGACATCGGGTCCGGTATACCCACCGGGAAGATCGAACAGCTCATGACCGATAATAAGAACCTCGACGGCGAGTTGCACTCCCTCGGATTTGTTTTCGTTCGCCAGACGGTTGCGGAATTCAACGGATCATTATCCATCGACAGTGTGGTCGACAAGGGCACTACGATATCGATCCATTTACCGCGCCTGGTCGGCGCAATGGCTGCACCAACCAAGCCGGTGGAACGCGAGAACACCGACCTCACCGAGAAGATCGACAAGCTGCGGCTGGAGGAAAGGGCCGCCTACCTGAAGAAGACCGCTAAAAGTGGCAACGGACATGACACCTGCGGAGAGACGATTTATGGCGACTACCTGGTTTCGGATGCGGAGTTTCCCGGGGCCATCTTCGCCATCGCGGTGACGGAAAACAACGTGATTGAACTCTTCACGCACAGACCGTACGAGCGTCACTGGAATATCACGCACGAGGATTTATCACCGATGCTCTTCGAGGCCACCGTGCGTGGCCGACTCGAAGAGGAAGAGGACAAGACACCGGCCTTGATCTTCAAGTCACCCCAGAGTGTACAGGAGTACTTCGAATTTAAGGGAGTGCCAGACGCGGATAGGCAACCGGAGAAATACTTCGAGATGGTTCACGACGAACTCATCCGCATCAGCCGGACCATTATTGACACGGGTATGCCCGCGGACATCGGTGTCCGCGTGACAGACCTGATGAAATTTTTCCCAAATCACCAGGAGTTAGCAGAAAAGGAGCCTTTCCCACTGGAAACATTGGCAAGGCTCAACCAGCATTCGGAAAAGAGCCCTTAGTACAGCGTGGATTCACGCGTGAAGGCGGGCAAGTATGACCGAGGTGCGGTGCCAAATAAAACCAAGAGAAAGGAGATTAAGATGTCTACATTGAAAACAGTATTACAAAGCAAGATCGAGGAGCATCGTCCACGCACTATGAAGCTCCTCAAGGAACACTCCGATGTAAAAATCGGCGAAGTCACCATCGGTCAGGCTATCGGTGGCGCACGCGGCGTCAGGTGCCTGGTAACCGACATATCCTACCTGGACCCGATGGAGGGCATCCGCTTTCGCGGCATGACAATCCCGGAAGTATTCGCGGCCCTGCCGAAAGAGTCCGGTTGCGAGTACCCGTCCGTGGAGAGCTTCTGGCATTTCATGCTGACCAGTGAAGTGCCGACGCTGGAGGAGGCCCGCGAAGTCGTTGAGGACTTCAAGCGCCGTGCGAAGGTGCCGCAGTACGTCTTCGACGTCCTGAGGGCAATGCCAAAGGATTCACACCCGATGGCGATGTTCTCGGCGGCGATCACTTCGATGCAACGTGAGTCCATCTTTGCGGAACAGTACCGCGAAGGTCTCGGCAAGATGGACCTGTGGCAGCCGACGTACGAAGACGCCTGTAACCTGTTGGCGAAGCTACCGACCATCGGTGCGTTCATTTATCGCCTCCTGTTCAAGGATGGGGATATCATCGATCCGGATCCCAATCTGGATTTCGGCGGCAATTTCGCCCACATGATGGGCATCGACGCCCCCTACGATGACGTCGCGCGGATGTACTTCATCCTGCATTCGGACCATGAATCCGGCAACGTTTCAGCGCACACCGTTCACCTGGTGGCTTCGGCATTGTCCGATGTTTACTACGCGCTGTCGGCCGGCATCAACGGCCTCGCCGGGCCGCTGCACGGACTGGCAAACGAGAACGTGCTGCGCTGGACGCAGGATTTCATGGAGAAGCTGGGTGGTAAAGAGCCAACCCCCGATGTCATCCGCGAAGCGCTATGGGCGACACTGAAAAGTGGCCAGGTGGTCCCGGGTTACGGGCATGCCGTGCTGCGTAAAACAGACCCGCGCTACATGTCGCAACGCGAGTTCTGCCTGAAGGTTCTGCCGGATTACCCCCTCTTCAAAGTGATCAACGCGATCTATGAAGTGGCTCCGGATGTGCTCATGGAGCACGGTAAAGCCAAGAACCCGTGGCCAAACGTTGACGCGCAGTCGGGCGTGATCCAGTGGTACTACGGTGTAACCGAGTACTCGTTCTACACGGTGTTGTTTGGCATCGGGCGTGCTATCGGTACGCTGGCCAACGTCACCTGGGACCGTGCGCTGGGCTACCCGCTCGAGCGGCCAAAATCGCTGACGACGGCGATGCTCGAGGAGATGGCAGCGAATAACTAAAGTGATTGCGGGGGCGGGACTGAGTGTCCCGCCCCCGATTCACACCGCTACGCAAGCATTGATTAAGATTCTCTTCCCAAGTAACTTATCTACCGCGCATTTCCTCAAGTTCCAAACCACGGGTTTCATGGACCATCTTGTGTACGAACACGGCTGAGACTGCCGCAAATACCGCATAGATGCCATAATTGAAGGCCGATCGCAGACCGTCAACGGTTCCGTTGATTACACCGCTATCGAACCCGAACAGAAACCCTCCGATGGTGGCCACGCATGAGATCAGAATGACGAAACCGTGGTTGGTATTTTTATACAGAACATTTTTGATCATTAAAGGTCCTTTTCCCCTACACAATCCATCAACAGATGGAGAACCAGAACTCATGGTGCTTCACTCTAAAAAAAAGAGGGCCAATGCCCTCTTTTTTAATTGAGTTTTAGACCGGTATTAAAAGTTTACTCTAAAACCTGCTTTGTATATGGGCCCGTGATCCTGGGACAAAAACAACATCTCCGAATGACGCACAAATAACCGGCTTGGCTCATCAGTGATATTCATTGCGTCAAAGTACAATGTCGTCAATGCCCTGCCCCAGTTAAATCGATATTGATAAGACGCATCAACTTGCGTTCTTTTGTCACGATACAACGGTTGGTTATAGGCGGCAAAACCAGCATTTGTTTCGCCCCTGTGGTGCAGAGCAAGTCGTAGCGTGTGATGCTCATTCTCAAAGAACACGGAGAAGTTTCCTGAGTTACCTAAACCAAACAGGGCGAATTGCTCAGTAACGACATTCAAGTCCGGCTCAACATCTCCACCGGTTATATAGGTGTAGTTGAATGTTAGGCCGAATGGAGACCCTGCAAATAAATGCTGCAGAGAAAACTCAAACCCGCTTACTCTGCCTGAGTTCATATTGTAGGGTGCTGTCATCTCAATAGAAGCAAGAGGGTCGCTGGCTGTTCCATCAATAAAACCGGGGTCACATCTCCACCAACCTTCGTAACCACACTGGCCACCGTGTGCCCAAGGATAACCATTCGATACATCAACACCATTCGCCAGGCCCAAGGCAACCCAGCCCATATGTTGGAAATCACTCATCCAGGGCTGCGCCCATAGCGCCTGCTGGGATACACAATCTCCTGTGCCCCCTTCCCCGGGGAAACCGGTCTGTGGGCGCCCTGCATCAATCCAGGCCCGGACGCATTCTTGTGCCAATATACCGTTTGCTGATTGAGACGGGTCCGTCAATCCATCAATTGTCTGCCCTTTGACAGACCTGGAACCAACAAAGCCATCTACTTCTTTTAAGAAAAAATTCACTGCGAAATAACTTCCTTCCGCATAATAATTTTCATAACTTAAATCCAGGTTATTTGAAGTTAATGGATCCAGGTCGGGATTACCGCTGGTGCCCGTTACATTGAAGTAGTCTTTACTGCCAATATCAATCCGGGAAGTCAGCTGAAACAGATCGGGTCTTGACATGGATTTACTCAGGGACAGTCTTACAATCTGCTTGTCAGTAACCCCAAGTGCCATTGATAAGCTGGGAAGTATTATATCGTGGTCTCCATAAGCAGGCGCATCAACTGCGCCGGTACCGTCATTGATACCGATTAATCCATTTATCATGTCCCACCGAAGCGTATTGGTCGGCGCATAGAGACTGGTAGACTCGGTTTCGGTTTTTTCATACCTCGCACCAGCAACGATATCCAGCGGCATACCTTTTATGTCAGCTAACATATTGAACGAAACAAACAATGAAGTGAGCTTTTCATTAACTCTTTCATTATCATCAATACCACCCGCGCTACAGCACACCTCCCCATCTGATGGATCGATCGCGTCAGGATTGTTGGCGACAAAGGCAGCATATGCTTCAGCCGGATCGATATCATAGTAATAAGGCGTGCCAATGACGGGGTTAAACGCGCTCATAAAACCCTTAAGACTCGTTCTGCTGAAAAGGGAATCGTCGTAATCCGAGGCGCTGGGGCTAATAGCCGAGTAATCTCCCAAATTTCTAATTTTTGTAAAAGTGCTATCAACGTAGGAAGCGCCGAATTGAATGGATGAAAGAAAACCACCATCGAGGTTTTCCCATAATCCATTGAGTTGAATTTGATCCATTTCGTTTTCTTTATGGCCATCTTGAAGGTGCAGACCGGTTCCCAGGTAATTTTCAGCAGCAGGTTCGGTGTCATAGGAGAAAGTGTTAATGCCTGAGGGGCCACCATTTAAAACTGTAATAGTGTCGAGATAGTCAGTTGTGAACGAAACCCTATTATCCAGCTCTCCGCCATCCACTTCTGCAGTGGAATTGTGAGCATCAAGTGTAAGCGTTAAAGAATCATTAACCTGCCAGTCCAAATTAAACCCCAAAGATTTGTTGGTATTGTCCAAATCCTGCCAGATCACTTGATGCTCATATGCTCTTTCCCCAACAACAACATCTGTATAAGCACCGTGCTCGTTAATCAACGCATCATATGTGGTCCATCCGCCCAACCAGGAACCAAACACCACGCCCCTTGATGAAAAGTCTACACTCGAGTAGGTGTAATCGACGGTCGCCATCAAGTTATCAGTGAACGCAAATTGGAATGTAAGTTGGGCATTCTTACGTACCCTGTCATTATCTTTGATTTGGTATTTCGACGGCTCCTGGTAAAAGGTATATCCATCTTCCCTGGTGTTGTTATTGGTATAAGCTGGATTTGAGGAATCAACTCTATCAGGGCCGTCAATTTCAACTGTTAGCCAGTTAGACTCATTTGTTCCTTCCTCACGGTTGTTTCTTTCCTGGTAAGCGCCTGAGAATGAGAAACCCCAGCGGCCCTGATTAGTGGAAAACAATACTGCCGACTCAATAGGAGCACCCCCGGCTTCACTGGTTGTATCTCCGACCAGGCCAAGAGCGAAATGAGTTTTGGTCCCATCAGTCAGCAATGGCTTGGTGGTGACCATGTTGACCGTTGCACCGATACCACCCGATGGAAGTGTGCTATTTGATGCCTTATAGACCTCTACCGCCGTAACACCGGGTGATGCAATATCACCGAAATTAAAGGATCTGCCACCCTGGTAGATAGCTGGAGCAGTGGGCATTTGACGACCATTGAGAGTAACCAGGTTGAACTCGGGTCCAAAACCACGAACGGCAATCGCCTGGCCCTCAACATTGCTTCTGTCAATGGCAATACCCGGAACACGGGCCAAGGATTCAGCCAGGTTGCCATCCGGAAATTTACCGAAGTCTTCAGCGGAAATGGCCTCCATGACGCCAACATTATTTCTTTTAATGTCAGAAGCGGTCCTTAAACTGGACCTGATGCCCTGAACCACAACCTCTTCAAGAATCATGCCTTGATCTTCTGCTTGATCATCGATGTCCACAGAAGCTGATTCATCGGTATTTACAACCGCTGTTTCATCTGTCGCAATAACTGGTGTGTCATCGGCGATAGCCGCTGGTGCGGCCATGATCAGTGAAATAATGATCCCCACGAATAATAGATTTCTCATTGTGACTGTTCCTCGATTTAAAAAAATGCCGCAATAAATGCACGTTTATACTATAAATGAAAGCGCTTACAATTGAAAGCGCTTACCTAACACCGTTCCATAAAAAGACGTCAATTCAGCGCACTCCCCGGTATATCCACCAGGATTTTTTGGATACGTTTTTCCCGCTCAAAAAGTGAACGGCTCCAGGTCTTCCCAAGGTTTGTGCCAGGAATGACCTCAGGTTCCTCACCATCCGCATAGACATATATGACCTTCGATGCAGCCAAGCGGAAAATCACGGGAGTGCCGCACAGGCTAAATCCCAGTGAGCCTGCTTCCAAGGTTCCGGCCTGATACCTGTCATCAGGCGAAAAAGTGTAAGGCTTGGACACCGAAAGAAACTCGTCATGTCTGAGCAAGTGCGGCTCAAAAGACACAGACCCTTCTTTTACGGTCACGCCAAGCTCTTTGAACCGGGTTATGACGTCCTCTTTGACTTGCCCCGTCATACCCGGTTGCTGCGCTCCGGCGAATCCCGGTGAATGGGAATACGGGTCCAATGGAATAGCACCATACTCAGCGGGTGATTTTTTCAGGCCAAGGCCGTCCCTGATGCTGTAGAAATGAGCAACCAGGGGCTCGACAACCGATTCTTCAGCGCCCACCTGCCGGGCATCATCCACAAATTCACAAACAGACAAAAGCAACTTGGAAACCATGTGCCAGTAAATGCACCCAAGTCCTTCATACTTGTACATTGTGCTGGAACGCCCGGTGAACTCGTGGTGTTTGAAAACTGCTTCGAAAATATTACACCATTCGGTTTCATTCCCCTTGCTGATATTGCCTGCCCTTTCCATAGCAACACGAAGATCTGCAACATTCATGAACGCGCCATTAAAATGAACGTGACCGTCAATATCCTGTTCAATGATTGCTTTACGTCCCGATTCCAGCTCACTGCGCAGCAATGGGCTGTTTTCAATGATTGACTGTGGAATGAGGTTTTTTTCTAAAAACGATGGCAGCGCTTTATCGGGGTAAAGCATGTAGCTGTTCTGGTTGGAACGATACATTCTGCTTTTTCTCAATGCATCCAGCAGCGCCAGACCTTCCCGTGGCTTAAGTAACCCGGAACTCAACACCGCAACCTGACCCTCCAACATTTCGGGGAGGTGTCTGACGCCGTAGCCGGAATCACCAAACTGGATAAGGTTATAGGAGTGAAAAAGACCGTCCGGTCTGCGGCTCAACTCAAGAGAGTGATCCAGGTGAAGCAGTGCCGTGTCGATGAAAGTCAACAAACTACTCTTTTCTACCACTGATCGCCTGCCGGAGAACCCCTCGTAAACACGTTCACGGTAGCTAGACGCATGGATGCCCAATTCGTCCATGAAGCCCTTGCGGCCATTGTCCCCGATCGTTTCACTGATTGCCCCTACGGACTTTCGCAGCACCCGGTCAACTGCCCTGAAAAACTGCATGACTTCCGCGGAAATCATGAATGAATCAGCAGCGGCATTATTGACAGAGCACGCCATGGTTTTCAGCAGACGACGAAGGTAACTCAAGGTAACCATCGATAAGCCGAACCCCGTCAACGCATTGTTGGCATCGTTCCACTCGGGGCGTTGCGTGTTCATCCAGATTCCACCGCCCGGAACGAAGTTGCCCAGCTTACACAAAACTGTCACCAAC
>Ga0316191_10003820_pt1 | contig 11184 bp, 13 predicted proteins | sample Eddworburr2cm_MG_FD_204928 | JGI IMG/M metagenome (GOLD analysis project Ga0316191, IMG submission 204928) | Coastal sediment microbial communities from Maine, United States - Eddy worm burrow 2 cm | ecosystem: Environmental > Aquatic > Marine > Coastal > Sediment | place: USA: Maine... | reverse complement strand
CCAGAAAAGCGTGAGAAGCCCGGGCTGCTCAAGAGGTTCCTGCACTGGATAGCCAAAGGAGCGGATAAATCGAATATGGGTAAAGCCTCGTGCCCGACCTGACAGACCAAGCGTTAGTGATCCTTCAGGCGGGAGGTTATGGGGAAAGTACATAAACTAAAAGGTACATCAGGAGGATACCATGTGCTTGAGCACCATATATATGAATTCGGGGAACGAACAAAAGGAAATCATGAAAGACATAGCGCGTATAGAAGTCGAGGGCCAGGGGTTCTGGTTCATCAATTTGTTCGGGGAAAAAAAATTCGTCGAGGGTAGTATTGAAACCGTCGATCTCATGGACGGCCACTTTGTTTTGGTCAAAAAAGGCGATTCAAATTGATCCTCGACTGGTAGCACGGTTTTTATTAGGCGCTTAGAAATTATTTTTATGCATTTTGTGATAAAACTTTTTGCGGATCGGATGGGGTCTGCACTTATGCCCACAGCCCCTCACTCATTTATGAAGTTGAATTTCCTCCGCAACTTAAAATTTTCTTCCAGTCTTGATCTGACGGCTGCCACACTGTGACTGACCGAAGAATAGCTCACACCATACAGACCACCAAAAAGGGTTCATATTGGTGCTTTTTTGTTTTGCCAACTAATTGTTTTGTTACCCCCCCCCATGCCTATTGCCGGGTTTTGAAACCGGTGCGCTAAATTTATCCAATTTTATCAATTTGTTATGATTATTCTAGTGCTTTACATAATACTGGTACGGATATTGCTTACTGACAGCATAGCCAAATTCGCAACATATCCAAGCGTTAGAATTGAACCTATTGAGGGCGTGATAAATTGAATCGAAAATATCTTGCCATCTAAAGGAGGTATAAAATTCACAACACTTTTATTTGTTAATGTCTGCGGGCTAAAAATAATTGACAGTAAAGGAGGAAACAATGCCAAGTTTTGTCATTGACGAGAAATGCGATGGTTGTAAGGGCGGGGACAAAACTGCCTGCTTGTACATTTGTCCTAATGATTTAATGGCGCTGGATACAGACCGGATGAAAGCCTATAATGCAGAGCCGGATATGTGCTGGGAGTGCTATAATTGTGTAAAAATCTGTCCGACTCAGGCCATTGAGGTCCGGGGGTATGCTGATTTTACGCCGCTAGGGGCCAGTGTTGTACCCATGAGAGGGTCCGAAGACATCATGTGGACCGTTAAATTCAGGGGCGGCACCATCAAGCGGTTCAAGTTCCCCATCAGGACCACACCGGAAGGTGAGGCGAAACCCGATGGCGGCTTTGGTGTTGGACCGGGTACCCTGAACGATCAGCTCTTATTTACGGAACCGGCATCCTTGAAAGCCGATAAACTCTGGACTCTCGGAAATTAAAAGGGGGTAATTAACGATGCAAGAATTCAAGACCGTCGAAGTGACGACTGATCTATTGATTATCGGTCCAGGAATGGCCGGAACTGGTGCATGTGTAGAAGGTGCCCATTGGGCCAAAGAAAATAATGTAAAAATCACGGTGGTGGACAAGGCCGCCATGGAGCGAAGCGGTGCTGTGGGAATGGGCCTTTCAGCTATCAATCAATACCAGGGCGATAATACCCCCGTCGATTACCTTAGCTATGTCCGGCAGGACCTCATGGGTCTATGCCGGGACGATCTGGTCATGGATATTTCCAGACACGTCAACGGAACGGTCCACATGCTCGAGGGATTCGGACTTCCGATCTGGACAGACGAAGAAGGTAACTATGTCCACGAAGGCCGCTGGCAGCTGATGATCAATGGCGAATCATACAAGGCCATCGTCGCTGAGGCCGGCAAGAACGCTGTGGGCATGGACAATATTATCGAACGCGTATTTGTAGTTCGCCTTCTGCTTGACAAGAACGACAAAAACAAAGTGGCAGGCGCCATCGGTTTCAGCGTCAGGGACCCTGAAATTTATGTGTTTAAATTCAAGGCCTGCATCGTATGCGCCGGCGGTGCCGTTCACGTCTTCCGGCCGCGCTCAACCGGAGAAGGTCTTGGACGGGCCTGGTATCCGCCCTGGAACGCAGGCTCCAGTTCCTACCTGACCACTACGGCCGGCGCCGAGATGACTTCCCAGGAAGTTGTTTTTATACCGGCCAGATTCAAAGATGGCTATGGTCCGGTTGGCGCATGGTTCCTCCTGTTCAAGGCAGCGGCTACTTCAGCCACCGGTTTTAATTACATGGCCGAAGGTTTGGCTGAAGGGGGCGAACTTCATAACTGGCCGCCCTACGGAGAAGTTAAACCGATCCCGACCTGCCTCAGGAACCATCTGATGATGGTTGAAATGTACCGTAAAGGTGATGGTCCCATCTTTATCCATACGGACAAGGCGATTGCCAAAATTGCCGAACAGGCGCCTGACAAAAAAGCATACAAAAAGGAATTGAAGAAGCTTGAGGCCGAGGCATGGGAAGATTTTCTCGACATGACCATCAGTCAGGCGATTCTGTGGGCCGCAAAGGACGTATTCCCTGAAGAAGGACCTTCTGAGATCATGCCGTCCGAGCCTTATTTTATAGGATCGCACTCCGGAGCTTCCGGGGCATGGTGCAGTGGTCCCGAAGATATTCAGACCGATGACTCCAAAAATGAGTATTTCTGGGGCTACAACCGCATGACGACTGTCAAGGGTTTGTTTGCAGCCGGTGACGGGGTTGGCGTTTCGAGCCACAAGTTCTCTTCGGGTTCTTTTACCGAAGGGCGGATTGCGGCCAAAGCCGCCGTAAAATACTGTATCCAAAACCCTGAAATGCCCGAATTCGATCAGGCCGAAATGGACAAACTCACGGAACAAATACTGCTCCCGCTCAAGCACTATGAAGAGCATAAAAATTACACCACCCTGGGTACGGCCACAAAAAAATATGATCTGCCGGTTGAAGAGGTCAATCCGAACTACATTACCCCCAAAATGGCCATGTTCCGTCTTAACAAGATTATGGATGAATATGTGGGCGGATGGGGATCCATGTACAACTGCAGCGCCATTACACTGAATATTGCCCTGGATCTGCTGAAACTTCTCAAGCAGGACCTTGCCAAACTGGCCGCTCGAAATCTCCATGAATTGATGCGGTGCTGGGAAAACGTACATCGCGTTCAGGTTGGCGAGGCCCATACCCGCCATAAATTGTTCCGCGAGGAAACCAGATGGCCGGGGTATTACTACCGTTCGGATTACCCAAAGATGGATGAGGATAAATGGGGAAAGGTATTTGTAAACTCAGTTTACGATGCCGAAAAAGATGAGTTCACAATGCTCACAAAACCCATCATACACCTTGTGGATATCAAAGAGGTCGTCGGCATGTAAGCGCTTTTCTGTGAAACCGTTGTGGCTGATTTTTTTATGTTTTGTCGAATTTAAGGGAGGCCACTAAATGACAGGCCCAGCCGAAAACAAAGACATGATTGAGCGGGTCACAGAGATCTATGTTGCGGTCTTTCCCTTACCGGTCGGCGATGATCGGATGACCGAGGTTATATTAGCCGGTTATGGCCGCGATCCCGACCGGCCCAACAGGATACAGATCCGGGCGACCGTCGAGACTCATGTGAGTGCGGTACAGGATCTGGTAGCGCTGTGCGATGAGATCGTCAATGAACAGGAGGAAATCGAATCGTATCGGTTATTAAAGTTCGACAAAAACGGGATTCATGGTCTTAACCCTGATGCCTTCCGGACTTTTAAGCAGGTATTCTCCCATGCCCAGTATGGCCGATGTTGATATGAACCCCTTTCTTGGATGACTGTGTAATGCCATGCAGACATCCTCCACCGACAGCCGCATGAGCCTGGTCGCCTTGTGCGGCTGTCAATTATTAAGGGATTGAAAATGATGGTACCAAAGAACAAGGGCGATGTTAAGAATTGGTTTGACCAAGGGTATAAAAATGGTTATGAATTCGCCAGGTACGAGGCTGATTATGATGAATTGGCGGCTGTATATCGGGCTGGGGGAATTCCCGCAAATTGGGATATATATCGTGCTGAAATCCTAAATAGTCACCGAGAGGATAAGAGCTTCGATTTTCATGCCTATGCCGCCGGTTTTGGCCGGGCATGCATCGAATTTTTCGAAACAATATAACACATGCCAAAATGCCGAAAACTCGATCTGAAAAGCGAGCACTCGGTTGATGGGAGATTCCAAGCAAATTGAAATTTGATACAATGTCCGAAACAGAGATTGAACCTATTTTGGAACTCCTTCAGGGAGGCGATGCGGATGTTATCGCTCTAAATGCCGGAATTACCAAAGCGCAACTTTTCCGGATGCGCGACGAACTTCTGGCCCAGGCTGAACGGGAACGGGCGAAAATGACTGATTTACCATCGCACAAAATCGGTAGGAATGACCCTTGTCCCTGCGGCTCGGGGAAAAAGTACAAGCACTGTTGCCTAAATGCCCATAAAGAGACAGGGCCGGCTAAAAATGCGGATCAAGCAGAAAATATCCAGGCACGACAACAGGAGCAGGCACGGCTTGTCACGCACATTGAAAAGGCCTTTCATCTGCTTGGCTCAAATCAATATGACGAAGCCATTCGCTTTGCATTAAAACTGATCAAGCGTTATCCGAATGAGGATCGACTTCACGATATTGTGGCCACCAGCCATTTATACGCAGGTAAATGCGAGGAGGCGATCGAGATCTGCAAGCATCGATTGGAAATTGCCAAATCGGAAAAATCCTACTTTATCGAACACGGACGCTACCGGGATGCAGAAATAGATAAGCCGGCATTGTCTTACTACTATCCTCCCTTGACCTGGCTGCAGAAATATTGGATCGCCCTGAAAGCCAAAGATTATCGGGACGTGTATCCGGCAGCGGAAAACACCAAAATTGTTGCACTTGTAAAAAAACTTCAAACGGCGGATGATTCAAACCGGTTTCCGGAAAAGCATTCCCAGGGTCTTGACCTGCGGCGCAATGCACTAAAGCAAACACTGGACCATCTCAAGGCAATTGGGCCGGAGGTTATTCCGTATCTTTTGCCATTGGCCTGTAAATACAGCTGGGCGGGTCTTTTGGTGCCTGAAATTTTATCCTCTTACCAGACCGATGCAGCAATCCGGGCCCTGATTGACATATCCATGTTTGGTTTTGCCTATGCTTCCGGGGCCAGCCTCCATTCTCTGGAGAAACGGGGGGAAATCGTCATACCTTTTATTCAGGAGGCCTTTTCCAGGGATCAAGAAGCAGACCCCATCAAAACCGGCATCGTATCGGTGCTCGGAAACATTCAAACGCCTGCCTGCTATGAAATGCTTTTAGGTCTTCTCAACCATGAGAGCGCTCACATCGTCAATTGGGCTGGAGATGCACTCGGAAAATTTAATAACGTTAAGGCCCTGTCGGCTATGGTAGCTGCAAGTGAAAGAATCGGCGGTGAACAGATGATCGATAGTGCAATTCGGAAACTCAAAGATATACAAATCGCAGTTTGAAAAAATAGTAAGCCCCCGACCCCCGATTTCTATGTTGAAACGATAATTATCAGGTATTACCAGCCAGTTTAACTTTGAAGGCGGAGAATTGAGATGATTTCCGTATGTAACGCTTCACCAGTTTTAGTGTCGCTTCATTGTCGCAGACAATTTGGTTGCAGTGACACTTGCGGTGGCATTTTTCACAGAAGTAATCTTCATTCAGGGCATTGCCGCAGGCACAATAGGGTTTCATCACCAGCGAACCATTTTCCAGAGATGCTTCATAGTAGTCGCGGGGGGGATTTTTGTCTAGAACCTGGGTCATATTCGATCCTTTCTTTATTGATAATTTTAAATGGATATTTCCAGGCTTTCAATTAATAAAACTCATTTGACAGCAAGATTAGGCTGTTTTTTAAAGGAACGAAATTAGAGCATGACAGACAAACAAGCACCTCTGTGTCCCCACTGCAGGCAAGAAATGAAGAAATGGAGGGTTCCCATATCTTCCACCTGGCCCAATGAATTCTTTTACATTTGCTTTAACGACGATTGCCCGTACTTTGTGCAAGGTTGGCAACGGATATGGGAACAACAGGCCACCAGGGCATCGTATCGCTGCCGCATGGATCCCGATACAGGTAAATGTGCCCCCCTTCCGGTATGGTCCGCCGACGCCCTCAAAGATGATATTATCGAGGAGTAAAAACTTATAGCCCCTCTGCCCGGACATGGCGCCTGATTTGAAAGGTTTTTTCTCCAAAGAGGGAGAACTTAAGCCACTGGCAGGCAAACGCCATCAGTTCACTATCGTTTGTTTTGATGGGCTTCAAAACCTCCGGCGCGATGTCCAACTTATCCAGGAAGGTGGTTTCAAATACAAAGCGCCTGAAGTCATCGAGGCTGTAGCTGGCCATATAAAACATCTGTAATTGCCGTTCGCTAAGTGTTTTGATAATTTTTGCCGACCGACCGGTGGTGATATCCATGTAAACGTCGTTCATGGTATTATATTCATCCAGACCTTGAGCCGTGAGCCACCCTTGCACCGGCCATTCCCGCTCTTCATTTAACCCGAGGCAGTGAGATTCTTTTACAATAAAGTAATATTCTCCCACCGTATGCTCCCCGTACATCTTCGAGGCCGCCCTTCCCAAAGGGTAGAGCCGGCAGGCACCGGGTCGATCCTCATAGACAACGCAGCCTTCCGGTCTCACAAAAGGACACCGACGTTTTTCATCGTCATTCATCTTAAGTTTGACGACCGGAACCCGATACGCCGCATCGACATAAGAGGTGGTGTATCTTTCCAAAAATGCCCCGGATGACAGGTTAAGTCTTTTTTTAAGGCGCAGGACATCATAGGGGGTAAGCACCAGATTAAGATCGGCACAACATCTTGTGAAGCAAGGTAAGGCTTTATGGCAGGCGAACCGAAATCTGCGGTCCGGCATGGATTGCATCACTGGCGGATCTGTCATTCTATACCCAACTCACGCTTTTTGGCCTCCATGACATTTGGTTTTACCTTGAGCACCTGCTGGGCAAGCAGACCGTATTCAAGCCATTTCATGGCCAAATGATAGAGTTCCACATCATCCTCTTTTATTTTTTCAGCCACTTGCGGTTCCACCTCGAAGCGCTGCATAAAGGTGCTTTCCAGTACAAAGCGCCTAAAGCGATCCAGATCATAGCAGGCCATATAATACATTTCCTGGATTTTTTTATTCGTAATCTTCTTATTGTGCAGCAGCTCGTTAGCAACAATTTTTTTAAACGGCGCTTCCATTTGCTGGTAAATGGGTATTTCCTGTTCTTCGATCCACTCCGTCAACGCTAAGGTCCTGTCCGCTTCGAGACCGAGACAAAAGGGGACATCCATAATAGAATAATATTCCTTCCCCGCTTTTTCGGTTATTTTGGTACTCTCGGGCTGCAGGGGATATATGCGGCAGGACCAGGGACGGTCCGGATAAATCGTGCATCCTTGGGTTGAGACGAAGGGGCAGCTTTTCTCATCATCATCTTGCATTTTCAGCATAACGACAGGCAGGCCTGCGTCACCGATCATTGTCACCGCATACTCGGATAGAAAGTCTCCTGAGGATATATGAAGCGCGTTTTTCATACGCACAATATCATAGGGCGTTAAAAAGATGCTGATATCGCGACAACAGTGAGTAAAACAATGAAGGCCTTGATGGCACTTAAATCGGAAATGGTTTTCCGGGGTTAGTACGGTTAAACCTCGCCTTTGCTTTTGGTTGGATTTTTCCGGCATACCGTTTACCTCGTTTGCTTCAATGCAATACCGTGACCAATGATCTTGCGACGGAGTGTGTTTTTGTGGATCCCAAGCTCTCTGGCTGTTTGCGCCTTTTTCCAATCATTTCTCTGAAGAGCTTGCAGGATTGAGTTCTTTTCAATTTCCTTTAAGGTGGTGCCTGCTGTAATAAAAATGGCATTAATTTCAGTCAAAAGTTTGGTCGGTAAGTGTTGTAAACGAATCCGCTCTTCGTTGCAAAGGATAAACGCGTGTTTGATTGCATTTTCAAGCTCCCGTATGTTGCCGGGCCAATCATAGAGCACCATGGCAGCCATTGCCTCATGGGTGAAGCTTAAAATTTTCTTCTTTCTTTGACCATTGTAGCGATCGATAAAATAGTCCACTAATAGAGGGATATCCTCTTTTCGCTCTGCAAGTTTAGGCAGGGTCAACTTCATCACATTAATTCGGTAATAAAGATCTTCCCTGAATTTGTTTTCTTCAACCAATTTTTCCAATTCTCGATTGGTCGCAACCACAACTCTGGCGTTGCTCTTGAACGGTCTTGTGGACCCTAAAGGTTCAAAAGTCTTTTCCTCGAGAACCCGTAAAAGACGAATCTGCAAGGTCTGGGGGATATCCCCGATTTCATCCAGAAAAATAGTACCGTTCTGGGCACGTGCAAAACGCCCCGGTTTGTCTTTTTTGGCATCCGTAAAAGCACCGGCCTTGTATCCAAACAGCTCTGATTCTATCAAGGTATCGGGCAGTGCCCCGCAATTGACCGGTACAAATGGTCCATTTTTTTGAGGACTTTTATTGTGAACGGCCATGGCAAGTAATTCTTTTCCTGTGCCGGTTGCCCCCTCTATTAAGACGGTGCAGTCGCTATCAGCAATTTGACCAAGGCTTGAAAAGATCTGGAGCATCTTTTGATTCTTGCTTACCATTTTTTCGAAAAAGTGATATCTGTGAAATGATTTGTGCAACTGATCAAGAGCGGTTAAATCCCTGAAAGTCTCGACACCGCCGATCCTGTGGCCATTGCGATCCCTCAATATCGAGGCATTGACACTGATAGGGATACGTTTTGTATCGGAACGGATGAAGTAGATTGGCATATTTACAACCGGAACATTGGTATCTAAGACCTTGCGGAGAATGCAACCTGTTTTACATATGTTGCTACAAAAGATTTCTGAGCACGGCCGTCCGATGGCCTTTTGCCTCGATACACCTATAATTTTTTCGGCCGCCCTGTTAAACGATGTAATACGCCAATCCAAATCAACAGTAAAGACGCCTTCTTCAATACTGTCAAATATAAAGTGACAGTCCTCTTCTATTGATGGCCGAGGTTGGTCCATTTTTAGCTCGAAGGATAAAAAGGATTGAGATCAAAATTTGCTTTTTCTAGGCGTGAGTATTGCAAAAAGATGCTTGCAGGTCAACAATTAAACTGACACAGAACAGCTCACATCTTGAATATTAAATATATCCTATCATTGTTCCTGAAGTGGGTTCCACTCAGCTCAGCACCCCTGCACAAAAAGTACGCTCCTCTAAAAATGTCCGTGGTCTCAAGACTGTTTGTTTTCAAGTGTCTCACCTCCTTTCCTTGATTTTTATGGGGAGATACGATAGAAAAAGAAAGCAGTTTCAAAAGGATATCGTCTTTTGGAAAAAATCTTGCCAAATTCAGAAAACCAAGTTAATTCCGTCCATAAAACCAGGAATACGGCGGAAACCGCTCTGAAAAAACGCAAGAAAAAAACTGGAAAAAAATCCGGGAATGCAATACTCACATTGTATGGACTGACGTCAACGTTCATGCCGGAGACCATGTTAAACCCGGTGATTATGCCAACCGGCGTCCGAATGAAAAATGAAGTTGACAGGAAATAGATACAATTGCTACATAAATTTCCTGTACGCGGTTCACACCAATTGCCGGGGATGCCATGTGGATCAAAACGTGGAATCTCCCGAATTCGATGCCGAGACGGTCAGCCACAAGGTTCACGGCGGCAAACTGGACTGTGCTGCCTCCCATATGCGTAACACCATGGCCTGCTACAACTGCCATTTCGGCACCTTTTTAAAAACAGGATCCAAGAGTGGTTAACAAGCGATTTTATAAATCTCACCGGGACCGTAAATGTGAATATTTATTTGACCCAACAAAAATAGAATGATCCATAAACGAAGTATTCTGGAGGTAATTATGTTAGATATGATCGCAAATTGCAACTCTATGGAATGGCAAGAGGCCGGGAAAGGGTATCCATCGGGAACAAAAATAAAAGTTCTGCGCGATGATGACGGCGGGCGTACCGTCATCATTCAGCTTCCCAAAGGTTTTAAAATGGAAGGCCATTCACACATCAAAAATGAACAACATTTTGTTTTAAAAGGTCAGTATGAAATTGGAGAAAAAGTATACAGCCAGGGAACTTATCAGCTCATTCATTCCAATACGACCCATGGGCCTTTTACATCAAGGACCGGCGCCGAGGTCCTGGTAATCTGGAATTAAGTGATTGCGATCATCTGTTATCCACTCAGTTATCCGCTGCCAACCCTTGTTTTCTGTCCCGCCGACCGATATTTGCGTCCAACCACCAAATTAATGCGATAAAATTAAGGAATCCCTCATGATTATTCAACCGATAATTTTATAAACGTTACCGAGCGTTACGATCTGCCAAAATGTAACGTTATCCCATCCTAAAATCTAAGTGCCTTCAGGTCTTTCGTTCAATCCCCTATAGTAACCATCAGTTAATTTTTAATTTGTTTACAGTCACTTATAAATCAAAGCGCTCTCTGAATAAGCATGTTTGCGGTCATGGCATCAATCGTGCAATTTTGTTTAATTAAAGGATCTCGAATCTCAGAGGCATTCGCGACGGACGGTCAAAGTCCATTACCCAAAACGAATCTTCAACCAACGAAAAGGAGGAAAAGATCATGTTTAAAAAAATAATGAAAAGACAGGATTTTACCAACTACGCGATCAATGTGTCCGATGGCGATGTTGTCAGCGAATTTTCAAAACTGGCTCGCAATGCCGGAATAGACGCAATGGTTATGGGGACTTCGACCGCTGCGCCCCTTGCGGTGGGAGAAAGTGTCAATACAGGTCCTTTAGGTTCTCCTGCGGCCGAAACTATTTTGTGGGCCCCCTGTCCTGTCATCATCGTGCCACCGGCACTTATACCGGGCCTGGCACGAGGATAACCCGAAATCTGAATACGGAGGTGATCCATTATGAATTTATTTCTTCGCAAATCCGAAAGGAGGACACTATGGCCGTAGAAGTGCTAATTCTACGAAAAATTATGGAAACCATGGCGAAAGAGGTGTCTCCGCTCATTGTAAAGTTAAGATCGCTCGCTACGATTCAACCCGGCTATATTTCCGGCGAAACTCTGAAC
>Ga0316191_10003818_pt1 | contig 11184 bp, 6 predicted proteins | sample Eddworburr2cm_MG_FD_204928 | JGI IMG/M metagenome (GOLD analysis project Ga0316191, IMG submission 204928) | Coastal sediment microbial communities from Maine, United States - Eddy worm burrow 2 cm | ecosystem: Environmental > Aquatic > Marine > Coastal > Sediment | place: USA: Maine | collected... | reverse complement strand
GATGGCGCAGCGGCACGTGCTGATCTGCGTCGAGAGTGGCCGCAAGTGGATGTTGGCGCGGATTCCGGCCGAGCGCGGCGCCCCCGTCGAGCGTTTCGAAGACCAGGTATTCACCGACTACGCCAGTGCGTCCTGGGAAGTGTTCCGGCGGCGCTGGCAAACGCTCACTGAGCAGGAGCTGGACGCATGAAACAGATTCTCGGTTACGCCGATACCTGGAGTGTCTGTCCGGGAGACAAGGTCGGTTTCAAGGTCAGCAGCTACGGCGCGCAGCGCTATCGAGCCGACCTGGTGCGCGTGATCTGTGGCGACAACAGCCCGGACCACGGCATCTTCCGCCTCGACGAGATCGCCGCGCCTTGCAACGGCGAGTACGACGGCCGGCTGCAACCGATCGACGCGGGCTCCTGCGCGGTCGTGCCGTATTCGGGCGCATTCGGGCGCATCGACAGCTTCACCGTGCTGGCCTGGGTGTACCCGACCACGCCGGCAAAGGGCCGGCAGGCGCTGATCGTGCAGTGGCGGGACGCGCCGGCCGCCGGCTTCGTGCTGATGCTGGATGACAGCGGTGCACTCGCCTTGCGCGTCGGCGATGGCGCGGGTCATGTCAGCGAGGTGAGCACCGGTGCAGCCCTGGCCGGGCGGCGCTGGTATCTTGTTGCGGGCAGCTATGACGCCGCCACCGGTATCCTGAGCGTAAGCCAGCAACCGAACACGACCTGCCTGGACCCTTTGCGGTCAGCATCTGCACGTGCCGAAGCGAGCGGATTTACCGCGGCCAACGCCGACCTCAGCTTTGCGGCGTTGCAGACGGTCACGGGCGGCGGCAAGCCCGTTTCCACCTTGAATTTCAACGGCAAGATCGATCGTCCGCGGCTCGCCGCGGCGGCGTTGAGCGACTCCGAGATTGCCGCGCTAGCCGCGCAGCAAAACCCCGACGCGCAATATCCCGCGCTGGTCGGCGCCTGGGATTTCAGCCGCGATATCGGCACCAACGTGATCAGCGACACCGGCCCGAACGCCCTGCACGGGCGCACCATCCACCTGCCGTCACGCGGCTGCAAGGGCTTCAACTGGAGCGGCACGGAGCAGAACTTTGCGCACGCGCCGGCGCAATACGGCGCCATTCACTTTCACGACGACGACCTCTACGACGCCAACTGGGAGACCTGTTTCGAGTACGAGGTGCCCGCCGGGCTGAAAAGCGGCGTGTACGCGGTGCGCCTGCGCAGCGATGGCGATGAATCCTACATCACTTTCTTCGTGCGTCCGCCGCGGGGCAAGGCGACTGCGAAGCTCGCCTTCCTCGCTTCGACGGTCACCTACATGGCCTATTCGAACTACCAGTGGCTGTTTCACGAGCGCTATGCCGAGGTTACGGAATCTTTCTGGACGACGCTGCAGAAAACCGACGTTTTCCTGCAGGAGCACCCCGAGTTCGGCCTGTCGACTTACGACAACCACGCCGACGGTAGCGGCGTGCGTTACGCCTCGCGCCTGCGCCCGATCCTGAACATGGCGCCAGGCACACCCTGCTGGAGCTTCAACGCCGATACCCACATTCTCGGCTGGCTGGAAAATCAGGGCATCGACTACGACGTGATTACCGACGAGGACCTGCATCGCGAGGGCGCGGACCTGCTGCAGCGATACCGCGCGGTGCTGACCGGCACCCACCCGGAGTACTACACCACGCCAATGCTGGAGGGCCTGCAAAGCTATCTCGCAGGCAGCGGTCGCCTGGTCTATCTGGGCGGCAACGGTTTTATCTGGCGCTGTGCGCTGTCGGATACCTACCCCGGTGTGGTCGAGTTGCGCCGCTCCGAGGACGGCATTCGCTACCGCGACGAGGAACCCGGCGAGTATTACCTCGAATTCACCGGCGAATACGGCGGGCTCTGGCGGCGCCTGGGAATACCGCCGCAGGCGCTGGTCGGCGTCGGCACCATCGCCGTCGGTTTCGACGCCTCGGGTTACTACCGGCGCAGCGCGGACAGCCTGGATCCGCGCGCGGCATTTATCTTCGAGGGCATCGATCGGGACGAAATCATTGGCGATTTTGGTTATCTCGGCGACGGCTCCAGCGGTTCGGAGATCGACGCGGTCGACCCGCTGCTGGGTACGCCGGCGCACGCACTGGTGGTTGCCAGCTCCGAGGGCCACAGCGAGAACACGCTTATCGTGCCCGACGAGATCGGCTTTCACCACGGGGCGATGGATGGCGTGCAAAGCCCGCTGATACGCGCCGATATGACTTTCTTCGAGACGCCGGGTGGCGGCGCGGTGTTTTCCGTCGGCTCCATCGCCTGGGGCGCAAGCCTGCCGCACAATGGCTATGACAACAACGTGTCGCGCCTGTCGGCCAACGTCATTGCGCGCTTTCTCGAGGAGGCGCCGTTCGAGCCGCCCGAGTAGCGGCGTGCCGGCCGGCTTCGGCGCGAGCCCGAATTCGGCCGCGTGCGTCAGGCGTCGACGATCACCAGTTCGGGTTTGAAGGTCAGCGGCCGCAGCGCCTCGTCGGCCTTGAACATCAGCATATCGATGTAGTAGGTAATACCCGACATGCGCGGCGCGAAGAACTGGCTTTCGAAGTTGATCACGGTGCCGGGCTCCAGCAGCCTGTCGCTGTCGGTATCGGTCATTTCATAGACGAAGTTGCCGACCCAGTCGGGCGGGAACGCGAGCCCGAGTTCGTAGCCGCCGACCCAGCCCGCATCCGACCAGATGCCGACCTCTTCGTAGTAGGCACGCGTCGCGCGCACCAGTTCCGCCACCGGCAACCCGGGCCGCAGGATGCCGTCGATCACGTCGAATACGCCGGACGATAAGCGGTGGTAGTCGAGCACGTCCTGTGGCGGTTCGCCGACGTAGTAGGAGCGCCCGCCGTTGGCGTGGTAACGCTCGTAAACTCCGCTGATGTCGATGTTGACCTGCTCGCCGGCGCGGATCGGCTTGCGGCTCGCGAGCGCATGGCCGCAGTTCGCCTTCAGTCCGGAATTCACCGGCAGGGTGATGCCGGGCTGCTCGCCGCCGGCGCGGGTCATCGCGTAGTTCATCTCGGCGTAGACGTCGAGCTCGGTGACGCCCGGGCGAATCGCGTTTTTTGCCGCCTCGAAACCGATGTCGGTGATTTGCACGGCTTTTTCCAGGCAGGCCATCTCGGTGTCCGACTTCACCCAGCGTACCTCGCGCAGCACGTCGCTGCCATCGCGCACGTCCATGCCGCTGGCGCTGAACGCATCGCGGAAACGCTGGCTGATCGCCGGGTTGGGCCGGTAGCTGTGAAACTCCATGCCGAGCACGCCGGAGTCGAGCCAGCCTGAAGACTTCAATTCGTCGACGATGAAGCCGATGCCGTCGCGGCGCTCGCCCATCGGGAAAACCCGCACATCTTGCGCGCAGGTGACGAAGCGGCTCATGATGGCCTCGCTCGGGGTGTCGAACAGGATGAAATCGTCGCGCTCGCGATGAATGGCGATGCCGCTGGTGGCCGGCCATTGTTTCGGGCTCTGTGCCTGGTACCAGATGCACTTGTAGCCGCTGACGTAATAGAGGCTCTCGGGCGCCATCAGCCAGAGCACATCGATCCCGTCGCGCTGCATGCGCGTGCGGATGCGATCGAGGCGCTGCCCGAACTCCGCGTTGCTGAAGGCCAGGTCCATCTCCGGCCGGCACTGTTCGAATACGAGGTCGCGGTTTTCGCCCATCAAATGTCTCCTGCGCTGTCGGGCAGGCTAAGTTAGCATGCGCGGCTCGCACAGGGAAATGGCGCAAGGCGTGGCAGCTGTTCCGACCTGGCGCTTATGCGAACCCAGCGCCGAGGTCAGCAATTCCAAAGGGGACAGACCACGATATTTAAAGATTTGGTGACGCCCTGTCGGGTTTGCCCCGGAAAACGTGGTCTGTCCCCTAATTTCTCTCTAATTTCTGATCGCGATACTATTGATGGCCGATACGCCTTCTTCATCAGACTCGTATTCGATTTCGACTCGATCACCAGCCTTCATGCCCGCAGGCAGGTCGGATTTCAAGGATTCAAGCGTCCACACTGTCCTGTCGGTCAGCACCAGGATCCTGGCTTTGCGGTCGAAAACCAGAACGATTCCCTTGCTGACATCGGCCGCCCCGGCTGTCGGTTTTGTCGTCGGCAGGAGCTGAATATTACGGATAGCCGATACCCCTTCCTCGTCGGAATCATATTTGATTTCTATCCGGTCACCGGCTTTCAGATCGGCGGGTAACGATGCTTCCATGGTATCCAGCGCCCATAGCGTCCTGTCGGTCAGCACCAGCGTTCGGGCTTTGCGATCGAGCGCGAGGACGGTCCCATTGGTAACGTCGGCAGCGGCTGGCAGGCCATGCAGCAACAGCGCCAAAAACAGCGTGATCGATAAGTGAAGTTTCATAATTTTTTCCTTGATTAAGGAGATGTGCTGCCACTGGAGAATTCCAGGGACAGGAAATCCAGGGACAGTATACCGATTTAAATTTCTTATTACCGGTTCGCCAGGCTGCGCACAGAGTTCCAGTGCAGGAATGCCTCGAGCATCAATGACAATGGTTATTCAGACGCTTTGCCAGCACGGGCTTGTCCGCATCGTCGATCACCACCACAATGCGGTTGTTTGCAAGTAAATTGATTCCGCAGTAACAGACCAGCAGAGACCAGCAGGGAGACACACGACATCAGACCTCAAGGAAGGAATTGATCCTACAGCAAAAATAGCGTGTGTCCTGGGGTTCACCGGAAAACGTGGTCTGTCCCCAAATTTTCGTGTCGACAGGACAGAAAGAAGAAAAGCACCTTCTTCAATTAATTTTGAGGAAGCAGGAATGTTTTCTTGATCTTTGGGGAGCGTCCATATATGTCCTCGTGACTGCCCGTGACTTGTGATTTAACGCCCGTGATTTAAAGGTGTCTCCGCACCGCGTTGACGTTTTGGGCAATCTCCGACAGGTGCCGCTCGTCGGTTCCACAGCAACCACCGATTATATCGGCCCCGGGGAACCGGCGCGCTACGTCCCCCATCTGTTCACCCAATTCGACCGGGTCGCCATCCTCGAGATGACCGAGCGAGCACAGCGCGATCTTGTCCATCCGGGCGGCGTTCGGTCGTATGTAACGCAAGCGGTCTTGCCAGGCACCCGTGTCGGCGAGCGCGGGCTCGAATTCGAGAGGATGTGAGCAATTGGTGCCGAACCAGGCGGCGCCCCCGCCGGTGGCTTCCTCGATACGCTCGATCGCCTCGCGCAGGCTTGGGCCGGAGCGCAGGCGGCCCTCCGGCGTCAGGGTCAGGCTGACGCCGATCGGTATACCGGCGCTGTTTGCGGCGCGGATCACACCGATCGCTTCGGGGACATTGTTGAATGTCGCGGCGACCGCCATGTCCGCTGCAGTGCCCTCGAGGTTGTGCAATTGCACCGAGTGATAATCCTCGGCCTCGTCCGCGGTGATTTCGCCCCCGGTCCCATAGGCGTCGCCGCGCGGTCCGATGCAAGCTGCAATGTAAACGTCGCTCACCCGGTCCGCGTACTCGGCACGCATATCATCGAGAAACTGGATCGTGCGGCGTTGCATCTCCTGCAAACCCTCCGCGCTATAGCCAAGCTTCGCGCCCCAGTCCGGGCTGGCGCGGTAGTCGTGGCCGTTGAGCAGCAGCCCGGTACCCTGTTCGGCGGCCACGTCCAGGTAGCGCCGATACATGTTGCGGATAGTTTCATCCGCCTCCGGGTCATCAAGCAGCGGGAACATTGCGAATTCCGGCAATTCGTAACCCCATTTGTACAGGATTTCGGTTTCCGAGCCGCCTTCGGTCAGGTAAAACTTGCCTTCGAGCCGTGGTGGAAAATCAGCGTTCATTCTGGACCTCAATTTAATTGCGGATGGAATGCCGGCGTCCGGTTTTGCTCCGTGCCTCGAACGGGTCCGTCAGTCTACTACCACCATGACCTCGACTCAATGCGGACTCGAAGTACTCCGGGATTGCGTTGGATGACTTGTCGCTGATAACCGATCGTTCGCATAACGGCGGGTTCATGGCATGGCGCATATTGGCATATTGTGGGATATTGGGGACAGACCACGATTATTTCTTTTGATAAACCAAATTAAACGTGGTCTGTCCCCTAATTTCCGTCCCATCAATAAATTTGCGGCTGAGCGGCGTGCACCGGTTGCAGGGTCAGGAGGCTTCCGGGTTGGTCAGGGAAGTTGTTTTTCTAAAACTGGCCCAGTAAACCGGAATAATAATCATCCGTAGTCAACGTGAGCCCTTTCTCTTCGATTTTAGTGTTCAGGTGTCTGGCCTTGATCGCCAGATCCTCTATGGTAATGGTGTTGTCATCCAGTTCGTATAGCTGTTTTGAGCCCTGGTACATGTAATTCATGATCACCATTGCATCCACATTATTGTCTTCTATCAACGGCTCTATCTTGTGCTGTTTACGGTAAATAAGATTGAGTTGTTTTTTTAAATTCCACACATAGACCACCTCGTCCATGAATGGATGATCTCTAAAACGATACACAGTGTAAGCAACTGACAAGACCGCAACCCCGAAGCCTGCGAGGTTCAAGGTGAAATGGGTTTCATCTGGGGAGCCGAGCCAGCTAATTAACAGGGTTGAACAAATAAGTGAAATTACAGCCAGCTCAATGACGATTGCAGCAAACACAATCCTGTAATGTTTGCGGTAGCGATCTTTGTCGATTGGTCTGAGTTTCATTAAACAATCCATTTTTACGATGCTCATCTTACCGTGTCGCGAGTTATTCCGAGCGAGTTATGTGTCATCCCGACAAGATGGGTTGGCGTTCAGGTGGGGTCTTGAAAAGCGTCGGATCCTCACGATATCGCCGCTTGCGGAATAGGGAATAGTGGGGTCAGGCGTTACATTTGACTGGCGGTGACATTTACTGGATTGGACAGGTTGTGTGAATTGTAAGGCCTGACCCCTTGTTCTAATGTGTTCTTTGTTTCCCATGTGCCCGGTTTAATGCGTCACCTATTTGTCCTGTCTTTACCTGCCCTTACGAGATTAACACTTTCGCGGGGATGACAGTATTGGGGCGCGGGGATGACGGTGTCTCGGTGAGTTGGCTTTGTTAAACCGGTTAATTGAACTGAGCATCAAACTATTTGCACCTGAATGGCGGGTGGTGTGAAACAATATGCGCTTTCGTTTCACGGGTGTGGGTGACTGGGTCAAATCGCTGGGTCATACGGCCACCCAATACTGGATTCAGTTCATGGAAATTAACGTTGAGTTTCTCGACAACCTGCGGGTCAAGGCTAGCTTTGATGACTTTTCGGTTATCGCGGATCAACCCATCCGTTACAAGGGCGACGGCTCCGCGCCCGGACCCTTCGACTATTTCCTCGCTTCTTCGGCACTGTGCGCGGCCTATTTCGTCAAGGTGTATTGCGTGGCGCGTGATATCCCCACGGAGGATATTCGCGTGGCACACAACAACATCGTCGACCCCGAAAACCGCTATAAGCAGATCTTCAAGATCCAGGTCGAGCTGCCGCAGACGCTTTCTGACAAGCATCGCCAGGGCATCCTGCGCGCCATCGAGCGCTGCACCGTAAAGAAAGTCGTGCAGGCCGGGCCTCAGTTTCAGATCGAGACCGTCGATAGCCTGGGTGCCGACAGCCAGGCCATGCTGATGGCACTACCCGATACGGGCGAGGCAACCTTCATCGTCGGCAAGGACCTGCCGCTGGAGCAGACCGTGGCCAACATGACCGGCATCCTGGCCGATCTCGGCATGAAGATCGAGGTGTCATCGTGGCGCAACATCGTGCCCAATGTCTGGTCTTTGCATATCCGAGATGCCGCCTCGCAAATGTGTTTTACCAACGGCAAAGGCGCTACCATGGAGAGTGCTTTGTGCTCAGCGCTGGGCGAGTTTATCGAGCGCCTGAACTTCAATTTCTTTTACAACGACCAGTACTTTGGGCCGGAGATCGCCGACGCCGAATTTGTGCATTACCCCAATGAGCGGTGGTTCAAGCCAGGCCCAGGCGACGCGCTCCCCACCGACATGCTCGACGACTACTGCCGCGCTATCTACGACCCCGACGGCGAGCTACGCGGCTCGCACCTGATCGACACCAACTCAGGCAATAGCGAGCGGGGTATCTGCACCATTCCCTACAGACGCCAGTCCGATGGCGAGACGGTGTACATTCCCTCGAACCTGGTTGAGAACCTGTTCCTCAGCAATGGCATGAGCGCGGGCAATACCCTCGAAGAAGCGAAGGTGCAGTGCCTGTCGGAGATTTTCGAGCGCGCTGTCAAACGCCACATCATCGAGCAGGAAGTGGTGCTACCCGATGTGCCAGCCGAGGTTCTGGCTAGCTACCCGCAGATCCTCGAAGGTATCGAGGCGCTGGAAGCTCAGGGCTTCCCCGTGCTGGTTAAGGACGCTTCATTGGGCGGGCAGTTTCCGGTGATGTGCGTGACATTGATGAACCCCAGGAACGGCGGTGTGTTCGCCTCTTTCGGTGCGCACCCCGACTTCGAAGTGGCGCTGGAGCGCAGCCTCACCGAGCTACTGCAGGGTCGTAGCTTTGAAGGGTTGAATGACATACCCCAACCCACCTTCAACAGCCTTGCGGTCTCGGAACCGGAAAACTTTGTCGAGCACTTCATCGACTCGACCGGCATTATCTCGTGGCGTTTCTTCAGCGCCAGACCCGACTTCGCCTTCTGCGCATGGGACTTCTCGGGCAGCAACACCGAAGAGTGCGAGCGTTTGTTTGGCATCCTGCAAACGCTGGGCAAAGAAGCCTACGTGGCCGAATTTTGCAACATCGGTACCGCCTGTCGCATTCTCGTGCCCGGCTACTCCGAGGTGTATCCGGTGGAAGATCTGATCTGGGACAACACCAACAAGGCACTGGACTACCGCGAAGATATCCTCACCCTGCACCGCCTCGATGACCTGGCGCTTGGCCGCCTGGTGGCACGACTGGAAGAAAGCCAGCTCGACAACTACACCGACATCAAAACCTTGATCGGCATCGAGTTCGACGAGAACACTGTCTGGGGCCAGCTAACCATTCTCGAACTCAAACTGCTCATCTACCTCGCGCTGGGCGAGCTTGACGAAGCCCTCGAGTTGGTCGGCGATTTCCTGCAGTACAACGACAACACGGCCGAACGCGGACTGTTCTATCAGGCCATGCACGCCGTGCTGGAAATCACGCTTGACGAGGAACTGGACCTCAGCGACTTCAGTGAAAACCTGTGCCGAATGTTTGGCAAGGAAACCTTCGATGCGGTTAGCGGTAGCGTGGCAGGTGAAGTGCGATTCCACGGTCTGGTCGAAACCAACCTTGCGCTCGACGGGCTCGACCGACACCAGAAGCTGATCGAGAGCTATAAAAAAATCCATCAATTCCGGGGGCGGTAACCTGGTTCAGCATTCACATTGACGGTTCGCTAAGCCGCGCACAGGCCTCCATTGCCGGAAGGCAGGCAGCCAGTTGACTGCCATTAATCAGGTCGGTCGAGAGAGCGGAAAAATAGGGGACGAAAAATAGGGGACAGACCACGTTTAATTTAATTTGGCGAAAGAAATAAAGGTGGCCTGTCTCCTGATTCGTTCCGCCAGCGATGCTTCGGCAATTAAGTATATTGTCCCCCGAATTACTGGACTACCGCTATTCTTATTGAACGGTTCTTTAGTGTCGACAGAACAGGACAAGTAAAACACCTTCTTCAATTAATTTTGAGGAAGCAGGAATCATTTATTGATCTTTGGGGAGCGTCCATATATGTCCCTTTCCATCTTTCTATATGTTTTAGAAACTTTGTTTCGGCCTGCCGGGCTTGCCCCGGAAAACGTGGTCTGTCCCCTAATTACTCTCCTGCCTGCGGGTCAGCTGGGGCTGCGCAACAGGATTGCCGGCCGCAAGCGTAGCCGTCTCATGAGATAACTGGCGCCGAGCCCGAGCGCCAGGCTACTGACGCCAATGGCGACCAGGGCCCCCAGCCACACCAGGTCTGCTGACGGCAGCTTCAGCCGCCATTGCAACAGCGGCAAGGCGATGGCGGACCCGAGCAGCACCGCAAACAGTGAAGCCACCAGCGCCAGCAGCAGGTACTCCAGCTGTAGGCTTTGGCGAATCAACGCCAGCCTGACGCCCAGGCTATGCAAAATGGTGGCATCGTAGATCTGCCGGCTGCGCCCGGCGGCCATCACGCTGATCAGCACCAGCAGGCTCGCCAGCAGGCTGACCGCCGACACTACCGCAAGGCCAGCGCCAGCCTTGCCGAGAATCTGTCGGGCCGTCTGCAGCAGGGACTCGGTGCGCACTGAAATAACGCTGGGCGCAATTTCGCCGAGCAGGTTCTGCGCCGTTATCGCGTCCGCGTCATCGATGTAAACCGCGCCGACATGTCGATGAATAAAAGGATCCAGCGCCCCTTTTGAAAGAATGCCCTCGAACCAGAAGCGGGTTTGAATGCCTTTCTGACTGTAAATCGCGGCGATCTCGACGTCGAGGCTGCGCCCCTCGATGGCAAAGGTCAGTTGATCGCCGACCTGCAAACCGAGCTTGTTGGCCTCGCGATCCTCCATCGCCAATTTCCCTGGGCCGGCAACCGGTTCCGACCACCAGGCCCCGTCTACCAGGGTGACGCCATCGATGTTATCGACCGAGTAGCTGAGCTTGTAGCGGTCCTGCGAGCTGTCGCGCTGCTGGCGGATATCGAGTGCCTCTACTTTACCCAGGTCGCGCCCGTTCAGCGCGGCAATACGCGCGTGCACCAGCGGCGCAATGTCGATTCGGCTAACGCTGGGCAACTCTTCGATAGCACTAACCACGGCATCCACCTGGTCGCTGAAGATGTCGTATAACACCAGCCCGGGTGCTTCCTCGGGAATCGTCTCCTGCAGTGAGCGCAGCAGGGCGGTCACGATCAGGGTGCAGGCAACCAGCAAGGTCAGCGCCGAACCCAGCGACAGCAGCGAACTGCGCAAGGCGGAACCCGGGCGGTGCAGGTTCGCCAGCGCCAGCTTCAGCGTGAACCTGCCGTTGAAGCGCTGATGCTCGTCGAGCCGGCGTGCGGCGTGGCGGATGCCACGCACGATCAGGTCGAGAACCAGCAGCAACAGCCCGATCACCAGTACAAAGCCGATGGCAAACGGAGTATCCGGAAGCACCTGCAGCA
>Ga0316191_10003817_pt1 | contig 11184 bp, 7 predicted proteins | sample Eddworburr2cm_MG_FD_204928 | JGI IMG/M metagenome (GOLD analysis project Ga0316191, IMG submission 204928) | Coastal sediment microbial communities from Maine, United States - Eddy worm burrow 2 cm | ecosystem: Environmental > Aquatic > Marine > Coastal > Sediment | place: USA: Maine | collected... | reverse complement strand
CCGCCCAGGCCCACCACCAGCATGGTCTTGCCCTTGAGCTCACCAAAGGTCATCTTGCTCGCCAGGGAGCGGTCCCATGTGTCAGCCCTGCTGTATGCGGGCAGGCCGCGAGCCAGAGATAGCATCATGGCGATGCTGTGCTCGGCGATAGCGGGACCCGACAGGCGTTTGCTGTTGCTGAAAACGCGTCCATTGATCTGTTCATCGGGCAAGCCCGTGCAGCGATCAATACCCACCCGGTAATTGTGAAACCACAGCAGTGAGTCGCTGGCGTTGCCCATGGTTACCGGATTGCAAATACTGAGGATGGCGTCGGTGCCGGCCAGCACTTCCGGGGTAAGCACAAAGTTCTCGGAGCGATCGAAATACAAATCGACACCCGCGGCAATGGTCTTAAGGGTTTGTTCCAAATCGGGCAAGCGTGTGGCGAAGCTCTGTGGCAGGCTGACCACGACACGCCGTGGATTCCAGCTCGGGTGCTCGGAAATGGGTTGTGCCGCTTCCCGCAGGCCGAACTCCTCGATGATACGGGTGGCTTCAGAGCTTGGCCCGTCAACTCCGGCGTGTACACCGGGAATGGCCATAAGTATTAGAGTCAGGAAAAGTGGGCGGATGCAATGCTTCATGGTGAGATATCGCCGTGAGGTTGGGGGTTGTAGGCACTGAGTATAGGCGGTGCCCCGGCTGGCTCCCAGCCGGAATTGCCGGGGATCGCTGAAAAACCTGGACGAGAGTCGCACTGGAGAGCTGAGGCCGGATGAAAGGGGGGCACGTGTATCTTGAGCTAGCGCAAGCAAGGGCTATTTAATTGCGCCCCCGGCTTTCTTCCTGTGCTTATGGCGCTATGCTATAGCACTTTAAAACCTGGCAGTGTTCCCTATGGTTGGTAAACATTTATCTATCGCGATAACCGGTGCGGGTGGCGTCGGCGTGATCTCTTGTGGCGAACTGTTGCTGCAGGCCTGGGCGCGCCTGGGTGGCCGCGGGCTGCTGCGCAAAGCCTATGGGCCGCAAATTCGCGGCGGTGAATCAGCAGCCCTGCTGAAGCTGACTGAAAATGAGCGTTACACGGCTGCGGAGCATTACGATCTGGTGGTCGCCCTGGACTGGGATAATTTTTCCCGCTTCGAGGATGAAATAAAACTGGGACCTGACAGTTGGGTGATTTGCCAGGAAGGTGAGGCCCTACCTGCGGCGGTCAGCGACCTGCAGCCGCATATCCTGTCACTGCCGCTGGCGGAACTGGCCCAGGCCTCCCACCCCGATGGCCGCATCAATATGCTGGTGCTGGGCCTGCTCGGCGCCCTGCTGGACCTGCCGGGCGACAGCTTGTGTGAACTGGCTGAACAGAAGCTGGCGGGCAAAGCGGTTGCCTATCGCGAGGCCGCTGTTGCCAGTATCCGCAACGGTTGCGCACAACAGCTGGAGTGTAAGCTGGACCGGCCAGCCCTGGGGGAGACCGGTACCTGGTATCTCAGCGGTAACCAGGCCGCGGGGCTGGGTGCACTGGAGGCGGGGATTCGCTTTGTTGCCGCTTATCCCATTACGCCCGCGTCGGATGTTCTGGAGTGGATGGCCGGAGGCCTGGAGCAGGTTGGGGGCCAGCTGGTGCAGGCTGAGGATGAGTTGGCCGCTATCAATATGACGATTGGCGCGGCTTTTGGTGGGGTACCCTCATTTACTGCAACCTCCGGCCCCGGGCTGGCGCTGATGAGCGAAAGTATAGGCCTGGCGGTGGCCAGTGAAACCCCGGTGACGGTGTTTAACGTGATGCGCGGCGGGCCCTCTACCGGTATTCCCACCAAGTCCGAGCAGAGCGACCTGAATATTGCCCTGCATGGCCTGCACGGGGACGCGCCGCACCTGGTGCTGGCGCCCCTGGATATCGCCGACTGTGTATTCACCACCGGTTGGGCGGTGCACCTGGCACAGCAACTACAGACCGCGGCTATCGTGTTGTCCGACCAGTTTATCGGCCAGTCCACCGCGGTGGTATCGGAGCCGCGTCGTTGCGCCAACCCGGCCGCGTCGCTTGCCATCGCAGGCGACGGTGATTACCTGCGTTATAAACTCACCGACAGTGGCATCTCTACCGTGGCTTCTCCCGGGGATGCCGACCAGCGCTTTACCGCGGATGGCCTGGAGCACAATGAAAAAGGCACACCTTCGGCCAAGCATTCTGACCACCAGCAGCAGTTACAGAAGCGGCAGGACAAGCTGGAGCAGTTTGATTACGGCGAAGACTGGGCGCAGGTGGAAGGCTCCGGCACTGTGGCATTGGTCAGTTTCGGCTCAAGTTCAGCTGCGGTGGCGGAAGCTGCCGGGCTGTTGCAGGAGCGCGGTATAGCCACCCGCACGGTTGCCCTGCGCTTGCTGGCGCCGCTTCAGGCGAACGCGCTGGCGCAGGTACTTGACGACTGTGAGCAGGTGTTTGTGGTGGAGCAGAATCACGGTAAGCAGCTGTATCACTATCTGCGCGGGCAGATGGATTTCCGGCAGACCCTGCACAGCTACGCCATGGCGGGGCCGGTGCCGCTCAACGCGGGGCAGATTGCGCAAACAGTGGCGGAGGTACTTGCAGCATGAGTGAGATGATAAAACTCAAGGCCAAGGATTATAAATCCACGGTAAAACCCATCTGGTGCCCGGGCTGTGGGCATTTCTCGGTGTTCAATGCCATCACCAAGGCGATGGCTGCCCTGGCGATCAGCAAGGATGACACGGTGATGATCTCGGGTATCGGCTGTTCGTCGCGCCTGCCAGCCTATGTGGACAGCTATGGTTTCCACGGCGTACACGGACGCGGTCTGGCCATCGCCCAGGGACTGAAGGTGGCGCGTCCTGATCTCACGGTGCTGGCTATGGGTGGTGACGGGGACGGCTTTTCCATTGGCGGTAATCACTTCATCCACGCCTGCCGCCGCAACGTGAACCTGACCTATATTGCCATGGATAACGAGGTCTATGGCATGACCAAGGGGCAGGCTTCCCCAACTACGCCTATGGATTGGGATCATAGCAAACTGACGCCCCATGGCCCCGGCGTGCGGCCCTTCAAGCCTGCCGCGCTGGCCCTGGCATCCGGGGCGCCCTGGATCGCCCGCGGCTACTCCGGCAACCCCAACCAGATGGCGAAACTGATTGCCGAGGCCATAGCGTTTCCCGGTTTCAGCTTCCTGCATGTGATGTCCCAGTGCATTACCTTCTGTCCCGAGCAGACCGACTGGAAGAGCATTGTGCATGAGCGTGAAGAACCGACGCTCAGTGACGCCGACGAGGCGGCAAAATTGTTCCTGCACGAGGACGGTTTCCAGACTGGCGTTCTTTACGCAGAGCAGCGCGCGACCTGGCCGCCCGAGCCCGAAGCGGCGGCTAGCGTCGCTGCACTTGATCAACTGGCCGCTTCTTTCAGGGTATGAATATGACCAATAAAGCACTCGCCGAATTTCTCGCTCACTCGGTGGAACTGGAGTCAGAAGCCAGGGAGCGTTATACCGAACTGGCGGATGCCATGACCGGGCACCACAACCGGGAAGTGGCGAGCTTTTTCCAGCGCATGGCCGGGGAGGCGCAGCAGCACCTGGCGGAGGTCGATGAATTGGCCCAGGGTATGGTGCTGCCGCAACTCAAGGCGTGGGAATTCAACTGGCCTGAAGCAGAGCCCCCGGAGACAGCCAGTTATGAGGCTATGCACTATCGCATGAACCTGCGCGATGCCATGACTCTGGCATTGGCCAATGAGCGCGCTGCGGAAAGCTATTACCGCGGCTTTGTCGGCAGCAGTGATGATAGTGAGACCGCGCGCATCGCCGGGCTGTTTGCTGACGAGGAGTCATCCCACGCGGCTGAGCTGGAACGATTACTGGCGCAATTGCCTGAAAACCCCGTGCATCAGCTCGAGGAAGATGACGACCCACATATGCCTGAGTAGCGTCCTGGAGGTCTGGTAACTGCCTACTACCAGGCCCTTTGGCCAATTGCGGTTCTCTGCGGCCAACTCAGTTTCGCCAACATCTGGTCTTTTTCAAGGAAAAATACCGGGCGGTCCACGTCATTGAGCTGTGACTCGAGCTCCCATGCTACAGAGTGGGTATCGTACTGATAGTGACGTACGGGGTCCATTTTGCACACACCATAAACATCCTGGACAGACAATGTGCCGGGACCGTACTCGATCAACGGCATGCGCAGCGCATTATCTCGATAGTAGCGGACCACATCGTGGTCCAATTCATAGTTCCGATCAGCTTGTTTATCCGGATCTGCGAGCACGGCTTCTTGTGCTTGCAGTACAGCCTCCATTGCCGAGTCCCACTCTATGCCAAAACGGCGCTCTGCGAAGCTGGCGATTTCCTCCAGGAATGGCCGCCAGCCTCCCGGGCTGTGTAACTGATTGTCGAGAAATCCCAGCGTCCAACTGGTGCGGGGGTGTAACTGTGGTTCGGATTTTATCTCCTGAAGGAATGCGTCGATGAAATCGATACCCCGGATCCCTTTATCCCACTGCAGGTAGTAGAGAACATATTTGAATAAGCCGTAGCTTACAGCCAGTGAATACATACCGAATAAGTCCAGCATGTAGTCGCGCTCTGCCACAGTGTAGCTGTGGCAGGATCGCATGAAGCCCTGCTCATCCGTTTCTATGGCGTGCCTGGCCACGTACTGGGGCTCGGCCATGGGGCTGTTGACCAACATTCGGGTCAAATAAGCTTTTGCCTGCACTCCCGTTTCAAAGTAATGCTGCAGGTCAGATTTGAAGGACTCGGGAGTGGCCCCCGGGAGCCCTATCATCAGGTCGGTACTCAAGGGCAGTCGTTCTTCACGAAAAACTTCCAGTAACTCGTCGTAGCGCTCGGTCTTGATGTTGTCGCGGTTAATGACGTGTAAAGTATCTGTGTCTCGGGTCTGTATGGATATGATGCCTTCTGAGGCAAGGCCGGAGCGAGCAAAAATGCGGACAATCTCGGCCAGATTTTGTGTCGCGTTCTTGGCGTAATTTGTGACGACCTGCTTTAAGGCGCCGTAGCGTTTAGCGACATCAGCGATCATTTGCGCTATTTCGATGTCACGCTTGAAGACGCCAAAATTTGCGTCGGCTATGAATAGCACAGAAATACCGGCCTGGCCTATCCAATCCAATTCCGCTTTGACCCGCTCCATTTCGAATCTGCGTATTTTCTGCCGGGTGGCTGAGCCCCAGTCACAAAAGGTACAGCCGTAAGGGCATCCGCGATTAGTTTCCAGGGTTGCACCATAAAGGATCTCCTGGGGAACGCTGTCAAATACGCCTGCGACATAAGGCGAGGGAAGCTCCGCAAGATCAGTAAGTCTAGGTCTGTCGGCTGTGCGGCGAAAATCACCAATAGTGGCGTCACGATAAGCGATACCGGGTACATCAGTTATGGAATCGTAATCAGGCGTTCCAACTGTATCCCAGCACAGTTTATCGAGTAGATCAGCTGCGGTGATTTCGCCCTCTCCGCGAACCAAAATGTCGACATGGGGGTGCTCGTCGTGCATGGTCTTAACGTCTTTGCCGTAATTTGGTGCCTGTGGACCTCCAAATACACAGACAAATTTCCGGTCCAGCACCTTTATGTCTCGGGAGGCCTTCAGGTTCCCTTCATGGGCCCAGATGTAGTTGGAAAAAAATACTACACCGGGACCGTAGGTTTCCGCTGCAGCTAATACAGCAGCCGGGGTCATAAGGAAATGTGGCACCATGTAAAAACGGTCCTTCAGGCGGCCCCCCTCGTAAGCTTCCGCAGTAGCCCGAATCATTCCCAGAGCCAGGTTGAGATAACCGTAGCTCATGTCCATAGCGAGGTCGATGCAACCTGCAAAATATACAGGAATGCGGCCTTCAAGGACTTTTTCGGGTTCGCAGCCCTGCAACTCCAGCGCGACACCACTGGTGGCATAGCGCGCAAACGCAACCGCGGCATTCTGCCGAACCTTGGGCCTTTCCATATCTTTCAACGGTATGATAAACCTGCATTCCAACAGATCTTCAATCAATTTGTCGGTTTTTCCCGGCTCCTCGAGGAGCGTGCTCCCTGTCGGTCCACCGCCAGTCATCGCCGCAGCAACGGTGGGGCTCAGCACTGCGTGGCAGTTCTTTTGGGTACTGTAGGTGAGAAATCCTCCTTTATAAGGTCGTAGCGCCAAGTGATGATTTACCCGGTGGGTACTTTGACATGCGGTCGCCAGATTAACTGCACTCTGATCGGGAATTACCACGATTTCGGTATGTGGTTTCGGGAACTCAGCGGACTCATTGAGCAGGAAGCCCAGTGTTAGTAGGTCCTGTACCAACTTTTCGTCGTCTGCAGGCAATATTCCGCCCAGAGCAAGTAGTTGCTTCTCGTTGAGTTTCGTTGGCGAATCTGAATCGGGCAGCCACCCTACCCAGTGATTGTGCAGGATGCTAATGAAGCACTGGGGGTTCGGGTAAGCATTCTCTAATTTCATAATTCGGTAACAGTGTGTTTTTAGGAATGGGACGGTTAGCGTGGATTCTGGCATCTAAGACGTGCGTTCGGGTAAACCCCATGATGCTTATGCTCAGGTCTACCAACCGTTATTTTGCATAAGGGTATTAACCGCTATTCACATGCCACGTCCGTGAGCCAGATATTATCGGTAATCGGTAATCGGTAATCGGTAATCGGTAATCAGTAATCGGTAATCGGTAATCGGTAAATTTGTGTATAAGGCGCATCGTTTCTTATTGCTTGATTCAGGTCAAGCGAAAAGGGAGGGCAAAGTCGGAGAAAATTGATTTAAGTTCTAATGTACGAGGTCATCTGTATTTGTTTGGGTTTGTGCTTGCGTCCAGCAATACTGCATAGCTTTATTCGGGCCTCTTATGTGGCGCGACTCTGCTTGCGCTGACTATCTTTGGCATGGGTTGCTATCAGCTCGATGAAATCCGGTAGCAGCGCCTTGGGCAGGTCGTGTCCCATACCGTCAAATATTTCCAGCCTGGCGCCATGAATGTTACGCGCCGTATCAATGCCGCCCTCCACCGATACCAGCGCGTCATCCCGGCCGTGAATCACCAGTGTGGGGGTGGTGATCTGCTTCAGCAGGCGCACACGGCTGCCGCTGGCAAGTACCGCGGCCATATGGCGGGAATATCCCTCGGGATGGTTACTGCGGTAGTAGCTATCCAGAATCTTCTTCTTCAACTCCTTGTCACTGGGCTGATAGGCGGGGCTGCCAATCTTGCGCCAATAGGCCATAGTGCTTTCCAGGGTTATTTTTTCCAGTCCCAGTGAGCGTTTGACCATGGCCATGATCACATCGCGGCGCGCCATGGGTATCTTCGGGTTGCCGCTGGTGGACATGATAGAGGTGAAGGAGTGTAAACGTTCGCCGAAGCGCGCGGCGACTATCTGGCCGATCATGCCGCCCATGGAGGCGCCGACCAGGTGCGCCCTGTCTATGCCCAGGGCATCCAGCAGGCCAACGCAGTCCTGTGCCATGTCGTCCAGGGTGTAGGGCACCTTGAGCGGCAGGCGCAGACGCGAACGCAGCATCAATGTCGCCGCCTGGGGTATGTGGGCATTCTCCATTTTTTCCGACAGGCCAATATCGCGATTATCGAAACGAATTACATAAAAGCCGCGGTCTACCAGGCCCTCGCACAGGGCGATGGGCCAGCCGATCAGTTGTGTTCCCAGCCCCATCATTAACACGATAGCGGGATTGGCAGGATCGCCAAACGCTTCATAGGCAAGCCGAACACCGTTGGCTTTGACGTATTTCTCGGACATTGCGGGGCTCTCGTCAGGGTTCTGGGGCGGCAGGGTGAATGGTGAGATTAACCGATAACCATAACAGTTGTGGAAAAATAGTAGCTGTCACCTTGGTGACACAATTTGCATACTGTGATCAGTCGGTTTAGCTTATGGCAACCTAGATAGTAACAGGCCGCGATATGCGAGATAGGGCAGAGAGTTTGTTTGGTTTTAATCAGTGTCAGCGGGTCCGCCCGGGCGGCATATGCTGATGGATAACGCACTGATACGTCAGTTCATCCAGCGGTCCAACTGGTTTGCGGGCATTCCGGATGATGTGCTCGAGGAGCTGGTTGCTGCGACCAGCTTTAAAGAAATGCCCGCCAATACCTATCTGTGGTCAATCGGTGCGCGCACAGCGGATGTATTCGGGGTAATGTCCGGGCGAGTCCGGACCGCGGTGCCCAGCGCGATGGGACACGAGTTTGTCCTCAATGACTGTGAAGCGGGATCCTGGCTGGGGGCGCCCTGCGTGGTGAACGATCACGAGCGGCTGATCGAGGCGAAAACCCAGGTCGCATCCGAGATTCTGGTGATCAACCGGCAGGCGATGCTCTCGGCAGCCGAAGCCTGGCCACTGTTGTACCGCAACCTGTTGCGCCACAACGTGGAAGACTCTCGCGGGCTTTACATGTTGCTCACAGGCATGGCCTTTTACCCGCTGCGGGCACGGGTAGCCGGGCGTCTGATGGAGTTGGGTCGAGAGCATGGCTCGGAGCTTGAGGGTGGCGTGCTGTTGGGTCTGAAGCTCAGCCAGAATGACTTTGCCCGCCTGGCAATGGGCTCGCGCCAGCGCGTCAATCGCATCTTCCGCGAGTGGGAGAAGAGCGGCCTGGTTGAGCATCGCGACGACCTGCTCTGGGTCAGGGATATGGATGCCCTTGAAAAAGAAGTAGTGCCCTTCGAATAAGCAGTCACCTGGGTGACAGGCACTCGCCTTTACCCCCTGCTACCCTACGCCGTTATTCCCAGTCAGTTTAAGGTAACGGCGATGACAGCACCTCTCCTGGACCAACGCGATCTCGAGTTCATGCTTTATGAGCTTTTTGACGCCGAATCCCTGACCAGTCGTGAGCGCTATGCGGATCACAACCGCGAAACCTTTGATGCGGCCATCAATACCTCACGTACGGTTGCGGAAAAGTACTTCCTGCCCATCCGCCAGAAAGTGGATACCAACCAGCCGACCTTCGACGGCGAAAAAGTACAGATGATCCCCGAGATCAAAGTGGCGCTCGATGCCGTGGTGGCTGCCGGGCTGGCCTCGCCCAGTGCGGATTACGAGCTGGGTGGCATGCAGTTGCCGGCGCTGGTGGCCTCCGTTTCCGGTGCCTACCTGAATGCGGCTGCCAGCATGACCATGGGTTATATCGGCCTGACCAATGCCAATGCCAACCTGATCAATGCCCACGGCACCCCGCAGCAGAAGCAGAAATGGCTGGAGCCCATGCTTACCGGCCGTTTCGCCGGTACCATGGCCATGAGTGAGCCCGGCGCCGGCTCCAGCCTGGCGGATTTGACCACATCTGCCGTCCCCGAAGGCGATGGCACCTACCGCATTACCGGCAACAAGATGTGGATATCAGGCGGCGACCACGAATTAAATGAAAACATCGTTCATCTGGTGTTGGCCCGGGTAAAAGGTGCCCCCAAGGGCGTCAAAGGTATCTCGCTGTTCATCGTCCCCAAGTTCCTGGTCAATGACGACGGTTCTCTGGGGGAGCGCAACGATGTCACCCTGGCCGGGTTATTCCACAAAATGGGTGGCCGGGGCCAGACCTCCACCGCACTGAACTTTGGTGAAAAAGACGGTGCCGTGGGCTACCTGGTGGGCGAGGAAAATCGTGGCCTGATGTATATGTTCCATATGATGAACGAGGCCCGCATCATGGTCGGTAGTGGCGCTGCAATTACTGCCTTGTGTGGCTACCAGTACTCGCTGGATTACGCCAGGGAGCGCCCCCAGGGTCGCCTGCCTTCGAGCAAGGACCCCATGTCGCCGCCCGTGAACATTATTGAACACGCCGATGTGCGGCGCATGCTGCTGGCGCAGAAGGCCTATGCCGAGGGTGGCTACGCACTGTGCCTGCTAGGCAGCAGTCTGGTGGACGATGAGCATACCGCCCCCACAGAAGAGGAGCGGCAGCGCGCGCATGAATTGCTCGACTTCCTGACCCCGATTATCAAGACCTGGCCTTCCGAATACGGCCCCAGGGCCAACTACTTCGCTATCCAGGTGCTGGGCGGATCGGGTTACGTCAACGAGCATCCGGTTGAAATGATGTATCGTGATAATCGCCTCAACCCCATCCATGAAGGCACCACCGGCATCCAGTCCCTGGACCTGCTGGCACGCAAAGTGCCGCAGAACGGTCTGGCGGGTTACCTGGCCTGTATTGCTGAAATGGAAGCGACCATTTCCATTGCGCTGGATATGCCCGAGTTGCATGGCTTTGCCGATGAGCTGCAAGGCGCTATCGCCACCCTGAAACAGGTCACTGAATTCCTGCTGGGTTCGATGGTGGAAAAGAACATCGACCTGGTGCTGGCCAACTCGGTCAAATACCTGGATTTGTTTGGCAATGTGGCGATCGCCTGGATCTGGCTGAAGCAGGGCGTTGTTGCTGCCAAAGCGCTGGCAGCGGGGCCACATGCGGCGGATGAAAACTTTTATCGCGGCAAATTGCAGGCCATGCGCTACTTCTTCCGTTTTGAATTACCGGAAATCCAGCCCTGGGCCAGGTTATTGCTGGACCTGGATGACACTACCTACGAGATGTCGCCCGACTGGTTCTAGATTGGCGCCAGTGACCCGGATTTTATAGTGGTCTGGCCAAACCCCCGAGTCCTTTCAGCACAGTTTGGTCTCGAAAACGAGAATTAAAGGTACGAAAACTATGTTTGAGTTCGACCCCCGGGGCAGCTATATGATGCCCGCACATTTTGGCCCACGGCCCATGTCGCCCAAATCCAGTGGCTGGTATCGGGATGTGACCACGATGGTCATCCCGTTTTTGACCGATAGGGACAAGCTCGCCGCCTACCTGCCGGCGCCCTTCGAGGTGGCCGAGGAAGCAGTGGTTACCGTTACCTATGCCCGCAACAGGAATGTGGATTGGCTGGCCGGTCACGGCTACAACCTGATCGGCGTGAATGCGGCCGCGGTGTTCAAGGGAGAGAAAGAGACCCTGGCGGGAAACTATACCCTGGTGATGTGGGAGAACCTGGCGGATCCCATCCTCACCGGACGCGAGTTACAGGGCATTCCCAAGATCTACGCAGACATTCAGGATCACAGCGAGATTGCGGGCGAGTGGCGCACCAACGCCAGCCATTTCGGGCACCAGATCCTGGATATGAGCATTAGCGACCTGCGTGAGCC
>Ga0316191_10003816_pt1 | contig 11185 bp, 11 predicted proteins | sample Eddworburr2cm_MG_FD_204928 | JGI IMG/M metagenome (GOLD analysis project Ga0316191, IMG submission 204928) | Coastal sediment microbial communities from Maine, United States - Eddy worm burrow 2 cm | ecosystem: Environmental > Aquatic > Marine > Coastal > Sediment | place: USA: Maine... | reverse complement strand
GCCATACACCCTGTTTCCGCGCAGGCCGCTGACCCTGCCGAGTTCAAAAGAATCAATTTTCAGTTTATCGTGCAATAGCAGTCTGCCGCCTACTGTCACTGCTGTATTCAGCAGCACATTACCCGCCTTGAAATCTTCATTGTTCACCGGCAGGCCAAAGCAGTGGATCTCCCAGGCTGCAAACTTTGATGTCGCTTGAAGATTGACAGATATTTTTGATGAAAGCTCTGTCGCTGGAAAATAAATACTTTCCAGCGGAAGAAACTCCAGTATGGCATCTTCAGCTACATTGAACTGCTGATGCAACTGCGCCGTTTTACCGGCACTGCGATAAAACTTGCTGGCGCCTGGTGTTGTTATCAAGCCATGAGAACCGGTTCGTACATTAATGGCAAGCCTCAGCCGGTCTCCGCCAACCACGCCCCCCGGAGGATGTAAAACGTAAACATGGCAAACATCACCTTCAGGATAAAATGGACGCTGAACGGTTAGTGGACCCAGTCTTTGTTGTGGAATTAAGCAGGTCTTGCCATTAATTTTCTGCAGGCTTAGCTCCAGTATAGCCTGCCAGCAATCATCATCTCTGCTCTGAGTAGCAGCTGAAGACCGCATGGTTGCAACAGGCGCTGTCATCCTGTTAACGGGTGCCGATGCCTAACGCGACCTGACCAGCCAGATAGCAGCGATCGCCAGCAAAGCCAGTCCAAGGAAAATTAAATGAGGTTCAGTGCCGCCGAGTATATGGGTGAATGAAGTAGATAGCCCCTCGTGATCATGCCCAGGATGAGCAAAACCAGACACTGGCATCAGCAGCAAGGGTGTCACTATACGTTTGATCATTTTCATTGTCGTTCCTCCGTAGCAGACAGTGAGTATGTTAAGTAGCAGGTCAGACGGTAAGATATTTGCGAATCAGTTCGTCATTCAGGTCATTAACTTTAGCTGCCGCCATCATACGCCCGCGATCGAGGATAATAAATGAATCTGCCACGCGGCGCACGAACGGTAATTTCTGTTCTACCAGTAAAACGGTTAGTCCAATGTCACGATTCAACTTACGGATGACATCCCCAATCTCATGAACAATATTTGGCTGGATGCCTTCAGTAGGTTCATCAAGTATCAATAGTTTCGGATCAGTAACCAGTGCTCTGCCGATAGCGAGCTGCTGCTGCTGCCCCCCTGACAGATCGCCGCCACGGCGGCCAAGCATTTCCTGAAGTACCGGGAACATTTCATAAATATATTCCGGTATTGTTTTCAATCCATCGCGCCGCGCCTGTAGACCGATGCGCAGGTTTTCTTCAACGGTAAGCAATGGGAATATCTGTCTGCCCTGCGGAACATAGCCAATACCCATATGTGCACGGCGCTCAGCCGATAATTTTGTCAGGTCCTCGCCCTGGTATTTGATTACACCTTCGCGGACGGGCAGCAGTCCCATGATGCATTTAAGCAATGTGGTTTTGCCGACACCGTTGCGTCCCATCAGGCAGGTGCACTCTCCCTCTGCGACGTTCAGATCAAGATCCCAAAGTGTATGACTTTCACCATAATACTGATTAATGCCCTCAAGCTTCAGCACTAGGCACCTCCCAGGTAAACGTCAATCACGCGCTGGTCATTTTGTACAGACTCCATCGAACCTTCAGCGAGCACACTGCCCTGGTGCAGAACAGTCACCGGACTTTCCAGTGAGCGCACAAAATCCATATCATGTTCAACAACAATCACCGATTGATTGCCTGCCAGTGTTTTCAATAACTCTGCTGTGCGGTCCATCTCCTGGTGCGTCATACCTGCAACCGGTTCATCGACCAGCAGCAGCTTGGGCTTCTGCATCAGCAGCATACCTATCTCCAGCCATTGCTTTTGACCATGAGATAAATATCCTGCCTCAGTCTTCAACTGTTCAGTCAAACCAATGGTTTCGACGACTTCATCAATGTGGTCTCGTTGTTCACCACTTAAGCGGGCAAACAAGGTAGGGAAGACATTTTTATTGCTGGCCATTGCCAGCTCGAGGTTTTCAAAAACACTGTGGTTCTCAAATACCGTTGGCTTCTGGAATTTGCGACCTATTCCTGCCTCGGCGATTTCTGCTTCGGACATACGCAGCAGGTTCATTCGCTGACCGAACCAGCACGAACCTACATCAGGCTGCGTTTTTCCGGTAATAACATCCATCATGGTTGTTTTACCGGCACCATTGGGGCCGATAATGCATCTTAATTCGCCTGCATCGATATAGAGATTGAGATCATTGATTGCCTTGAAGCCATCAAAACTGACACTTATACCTTCAAGATAAAGGATCGTGCCATGACTCAGGTCCAGTTCATCGGTGACTTTTGGAATCATAAAATCATAGACACGCGTTCTGTCTACCATTGACTGAAAAGCTGAAGCCATCATGACAGTGCTCTCCGACGATTAAGTATCCCAACCAGTCCTTTCGGCAGATAGAGCGTTGAAAGAACAAATAGAGCACCCAGTGCAAATAACCAGATTTCTGGAAATGCTCCAGTGAAATAAGTCTTGGCGTAGTTCACCAGCACGGCGCCTGCGACGGCACCGTACAGCGTGCCGCGGCCGCCAACAGCTACCCAGATCACCAGTTCTATCGAATTTAACGGAGAAAATTCACCGGGATTAATGATCCCCACCTGCGGCACATACAACGCACCGGCAATACCGGCAAGTGCGGCAGAAAATGTGAAGATTGCCAGCTTGACATGCTCGACCCGGTAACCGATGAAACGGGTGCGGTCTTCCGCATCTCGAATGGCCACAGCCACCCGCCCAAGCTTGGACTTAACAATGGCTCGACTGGCGAGATAGCCTAATGCCAGTGCCAGTGCTGAGGCGATAAATAAGGCTATGCGCGTGCTGTCCGCAGTTAAATCAAAGCCCAGCAACTCCTTGAAATCAGTCAGGCCGTTATTGCCGCCAAAACCCATCTCGTTGCGGAAAAAAGCGAGCATCAGGGCATAAGTAAGTGCCTGTGTAATGATTGACAGATAGACACCGGTAACGCGTGAGCGAAAAGCCAGCCAGCCAAACACGAACGCCAGCAGTCCCGGCACCAGGACGATCATAATTGCAGCAAACCAGAACATATCGAAGCCCTGCCAGAACCAGGGCAGTTCGGTATAATTCAGGAATACCATGAAGTCTGGCAATTCAGGATTGCCGTAGACACCCCGGTCCCCTATCTGCCGCATCAGGTACATACCCATAGCATAGCCGCCAAGTGCAAAAAACGCACCATGACCAAGGCTGAGTATGCCCAGGTAACCCCATACGAGATCTACTGAAATCGCCAGCAATGCATAGGTCAGGTATTTACCCAGCAAGGTAACACTGTAGGTAGACAGATGCAGAAAACTGGATTCCGGCACCACCAGGTTTAATACAGGCACCACTATCATAACAACCAGCAGCAGGCCCATCATTACCTGACCACCACGGTCATCGTTGAGTATTTTCATCATAAACATTCTGTTAGCCCTCCGCCGAACGCCCTTTTTGCGGGAATAAACCGCGCGGGCGTTTCTGTATAAACAGAATGATAAAAATCAGGATAAGTATCTTCGCCAGTACAGCACCTGCCCAGGGCTCAAGGTACTGATTAATAACACCCAGGCTGAGGCCGCTTACCAGAGTACCGGCAAGGTTGCCGACACCACCGAAGACGACCACCATGAAAGAATCCACAATATACGACTGACCCAGATTAGGCCCGACGTTGGTTAACTGTGATAGCGCAACGCCTGCCACACCAGCAATCCCGGAACCCAGCCCAAAGGTCATTGCATCGACCCACGCGGAGCGTACACCCATTGCTCGCGCCATCGCACGATTCTGAGTCACCGCGCGAACCTGCAGCCCGAGAGATGTCTTCTTGAGAACCAAATTCAGTACAACGAAAACAAGCAGGCAAAAGATAATGATATAGAGACGGTTATACGTTAGGGACAGCACGCTGTTAATTTCAAGGGATCCTGACATCCAGTCAGGAGTGATCACGGAACGGTTAAGTGGTGAGAAGATGCTGCGCACTGCCTGCTGTAAAATAAGGCTGATGCCGAAGGTTGCCAGCAATGTCTCCAGTGGTCGACCATACAGGTGCCGAATCACTGTCCGCTCAATCACAATTCCTGTCAAACCAGCTACAATAAATGCAGCAGGTATCGCCAGCAGCACAGAAACACCAATCATATTCGGCAATGCCTGCTGGATGACGTAAGTCGTGTAAGCACCCAGCATGATTAATTCACCATGGGCCATATTGATAACACCCATGACACCAAAAGTAATCGCCAGTCCAATGGCGGCAAGCACCAGCACAGACCCCAGGCTAAGACCAAAAAACAGGGTTTCCATAAAGCTGAAGAACTGCAGCCGCACACTGATGCTGTTAAGTGCCTCTTTCGCTGCTTTACGAACGTCCGCATCAGGATCACTGGATTCGATCGAAGCAAGTTTGCTGCGAACCACCGGCTCGATACTGCCGGACACGGTTTCAATCGCCAGCAGTTGGTCATCTTTATTGTCAGCATCAAGCTGGCTGATTGCCAACAATAATTCAATACGCTGACGGACTTTCTTGTCATCCTCTACAGCCAGTCGTTTTTGAAGTTGCGGTATCAGTCCGGCATCGGGGCTCCCTAGCATCTCACTGGCTGCCTGGTAGCGAATATCTGCATCAGGGTTATTCAACTCTCTGCTCGCCAGTGCGGCCCTGATCTGTTTACGTATGGCGTTATTGGTTCCGATTTTTTTAATCGTACGTTTTTGTGCGCTCCCCAGGTCTTCACCGGTTAGTGCATCATAAATGAGGTAATCACCATCAAGTTTTTTCGTAAGCAGCAACTGCTTGTCGGATTTACGGTAGTACAGCTCACCTTCCATCAAAGCTTCGAGTATTGCTGTAGACTGGGAATGAGTGCTTTCCGCTAGCATGCTCACCGCCTGGGACTTGTCATTAAAACTCTTACTTAGCAGCAGATTCTGTATCTGATCCAGCGGACCTTCGTCTGCAGACGCTGTATGTGATACCGCTGCAAAAGAACACAGAAGCATTAAAATTATTATGGTCCAGCTACGTATCATATTATTACTTTTTACAAGAGGTACTCATTAGTTGATGCCAGATAGAGATTTGATCTGCACCACCTGCGGATAAAATAACTGCTCCCGGCGTTAACCGGGAGCAGAAAATTTCACTATGACATTACATGTCACGTCTGCTTATAAATCAGAAGTTCTGACCTGAGCACTTACCCGTCTTAACGTTGTAGTTACCGCAGGAAAGAGGTGCTCTCCAGCTCGATATAAGGTCTTTAGACCCTGGAAGGAAATCAGACCATGCATCACCTGCCACCAGGCCTGATGTTTCCCATACAATCTCAAACTGGCCATCTTCCTGTATTTCACCAATAAGAACCGGCTTGGTGATGTGATGATTTGGCATCATCGCTGACAGTCCACCAGAAAGGTTAGGAACCGCAACACCAATAATGGCATCCTGCACCGCAGCCGGATCAGTTGTACCCGCTTTCTCGACCGCTTCTATCCACATATTGAAACCAATATAGGTTGCTTCCATCGGATCATTCGTTACGCGCTTTTTATCCTTGATGTAGGCATGCCATGCCTCGATAAAAGGACCATTTGTTTCAGAATCAACACTCATGAAGTAGTTCCATGCAGCCAGGTGACCAACCAGTGGTTTGGTATCAATACCTGACAGTTCCTCTTCACCAACAGAGAAGGCTACAACGGGAATGTCCTCAGCAGATATACCCTGGTTGCCGAGCTCTTTATAAAAAGGAACGTTGGCATCACCGTTTACGGTAGATACAACAGCCGTCTTCTTTCCCGCTGAGCCAAACTTCTTGATTTTGGCTACTTCAGACTGCCAGTCTGAGAACCCAAACGGTGTGTAGTTAATAAGAATATCTTTTTCATCTACGCCCTTGGCTTTCAGATAGGCTTCGAGAATCTTATTGGTAGTACGAGGGTAAACATAATCAGTACCTTCCAGCACCCAGCGTTTTACTCCAATATCGTTCATCAGGTAATCAACCGCTGGTATAGCCTGCTGATTTGGCGCTGCACCGGTATAAAAAACATTTTTAGATGATTCTTCACCTTCATACTGAACAGGGTAGAACAGCAAGCTGTCGAGTTCTTCAAAGACGGGTAGTACTGATTTGCGTGAGACTGAGGTCCAGCAGCCAAATACCACTGAGACTTTCTCCTTCTCAATCAGTTCTCGCGCCTTCTCAGCAAACAATGGCCAGTTTGAAGCAGGATCAACAACCACGGCTTCAAGCTTCTTTCCCATCAGCCCACCTTTTTTGTTCTGCTCGTCAACAAGCATCAGCACGGTGTCCTTTAAGGTCGTTTCACTTATCGCCATTGTTCCAGACAACGAGTGAAGAACACCCACCTTAATAGTATCTTCTGCAGCATGGACGGAACCTGAAAGCATTGCTGCCGCAGCCAGGCCAACAGCAGTTTTTTTCAGTGTATTAATAAATAGCATGTATATCTCCCAATATGATTTCTAAATTAAGTACGGTATTGCCAGCTGACTTAAAGCAAATTACATGCCATCAATTAATATAACTAACTTTCAATGACTTACCTGTACTGTAATCAACATACTGTTCAAACAAAGCACAATTGCGGTGCGTTTTCGCAGCAAACTAAAAATCACGCACCACAAGAACACACTAAATACGTATCATCCTAAAAATGGCTGTTCAGAATAGTGACACTCCTTCTTATTATTAAGGATTATGATTTTCTTGCCCGATATATCTGTATACCCCAGTACTCGAAGATGTTCTCCTTTGATGCACCAGTAAAGTGCAAACAATCACTAATGCGACACATGATGATGCCTTCAACAAGCTTTAATACTCACCATTATTTCTATATCTTATTGTTTTAATTAATAATATTTCTTTTGGCACAAAAAATGCTTATGTATCGATGTGACTTTGATGCAACGTAAAGTTCCATTTTTACAACAGGCGTCAAATAAACATTAACTTTTTATTATTCTCTATTAATGGAGCTTTAATCATGAAAAATGCAATCAAACCTTTAGCACTCGCTACTGCTATTTCAGCTGCTACTATGGCAGGAGCCATTGCACCGGCTCATGCGGCACTGGACGGCAACATTGGTATCTTCTCATCATACGTCCTGCGTGGTATTACTAATTCGCCAGAAAATGACAATGCTGCAATCCAGGGCGGTCTTGACTGGGGCTTCGGTCCCGGCTTCTACCTAGGCTACTGGGGTTCAAACCTGGGTTATGGAGATGGTGACGCCAAGGGTTTCGAAAATGATTTCTACGGCGGCTGGGGCGGCTCAACTGACCTGCTGAGCTGGGACATTGGCGCAACCTATTACTACTACCTGAATGTTGACGACTCCAATGCCTTCGAGCCTAAGGCTTCTTTTGGTGTGGGTCCTGTGACCCTCGGCATGAAGTACCTGGCTGAAGATGTGGTGTGGGGAAACAAGGGTGACACGTACTGGACACTGGACGGTGCTTTTGAAATTGGTAAAGGCTTCACCCTCGGTGGCGTTCTTGGTTACTACACCTACAAGACCGATGGCGAATTCATTCCTGATGTGCCTGAAGCAAAAAGCAGTGCCTTCCGCCACTTTGACATCGTATTGTCTCATCCGATTGGCAACACCGGTGCTGACGCAAACCTGACTTATATCATCGGTGGTGAAGACCGTTTCGGTATTGACCAGAAAAACCAGATGGTATTTTCTGTAACCTACGGCTTTGGCATTCTTGAAGAATCCAGTAAGTAGACCTTGCTCATAGTATCATTCTAGAAACGTAGTTTTAATTCTAACTACACCAGAAAGGCACCTTCGGGTGCCTTTTTTATTGTATATATCTTATTGTTTTAAATAATTAATTCCCGATACCTCACGACCGCGCAGGGAACACGCAATAGAGGATAAATGTACGGTTTCAAATTTGATTTATAATCATTTTATGTTATTCTAATACGGATAATTTTCGTGACAATTTTACACTCTGTCAGACCTCAAACCATCAATCCTGGAATGAATATTATGATCAGCAGAACTTTTGTGAAATCTGCTTTTGCAGCCACTTTAACGGCAAGCCTGATGACAGGCATCGCAGCAAACGCGGATGACAACGCAACCAACGAAATCATTGATCGCGTTAAACCCGTCGGACACCTGGTTATATTAAAGGAAAGCGAAGCGGCTGCACCCGCAGCGGAAGCAGCACCAGCAATGGAAACTGCTCCAGCAACTGCTGATGCTGGCAAAGCAACTTACGACACCGCCTGTTTCGCCTGTCATGGAACCGGCGCTGCAGGCGCTCCTATTCTTGGCAACAAGGAAGTATGGGCCCCTCGTGTCGGCAAAGGCATAGATACTCTGTACTCACATGCCATTAACGGTTTCAATGCCATGCCGCCAAAAGGTGGTGCAATGTCGCTTACCGATGAGCAGGTCAAAGCGGCGGTTGACTACATGGTTGGCCAGTCAAGTTAAGCAATACTTAGTTCTGATCAAAAAAAAGCCGGTGCACTGTCACCGGTTTTTTAATCTCTGAGAAATACGGTTTACGGTTTACGTAAAACATATTACATAAAACGTAAAACCTGAAAATACCGTGTATTTATTTTCTGAATTTACCCCAAACATCAAACCGATGCTCCGACCCGTTCAGCAGCCGTTGGATGTTGCTTCTATGGGTAAATATCAATAAACCAGCGCTGATCAGGGTAAAGATTCCCAGTGGTGAAAGAAAATCACCCGGATGCCACAATCCGGCAAACAGTGCGGCAATGACACCTCCTCCAATCGAGGCTAGCCCGACATAACCGGTTGCTAAAAGAATAATCATCCAGCCTGCCAGTGCCGCTAAAAGAATTGCAGGTGACAGGCCCAGCATAACTCCCAATAGTGTTGCCACCCCCTTGCCACCCTTGAAACCGAAAAACACCGGGTATAAATGACCGAAAAATACAGCCAGACCACAGGCCACCTGCAGCCATTCAACAGATATTAGTGATTGCGACCCGCCTGGCCATGGCAATTTTGCAATTACAATTACGGCTAGCAGTCCTTTCAGGATATCGATGATAAAGACACCCGCTGCAAATCCCTTGCCATGAGCTCTCAGGGCATTTGTTGCGCCGGCACTTTTACTTCCAAAAGTTCGAATATCAGCAGCACCTGTCAGCTTGCCCAGTATCAGGCCACCCATCAGTGAACCGAGCAGGTAAGATAATAGTATTTTTAGTATAATTTCGGTCATTCAATGAATCCTAGTAAATGCATGCACGGGTATTTTAAACCTCTGCATATTATTTCTGAAGCATACACGGCGTCAGCAGCTGTGACCAGACTGCTATATTTGGTCATATTCCAAAATGATTAGCCTTGTTGTAAATAACACAATGGAAAGATATGGACTTACCAAGAAACCCTACTCGTGCAGTCAAAGTTGGCAGCGTAACGATTGGCAACCAGCAGCCGATTGTTGTACAGAGCATGTGTGCAACCCGCACACAGGATATTGATGCCACCGTAAAACAAAGCAATGATCTTCACCAGGCAGGCGCAGGCATTGTCCGCATTGCCGTTGATAACAGGAAAGATGCCGCAGCACTTGAAATTATACGCGATCAGACCGAGGCAAACCTGTCGATAGACCTGCAGGAACACTACCGCATGGCAGAACTGGTCGCCCCGCTGGTGCAGAAGATCCGCTATAACCCCGGTCACCTCTATCATCACGAAAGAAAGAAACCCTGGCAGGACAAAGTTCGTTACCTGGTAGATATCGCAGAGAAAAATGATTGTGCGATTCGTGTCGGCGTTAATGCGGGTTCGGTTGACCCGGATAAAAAGGATATGTTTCCGGCAGAAGACTCGATCTCACCGATGCTGGCCAGTGCTGAAGAGCACTGCGCATTGCTGGATACAATTGGCTTCACACGCTACGTCGTCTCCCTGAAAGACTCTGACCCCGATAAGGTTGTAGAAGTTAACAAACGTTTTGCAGAGCTGCGACCTGATATACCGCTACATCTCGGCGTAACAGAGGCGGGGCTGCCTCCCGACGGTATAATCAAAACCCGTATTGCCTTCGAACAGCTGATCAGCCAGGGTATCGGCGACACGATAAGGGTATCCCTGACCCTGCCCAATCCACGCAAGGCAGAGGAAATAACTGCAGGCAATGAAATCCTCGCAGATATTGCCGCCGGCCGGGTACGCAGCGTCGTTACATTTGACCGCTCGCATCTCAATATCATCAGCTGCCCGAGTTGCTCCAGGGTAGAAAATGAGGCCTTTATTGACCTCGCCGAAGATGTCAAAAAAATGACTTCCTATGCCAATGACTACCCATTTACTATTGCCGTCATGGGCTGCAGGGTAAATGGCCCGGGCGAGACAGATGATGCAGACCTGGGACTCTGGTGTGGCCCTCGCGCAGTAACATTGAAAAAAGGACCCGAAACACTAGGGCGTTATTCTTATGAAGAGATCCTGGGTCAGCTGAAAGCTGAACTTGATAAGCTTATTGCATTGCGATCGGCATAAGGATTATTTTGCGTTTTACGTAATTGTATTTCTTTAACTTTTCTTTGTTAGTCTAATCGTGCTTTTCGCCCTTTATGGGCGAGTATCTTTTCTTTGCTTATCCAAAGAAAAGTTACCAAAAGAAAGGATCCCCAACATGCCCGCCCTGCGGGTACCCTGCGATGCTCGAATGAACCGGCGGGATGTGGAACTCGCTATCGCTCAAACAGTCACATCCCGAACCCTCCGGTTCATCCTGTGCTTCTCGGCGAGCCTGAACGGGAGGTTTAAGGTCAAAAGCGGAATCGAAGGACTAAAGACAAAAGAAAAACCTTCTTCGTCATTCCGGCAGGCTTCTAGCCGGAATCCATTCTATATAAAGACTCTGGATACCGGCCTGCGCCGGTATGACAGTTGTGTGGTCGGGAGGATTGTTCTTTCGTGCCAGTTGTCACCTAGCCGGTATTAACCTGGGTTTTGATCTTACATTCCCTTTTGTGTTGTCGAGCACTGCAGGCTTAGAGCGGATAAGCGCGAGGACTGTTTAAGCGATAGCGAGTTCCGCAGCGCCCGC
>Ga0316191_10003815_pt1 | contig 11187 bp, 6 predicted proteins | sample Eddworburr2cm_MG_FD_204928 | JGI IMG/M metagenome (GOLD analysis project Ga0316191, IMG submission 204928) | Coastal sediment microbial communities from Maine, United States - Eddy worm burrow 2 cm | ecosystem: Environmental > Aquatic > Marine > Coastal > Sediment | place: USA: Maine | collected... | reverse complement strand
CTTCAATATTGGTTATCGCAGATTCAATGGCGAAAACTGCAATTTTATCCAGGTCAATAATGCTTTCATTAATGGCAGCAAGTTTTGTAAAAAGTGTATTCTTTAGGTTTGCAAATGTAGTTTTTAATTTGGGTAGTAATTCAAAAGAAATTATATCAATAATTGAAATGGTTTCCAATTCTTTGGTTTCTAGGGGCCTTAAATAATTTTCGGATTTGACAACAACATGATCGTTCGATAAATCTTTTGTGTATGTTTCTATGTTTTTTTCTAAACTATTAATTAAGCCTGACAGGTTTTTTTCATTGATTTTGTTTGTCAAATGAGGAATTATTTCTCTATTAAGATGTTTTGTGATGTTGTATTTGGAATCCAGTAAAGCCCTTTTAGGATTCATCTCAGCATTGTCTAATTTCATTAGTGATTCATGGAAAACCTCATTTATCTGATTGAATTCATCTTGAAATCGATAATTATCAGCACCTTGTAAATTCCCGAGTTGATTTACATTCTGAATTATTTTGTTTTTTACAACAAATATCTTTGCATCGCTTTCACAGTCGTCAAAAATGGCATAAAATGTATTGTCCCAGCCTCTATTGTGGGTATTCCATTGCCTATCGACTTTAGTGGTTAAATTTTTAATGTATCCTGCCTTTAATCTCCAGTTTGGATATTCTATTGTGCCGGCAATCAAACAATCATTTTCAAGATTTTGTATTTGATCTTCCACAATTTTGGAAAGTTCTGGTTGAATTCTATCAATCAGTCCATCAATCTGATTTTGATATTTTTTTAATTGGCTAAAAATATTATTTGAGTTTTCTTCATTAATTGAATGTTTCACTTCCTTTTGATTCGACATTCTCTTCAGCTCAGAATTTATATATTCCCAGGCACCATTAATTGTTTTTGCTATCTGGCCATTTACAATGTTTCTATAATTATTTAATTCAAGGGCGAATAAATATTCAAAGTGATAACGGATTAATAATTGTAATCGAATGGTATGGGGCCGAAACCGGATCTCAACTGTTTTTTTTTTCAACAAAGACCTTAGCCAATTATACAATTTTTGAGGAATTGTGGAAATCCAATAAACTGATTTTTTAAGTAGTTTAAGAACTTTTGTTAATCTGGTATCATTTGGAAGGATACTGTATCTTTCCGGGTTTTGTTCTTCTTTATACCTAGATGGAATTTCTTTAAATATTGATTCAATCTTTTGACCCAGATTCAAAAGATCCGGCTGAAAGTTCAAGGGAGTGGAATCTTTGCTTTTCCCATTTAAAAGATGAAGAACATCTTCGTAAAATTTTAATTGGATTTTGCTAAAGTCATCAGTTAAAGCTCCATCTAATTGTAAAATAGTTGATTTTGAAAGTTCAATTAATTCTTCAATTGTCTTGTTTACACTTCCAATACTTTTCTCCCATTGAATAAGAATATCCTGGGAAATGAATTCATTTAATAGGTTTTTAAATATTTTCAGGTGTTTTTTATTCATTTTTAATTAATTACTAAATAACAATTTTAAAATATTTGATCCTGTACCTTTTGATTTCACAGCCAATAGGGGAACATTTAGACTTTTAATAAGAGTTTCTGATACACTTCCTAAAAATATTGATATTCCAGAGGTTTTACCACGAGCACCAATTATAACAAGATCAATTTTTAATTCCTTAATGACTTTTTGTATTCCGTTTACTATATTTTCATCTACCCTAAAAATAGGATCAACTTCAACACCGGTGGTCTGGCATTCCTTCAGGAAATCCTCTCCTTCTTTTGCAGCATGTTTTTTCAGGATCCCTACAAATTCTTGATGATCATGGTCTGTTTTCCAGTTGCTGATGTTTGGATGCTCAATTACATGCAACAAGTTAACTCTTGAGATGTTCGCAAACTTTGAAAACAGTATAGCAGTTTCAAGTGCTTCCTTGGAATGGGATGAGAAATCTACAGGTACAAGAATCTTGCTAAAGTGGGAAAGATTCTCTGTAAGGACCATGACTGAACATACCGATCTGCGAACCAGTTTAGTCGCAAAACCGGGCGAATCCGGATTTTGAAGATTTTTTCTATATATAACCAGATCAATTTGTTTCTCTGAGATAAATTTCAAGCAATTATCAAGAATACTTCCTTCGTCAAAGACATTAAAATATACATTTGCTTTCATTTCACTAACATGAACGGTTAGAATATCTTCCCGCATCTTTTTTACTATCTCCTGATTTACACTAAAGTGATTTCCAGGGTATAAATTTTTTATGTACTCAGGAACGTTATGATGTTCATTAATAAAATTAATATATATGTTTTCAACACCTGCAATTTTTGCTATATGAGTGGTATACTTGATTGTGAATTTATCCGTATCAGATAATGATAATATGCACAAGAGATTTTTGATATGATCCATTGTAAAACATCCTAATTATTTAAGTTTTTATCATTTATTTTATTCGATTGGCTGAAATAAGAAATCAGCACGATTCGAATATTACTAGTGTTTTTAAGATACTGGTAAATTATTAATAATCAAATAATTATATATCCTTATTAAAATTCGATGGATTTTAGTAAATCGGGAAGAGGACAAAAACACCTTTAAGATTATTCACTTCTTAAACCAGTGCTTGGCCATCTGCCCTCAGATATCTTTAGTTTTCGAAGCATAGAGGTTTTTTTATTGTTGTGGTCCATCATTCTTACGAGTATATTATCCAGAAATTTTACAGTTTCAACAACAAAAGGCCCCTTATTTAACATGACACATTCAGCTCTTGAACTCATTGCCGCATCTGTAACTTCACCCCTGGAAGGTAGTCCGGTTTTATTCATTTGTTCTAAAACCTGTGTGGCCCATATTACTGGAACATGTGCAGCTTCACATAGCCAAAGAATCTGTTCCTGTACTTCAGCCATTCTTTCAAAACCTATTTCAACACCTAAGTCCCCTCTTGCTACCATAACTCCAAATGGAGGCTTTTTTAGACCTGCAAGTAACAATTGACTTAAATTTTCAAATGCTGCCCTGGTTTCTATTTTTAAGATAATACCTAATTCTTTTTCTGTTCTTTTCGAGATCTCAGCTTGCAAAAGGTGCACATCATTTGGCTCCTTAATGAAGGAAAGCCCTATAAGGTCGACATGTTTCACAGCAAAATCGAGGTTTTCCAGGTCTGTTTCAGAAAGTGCGGGGATTTTCATCTCTGTATCAGGCAAATTGATCCCTTTGTCGCTTCTCAGCTTTGTCCCCCCTTTCTTCGATCGTGTAATTTTAACATTTAATCCATCGTCATTAACATCTAAAACAGTACCACCGATTTTACCATCATCAAAAAAGATTTTGTTATTGGATTTAACAAGTTTAAAGACCTGAGGTAAGGTACAAGGCACTTGAGCCGGATTAGTTATATTACCATTATCATCTGTATGCGCCCTGCTTCCAGGAATATCAGGCCTTGTTATTTTCAAGAGATCGCCTTCTTTCAAAATGATTGACGGATCTTGAGAATATATGCTCCCTACCAGTCCCTCACTCACGGTTTGATCATTTCTGATCTGTGCTAAAACGGTGCCCTGCCCGATATATGTTGATTTTCTGGATTCCGTTACAATATGATCGGAATCTCTTATAATAACTTGCAATTTCCGGGATTTACCTCTGGTATCTTTAAATCTGATTATATCGCCTGTGGCCAAATTGTTAACAAACTCCTCGTTTACCGGCAAAGGAATATATCCGTTATCATAGGTGATTTTTTTGGTTTCCGGATAAAGGATCACGTAAGCCGGGGAGGTGATTTTTCCACTATCATTTCGTTTCGGGGCGAAATGAATAGTTTTTGAAGGTAATCCAATCTGTCCTGTTCGTAACTTAGGACCTTCAAGATCAAATAATATTTGACATGATCTACCTAAGTTTTTGTTTGCCTTTCGAACATTGCTTATCATATTTAACCAGATATCAGGGCCATCATGGGCCGCGTTGATTCGTGCAACGTTCATGCCTGATCTTATCAGATCATTGACGAGATCATAATCAGAAGCTGCTTCACTTGGCAATGTTACCATGATCCTGACATTCCTGTTTGCAGGTCTTGGCCCAAAGAGTATTTCAGTATGTTCTTTCAGCTGATCATCTCCTTCTTTAAAATGTACGTATTGAAAAAACTCTTTATTTGTTTCCAACCGACTTTCTGACATGCAATTCAGTGCATAGAGTACAGATTTCAAGCCAGCCATTACATGCGCCTCCAGTCTGCCAAGAGAACTTAAGCCCAAATAACTCAGTTCTATTTGCAGGTCCCTTATATCACATCTTCTTACTGCCAGATAATGTATAAGATTTTTGGCACTAAGCCAGTTTTTCTTGGGAATCAATTTCAGATCATTGCTATATTCTTCTTCAAGGGCTATTGCTTTATTATAAAGAGAGAGTATTTCGTCATAACATTTTCGGATAATGTCATCTTCAATTCTGGTTTGCATTTTTCAAATATTATTGTCGTTTAGCTTGAAAAAAATCAAAAGAATCTAATCAGGATAAAAAGATACTTTAATAATAATTCTCAATTTATTAAAACATTTTCTAATTCACATACTTATCCTTTTTTATATCAAAATGATACGTAAGGATTGGCCGGAAAGCATGATCAGAGAATTCATCAATAAGTAGACCTCCACTGATTAATCGACGTATTCCACTTCTTTCGTGTAATGCTACAGCGATCAGGTCTGCATTTTTCTGGCTCGCAAATTCAATAATGCCATATTCTTCGTTCGAGTACCTGGCTATATCCAGGTCGAAATCCTGTAGTCCATTTTCTAAAGCCAACGTCCTTAAACTATCTAGCTGTTTGCTTTCATTTTGATTAACTTCTTGTGGATTAATTTTTAGAATATTAATATGTGATTCGAAAAGCGACTGGATTTTTTTAATAATTGAAATCACTTCCAGTTGCTCTAACTTTAAATCTGCATTGTAAACAATGTTTTTAAGGCGATTCTCACTTGAAATCTTCGTGACAGTAATAACCGGACATGAAATGGTCCGGATTATTTTTTCACATAATGAGCCCAGATACAATTCTTGCCTGTCCATTATGCCCTTTGCCCCAATCACAATCATGTCAATATTTTCTTCATCTACAAACTTTACAATTTCATTATAAGGATCACCAATTCTTAAAGATTCATTTAATAAAAAGTTTAAAGATTTATTTTCATCCCGTATTTTAGTTAAATTTTTTTTAACAATATCAATGAAATTTGAGGTGTATATGCTCTTAATTAGATCTTTCTGTCGGTCTTTTATAAATGTATATTTATCTATAGGAACCTCTATCACATGTAATAAATAAACTGTTCCTTCAGCTTTGTCTGCAATTTCTTTTGCAAGTTTAAGTGCATTAATAGAGTATGACGAAAAGTCAATCGGTACCAGTATGTTTTTCAGTCTCATTTGATTTAATAATCGGACAATTATTAGACGTGATTTTAATAATAGGTCACTAAAAAGATGATCAAAAATTCAGTTATTTAATTGTGTGCTTTTCAACCAGATGATAAGGATTCGTGGATTGATCTGCTACCGTACCATCTCCCTTCAGTGTTCAATAATTTTTTTAAACATTCGAGATTCAAGATTGGGAATTTAGTTTACAATTATATATTTTATCTTTTCCACTTCAATAAATCTTTTTATCATCTATTAAAGTAAATATTATGGACAGAATAGATCGACCCTGGGAGGAACTAGTTGTTTTATTGGATAAAAATGAAACGGAAAAAGTTCGTGAATACATTGGATCTTTAAAACCTGAAGATGTTGTCAGATCCCTGAGCCATCTCAAAAAGGAAGACCAGCTTAAATTAATGGGTTTTTTGACCCCAAATGAAGCGGCTGAGATAATTGATGATATCCCTGATGTACAGGCAGTTGACATTATTGATAATCTTCAAACGCATGAAGCGGCGGCTATACTGAATAAGATGGACAGTGATGATCAGGTTGATTTATTGGCCGAACTGGACGTGGATGATGCAGAGGCGATTATTGAAAAAATGGAACCCGAAGAAGCTGAATCTGTACGTAAACTGATAAAATATGATCCGGACACGGCTGGGGGATTAATGATTTCAGAATATTTATCTTTTAATAAAAACAATACAATAGCTGATGTGATTCAATATTTACAGGAAAATTCAGCGCAGCTCCAGGAGTATAGTATTAAATACATTTATGTGGTATCGAAAGACTCTTTTATCGGCGTTTTGCGTATGGTCGATCTACTCTTATCAAAGGCAAGCACCAGACTGTCCCAAATTGTAATTAAAGACACATTGACAATAAATGAATATGCCAGCTTAAGTGAATTAAAGAATTTCTTCAATGCGTATGATTTCTATGGAGTGCCAGTAGTTGACGACCACAATATGCTTGTCGGAGTTGTTTTGAGAAAAAGCGTCATGGAAGTAGAAATGGAGAAAGCCAATATTGAATTACTCGAAACACAAGGGATTATTGGTGGTGAAGAACTGCGGTCATTTCCTGTATTCAAACGTTCCAGAAGACGCCTTTCCTGGCTTAGTGTTAATATTTTATTAAATATAATTGCGGCAAGCGTTATTGCTTTCTATCAGGATATTTTGAGTTCGGTTATAGCCCTGGCTGTCTTTTTACCTATCATTTCCGACATGAGTGGTTGTTCAGGGAACCAGGCAGTGGCCGTGAGCATGAGAGAATTATCACTGGACCTGGTCAGGCCAAATGAAGTGCTTCGAGTATGGTTTCAAGAAATATTTGTTGGTTTGATTAATGGAGTTGTACTTGGAATACTAATTGGTGTTGCTGCTTTTTTATGGAAAGGTAATATATATCTGGGGATTGTGGTAGGGGGGGCATTAACCCTAAATACGATGGTAGCCGTTTCTTTGGGAGGTACCATACCACTTATGCTCAAGCGAATGGGAATTGATCCAGCATTAGCCTCCAGTCCTATTTTAACAACCATAACCGATATGCTTGGTTTTTTCCTGGCACTTTCTTTCGCAAGTATAGCCCTGGTACATATCAGCAATTAAGATCATTTAACATATACGTATGAGGCGTGGAAAATAATACAATTGATTTGTGTTTTAATTTATATAAAAACAATATAGACTTTCACCAAAGTGAGCGTATGGCAGCTTTCGGTACTCCAATTCTCACTTTCTATTGTACACCAACGAAAAAATCACATTATATAATTATTTATAGTTCAAGATGTGACTTTTCAAGGAGGATGTAGTCCTAATAATTGGTATTAAATATTTCAAAGATTAAAGAACTGAAATGGCTTTATCAAAAATGCGGATAAAATCCTATTTCAGTTTTTTAATTCCTATATTGAGCTTTATAAAACCAAAATTTATTTAATTATTCGACATAAGTGCATCAGTTTATGAAAAACAAAATACGACATTTGGAGCGGGGGAGTGGTCCTTTGATAGCTGCAGCAATTCATAATGGGCATACCGTAAGAGATGAATTGATCAGAAAAATGTCCATAAGCGAAACCGAGAGACTTCGCGAGGAAGATCCCTATACTGAGGAATGGACTCATATCGCAAACACAAGAGTTGTTGGTTTGAAATCAAGGTTTGAAGTAGATTTAAACCGCCCAAGAGAGAAAGCTGTTTATATAACACCTGAAGATGCATGGAATTTGAAGGTTTGGGAAACAAGACCAACTGAAACCGAAATCGCAATGTCGCTTTCTGAATATGATGAATTTTACGCTGAGATGCATGCGCTGTTTTCGGATTTTAAACATCAGTTTGGCCATTTTGTGGTATTTGATTTTCATTCCTATAACCATATGAGAAATGGCCCGGGCCAGCAGCCGGCTGATCCCGAAATAAATCCTGAAATAAACATCGGGACAGGGACAATGGATCGTGATTTCTGGGCACCGGTAGTAGATCGGTTTTTACATACATTACGTGATTATAAATATTATGACAGAGCCCTCGATGTGAGGGAAAACATAAAATTCAGGGGGGGTAACTTCCCTTCATGGACTCATAAAAATTTTCCCAGATCAGCATGCGCCATAGCCATCGAGGTAAAGAAGTTTTTCATGGATGAATGGACCGGCGAACCTGATCATGAACAAATAGATATGATTAAATCAGCTGTAAAAGCAACTGTTCCTGAAGTCCTGGAAGGATTGAAAAAATTATAACACATGCCGGGGAATATTGAAACATTGAAAAAATCGAAATATTATTCTAAGGAATCAACGAAACTGATACTGGATCCTGGTTTTATTGATGAGATTAAAGGCAGGCTTATTGAAGGCAAAAGAATAAGAAGAAAATTACCTAACAATGGATGGTTAAACATTGACAGACAATTGCCCTTTCTTATCGTATACCGACAACCTCCAAAAGAAAAAGACGAAGGTACCCAAAAGCTTGTAAGAGGTGAAGCCTCTTATTTAATCGCTTCTGGATCAAGGTCGCAACATTCATGGCTTTCCCGATTGGTTCATACTATTGTTGAAACACAGGTACAGCTTTTTGGATCAAGCCTTGTTATTGAAATTTGGAGTGCTCAAATCACCCAAGACAATCCGATTGATCCAAACCTGAACAGGCCGGAGTTCAAAATAATTACCTCACCTACAAGGCCGCCAACGCATACAATTGAAGCACTCGAAGATGCCCTGAGAAGAATAATGGTAAATAGAATGCCTTCTATCGTAGATATTACGTATGCTAAAGGCCGTAATCCTTACAAATTATCACCACTAATATCCAGTTTGGAAGCCAGGAAGTTAAATTGTTATGTTGTTGGATTGCAAATCGGTACAATGTACAGGGATCAAACATCCGGAGTGGTTTTCCCATTGGCATTACGAAGGCTTCATATGGGACTGTCATCCGCATTAAAGCAAGCGGCCTTTGTATTTGCCCGTAAACAGACCACAATGCGACCAAAGCATTCCGAGGCACTTGGGAAAAGGGCATTGGTTAAAGCAGTATGGGAAATAGACAGGCAACTTGCTGAAATTGATTCTATGTTTAATTTTCTGCTTTTGGTTACTCCGATTAACATTGATCAGGCCTGGTCATTGTTTCAAAGGAATAAGTTTGAGAGGGTCCCGGCATTTTATTACCGTTTGCGACCGGTAGATCCTGCAATATTAAAAAGAAAATTATACCAGGTCCCTATTGAGGTGGCTGAGGATCCGGTAATAGCAAGTTTGTTGAGAGGGAAGAGGGATGAGATCAATCGAAAACTGACTATGTTGGAAGACCGCAATCTTCCACAGTTTTTTCTGGGAAATCTTCAATTATACGGGGGAATAAGTAATGAACTAAAGTCTTTGGCTGAAGAAATGTTACTTAGAATTAATCCACACAGCAGAAACGGACTTAAAAAAGATTTTGTTGATGCTGAAACTTTTGCCGAAAGGGCTGAAAAAGAATTTCAATATTACAGGCAACAATATCCCTTGATGACAGCTAAAACTGAAATAAGGAGCGATATTGTGGGATTAATGGTTGTTTCAGGCAATCTATTGATCGGTAAAAACAGTAAAATTCCTGTTTCGAGAATTGAAGCTCTTATCCAGCATGAGATTGGCACACACGTACTTACTTATTATAATGGAAAATTTCAGCCATTTCGTCAATTATATTGTGGTCTTCCCGGATATGAAGAATTACAGGAAGGCCTGGCTGTACTGGCAGAATATCTTGTTGGAGGTTTGAGCAAACCCAGACTGAGACTTTTAGCAGGCAGGGTAATATCTTCCAGTTTGATGACCGATGGTGCTACTTTTATAGATACCTTCCGGGAATTAAATCATACGTATGGATTCAATAAAAGAACAGCATATAACATCACTGTTCGGACATTTCGCGGTGGTGGTCTGACTAAGGATGCAGTATATCTGCGTGGACTTGTCCAATTGTTAGGTTACCTTCAGGAAGGTGGTCTTCTGGAACCCCTATTTATTGGTAAGATTGCTCTGGAACATATACCGGTCATTCAGGAATTGCGATGGCGAAAAGTCCTTAAGCCATTTCCGATGAGGCCAAGGTATACAAATAATGCGGAATTTAGCCAGAAATTGAGTATATTAAGAAATACAAAATCAGTTTTAAATTTAATCGATTAAAAAGACACAAATATGAAAATAGGATTTATGGTCAATGATATTAAGACCGAAGAACCAGGTTATACGACCACCCGCCTTGCAATGGCTGCTTTAAACCGGGGCAATGAAGTTTGGTTAATGGGTGCAGGCGATTTTGCTTATGATACGGATGAACATATATATGCACGAGCCAAATCTGTTCCCAAAAAAAACTACAAATCTTCAGAGATCTATCTGTCTCATCTGCAGGGTAAGAACGCCATAACAGAGAGAATAAATGTTGATGATCTGGATGTATTGATGTTAAGGAATGATCCATCAACCGATACTGGATTACGTTCCTGGGCGCAAGGCTCCGGAATAATATTTGGCCGTGCCGCAATGAAGCATGGTGTTATTGTCCTGAATGATCCGAATGGTTTGGCTAAGGCTATGAATAAAATGTATTTTCAATTATTTCCGGAAGAAGTACGACCACGGACTTTGATTACCAGGGATAAAGCCGAAATCAAAAAATTTGCAGTTGCAGAAGGCGGAAATATTGTATTAAAACCTCTGCAGGGATCTGGTGGATCAAACGTATTTCTTGTAAAAAAGGAAGATATGTCTAATTTAAATCAAATGGTAGAAGCAGTAAGCCGTGATGGATATGTTATCGCCCAGGAATATCTGCCAGCTGCTTCCGAAGGAGATACAAGATTGTTTTTAATGAATGGATTGCCATTACGATATAAAAGTAAATATGCAGCCTTCAGAAGGGTTAGAACAGGGGATGATATGCGCAGTAATATTCATGCAGGTGGCCGGCTTCGTCAGGCAGAAATAACGGAAGAGCATTTAAAGCTCGCTGAGATGGTTCGACCAAAACTGGTCCAGGATGGGATGTTCCTGGTAGGATTGGATATAGTAGGTAATAAATTAATGGAAATCAATGTTTTCAGTCCGGGTGGATTGGGAAGCGCACAAAAATTTGAGAAAGTAAATTTTGCACACGCTGTTATAGGCGCATTGGAGCGGAAAGTTG
>Ga0316191_10003814_pt1 | contig 11190 bp, 8 predicted proteins | sample Eddworburr2cm_MG_FD_204928 | JGI IMG/M metagenome (GOLD analysis project Ga0316191, IMG submission 204928) | Coastal sediment microbial communities from Maine, United States - Eddy worm burrow 2 cm | ecosystem: Environmental > Aquatic > Marine > Coastal > Sediment | place: USA: Maine | collected... | reverse complement strand
TCCGGGGGTCTAGGATGAACGAGGCAGCCGCGCTGGCGCGATCTTCCTGGTTCGCCCATTTTGCGATGCCCGAAGGGATCATGAAAGAGCTGAGAGTACGCATCATAGAGTTGCTTGCGTATCCGCGCCTGTTTGCGGTAGAGAGCATCGATCCTGACCAATGCCCCCATGACGGCCGCTTCGAACCCGCGGACGTGCGCTGCGAGGAATGTGAGCTGGGCGTCGAATGCGAGTGGCTGGAATCCAGCGAGCCGTTCGTCGATCTGGCACTCCGGGATCAGGCGCAGCTGCTGGAGACCCTGAGCTTTGCAGTGGATTACATAGAAGCGAATAACCACCGCTCACGACGCCGGGTGGCAAATTGCCTCTGTGAGACATGCGAATGGCTGAAGCGGGCGACACAGCTGTTGCGTGAAGCCACCGGCCGGGCGGTACAGGTGGAACGCGGCGCGTGACAGCGGTGGCGAGGGCGATCGACCCTAACCGAGCAGCATAAAAAGCCTGGATGCCGCGAGAGGGCGTCCAGGCTTCTAGCATAAATGGATGCCAGTATTTGAGCGCGCCGGACTCAGTCGTCGCCAAACACCCCGAGGATATGGAGCAGGCTGGTGAACAGATTGAACAGCGACACGTACAAGGTGACAGTGGCCATAATGTAGTTGGTCTCGCCGCCGTTAACGATGGCGCTGGTCTGGAACAGGATCAGCCCGGCCATCAGCATCACGAACATCGCGGACACGGCCAGGGCCAGCCCCGGCAACTGCAGGAAGACGGCACCCAGCCCGAGCAGGAAACCAACCAGGATGCCGGCCATCAGGAAGCCACCCATAAAACTGAAGTCACGCTTGCTGCTCAGCGCATAAGCGGACAAGCCGAGGAAAATGGCACCGGTCGAGCCCAGGGCCATCATTACCAGTTGCGAGCCGTTAGGCAGCGACAAATAGGCATTGAGCATCGGCCCCAGCGTAAGGCCCATGAAACCGGTCAGGGCAAACACGCTGACCAGACCCCAGGCGCTGTTGCGCAGTTTGGTGGTCAGGAACAACAGCCCGAAATAGCCGATCAGCGTCAGCATCAGACCCGGATGCGGCATGTTGGTTGCCATAGCCAGTCCGGCGGTTCCGGCGCTGAACAGTACGGTCAGGGACAACAGCAGGTAGGTGTTGCTAATAACCTTGTTGGTCGCGAACGTCCTGCCTTGGGGGCGGTCAACGGTTGTCGCTCGAAGATCCATGTATATACCTCGATTTGGATTAAGCAGACTTTATACACCAATTGCCGATTCTTCGGGCCCCGGGGGCCGGGATTACCGAAGAATCTCAGGCACTGTTTGACGGTCTGAACTGCGAAATGTTCCCAGCTTGCGGTCCCGCGGCGCTCTGGCCTGTGTCCGCTCGCAAAGGCGGCCGTCAGTTCAGCTCGGGGTCCGCCAGCGCGTCTTCATAGACGGCCAGCGTCCGCCGAATGGTCTCGCGGATATTGAAGTCCTGGTCAATCCGGTCCCGGCCCAGACGCCCCATTGCGCTGGCTTCCGCCGGATGCTCACACAGATACTGAATGGCCCGGGCCAGCGCAGGGGCGTCACTGGGCGGCACGACCAGCCCGGTCCGGCCATCCACCACCAGTTCGGCCGACCCTCCGGTATCCGTGACCACCGTGGGAACCGCGTGGACCATAGCCTCGATAACGGTTTTGGGCAGTCCTTCACGCTTGGTCGAGGCCAGTACTGAAGCGTCGCAGGCGGCAATCAACGCGGCGGCGTCATGGCGAAACCCGGCCACGTGGATGCGCTTGCGCATAGGGCTTTCGTCAATCAGTTTTTGCAGCTTGGGCTTGTCCATGTTTGCGCCCACCAGCAACAGGTGGATGGGCGCGGAGCGAGGCAGGTGATGGGTGGCTTCGAGCAGTACTTCTATGCCCTTGCGCGGCCGGTAGTTGGCCACCGCACCGACCGTGAAAGCGCCCCGGGGTATGCCGAATTCGCTCAGGTCGGCGGGCGCATCCTGGTACCAGTCAAGATCATGCCCCTTGTACACGGTCACCACATGCTCGGGATCCGTGCGCACCATGCGCAGGTCATCGCGGACTGCGTTGGCCACGGCGATCACGCGATCGATTCGCGGGCTGAGATGGGTCAGCCAGCAAACCGGATCATAACGATGGACATTGCCGGTTTGACCGCGATAGCTGATGACCTTTACCGGCAATTTGCGTGCCGCCATGATGCCGTTGGCGATCGCCTTGTTGTTGAACAAATGCAGGATGTCATGCTTGCCCGCGATCAGGGCACCCCGAATAAAACTGACCGCGCCGCGGTCGAACTTGTGTTTTGGTACGTAGTCGATGACGCGGATATCCTCGCGTTCCATCGCTTCGCGATACACCGAGTCGCCCTGCGTCATGATCTCGCACTCGACGCCGGCACGAGCGAGACCGAGCAAGGTTTCGGCCTCGGGCCGGATGCTGCTCAAGGTGTCCTTGTGCGAAGTGATCCAAAGCGCCTTCATCGAGCGCCACCCCCGGCAACAGGCACAGTGGGCTGTGCGTCATTGCCCGACTCTAGGCCAGATGTCGCAGCGCATCAAGAAAATCAGGCGCTAGAAGCGCCAGATAAAGCCGATCGATGGCAGGGTGGGCAGATAGTTGCGTGTTTCAAGCGCCAGATCGGGCGGATCGTCACCTATGTCCGGCTGCTCCAGTTCGTATTGAACACAGCAATCGTTGTCGCGGTTGAACACGTTTGTCACTTCAAGAAACGCGGTCAGGGTGCTGTTCGGCAGTTTGAACTCACGCGCGACCCGGGCGTCGACAGTAATGTACTTGCCCACGCTTTCGTCGTTGCGGGTCTGCGTTGCCACCAGCCCGATCGGTTCGGCCTGTGCCAGTTCAACCCCGGTCGTGCGCCAGCCGTCGTGGTAGCTGGCGGCAAGACTTACGCTCCATTTATCGGTATTCCAGTCGAGCCCGCCATTCATCGCGTTTTGCTGATCCCAGGAGCGGCGGAGATTCTGGCCGGGCACATCGTCTTTGACTTCGGACCAGCTGTAGCTAAGCCACCAGCCGAGGGGTCCGGCTCTGCTCCGCACCAGCGATAGCTCAAACCCGCGGGCGGTCGCACTGCCAGGATCTATTTCGATCCTGTCGGGATAAAGCTCCGGCAATAACACGCGTGGGTACAGCAGGTTCTCGAAACGCGGGCGTAAATTGGCATAGTTTTTCTGATACGCCTCGAGGCGTAGATCAAGCCCCCAGCGGCTTCGGTGCTCGATACCGGCAACAAAATGATCGGCTCGTTGCGCATCGAAGAAACGGGTCACGCCGTCGGAGATCTGCAGCTCGTTGATCCCCTGGGTCTGGTACTGGCGGCTCCAGCCCGCGCGCAAACTCGTTTCGCTGCCGAGACGATACATCAGCCCGACACGAGGGCTGAGCAGGTCCTCGGCATCCTCGGTAATTGTCTGCCGGTCCCAGCGCAGACCGGCTTCAGCGGTCAACGCCTCGGTCAACTGCCAGCGCGAGCCGCCGTATAGCCAGTATTGCTGACCATCCGGATTCAGATGGTACTCGCGACTGATATCAGGTTCCGTCGGTGCACCCGGGGTCAGAAACAAGAGGTCGTATTCAATTTCATCGCTAAAGTCATAGTCACCATCCGACACAGTGATGCCGCCGCCGGCGCTGAGCTGAACAGCCTCGTTGACACGCCATTCCCAGTTGCTTTCAAGACTCTCGATATTGAAGCTGCGGTTGTCGGTCAGGTTGCCGGTGCTGACGCCGTCTTTGTCGGTGGTGCCGCTGCGACGGCTGTAAATATGGGTATGAGAAAGGATGGTCCAGCCACGCAGATCGAGCGTGGGTTCGTGATCCAGCCGCACCCAATAGTAGGCGTCTCGATACTTTGCTTTCGCCTGTTCCTCGCTGTCGGTGTCGGACAGGTTGATGTTGTCATCAAACAGCAGCACATTGCCGGTGACGCGCAGATTATTCGTCGCTTGTACGCCGAATCGCGAGTAGACGTCGAAGTACTTCGGATCGCCGATGTTGGAGTCGATCAGATCGATGACCAGATCCAGATTGCCGCGACGGCCGGAGACCAGCCAGTCGATCCGGCCATCTTCGGTTGAGCCTGCGGTCATCGCGGATGTGTTGTACAGGCTCTGCGATATTTCGTTTTGTTTGCCTACCGGTGGCTCAAGCGACTGGATGTCTATCACGCCGCTCATGCGATCCCCGTAGACCATCGGCACACCGCCGGTATACACATCCATGCCTTCGATCGTGGCCGGATCTATGGCGCTGAAGACGCTCTGGAAATCCTTTAGATGAAAGGGATTACGCAAGCGCATGCCGTCGAACAACACCAGGTTCTCGTCGGTCTCGCCGCCGCGAATATGCGACTTGGCGGACCAGCCATTGGTCGCGGCGCCGGGTAGCCGGGCGACCGCGCGCAGCGGGTCGTCACCGAGATCCGGCAGTTGCTCGATCTGTTCCACCGGCATGAAATAGCTGCTCGCGGCTCCGCGCTGGGCCAGATCGTAGCGGCTTGCATTTACCACGACGGAACCTAATTGCCAGATGTTGGGTGTATCGACATCCATCTGCACAACGCTGGTCCGGCCTGGTTCAACCTCGACCGAGGTCTTGCCAGCCGCGGCGCCGGCTTCGTTCTTGAGCACGCGGACGGTGTGCCAGCCGGGCTCTAGCCCACGAAAGCTGAAGTGTCCTCGCGCCGATGTCACGGTCCGCTCGCCCCCGGTGCCGAGCTCCAGGGTCGCCCCCGAAATGCGTCGGCCGCTGCCAGCTTCGCGCAGCACCCCGAGTATGCTGCCGGTATCGCTCTTGTCGGCCTCGACCTTGCGTACGATCAGCACGCTGTCCTGCGGGCCAGACTCGAGGGTCAAACCATACGGATCGAGAATCTGGATTAGCAATTCGCGATCATTCTTTGCCTCCGGTTCGGCTTTGACGGTCATCCAGGGTCGAACCAGGTCGCTGCTGTAGTACACCTGCAAGCCACGATTCTCGATCTCCGTCACCACGCTGATCAGGGAGCGCCCCGCATAGGGCGCTTCCTGTGCGTTCAGTGGGGTAAGGCCGATCAGGCCCAGCAGTGCGGCGACTGCAGACAGCTTCAATATCGTCGTCAGGATGGTCTTTTGTATCGTCAGCGCGATGCCCGGCCCGCGCGCAGCCAAGCTTCCCTGAGGTGGCGCCCGGCTACGGCGATCCGGCATCGATCAGAATCTCGCTGCCGCTGGTAACCATATAACTGAAGTCCGTGGTTTCCAGCATCACCGCCAGGGCTTCCATTGGCATCAAACGCTGCCGGCTGCCGTGGAGGATCGTCTGACTGGCCCGATCTTCAAGTTCCGGCCGGGCAAAGTAAATCTGGCGGCCGGTTTCGCGCGCCACCCATGCCAGTAGCTCAGACAAGGGCTGATCGTCCGCATACACAGCGGGTGCGACTGCCTGCACCCACTCCCAGTCGTGATGGTCGGCGGCGATACGTCCTCGTTGCGCACGGTCATTATCCGTAATGCTCAGTTCCTCGCCCGCTGCCAGGTCGATCTCCTGCAGCCTGGTGGTGACCAGAACCCGGCCCTCGCGAACCCGGACTCGTGATCCGCTGCTTTGATGGCTGACCTCAAACTGTGTCCCCAGATGTCTTACAGTGCTGTCCGGCGTCACGATCACGATTCGTCGCTCATCGTCTGCAGACCGGTCCGGGCGCCTGGAGTCAAAATACACGGTCCCACCCGACAGCAACACCCGACCATCTCCGGAAAACTCGACTTCGGTCAATTCTCGGATGCGAAGGGATGTGTTATCGGGCAGCAACAAGCCGGCGCTGGCCCCGGGGCCGGTGCGCATGCGGGTGCCAGGCGCCAGCTCCGCCGGGTGCTCGTTGTCCAGCCAGGACCATGCCGGGGCACCGGCCGGCATAATCATCGTCGTGCCGATAACGATGTCGGTGACCGCCACCGTCGCGGTCGGCATGACCGGCTGAGGAGATGGCAACAGCGAAATCAGAGTGGCCGCGACGGCCGCCACACCGGCAGCCAGGGCAACGGCGAAACGTCGCTGACGTTTACGCAGACGCATACGCCAGGCAGCGGTGGCAGCGTCAAGCACCCGTTCGTAGTCTTCCGGCGGTGGCGCCTGGCGAGCGCCCGCGCTTTTGAGCAGCAAAGCGAGCACGTCGTCGTGCTCTTTCGCTGCGCGGTCCGGCTGCTGTAGTTTCCGTTTGTCACTCATGTTCTTTACCTGGCATCAGGGTTTCATCAGGGAACCGATAGCGTCGATGCTGCCGCCCATCATGGCGAAGGCTTCTCGGAAAGCGCCTCGGGCGCGAGTCAGCAGTGACTCCACCGCTTTGGGTCCCAGGTCAATATGTAGTGCGATCTCCTTCACTGACATGCCTTCGATGTATTTCAATTCCAGTACGTCGCCGTAACGGTCGGGCAGATGATCCAGCGTTGCCTGCACCAGTCGACTCAGGTCGCGGTGGCCAGCCTGATTCTCCGGTTGCTCATTCGCCGGTGAGCTCAGCGCCTCGAGCACTTCGCGGTTGTCCGGTGAGTCCTCGAACAGCACTACCTTGCTGGTCCTGACCTTGCGTTTGCGACAATGGTCGATCAGCGTGTTGCTGCAGATTCGGTGAAACCACGCATACAGCGATGCCTCGCCGCGATAGCTGCCTAGTTTTTCGATTGCCTTGCAAAACGTCTGTTGCACAACCTCGGTACTCGCCTCGCGATCATGGTCGAGACGCAGCAGCGCAAAGCGATAGAGCCGGGGAAAGAAACGATCAAATGTCTCCCGGAAGGCTTTTTCGTCTCCCGCAAGGATGCGCCTGGCCAGCGCTTTATCGACGTGGACGGTCTCCGACACTCTGTTCTCCCGCTTTCACAGACTAAGACGCCAGCGGGGCGGAAATCCTTCGTTCTTCGTGCCAATACTCGCATCAGCGCCTTGACCGGTCCAGCGCGGCTGGCCCCCGGGATTGCGGTTGTCGCAGCTGACGAGGGATTTTCGCGTCCTCATGCGTCACTACAGGCGAGAGGGCAACCTTGTCCCGCCGGCCGAACCAGGGCTGAAGCGGCGCACTACGGGGTTGGCTCCCGGGGCTCAGAGAAGAGGTGCCATGCCGGCCTGGTGATGGCAAGGGAACTGAAAGTAAGGAGATTCTGTATGAAGATTCATGTCAGCAAGCGGACATTTCGCCCGCGGGTAATCCTGGGGCTTCTGGCCGCGGCTTTGGTCATGTCAGCCGGGCTCGCGGTGCCGCAAAAAGCGATGGCCTGGGGCAAGCATAAGCCGACCGGATGCGACCAGGCGGCGCGGAAGATGTTCAGCTCCTGCCGTCTCGAAAGCCTGGAGGACTACAACGCGACATTGGCCAACTGCGACAATTTTTATGATCGCGATGAACGCAATGATTGTCGCCGGGACGCACGGGATGAGCTGCGTTCTGCAAACGAGGAGTGTGAGGAGCAGTTCGACGAGCGCCGTGGTGTTTGTGAGTTGCTCGACGAGGACCGTTACGATCCGGACCCGCTGACCGACAGAGTGTTCCAGGATCCGGACAATCCCTCTGTGACCAATCGCTACTTGTCTCTGACGCCAGGCGATACCTCAATCTTCCGCGTGTATGAGGACGGCGAGCAGACAGAGGAAGTGATTGTGGTCCGGGTCACCGACGAAATCCGGTACTTCTATGCGGACGAGGAATCCGGCTATGAAGGCGTCCCGTGTCGCGTAGTGGTTGACGCTGCGATGGAGGAGGGCGAAGACGACGAGGACGGCGGCACCGACTATACCGCGCTTGAACTCACTGACGACTGGTATGCCCTTGATACGGAGGGGAATATCTACTATTGCGGCGAACTGTCGCGCAACTACGAAGATGGGACGCTGACCGATCTAGACGGTTCATTCCAGGCGGGTGTCGAGTACGCCAAGGGCGGTACGCTGTTGCGGGCGATGTTCCCGGGCAGCGGTGCGGCGGACCGGCAGGAATATGCGCTGGGCGAGGCCGAGGACGTGGTCGTCTATCTCAACGACGAAACGTCGCCGGACGAGGAGATCGGTTATGAGCCCGAGAATCCGGACTTCGCTTGCGATGACACTTGTCTGGAAACCCGGGATCTGAATCCGAACGACCCGGGCGGCTATGAGGTCAAATACTACGTCCCGGACGTGGGCTTTGTACTGGCAGCCGTGTACGAAGGTGACGCGATCGAAGGTGATGGCGAATACATCGATGAGCGTGAAGAGCTGGTTTGCACGTTTGAAGGTGCGATGCCAGACGCCTCAGCGCTGGAGGACTGTGGCATCGAGGACGGCGCCGAATTGCTTGAGGATCTGTGCGAACTGGCGCCCGACGCGTTCTGTGATGATGAGGACTGAGGGCTTCAGCCAGGGACGATAGTAAATCCTGGCGTCTTTTCCGAAGTGCGTTTTGGGGAAGTTTGGGGACCGGTTTTTGCCGGTCCCCTTTTTTTTGCCAGCACAGATTCTGGACGACTCAGGCGATCTGCGGTTTCTGGTAGGGGTAGAACTCATCCAGTGGTGTTGAGCTGCCACGGTCGTTGACCACGCGTACATGATGCCTGCGCAGTTGCCGTGGCTCGGCCACGCCACAGGAATGAGCGATGACACCGACTTCCTTGTGCATGGTCATCGCATAACGATAGACGCGTTCCGCTTTGTCCTCCGGGTCGAGTCCGCGTTGCAATCGACGATTGTGGGTCGTGATGCCGGTAGGGCAGGTGTTTTTGTTGCATTGCAGAGCCTGGATGCAGCCCAGACTGAACATGAACCCGCGGGCCGAATTGACGAAGTCCGCCCCGGCGCAGAGCGCCAGCGCAACAGCCCCCGGGTTGATCAGTTTTCCACTCGCGATCACTCTGATCCGCGGCCTCAATTTGTACGCATCAAGCAGGTCTACGGTCATCGGCAGACTCTCGCGGATTGGCATACCCATAAAATCGATCAGGCTCTGAGGCGCCGCGCCGGTGCCACCGTCGGCGCTGTCGATGGTCAGGAAATCCGGCGCGCTGTCGACGCCGCGACGATGTACTTCCTGGAACAATTCCTCGAGCCAGCCCCAGGCACCGATTACGGCCTTGAATCCTACCGGCCGGCCGGTCAGCGAGCGGATATGACCGATCATATCCAGAAGGTCCGCAGGGCTGTTGATATCCGGGTGACGGTTTGGACTGATGGAGTCCTGACCGACCGGGATGCCACGGATTGCTGCAATCTTTTCGGTCACCTTGGCGCCGGGCAGGATGCCGCCCTTGCCGGGTTTGGCACCCTGGCTAAGCTTGATCTCGAACATCCGCAGCTGCTCGTGGTTTGCAATCTCCGTCAGGCGCTCGTCACTCAGTTCTCCGTGTTCATCGCGCACGCCGTACTTGGCAGTGCCGATCTGGAACACAAGATCACAACCGCCCAGCAGGTGATAGGGTGAAAGACCACCTTCGCCAGTATTCAGCCAGATGCCGGCCCGCTTTGCGCCGTTGGAGAGGGCGGTCACTGCAGGTTTGGAGATGGCGCCGTAACTCATCGCCGATATGTTGAACAGCCGGTCGGTATGGAACGGCTGTCGGCAATCAGGACCGATTACGGTAGACGCAGTAGGGGCCGCATCTTCTGCCAGTGTCGGGAACGCACAATTGACAAAGATCGGTGTCCCGGGCGGTCGCAGATCGCGGGTCGAGCCAAACGCAACAGTGGTGTCGACGCCCTTTGCGGCGCGATAGACCCACGCCCGTTCCGCACGATTGAAGGGCAGTTCCTCGCGATCCTGAGCAAAGAAGTACTGACGAAAAAACTCGCCCAGGTGTTCGAAGAAATAGCGGAAGCGGCCAACCACCGGATAATTGCGACGCACGGCATGCTTCGTCTGGGTTACGTCGATGACGAACATCACGCAAACCGCGAGCACGCCGAGCCCTACCGCGATCAGAAACAGGTCAGCCAGAAATGACTTGATAGTCAGTAACGTATCTATGGCGTCGAACTCCCCTGGCTGCTCGAAAAACAGCGATTGATAATCGCTGTCAGGATGCGGCCTGGTCCCGGGAAAGCGTCAGTATCCCGCCACGCGACGGCGCAGAAAGTAGTCGATACTCGCCTTGCCGGGTCCATTGAACAACAGGGGCAGGAACATCACCAGGTAGAGCACTGGCAACTTGAAATTGCCGAAACCCTTGTTGGTGATTGCGTAACCCTTGAGCAGCTCGCTGAATCCGTTGTAGCTCTCAGGCCAATGAACAGCAGCGGTCGCGACCACGGTCAGGATGATCAAAGAGATTGTCCAGAAGCGGGTAAACAGGCCGAGAACCAGCATTGCCCCGCCCAGCATTTCGGTCCAGGTGGCAAGCAGCCAGCTCAACTCAGGCGGAACCACGTTAAACGGAAACGGGAATTTTTCCTGGATGCTGCCAAACCAGTTTTCGCCCCGGTATTTGCTCAGCCCGGCCTCGAAAAACTCCCATCCGAGCAGGATGCGCAGGAACAAGCCCGGTATCCAGTCGCCGATCCGCTCGAGAATTTCGGTCAGACGCAGCCAGCCAGAGGTCAGTATGTTCATGTCGTCTCCCGATATCGATGTCAGTGTGGGTCGCGGGTGCCCAGGATGAGTTCGCGCGCACGCAATTGCTGGAAGATCTGTCGGCCACCGTCAATCACGGTGGCCAGGTCTGCGCTGTCCATTTCCGAGGCGACAGCTTCCAGGGCCTGACGCCCGGACCCGATGCTGTCGTCCTGCAGCAATTCCAGCAATCGCGCGGTGACGATATTGATTTCCATGAAAGCAACTTTGCCAGCGAGATTGCGATGCACTACCAGCAAGGTCGGCTGCTCCGGCGCTGATTCGGGCTGATAGCCCGGCCCCAGACGATGCACCGGGAAACGGTAACGCAGCGACCACATCAACGGAGTCAGCATCGGCCGATCCTCAAGGAGATCGCCGTCGCGCCTGACTCGCGCAAGGTCCGGCTCACGTTCATCGATCGACAACGCCAGTTCGACCCACTCGTAATGGGCCAGCTCGAGCTGAAACGGGGGATCAGCCGGGACCGCTCCACGTTCCTCCTCGAGATACTGAAGAAATTCTCTGGGCATTTCGAGAAACAGCGGTGTATGCGCCCGATGTGTGGAAAAGTATTCCCGCATCAGTAT
>Ga0316191_10003813_pt1 | contig 11191 bp, 7 predicted proteins | sample Eddworburr2cm_MG_FD_204928 | JGI IMG/M metagenome (GOLD analysis project Ga0316191, IMG submission 204928) | Coastal sediment microbial communities from Maine, United States - Eddy worm burrow 2 cm | ecosystem: Environmental > Aquatic > Marine > Coastal > Sediment | place: USA: Maine | collected... | reverse complement strand
GGCCACTTGGCAGCAAGTCGACGAGGCCAGCGTCGCTCTCGTCGGCCCATCGTACATCAGCGTCGCCTCGTCGCGGGAGCTTTGCGATCTTGGGCTCCTCCGAGAGAGAGCTCCGCCGAACATTCACGGTCCACCGATCTTCATCCGCAACTGTTCCTTCCTGAATTGAGCTCCAGCGTAGCGCCGGACTGAGCGCCGACTTGCACGCGCCGATCAAGGCGCCGCACGGCCGCGCGTCCGGTCTCTGCCCGCCTTTGTGGGCCGGCGGACCGAACCGCGTCGCCTACGCACCGCGCAACTCAATCAGAGGAGGAATCGATGAAAAGGAATATCCCCGACGGGATGACAAGAAAGCGGAAGCACCGCGCCGTGCTTCTCACCGTGATGCTCGGAGTGGCGCAGGCCATGTTGGCCGGCTGCCGCGGCACGTACGAGTCGGCGACGAGGGACGAGCTATCCACAGCTGCAACCATCGTTGCAGAGGCCGAAGGTCCGCCAGATGCAGAGCCGGTGCTCGACGGAAGCCTGGGCAGCTACCTCGCGTTTGCTCTCGCGCGGAGCCCCGAGTTGCGTGCTTCCTTCGAAAGGTGGCGAGCGGCAACGATGAGAATCTCTCGGGCGCGCCGGATACCCGAGCCCGTCATCAAGTACAGCTACTTCGTTCGGAGCATTGAAACACGAGTCGGGCCCCAGCAACACAAGCTGAGCCTGATGCAGGCCTTTCCCTGGCCGACGGCCCTGAGTGCCGGCGCGGATGCCGCTTCAGAGACGGCCCGAGCAGCGGAACGACGGTTCGATGCCCAGGCTCTCGGGGTCAAGCAGGCAGTCGCGGATGCGTACTGGAGGCTTTGGCTACTCCAGGAGGAACATCACCTCAAGAATGAGCACGATGTCGTGATGGAGACGCTAGCCGGCACGGTCCGCGGGCGTGTGCGCACAGGCGCCGCGTCGCTGGCCGACCTCAATCAGGTCGAGCTAGGGATTTCGCGTCATCACGACCATCACGGAGCGCACCAAGAAGACCAACGGGTCGCCACGGCCGATCTCCTACGGGCGATGGGCGCAACGGTGCGCGAGCAGGGGTTGGCCGCAACCGACACGCCGTTTGAGGGCCTCCCCTCCAAGAGCGAAGAGGCCCTACACCATGCAGCCAGACAGCACCCGCGCATCGAAGCCGCTGAACTGATGGCGTCGGCCAGTGATTCGCAGGTTCGAGCAGAAGCGGCGGAACGGGCGCCCAGTTTGCTTGCGGGTTTGGATTGGATCGTAGTCGGCCAGGCGCCTACGGCCATCGGGAAGAGCGGACAAGATGCAGTCATCGTGACGGCGGGGCTCAGCGTGCCGCTCTGGGGTCGGAACTATCGCGACGCGATGAGTGCCGCGCGCGCTGAGGGAGCTGCACACCGCGCGGATCGTGATGCGGCGCTCCAAACAGCCGACGCGCAGCTCACCGCGGCGCTCTCGGCTGTACGGGGTGCGCAGCGGAGAATCGACCTCTACCGAAACACGCTGATCCCGCAGGCAGAGACCACCTTCCAGTCTGTGCTTGGCAGCTATCAGAGCGGGCGGTCGACCGTCGCATCCGCGCTACTGGCCCAGAAGGAGCTTCTCGAGCTTCAGCTCGAGCTCGCCCGCAGCCGCTCGCATCACGCACGAGCGTGGGCGGTGCTCGAAGCGGTCGTTGGACATCCGGTGGAACCGACCGCGCAAGGAGAGCAGCCATGAATGAAGCCACCAAGACACGTCTCGCAAAAGCTGCACCGTGGATCGCGCTCCCCATCGTGGCGGCCGTTGCGTTCGGCCTCGGCGGCCGGTTGCTCGGAAGCTCCGAATCGCCCGCCACCGGAGATGAAACGCACGCCCACGAGGCGGCCGAAACGATTTGGACCTGCTCGATGCACCCGCAGATTCGACAAGCGGAACCTGGACAGTGCCCGATCTGCGGCATGGACCTGATCCCGGTCGAGCTGAGCGCAGCGGCAGACGACGACACTGGGCGACGCGTCTCGCTCTCCGAACGTGCCAAGATCCTCGCGCGGGTCCGGACTGCTGAAGTGGAGCGATTAGGCTCCGGACGGGTGGAGCGCCGACTGCTCGGGCGCGTCGACTACGATGAAAGGAGCCTGCGGACCGTCACCTCTTGGATCGGCGGGCGAATCGAACGCCTGCACGTGAGCACGACGGGCGAGCGCGTGAAGCGCGGCCAGGTGATCGCGACCCTGTACAGCCCTGAGGTGTACACCGCGCAGCAGGACCTGATTCAGGCAAGACAGCAGTTCGAACGATTGCAGGAGACGGCGACGCCAAGTGCGGGTCGAGCCGCGGAGGCCGCGCTCAACGCATCGCGTGATCGCTTGCGGCTGCTGGGTGTCCCAGACGGTGAGCTTCGGGCGATGGAACGCGCGGACAAACCATCGGAGCGCGCGCGGATTCGCACCCCATTCGGGGGCACTGTCATCGAGCGCCTCGCTACGCAAGGGAACTACGTCGAAACCGGAACCGGGTTGTACCGCGTGGCGGATCTTTCGACGCTCTGGGTTCAGCTCGATGCCTACGAGAGCGACCTTCCACTGCTCAAGGCAGGCCAAAGCGTCTTGCTCCGAGTCGAAGCACTGCCGGGCGAGGTATTCAAGGGGCGCGTCACATTCGTGGACCCCGTCCTCGACCCGAATACACGAACCGCGCGCGTGCGTGTCGAGGTCAAGAACCAGGACCGGCGGCTCCGGCCAGGCATGTTCGTCGAAGCCAGCGTACAAAGCGATGGCGCCGGGGAAACTGAGCAGCCGGCTCCACTCGTCATTCCGGCGACCGCACCGCTGTTCACAGGACGCAGGTCGGTCGTCTACGTCGAGCTCCCCGAAGCGGCGGAGCCAACCTACGAAGCCAGGGTGGTGACACTCGGACCTCGCATGGGGGACCTGTACGCGGTGCTCTCGGGTCTACAGGACGGCGAGCGGGTGGTGGTCAACGGCGCTTTCGCGATCGACGCAGACCTTCAGATTCAGGGCGGCGATTCGATGATGAACCTTCCCGGTGAGGACGACGCATCGGCAGACGAGCACGCCAAGGACGACTTGGCAACGCCGGAGCCCGGCGGCGCACCCAAGCCCCAGCCGAAGCGCAAGCGAGCGGCGCCGAAGAAGCAGAAACCGCAGACTCCGCCGGCGCCAGCGAACGAGCATCAACACCACATGCAGGGGCATGCGCATTGACCTCTAGCGAAAAACCCAACCCTCGGGAGGTCGTGTCGCCGATGTGGGAGGCGTTCCTTCGCTTCTTCGTCGACAACAAACTGATCGTGTTCGTGCTGGTTGCCGGAGTAGTGGTTGGGGGGGTCTACGTGTCTCCCTTCGATTGGGCTCTCGGCGCGATGCCGCACGATCGAGTTCCTGTCGATGCGATCCCGGATATCGGGGAGAATCAGCAGATCGTATTTACCGAGTGGCAGGGCCGCTCGCCGCGCGACGTCGAAGACCAAGTCAGCTATCCGCTGACCACCGCGCTTCTCGGAATACCCGGTGTCCGTACGGTGAGGAGCTCTTCGATGTTCGGCTTCTCGACTATCTACGTGATCTTCGAGGAAGGTGTAGAGTTCTATTGGTCGCGCTCGCGCGTTCTCGAGAAGCTCGCCTCGTTGCCAGCAGGCACCCTCCCCGATGACGTAGCACCCGCGCTCGGACCCGACGCGACCGCGCTCGGGCAAGTGTTTTGGTACACACTGGAAGGACGTGGACCCGAGGGGGAGCCGGTCGGCGGATGGGACCTGCATGAGCTCCGATCCACTCAGGACTGGACCGTACGATTCGCATTGCAGTCCGTCCCTGGTGTTTCGGAGGTCGCCTCGGTCGGAGGCTACGTTCAAGAGTATCAGGTCGACGTCGACCCTGAAGCCATGCTCGCAAGTGGGGTGACGATCGAACAGATCGCTCGTGCGGTTCGCGAGTCCAACTTGGATGTTGGCGCGCGGACTCTGGAGATCAATCGCGCCGAGTACCTCGTTCGAGGCTTGGGCTTCATTCGAACGGTGGGAGACCTCGAACAAACCGTCATCACCACGCGCAAGCACACTCCGATCCGGATCGCCGACGTCGCGCGCGTCGCGCTGGGGCCAGCGCAGCGCCGGGGTGCACTGGACGACGGGGGTGCCGAAGCCGTCGGCGGTGTCGTCGTGGTTCGCTATGGCGAGAACCCGCTGGAAGTCATTCAACGCGTCAAGGCCAAGATCGCCGAGATCGCTCCGGGCTTGCCGAAGAGAACGCTCGCCGATGGCAGCACGAGTCAAATCACGATCCATCCCTTCTACGACCGGACGACGCTCATTCACGAAACCCTCAATACGCTTTCGACCGCGCTTTTCCAACAGATCCTGGTGACGGTGATCATCGTGCTCGTGATGCTGCGCAACCTCAGGAGCTCTTTGCTGATTTCCGCGGTGCTGCCGCTCGCAGTGTTGGCAGCGTTCGTCGCGATGAAAGCCACCGGCGTAGACGCCAATGTCATGGCGCTGGCAGGCATCGCGATCGCGATCGGAACGATGGTCGACATGAGTATCGTGTTCACCGAGAACATCGTTGCCCACCTCACGGACGCCCCCCCGAACAAGAGCCGTGCGAGGGTCATCGCCCACGCAACGGCTGAGGTGGCCCCTGCGGTGGTGACATCTACCCTGACCACAATCGTGAGCTTCTTGCCCGTATTCGCTCTGACCGCGGCCGAGGGCAAGCTGTTCAGACCGGTGGCCTATACGAAATCGTTCGCAATCGTGGCCGCCCTGCTGGTGTCGATGCTCGCGCTACCGGCAGTCGCTCATTTGGTCCTTCGAAGTCCCGCAATGGGCAAGGCGGAGGGGGCGTCGACCGCAAGGCCAAACCGTTCGCGGCTCGCAACCATGTGGCTCCCCATCATCGTACTGGCCGTCGCACTTCTGCTCACCCACAGTTGGCTTCCCCTCGGACCTGGGCATCATTTCGTAACCAATTTCCTCTTTGTGGTCGTTACGATCGGCTCACTGTTGTTGGTCTTCTTCGCCTTCCAGCGCGTTTACGTTCCGCTCCTGCGGTGGTCGTTGAGGAACAAGGCCCTTGCTCTGACGCTTCCGGTGGCAGTGCTGATTGGCGGCGTTGCCTCCTGGTCGACCCTCGGGCGCGAGTTCATGCCGCCTTTTGACGAGGGGTCGTTCCTCTTCATGCCGACTACGATGCCCCACGCGTCGTTTGGACAGTCGCTCGACATGCTGCACACGATGGACGCAGCGATTCAGGAAATCCCCGAGATCGAGCGCACGGTAGGGAAGCTGGGCCGTGCAGAAAGCCCGCTGGATCCCGCGCCGATTTCGATGTTCGAAACGGTGGTGACGTACAAGCCGGAGTTCGGAGTCGACGCAGACGGGAATCGCGTTCGCAACTGGCGAGACCACATTCGATCTCCGGGTGACATCTGGGAAGAGATCATCAAAGCGGCCCAGGCACCGGGGCTGACCAGCGCTTCGATGCTGATGCCTATCAACACCCGCATCATCATGCTGCAAAGCGGCATGCGAGCACCGATGGGAATCAAGGTGTACGGCCCAGACCTCGAAACGATCGAGTCGTTCGGGATGGAGCTCGAACGGCTCCTGCGCGAAGTTGATGGCATCCGCCCGGAAACCGTGTTCGCGGACCGCGTCGTTGGCAAACCGTACATCGAGATCGACATTAATCGAGAAGCGATTGGGCGATACGGGCTGACGATCGCCCGGGTGCAGGACGTCATTCAAGTTGCCCTCGGCGGACGTACGCTCACCAGGACGGTCGAGGGCCGGGAACGATACCCGGTGCGAGTGCGCTACATGCGCGAGGAGCGTGACAGCATGGAGGCGCTCGGCCGCGTCCTGGTGTCCGCCCCCGGCGGAGAGCAGATCCCCCTAGAGCAGCTCACCGAGGTCCGGTACGTGAAGGGACCGCAGGTCATCAAGTCCGAGGACACCTTTCTGACCAGCTATGTCCTGTTCGACAAGTTGCCAGAGCTCTCCGAAGTGGACGTCGTTCACAATGCGCGCGCGTTTCTATCGACGAAGATCGAGAGCGGCGAGCTCGAGGTGCCGGCTGGGGTCAGCTACCGGTTTGCGGGCAGCTACGAGAACCAGGTCCGAAGCGAGCAGCGGTTGATTCTGCTCATCCCGGTCGCGCTCGTCCTCGTCTTTCTGCTGCTCTACCTTCAGTTTCGCCGCGTCGCGACGACGCTGATCATCTACTCCGGCGTCGTGCTCTGCGTGGCTGGAGGATTCATTCTCATTTGGCTCTACGGTCAACCTTGGTTCCTCGGCTTCGAAGTCTTCGGCACCGACATGCAGCACCTCCTGCACATCGGCACCATCAACCTTTCGGTCGCAGTCTGGGTCGGCGTGATCGCGTTGCTCGGGATCGCAACGGACACGGGTGTCGTGATGGCGACGTACCTCGCGCAACGCTTCCGTGCCGCGCCGGCTCACACCGTCGAGGAGGTACGTGACCGGGCGGTCGAGGCGGGGCAACGACGAGTGCGTCCGTGTCTGATGACGACGGCGACGACCGCTTTGGCACTGCTTCCAGTGATCACGTCTCAGGGTCGAGGCGCGGATGTGATGGTGCCGATGGCGCTTCCGTCGGTGGGCGGGATGGGAGCGATCCTGTTGACGCTGTTCGTGGTGCCGGTCTTATACGCCTGGATGGAGGAACGCCGACTCCAACGCTGACGCCGGCTCCGGCTAATGGAGCAGCAGCACGTACAGCATTGCTCCTGCGGCTACCAGCAGCGCGCCAAACGCGATCACGATCGGTCCTCGGATCGCCACCGGGAACATGCCCCTCTCCAGGTTCTTGGCGACCCAGAGGTAACGGCTCACCGCGTAGATCAGGCAAAGGCCCCCAAAGCTGATGAAACCGACGCCCGCCGCGACGGCGATGCCCTCGCCCCCGGCCCCGAGCCGCTCCAGTAGAACGCCCAAGCCCACGAGGCCAAGTGCCGTCCGCACCCACGCGAGAAACGTCCGTTCGTTTGCCAGATGGTCGCGCGCCGTGCTGTCCCGGTTCTCGACGATGTCTCGGACCATCGATCCCAGCCATAGCACGGCAAGCTAGGCCCGAAAGGTGACCGAAAGAGTCGGTGTTGGAGGCGAGGTGAGTAAAAACCCCACTCGCTTCGTCGCGTTGTTGGAGCAAGAAGTGCCCTGCATGCTCGGAAAGCGACTGGTTGGTGTTGACGAGGGCGAAGTTCCTTGTGAGTCTCGGCGAGCCCTCTCGCGGGGTGAAAGGTTTTTTGGATGAATCGTCGTCTTGTACCGGTGTTGCTACTTCTGATTGCTGCGTTTGCCCTGCCCGGGACCACCACGCCCACCAAGGCCGAGGAGGGCTACACCCTTCGTATCGCCTCGCTCGTTCCCGAGGGCTCTTCATGGATGAAGGTCCTCAACGCCTGGAACAAGACGCTCCAAGAGAGAACGAACGGCAAGCTCAAGATGCGCTTCTATCCCGGCGGCTCTCAGGGCGACGAACGCGACTTCGTGCGCAAGATGCGCGTGGGGCAGCTCGATGGCGGAGTCGTGACCATGACGGGGATGAGCATGCTGATCCCGGCGATGAACGTCTTGGTGCTCCCCGGTCTCCTCGAGACCTATGACAAGCTCGATCGGGTCCGCGAGAAGATGGCCCCAGAGTTCGAGGGCATGTTCGACAAGGAGGGCTTCAAGTTGGTCGGCTGGGGCGATGCCGGCAAGACTCGGCTGTTCTCCGCGAAGCCGATCAAGAGGCCTTCGGAAATCAAGGCCATGCGCCCATGGGTGTGGAAAGACGACCCGATCTTCGTCGAGTTTTATCAGGTCATTGGGGCAAGCGCGGTTCGGCTCGGCGTGCCCGAGGTCTATCCTGCCCTTCAGACCCGCATGGTGGACGTCATCTCGTCCTCTGCCATCACAGCGGTTTCGTTCCAATGGTACACGCGGGTGAAGTACATGACCGCGCACAACTCGGCGATCATCGTGGGCGGCACGATGATGCGCAAAGACAAGTTTGAAGAGCTCCCGCCCGACCTCAAAGAGGCATTCGAGAGCACGGCCGCCCGCGCACACGAGATACTCAACAAGGTCGTTCGCAAGGAGGACCAGAAGGCCTACAAAGTCGTCGTGAACAAGGGCATCGAGCCCGTCGAGGCCGGTGACGGAAAGGCCGAATGGGATGCGGCCCACAAGAAGGTTCGCGACAACCTGACCGGGCGCATGTTCCCGAAGAGTTTGGTCGCCGCGGTTGAAGCCGCTTCGAAGCCATAGCGCACGAACGGTGAACAGCGCTGAGCATCTACAGATCGAATCGAACGGGATTCGAATGCACGCCGTCACTCAGGGCGAGGGGCCGGCCGTATTGTTCTGCCATGGTTTTCCGGGGCTCTGGTACTCCTGGCGCCATCAATTGCCTATCATCGCCGAGGCCGGCTTCCGAGCGATTGCGGTCGACATGCGCGGCTACGGCCGGACCGATCGGCCTCAGCATGCGACCGAGTATGGGAACCAAACCATCGTCGCGGATCTGACCGGTGTGCTGGACGCGCTTGGCGAAGACCAAGCTGTGTTCGTCGGCCATGATTTTGGCGCGCAGGCTGCCTGGGCCGCGGCCCTGCACGCGCCGGAACGCGTCCGGGGTGTCGTGTCGGTGGCTGTGCCCTACGGCGTGGGCTTCGCGAGAGACAAGAAGAGAAGCACGGGTAGCGAGACGAAACCCAAGGAACCGCGAAGCAGAGGCCCGAAGCCCAGCGACACCTACGCTGCCATCGCCAAGAACCATTTCCTTCATCTGCACTACTTCCAGCAAGTCGGCCCCGCCGAAGCCGAGCTCGGGAACAATGCACGGCTGTTCTTGAAGCGCATCTACTGGGCCTTGAGCGCGCGAGGGAGCCTACTCGACTTCAAGAACTTCCGGGCGGAAGGCACGGGCTACTTGGACGTCCTGGCCGATCCGAAAGAGCCACTCCCGTGGCCGTGGCTCAGCGAGGAAGACCTCGATTATCTAGTGGCCGAATACATGCAAACGGGACCCGAGACCGCCTTCATCGGCGGCCTCAACTCCTACCGCGCCATGGACGTCAACTGGGAACACGACCCAGACTACGGTCGCTCCAAGATCGAGCACCCCGCCCTCTTCCTCTGCGGCGAAAAAGACCCGGTCCTCCAAATCATCTCGCCAAAAACCCTCGAAACCATGCCCACCCGTGTCCCCAACCTGCGAGACACCATCCTAATCCCCAACGCCGGCCACTTCGCCCAACAAGAACAACCGGACGCCGTCAACAAGGCCCTCCAAAGCTTCCTGACAACGCTCGGCTAGAAAAGGGGTCCGACCCCTTTTTTCTGCCCCACTTCTTCCCGGACGCCTGCGGCGGCTGTCTGTCCCACCCCACCGCCCCCACACTATCGCCTAGGCTTGGAACTGGGCGAGGAGGGTGGTGGAGAGTTTGTAGGCCAGGCCGTAGATCGAGAGTTGGGGGTTGGCGCCTATGCTGGTGGGGAAGAGGGAGCCGTCCATGATGTAGAGGTTGTCTAGGTGGTGGAACTTGCCGTCGCTGTTGGTGACGCTCTTTGGGGGGTCGTCGCCCATCGGGCAGCCGCCCATGACGTGTGCGCTGCCTATCGTTGCTTTGTGCGCGGCCACGTCGAGGTCGGCGACTGCCGCTTTGGCTTCCTTCCACGACATGTAGTGCTTGGCCTGCTTGTGCGCGGGGCGCGCGGACTTGGCGCCGGTCGCGAACTGCATCTCGAGCATCACGTTGTAGGCGCGGCGTACGCCCTCCAAGAGGTAGCCGTTGATCGGGTAGTCGAGGATCGGTTGCCCCTTATCGTTGATTTCAACCGCCCCACCCTGGCTTTGCTCGTGGAAGCCGTCGCGCATGAGGGCGATCATGCACTGGGTGTGGTTGAGCTTGTCCATGCTCTCCGTGATTTGCTCACCCGCAGCGCCGTAGAACCCTGCCGCGAAGGCGGGCTGCAGCGGCGGCACCTCCAACTTGAATCCGACCGGCCCCGCGTCGACATCCTGCCACTGGAAATGGTCGGAGTAGATCGACTGCGGCGCGCCGTAGAACGGATCGATCGACTCTTCGTAGATCGCCATGGTCAGGGTCGTTGGGTGTAAGAACGTTCGCTTTCCGATACGCCCGTGTGGATCCGGAGCGTCGGACCGCAGCAAGATCGCCGGCGTATTGATCGCGCCGCCCGCCAAGATCGTCCGCGTTGCCCTGACCGTGATCTTCTGCCCGGTCGTTCCTCTAACGTCAGAAGTGAGAGCCTCCGCTTCAACGCCCTTCACGACGTCACCTTCGCGCAGAATGCGAACCACCCGCGCGCGGTGCACGAGCTTGGCCTTCTGGTCCAACGCGCCAGGAATGGTCGTGACGAGCATCGATTGCTTCGCGTCGACTGGGCAACCAAGCCCGCAGTAGCCGAGGTTGAGGCAGCCACGCACGTTGCGGCGGATCGTCGCCCACGGGTAGCCGAGCTTCTCGGCCGCGCGTTGCAACATCGCGTTGTTGTTGTTCGGCGCTTGGGGCCACTTGTGGATGTTGAGCCGCTCCTCCATGTGCTCGAAGTACGGCGCCATCTCTTCGACCGAGCAGCCGCTTACGCCCTTGTGCTCCGACCAGAACTTCAAGGTTTCGGGCGGCGTGCGGAAGCTCGTCGTCCAGTTGACCGTCGTGGACCCTCCCACCGAACGGCCCTGCAAGATCACCATGCCCCCGTCTTTGGTGCCGCGCCCGGTGCCCTCTTGATAGAGGTCGCGATAGGCGGCGCGCTCTTGCATGTCGAACTGACTCGACGTCTTGAGCGGCCCTGCTTCGAGGAGCACGACGCTCAACCCGGCCTTGCTGAGTGTCTCGGCGGCCGTCCCTCCGCCCGCCCCAGTCCCTACGATGACGACATCTGCCTCGATCTCGAGCGAGGACGTCAGCGCGCTGGCATCCGTGATGTCCCAACCGCGTTCGGCAGCCTTGTTGTAGGGATCGGTGCTGGTGCCGAAGGTGATGGTCGATAGGTCCGTCACGGCGTTGCCTCCTCGGCCGGAGCCGCTGCGGGCACGACCCCTGCCACCTTTTTGGGCGGACCGGGATACCCCGTCGTAGCCGCGTTCTCCGGAATGAGGTACCAGGCACTGATGATGAGCCTGGCCACCGCCGCGTAGATCGCATTCAG
>Ga0316191_10003810_pt1 | contig 11196 bp, 9 predicted proteins | sample Eddworburr2cm_MG_FD_204928 | JGI IMG/M metagenome (GOLD analysis project Ga0316191, IMG submission 204928) | Coastal sediment microbial communities from Maine, United States - Eddy worm burrow 2 cm | ecosystem: Environmental > Aquatic > Marine > Coastal > Sediment | place: USA: Maine | collected... | reverse complement strand
ACCGACGTAGCCGATTGCCTTCACGGATTGGGCATAGGCCAGGTTTTCCAACAGGAATTCCCTCGTTTCGTCGACGTTGGGATCGATCTTATGGGTCGTGATGGTCTTGGTCGTAAAGCGGACGCCGATGTCACGGCTGATTTGGCCTATCCACACCGGCACGCCCTGGTAGGTAACTCGCGACATCCACAGGCGCAGATGGTTGCGCTCGTGTATGTTGCTGCGGGCCTTCTGGAATGCGATATCCTGCGGTCGTCCGAACACGTACAGGCTGCTTACCGGCGAATAGCGGTACTCGCCGCCGCTCAGGAAAGACTTCATGGTTTTCCATGCCGTACCGCGGGTGATTGACTCAGTTTCGTCCCAGCCGGCGCGAATAAACGCCGTATAGATGTCCATGGGCCTGCCGATCAGGACCAGGTTGAGCGGGTCGCCGGTGTTCTTTCCCGCGGCATCCTTCACACAGCATTCATATTTTTCGATCTCCCCGATCAATTGATCTTTGTCGAGATCGACCCATTGATCCGGTGCATACAGGTTGCGCCAGTCGACGGAATAATGGTCAATGTGCAGGCCGGGCACGGGGACGAAGAACGTAAATGTACTGAAATCGTCTTCTCCGACCACGTCAACATTGAACGCCTTGGTGCCTTCATCCAGTTTCGTGAAGACAAATCCACTCCGTTCCGAGCCGGGGGGAATGATCAGATTCATGCTCTGATCCATGAAGAATTCGTCGACCAGGAATTCGGCTGGCGTCGATTCGCCGGAGTCCCAATTGGCTACTTCCAGCGGTGAAAAGTAGGCGGGATCGAGGCCAACGGGAAGGAAGGTAAGTGGGGTGTCACGCCCGTTTTCGAACTTCAGCCAAACGGGCTGAATTCCACTCTTGTACAGGGGCTTGCCAAATAGTTGCTTGCTTTCATCCGCGCTCGGAACCGCGGTGGACACCTTTATGCCGTTGCCTTCCTGGATTTGGATTCGATCGCGGTAGTCGCCTTCGGGAATGGGATTGACGATTTCGGGAGCGGTCACGCAGGCTGACACCAACAGGAGGCAGAGCAGGGTGGCGCCCGCGCGTAGCGGCACAGTGAACATGCTGCGTGATTTCACGGCTGCTCCCCTTCAGTCGGAATAACCCGTTCCCACGGGATGATGGAGGCATCAGCCATCGCGACGGGGCGCTTGGAAACCCAAATCACCGCGCGGTAGGGGTCGCGTGAGAACCAGGGCTTGCCATGGAAATCCAGTTCCGGCGTTTCTTTAGGTACCTCGCGCCCGCTTGGCGACCACGCCCAGTGCTGGAGCGCCTGGGCATACCAAAGGTCCTGCAGCATGTAGTTGCGACCGTCAATCGTGTCCGGATCCAGCGTGACACCCAGGAACAGCTCGCCAATTGCGTAACGCCGCCCAATCGCGTGTTTGAACTGGGCTACCCACAGTGCTTTGCCGTCTACCCGGACCGGGGCCAGCCACAAACCCAGTTCGGCACGGTCCGTGGACTTGTCGCGGCGTTTGCGAAAAATGGCGTCGGGAGGGCGCTCAAAAAGGTAGTCCGCACCGTTGAGGTATTCGTCGTCGCGGTCGTAAGACGTTTCGTTCCACCCGGCGCGCAACAGGGCGCGCAGCAAATCGCCCCCGTCGGCCACCAGGAACAGCTGCAGCGGGCGACCAAGCGCCGTTCCATCCCGGTTCGTGGTGCAGCAGGGTATTTCATTGAGGAGTGCTTTGAGACCATCGGTGTCAACGTCTTGTACTTCCTCGTCGGCATAGAGATGCACGAAGTCGACGCTCCGGTGGTCGGGCACAAAGCCGGGCACCTCGATGAAGAACGTGAATTGTTCGTATCCGCGATTTTCGCTGGCGTCAAACAGGTCCACGTTGAACGCCTTGGTTCCCGTGTTGGTGTTCGTGAAGATGAAACCGGACACGGTTTGCCTGGGCCCGATTTGTCGCGGCAGCGCGTTGGCGAGCAGATATCTCTCCATATCCAGCCAGCCCTGTTTCGAAAAACGCTTTTTATGCATGTACGCGACTTCGAGAGGCGGAAAATAATTTGGATCGATACTGGACAGCACCAGGCGAGCGCGCTCGTCGTCGTGGTTGGTGATTTCCAACCAGACAGGTTGGATGCCGCGGTCGTAGATCGGAATTCCGAATATCTTTTCTGCTTCTTCCACGCTGGGCACGGATGCGCTGATGGTGAATACACCTTGCTCCTTGGTGACGGCGCGTTGTGTGACCTCGAAACGATCGAGCGGCTCATAACGGTAAGGCGCCATGGAGCAGGCCGGAAGAACCAGGAAAATCGCAAGCAAGACTGAGACGAGCAGGACAGTGCGTGGAGTCCGTGGTTGCTTCATCGTTAAATCGTCGAGTGGCGAATGGACACAGAAAGTTTATATCAAATCCCGGGTAGTTTGATGCGGATCATATGAGCGGGTTTTTGACATTATTTAACATAATATACATTATACGCACTTTACTCTAGGTGACCGCGGTGCCGGCAGGGTCGCCCCCTTCCAGGTAAAGGCTGCGGCCCGGCAGTGCGAATCTCGCCCCGGCGGCTTCCACGATCTCCATGATGCGCAGGTTCAGCTCCTCGCCGATCTCCAGTGACTCGGAAAGGTCCGCGGTCTTCAGGTAACTGTTGACCTTGAGCAGCACGGCGTCGCTGTCAAAATCGGTGAAGCGCACTCGCACTGGCTCGTCGTAGACGCTTTCGCTCGTCTGCAACAGCTCGAGGACGTTATTCCTGATCTCGCGAATCTGATCCGGGGTCGTGTCGTAACGAAGTCGCAGCGTCGGCCAATAACGGATCTTGCTGCGTGCCGTGAAGTTTTCGACCTCAACGTAAGCGATGCGTGAGTTCGGGATCGACACCAATGTATTGGCCAAAGTGCGTAGCCGGGTCGTGCGTAAGCCGATGTCCTCGACCACACCCGTGATTTCGCCGTAGCGGCAGAAATCCCCTACCCTGATGGTCGCCTGAGAGAAGATTGTCAATGCGCCCATCATGTCTTCCAGCGGTTTCTGCAGCGCCAATGCCACGGCCAGACCACCGACGCCGAGGCCGGCCAACAGCGTGGTAATGTTGACCCCGAGGTTGTTCAGCCAGAACAGCAGCCCCATCAGTAGCACCAGCATCTTGAAAAACGTGGCCATCGGACGAGCGAGCTTCGCGGCGCCAGGCCGTCCTGCCGCTTCCAGTTTCTCCTGCTGGCGATTCCTGAGCAGATTGGTAACGGACCAGAGCGCCCAGACGATGACGATGATTACCAGCGTCTTGGACTGAGCGACTTGCTGCGCCCGCGCGCCCATGCCCAGCTCGAGGAGAACCGCCCGGATCACCAGCAAGATTCCGATCGCCACTAGCGGACCGGTCATGATCTTGCGAACTACAGTGTATGAGTAGCTGTCGGGCGAGCTGAAAATCCGTGCCAGGCCAAGGCCGGCGAGGTAAAAAAACGGCCAGCTCAGGATGCTGACCACAATGATGATGAACCACTTGAACGCTTCCAGGCCAAGGAAGGAAGCCCCTTTGGGAAACCAACCCCGCACGGTCTCTACCCCGGGTGGATAACTGTATTCGTCATACAACTCCGGGAACAGCGCCACGCTGCGGTTGGAGATTTTCCAGATGAGCTCGCCGTCGCCGCGCGGGACCTGCTGCAGCCAAATGACCCGCTCGCCATCAGCAGTCTTGATGCGGACCAGCTCATCCCGATACTCGGGCAAACCATCACCCAGCAACCCTTCGGGCTCGTTGCTGACGGAGTAGTCGTCCAGCCACACCGCGCGGGACAACACGTGGTTGAATTGCCGCGCCAGCTCAGGCCCGCCGACTCTCGAGACTCGCTCCGGCAGGTTGCGCAAATCCAGGTACTCGGCAGCCCGTTCGAAATCAAACGCCTCGCAGGCTTCCAGGAAACCCACAATGCTGCCCCGGGGGGTTCCACGGTTGAGCGCATCCCCCGGGCCCTTGTCCTCGGTTACCGGGACAGCCTCGGTGGTGGCTCCGTTTTCGCCTGGCTGGGGCCCATCCTGGGCAAAGGTCGCTGCAACGTGCAGGCCGAGCCAAAGAAAAATAACGGGTTTAATGATAGAAATATTCACAATAATACTCTCTAACTATATGTTATTTATATTTTTTAATTCGGTTTTGAACCGTATCAATAGGGCAATGAATCCAAGCACGAAAGGTTCGCACGCATAAATGATACCCTGCCATTGCCAGTGGTACAGGAGCCAGCCAGAGGTTGGTGCCGCTCAGGAACAGGAAATTGCAACCGATGCCCAGCAGCCCAGCAATACCATCAACGAAGTGCCGGCCATCATCAGCGCATAGGCAAGCATAAGCCGCCAAACTGCGAGCGGCAGGTTCTTCAATGATCAGTTGTCACCAGTTCACATTCAAAGAGATGAAGGGGCCCCGGTAGGTCAGGTCCGCACCGCCATTCCAGTCCGACTTCTCAATGTCGACGTCAAGCGCGAAGTATTGATAGGAAAGTCCCAGGCCCACGTGGCGCCAGGCCTGAAAATTGATCGCGGCATTGGCGTTCCAGAGGCTGCCGGAATAATCGCCGACGGTGATGCCGAGCCAGTCGACCCGGGTTGTCAGCATCCAGCGCGGTGAAAAAGCGTACCAGTACCAACCGCCGATATTGGGCAGCGGTGCGTCCGCGGAAACTGCTTCGCGCCTGAATCCGGTCGATTCGTCGTTGATGAAAAACTCGCCTTCGATGAACGCACCAAACTCCAGCCAATGCAGCCCCGCGCCCAGGCCAAATTCGTGGCGAGCACCCGTATGAAATGAGCGGCCGAAGAATACCCGGGCGACAGTCAGTTCGACTCCGGCCCCAATATTACTGCCCGCTTTCAACGTGTAATCTTCCCAGCCGATGTCCTCGGTCAGAGTGACGAAACTGGAGTCACTGGAGTCCCAGTACTGGCCGGCGACGGACCATTTCTCCCCGAAACGCCAGCGAAACACCCCGCTGAAGGTTGAATCGTTGGAGGTGACTGCCGCGCCCTCATTGAAATCGATGTCCTCGCCGGGCACCGACCCATTGACCCTGATCTTGACCTTCTTGTCCGTCAGGAAGGTACCCATGCTCATGGTGAAGTCGTCCGTCAACCCGGGGTGTTGTTCACCAGCAGACTGGGCAAAAGCGGTCAGTGGGCATGCCAGAAGAAGCAGCAATAAAATTGCAAGTCGGTCCGGTCGCATCTTCACAGTGTTCTCCATCATTGGGATCGGCGTTGATTGATCAGGTTTTCGTGCATCATACATCGAAGCTGAATGGACGGGGATTGCTCCGTTGGGAGTGCATGATTTCGCTCAATGCATGTGGCCTCCGCCTCCGCTGCCGCCAGCGAGAAGCATCAGGAACATCCACAGCGCCAGGACCACCAGGCTGAAGCCGACGATCCGGCGAACGAAACGGTCGCCGAGAAAGGTGGTCAAGGCGGGCGCGGCCACGGACAGGCCCAGCATGGCGGGAAGCGTGCCCAGCCCGAAAGCGAACATGGTGATCGAACCGGCCAGCGCGTGGCCGGTCGAGGCGGCAGTGGCCAGCACCGTGTAGACCAGGCCGCAGGGCAGGAATCCCCAGCACACACCGAGGCCCAGGCGGCCGATCCAGTCATGGCGCTGGCTGATGCGGACGGCCACCGGCATGACGCGCCGCCACAGGCCCGCACCGCCCTTTTCGATCAGATCGAGACCGCGCCAGTCGAGCAGGAAACGCAAACCGATCAGCAACACCATCAACGCGGTTAATCCCCGCAGCCACTTGCCCAGGGGCTTCAGCGCCATGATCTCGCCGGCCGCTCCCAGTACTCCGCCGGCGATAGCGCCCAAAACTGCGTAACCCAGCAGGCGTCCGAAATTGAACTGCAATGCGGGCAGCGCAATGGAACGGTTGCTGCCCCCCGACAAGGCGCCCAGACTCCCCGCGATCCCTCCGCACATGCCGAAGCAGTGGCCACTGCCCAGCAAACCCGCCAGAAATGCCGTCACCCACACGGCCGGTTCCATACCGTTCACTGCCTGTCTCCTCCGTGCTCTTCGACCGGTGCGTCTTCGTCGCCCGGCTCGGGAGGTGGCCGCTGGTCGTCATCCAGCACGACGCTCCAGCCGTGCGATTCGAGGTCATCGAACTGGCCTGAACGAATGGCCCAAATAAGCGCCCAGACAGCTGCGGCCAGCAGCATCAGGGCCAGGGGTATCAGGACATAGAGCATGCTCACGGTGTTTCGGCCTCCAGCGTTGCCAGGTTCTCTTGCGTGGTGCGCGCTTCGCCTTCGCGCACCAGCCGCGAAGCGTTGGCTACGACCAACAGGGAACTGAGCGACATACCGAGCGCAGCCATCCATGGCTTCAGCATGCCGGCAATAGCCAACGGCACAACCGAGGCGTTGTAAATGACGGCCCAGGTCAGGTTCTGAGCAACCAGCTGACGGGCGCGGGCGGCAATCCGTCTGGCAACAACAACCAGGCCGAGCGAGTCGGACGTGAGGATCAGGTCGGCCGTGCTGTTGGCCAGCTCTGCGCCACCCTTGACGGTCATGGACACATCGGCGGCAGCGAGCACGGGTGCGTCATTGACGCCGTCGCCGACCATCAGTATTCGCCTGCCCGCCTCGCGCAGTGACTGCAGTTGCTGCAGTTTCATGGTGGGCGTCTGACGGGCGTGATAGAACTCGATGCCGAGCCGGTCCGCAACGGACTGTACGGCAGCGTTCGCATCTCCGGACAGGATGATGGTGTCGAGTCCGAATGCCTGCAAATCCCGCACTGTGTCGACCGCGTTGTTGCGCAGCGAGTCGCGAAATCGGAACCGGGCAACCCAGCCCGTGTCATCGCCGAGCCAGACGGCATCGTCGATGATCGCTGCATCGCCAATTCCCACGTATTCCGCGGTACCGATGCGCCACGCAGCATCCCCGATAACGCCTTGCAGTCCCTGGCCCGGAGTGACCGTCACGCGCTTCGCGCGCAGCGGACCCGGCCCGCTGGATCCCGATCCGCGTTGCGCGGATTGCAGCGCACGGGCGACAGGGTGGGCTGAATTCATCTCCAGTGCGGCGGCAATCCGTAAGGGCAATGTCTCTTCCACGTCGCCGCGTTCAGGATTGAGTTCGACACTGACCAGCTCAGGGCTTCCTCCGGTCAAGGTCCCCGTCTTGTCGAACACCACGGTATCGACCTCGTTCAGCGCCTGCAGCGCATCGCCCCGCGTCAGCAAGACACCCTCATCCAGCAACCGGCGGCTGGCGGCGGCATGCACGACGGGCAATGCGAGCGACAGGGCACACGGGCAGCTGGCCACGAGAACCGCCAGCATTGCTGGAAAGGCGCGGGCATCACCAAGTGCGCTCCAGGCAAGGTAGGTAAAACCCGCGATGACCAGCACGGCGCTGATGAATACCGGCACCAACCACGGCGGAAGGCTGTTGGTGGAGGGTCGGGTGGACTGGGCTCGCAGCAACAGTCGGCCCAGCGCCGAAACCACCGTTTCCTGGCCGCTTGCCTTGACTGCGACCTCGACCGGCTGGGTCAGATTGATGGTGCCTGCGATCACCTCATCGCCCTCGGACTTGGCGACAGCGCGTGATTCACCGGTCAGCAGTGCTTCGTCGACTTCGGTAGCGCCCTCGTGGATGACACCGTCCGCGGGAAAGGAGGCGCCGCAGGCGACCAGGACCCGGTCGCCCTGTTCGAGGTCGCCGGCCGGGACCGTTTCACGTATGCCCTCGCGGACCCGCTCCGCCCATTCCGGCAGCAGCCGAGCGAGCGCCGCACCGGCCTGGAGATTCCGATGGCGCAACATCATTTCCATGTGTCGGCCCAGTGACAGGAAAAATATGAACATCACCACCGAGTCGAACCAGACTTCCCCCTGGCCGCGAAAAAAGTTGAAGCAACTGGCGAGGAAGGCCAGGCTGATCGCCAGCGCGACCGGCACATCCATGCCGGGACGGCCGGCCCTGAGGCTGCGCCAGGCGCCTTCGAAAAAGACGCGTCCCGAATACAGCAGCACCGGCAGGGTGACCAGCAGACTGACAAAGGTCAGGAAACTGCGCTCGGCGATGGCAATGCCGAACGCGTCACCCGCGTACAGGCCGACGGCGTACATCATGACCTGCATCATGCCGAGGCCCGCGACACCGAGGCGCTTCATCGAATTGCGACGCTCGGCCTGCCGGCCCTGTTCCTCGGCGCTCGCCAGCGGCAGGTGGGGCTTGTAACCCAGTTCCATCAGACCGGCCGCCAGCCGGCTCAGCCGCGTTTCATCGGGGCGCCAGATGATGCGCGTGTAGCCGGTGGCCGTATCGACCTGGGTGGACTGCACGCCGGCCAGGTTTTCCAGATGGCTGCGGATCAGCCAGGCACAGGCGGCGCAGCGGATGCCCTCGGTCTGCAGTAACAATTCACGGCGGCCTTCGGGCAGTTCCACGCCCCACAGGGATTCACGGGCATCGCAGCCCTGCCAGGCATTGAGTTCGTGCGCCAGGTCTTCTTCGGCCTTGCGGCCCAGTTCCTGTCGAAACTGGTAATAGCGACCCAGGCCGGATCGGAAAATCAGTTCGGCGACGGCCTGGCAGCCGGCGCAGCACACGGCGCGCCGCTGCCCGTCTCGCGTGACGTAAAGCGAGACGCCGGCCGGGATGGGTTCGCCGCAGTGAAAACAGGCCGCCGTGGGAGCGCAGGCACGACGGGATTCCGGTGGCGCTTCCTCGTTTTCGGCGAACCCGCCGCGCCTCTCCTGCCTGCGCTGCGCGGGCGAATCGAGAGGCTTGTCGGCCACAATGCGGCCTCCTGCAGGGGGTGTCGCCTGTTCAGGGGCCCCTGTCGTGCTCATTCTGAGTGTCGGCCGCCTGGGGCTGAGCCTGCAGCTCGGTGCGAATTTCGCGGTACTGGACCTCGTCTACCACCAGGGGATCCGGATTCGTTATCGCCAGGTACAGCGTAAACAGGCCGCCAGCGACGGCAATTGCCGGGATGGCGATGGCGACCCAGGGCCAGGGATAGCGATACCAGGGCAGCAATTGCGAGGATTCCGGCTCACGGCCGGCAGGATTGGCTTGGGTCATGACTAATTTCCGAATTCAATGGGCATCATGGCCTTGGCCTTGATGACTCTGCGAATGGACGGATCATCGCTGGCCTGCAGCTGGATGTCCAGGTGTTGCACACCCTGCCCCGCCGATTTCGGCAACCTCAGGCGCACCGATATGCCCGCCACTTCTTCGGGCGCGAGTTCGAGCGGGCGGGACAGGTCCACCTCCACCGCGGCGTTGTTCAACACGGCCAGGTCGTAGCGGTGGGGAGCGTTATCCATGTTGGTGATCTTCAGTGTATAGACATTTTCCACGACATCTCCCGGCAGTTCCCGGTAGAGGGCGTTGCGGTCACGGATCAGGTCGGCCCGCAGGGGCACCCGGTGCGTCATCCCGTACAATGTGCCGCTGATGATGACCAGCAGCAGCAAGCCGTAGACGATGATCCGCGGTCGAATCACGTGCGCCGTTTTGTGCTTCAGGGAATGCTCGGTCGTGTACCGGACCAGTCCACGGGGATAGCCCATCTTGTCCATGACCTGGTCACAGACGTCGATGCAGGCGGCGCAGGCGATGCACTCGTACTGCAGCCCGTCACGGATGTCGATGCCGGTCGGACACACCTGTACGCAGAGTGTGCAGTTGATGCAATCGCCCAACCCGGCTTCCTGTTTGTCGACACTCTTGCGCCGGCCGCCACGCGGTTCGCCACGATCGGTATCGTAGGAAATGATCAACGTGTCCTTGTCGAACATCGCGCTCTGGAACCGCGCGTAAGGACACATGTACTTGCACACCTGTTCGCGCAGAAAACCGGCGTTGCCGTAGGTTGCGAAACTGTAGAAGATGGCCCAGAACGTCTCCCAGGGGCCCAGTGACAGGCTCAGAACATCATGGCCAAGCTCCCGGATCGGCGAGAAAAATCCAACGAAAGTGAAGCCGGTCCAGGCAGCGAACACGATCCAGACGAACTGCTTGGCGGATTTGCGCAGAATTTTCTCGGAATTCCACGGTGCGGCGTCCAGCTTCATGCGCTTCTGCCGATCACCTTCGATCCAGCGCTCAAGCCAAATGAACACCTCGGTCCAGACCGTTTGCGGGCACGCAAATCCGCACCACAGTCGCCCGGCCAGCGCGGTGAAGAAAAACAGCGACAAGCCTGCAGTAATCAATAACAGGGCGAGGTAAACGAAATCCTGTGGCCAGAAGGTCAGCCCGAAGATGTAGAACTTGCGTGCCGGCAGGTCGAAGAGCATGGACTGCTTGCCGCCGACCTGGATCCAGGGCAGCAGGTAGAACAACCCCAACAGTACCCAGACGGCCACCACGCGCAGCCGGGCGAAGCGGCCCTTGACCTGTCGTGGATAAATCTTGGGTTCTTTGCGGTAAAGCGATTCGCCGGCCGGCTGTTCCGTCACTTCCAATCTCCCAGATCCAGGTCCGGGTTCTCGTCTTCAGGCGCGTGGGTGACCGGCGGAGGTCGTTTACCCTTGCCGCGGGCATGACCGCGCCCGGGCCCGGTGCGGATCATGAAGGTCGCCAAGGCGCTGGCGACCAGGCTGACGCAGAAGAGGAACAGGAAGCCGAGGCTGTAGGCCAGGCGGCTGCCCATCTCCCAGGGCAGCACCCAGGCATCGTTCAAAGCCTCCGGGTCAAGCACGGCGAAGATCACGAAAGTACCCACGCAGGCCGCCAGGAACGCGACCCAGAGTATGATGCCGATATCGCGTTTGCGCTGGCTCCAGCGCCCCGGAATCTCCCTGGACTGTTCCTTCATCCCGCGCGGCGGCTCCTGTTTTCAGGCCAAGCGATCAAGGTCCGGAGAGGCCCTGAACATAGGCAGCGAGCAGTTTGCGGTGTTCTTCGGACAAGGTTTCGCCGAAGGCCGGCATCTGGCCGTTGCGCCCATTGCGTACGGCGTATTCGATGGCCTCGGCATCATCGCCGTAGAGCCAGATATCGTCCGTCAGGTTCGGCGCGCCAAGCGCCTGGTTGCCCTTGCCATCCATGCCATGACACGCCATGCAGATCGTCTGGAAGCGGGTTTGACCGGCACTGGCAAGCTGAGCGTCGGCTTCCTGCCCGGACAATTGCCGGACGTAGGCCACGACTTCATTTACTCCGTCATCG
>Ga0316191_10003809_pt1 | contig 11196 bp, 8 predicted proteins | sample Eddworburr2cm_MG_FD_204928 | JGI IMG/M metagenome (GOLD analysis project Ga0316191, IMG submission 204928) | Coastal sediment microbial communities from Maine, United States - Eddy worm burrow 2 cm | ecosystem: Environmental > Aquatic > Marine > Coastal > Sediment | place: USA: Maine | collected... | reverse complement strand
CGGCCGCGCCGGCTGGCCCCGGCCCCGGTTTTGCGATTCCGGTTTGCGAAGATCGGCCGCACAACGCAGAATGCGTCTTCAGTTATTTCCGTCGTTTTTTCCTGATGAACGCATCCGCATCACCTGCCGCCGGTGAAGGCCTGCTGGCCGGCTACACCGTCATTGATTTCACCCGTGTTCTGGCCGGCCCGTATTGCACCCGGCTGCTGGCCGACCTGGGGGCGCGCGTAATCAAGATCGAGCGCCCCGGCGAGGGCGACGAAATCCGCTACACCATTCGCCAGCTCGACGAGGGGCGAATCGATCAGAGCAGTTATTTCGTGCGGCTCAATGCCGGCAAGCAGGGGATCTCGATCAACCTTGCCCACGCCGGGGCCAGTGAGCTGGTGCACGACCTGATTCGCGATGCCGACGTAGTCGTGGAAAACTTCTCACCCGGCGTGATGGCGCGCTACGGCTTCGACGCAAAGACACTGCGCGCGAAGCGCCCGGATCTTGTCTACTGCTCGATCTCGGGATTCGGACAAACCGGACCGTGGAGTTCGATGCAGGCTTACGCCCATCTGATCAACGCCATCTCGGGCATGATGGAACTCGAGCGCAGTGGATATGCAGAGCCCAAGGCGTCCAATCTGCAAGCCGCCGACGTGCTTGCCGGCACCCAGGCATTCGGCGCGGTCTGTGCCGCCTTGCTGAGAAAAGAGCGCACCGGAGCCGGTGCGACGCTCGACATCTCGATGCTTGAAAGTCTGATTTCGGCAGACGACATGAGCTTTAACATCCTGCTCAACGGCGGCGAGGCCCAGCGCATACCCCGGGTCGGAATGATCGTGCATGCGATAGGCGATCGTTATGTTGCGCTGCAGACCGCCGGGGCGCCGCACCTGTGGACCCGCCTCGTGAAGATGATTGGTAAACCCGAACTCGAGAACGACCCCCGCTTTGCGACCGTGCTGGCGCGCCGCGAAAACTGGATCGAACTGCAGCAGATTTATAAAGACTGGCTGGACACCTTCGACAACGCAGACGATGCCATTGCAGCGCTGGCCGAGGCGCGCGTACCACACGCGCCCATGCTCATGCCCGAAGAGGTTGTCGAACATCCGCATTTGCACGCGCGCCAGGCCTTTCCGGAAGTCGACCACCCCGCTGCCGGCAAGGTCCGCGTGACCGCGACGCCGTTTCACGTTGACGGCGAGCCGACCCATCCGCAATCGCGCGCGCCTTACCGCATTGGCGAGAACACCCGCGCGGTATTGGCTGACTACCTTGGCTATACTGCTGAAAAGATCGACGCATTGCGCGAGGCCGGTGTTATAGAAATACCGGACTGATCGCGCCGTGGTTGATCGTGCCGTGGTTGATCGGTGCTATTGACGTAGCCCGTGGCATCCGGCCTGCTTTCGCGGCCTTCACCCGATTACCAGCACGAGGAAACACATCATGCATACGCTGCAATTCCGTCCGTTGTTCGATATTTCCCTGTCGCTGCTCCCGATTCAGGTTGTCGGCGCAACGCCGCTGGGATCGCGGCGCATCGTTCCGGTAGCAGGCGGCACCTTCAAGGGAGACCGGCTGAGCGGAGATTGCTTGCCCAACGCCGCGGCCGACTGGATACTGGCGCGCGCCGACGGTTCGGTACAGCTCGATGTGCGTTTGACCTTGCAGACCGATGACGACGCACTGATCTACATGACCTACCGCGGCATTCGCCACAGCACGCCCGAAGTGGCGCAACGACTGGCGAGTGGCGATTCGGTCGATCCTGACGAATACTACTTTCGCACCACACCGGTGTTTGAAACGGCGAGCGAGAAATACGCCTGGCTCAACAACATCATTTCCGTCGGTGTTGGTGAGCGCCTCGCAACCGGCGTGAAGTACAAGGTGTTCGAAATCCTGTAGCGCATTACCGGCACGAGACGGGCGGCAGGTTTTCTGACAACCGTGCCTGCAACTACGCCTGCAATTTCTCTGGCCCTCGGTCGGCTACATCAGCTGATCAAGCCCCTTGCCTTGCTGGATTGCGGGGATGTACGTATCGAGTTCGGCAAGCACCGCCTTGTCGGTGAGGTCGATCGCCCGGCCACGCTCCGCCGACAGATAACTCGCCATCACCAGGCGTTGCACCTCCAGCCCGTATTCCCATGACAGCATGGCATCACGGCCCGCGGAAAAAGCTTCCAGCATGTCCTGATTTTCGTCGGTGTAACCGTACAGGTCGGCCTCGTTGTATTGCACGGCGAGCAATCCGCGGCTGGCGGTGGCTTTTTCCAGCGCACTTTCCTGGTCTGCGATGGCTTGCGCGGCAACATCACCGATGAACACGTTAAGCGGCGAAACGAGCGTGTTCACTTCGAATGCGTAACCCGGCCCGATGCCGTCCATAAACAGACGCAGCCCCTGCTTTTCGAACATCCACGAATTGGTGAACTGCGCTTTCACCAGTTGCCCGGTCTCCGGGTTGCGATAAGTGATCATCCCCGTCGCGAAATCCTCGGCGGGTGTTTTCCCATAGTCGACACCGCGATCCCTGAGCAGTTGCTCGCGCCATTTCGGCTGGCCCCATTTGAGCAGACCGACATCGGCCGTCACTGACTGTGGCTGCAGGAACAACAAGTCCTTGTCGGTCGGTGTCAGTACGTAACGCCCGACCGCGATGCTGTGGCATCCCATGTCCGCCAGCACGCCGCCGCCCTGGCGAGTGGGGTCCCAGAACCAGCCTTCGTGCGGACCACCGTGCTCCTCGGCCGAGCGCGCCAGCGTGAGCGGCCCCATCGAACGGGCGACCGGAGCAAGTTGATCGCGCTGCGTGCGGATTGCTTTCATGAAAATCTGGTTTTCGAAGTAGGCGGTGTGCAGTTTCGCCTCGCGCGCCAGTGCGACCAGCCGGTGCGCTTCCTTCATGTTGCGCCCGAGCGGCTTCTCCACGATCACGCCCTTGAGCTTCGCGCCGGCCTTCACCGCTGCTGCGATCTGTTCCATGACTTCGACACGTGCGAAATTCGGCGCGTAGATTGCGATCACATCAACGTGATCGGCCATCGCTGCGATCGAGTCATAAATCTTCGCTTCACCGAGGCCGTGGCTCCGGCAATACTCCGCCACCGCTTCGCTGCCGCTGCGGCGCACCAGCCCCGCAATCTCGAGGCCGCGTACCTGACGGATCGCATCCGCCTGAAACCGGGCGATGAAGCCCGAACCGACAAAACCGAGTTTCATATTATTTCTTTCGCTAAATGTTCTTTATGTTCTTTCACCAAAGTTTCTTTCGCCAGATTGTCTTCCGCTATATTTTCGTTCGCCAGTTTACTTTCAGCGGTCGTGAGAGATGCATTGTCCCTTACGGAGTGACTCGCGAAACGGAAAGTCGCTTCTGGTTTTGCGTGTGATTGCCAGGCGTCCTGACCCGAACAACAGCTCCCACGCACAACCAAACACAGTTTCGCAGCATCCGATTACGGCGGATGTTGATATACATCATTGTCCCGATATTTAACTTGCATAGAGTCGGGGCGAAGTTAACGGTACCCGGATCGAGTACGGTTCACTATACTCGTTGAAAAAATGTTGCGATGGCACCGCGTTGTGCAGCGCGGCAATGCCTCAATCATCCCCTGAAGGAGGAGAATAAAATGTTCAAGAAACTTCTGACAATTGGCTTGGCGGCGCTGCTTGGCGCCGGACTGACCACAGCAGCAAACGCCAAAGACACTTTCACCATCGGCCTGAGCAACGGCTGGGTCGGCAGCGAGTGGCGCACCCAGATGATCGACGAAGCCGAGGCTGCGGCGAAAGCGTGGGGGAAGAAGGGTGTGACGGTGAAGACCATCGCGCAGAGCAGCAATGTCGATGTGCCCGGCCAGATCGCGCAGATCCGAAACTTCATGAACCAGGGCGTCGACGCGATCATCGTCAACCCGAACAGCCCGACCGCCTTTGATCCGATCTTCGCGCAGGCGAAGGCCAGAGGCATCCTCATTATCTCGACCGATGCCGAAGTGTCTTCGAAGGACGCAATCTATGTCGGCATCGACCAGAAAGGCTGGGCGATGCAGTCCGCCGAGTGGCTGGCAAAGACCCTGAAAGGCAAGGGCAACGTGGTCGCCATAAACGGCGTCGCCGGGCATCCGGCCAACCAGATGCGCGTTGCCGGTTATCGCGAAGTGTTTGCAAAATATCCCGGCATCAAGATTCTCAACGAAGTCAACGCCAACTGGGACGAAGCGCAGGGTCAACAGGCGATGCAAAACCTGCTCGCGACCTATCCGTCGATCAACGGTGTCTGGGTTCAGGATGGTATGGCCGCCGGAGCCTGGCGCGCGCTGAGTGATGCCAAACGCAAAGACATCGCAGCGACCGGCGAGATCCGGGTCGACTTTCTCAAGACCTGGAAGCAGAACAACTACAACAGCGGCGCGTCGGTGAATCCTCCGGGCTGCATGGCGAGCGCATTGAACGTTGCGGTGCTGCGGCTGCAGGGCCACGAGTTCAAGGACGGCATCTTCACGGGCCAGTACGGCAACGCCATCTACATTCCGATTCCACTGATTGACAGCTCGAACTTCGAGCAGACTTACAACATGTGGAAAGACAAGGCCGGATACATCTCCGTGAGCACGGTGGTCACGCCGGAGCAGGCGCAAAAAGAATACTTCAAGAACTAGGCTACAGCGCCGCTCGTAACAGGATTCAGCGCTGATGCCCGTCCTCGAAGCGAGCGGCATTCGAAAGCGGTTCGGGGGCGTGACTGCGCTGGCCGGAGCGGATTTTTCGCTCCACGCCGGTGAAGTTCACGCCCTTGTCGGTTCCAACGGCTGTGGCAAGAGCACACTGTGCAAAATCATCGGTGGTTCCGTCGCTGCTGACGCGGGTGAACTGACCCTCAATGACAAACCGGTGACATTTTCCGGGCCGCAGGATGCGGCGGCTGAGCACATCGGTGTGTTCTATCAGGATCTCAGCCTGATTCCCAAAATGACCGTCGCCGAGAACATTTTTCTCGGACGAGAGCCGACCGGAAGAGCCGGCCTGGTCGATCAGCCGGCCTTGCACCAGGCCGCAAGCGCGGCGCTTGCCGGGTTTCGCGAAGTGCTGGGCGACGGCATTGACGCCGATACCACGGTTGCGGCGTTGTCAGCAGATCAGGGCCAGATGGTCGAGATCCTCAAAGTCCTTGCCGCGCAGCCACGCATCATCATCCTCGATGAGGCCACAGCGGCGCTCGATCGCAATCAGGTCGCCGCCGTTTTCGAGCACGTACGTTCTCTCAAGGCGGCCGGCTGCTCGATTATTTTTATTACCCACCGCATGGATGAGGTGTTCGACATCGCCGACCGGGTGACCGTGATGCGCAACGGCGCCACCGTCATGACTGCAGACAGCGACCAGACGACGCGCGAAGCACTGGTTGAGGCAATGGTGGGCGAGCTGGCCACCGCCAGGGGTAAAAGCGCACGGCACACACCCGCCGCCGAGGTGGCGCTGCAGGTCGATGGTCTGAGTTCCGACAAACTGGTCGACGTGTCACTACAACTCAAGCGCGGCGAAATCCTGGGTCTTGGCGGGCTTCATGGTCAGGGCCAATCCGAACTGCTGCGTGTGCTTTTCGGCGCGAGGCGAATGCGAAGTGGGCACGTGCGCATTGCTGGCAAGTCGTTCGACCCACGCGGGCCGCGCTCGGCAATGCGCCATGCGGTGGCTTACATCTCCGGCGATCGCGCGCGTTATGGCGTGATGGCGATCCGGCCGATCTTCGAGAACCTGGTGGTCTCGTTACTGGCAAGGGAGCGCCGGCAGATCATTGCGCGCCGTAAGCTGGAAGGCGAGATAGCGCCCATCATTGAAACACTGAAACTCAAGTTCGATTCGCTCGGCGCAGCGGTGTCGCAGCTAAGTGGTGGCAATCAGCAGAAAGTCGTCATCGGGCGCTGGCTAGCGACGCGCCCGCAAGTGCTGCTGCTCGACGATCCGACTAAGGGCATCGACATCCAGACCAAAGTGGACCTCTATGCCACGCTGGACGACCTGTGCGCGCAGGGCGTTTCCATCATGCTGTACTCCTCCGACGACGAAGAGCTGCTCGCCATCGCGGATCGCGTACTGGTGTTTAACGCCGGGCGGATTGTGACCGAACTCACCGGTGAGCAACGCACGCAGTTCGAACTGTATCGCGCCGCCTACGATGCCGGGCACACCGGTTTACAGCAAGCGGCTTCGAAACAAACGCCCGCGCAACAAACTGGTTCACACCAACCCGGTACGCAACAAATAGACGCAAAAGAAGCCGGGTCGAAAGCAACTGATTCTGAAAAAATTGGCTCGAAAAAAATTGATTCGAAAAAGACAGGCGAGGCTACTGAATGAAGTCCGCCGACATGCGCCAGCCCGTATCCGGTCGTAGCGGTTGGTCCCGCCAGCGCCATCCGTACCTGATGGCGGCGCTGGTGTTTGTGGTGCTGTGCGTGGTCAACGCCGCGCTGCAGCAGACCTTCCTTCGCTACGAGGTTGCCATATCCAACGTGGCGGCATTCCTGCCGATGGCACTGCTCGCGGTGGGGCAGACCTACGTGATACTGGCTGCTGACATCGACCTGTCGACCGGCGCGATCGTTTCCGTGGTCAATGTCGCGGTGGTGACCATCATCGAGTCGATGGGCGGCACCGGTGCGTCGATGGCGCTCGGCCTTGCCGCCGGTCTGTTGCTGGGAATCACTTGCGGTGCCATCAACGGATTCTGCGTCGCAGTGCTGCGACTGCAACCGATCGTGACCACATTCGGAACCGGCATCGTGTTCGCCGGGTTCGCGTTGTGGATACTGCCGCAGGCAGGGCGCCAGGTACCGCCGGTGATCTACCTCACGTATGCAGGCACGGTGCTCGGTGTGCCGAGCGTGATCTGGATTCTCGCCGGCGCAATCGCGTTCGCGGCGTTCGTCGGCCGCACACGTTTCTACAAGGCGCTGCGCGCAACCGGCGGTAACATTCAGGCGGCTTATCAGACCGGCCTGCCGGTGGCGCGCGTGAGGATGGGTGCGTTTGTCATTTCCGGATTCTTCGCTGCGCTGGCCGGGCTGGCGCTGGTCGGTGAGACGGCGTCCGGCGATCCGCTGATCGGCGGCGCATTGACGTTGCCCTCGATCACCGCGGTGGTGCTCGGCGGGACTGCGCTCAGCGGCTGCGTCGGCGGTGTTGCCGGCAGTATCCTCGGCGCATTCATTCTCGGCCTGATCAGTAACGTCATTTTCTTTGCGCAGCTTCCGTTCGAATGGCAGGGGCTGGTGCAGGGCTTGATTATTTTGCTCGCACTCGCGGGCGGTGTCGTGATGGCTCGCGGCAAGCAGGGCTGACGCGATGCAAGGAATCGCCATGGAAAAACCCTCGCTTGAAACGCTGAAGACTTTCATCAAGCGCCCGCTCTCGATCGCGGTGATCGCAATCCTGGTGCTGCTGGTGGGCGGCGAGCTGTTGTCGCCGGGATTCGCTTCACCGCGCCAGATCGTTGCACTGCTGACCATCGCCGCGTTGCTGGGAGTGGTCGCTGCCGGACAGAATCTGGTCATTCTCGGTGGACGCGAGGGGATCGACCTTTCCGTTGGCGGCGTCATTTCCTTCGGTGCTTTCCTGGCCGGCAACCTGATGCAGCAAAGCGATGCCAACATCATCCACGCCGTGGTGCTGGTGCTCGGCGCGACTTTCCTGATCGGTATGGTGACCGGCCTCGGTGTTACTTTCCTGCGCATTCCGCCACTAGTGATGACGCTCGGCATGCTCGGTGTCGTGCAGGGCGGGCTGGTGCTGCTCACCCGGGGTGTTCCGTCGGGCCGCGCCGCGCCCTTGCTCGGCAAGATCGTGAGCGATCCGGTGATTCTGGGTCTGCCGGGTATTGTCTACATCTGGATTTTGGTCGGCATCACGCTGAGCTGGGTGCTGCGCAGGACCACCTTTGGTCTCAATGTCTACGCAATCGGCACCAATGAGACCGCGGCCGAACTCGCCGGCGTACCGGTGCGCCGCACGCGCGTGATGGTGTTCGCGCTCAGCGGATTTTTCAGCGGACTCACCGGCATCCTGCTGCTTGGCTACACCGAATACGTGTTCATCGGCGCGGGCGACCAGTACATGCTGCCGTCCATCATCGCCGTCGTGATCGGCGGCACCTCGCTCGCCGGCGGCAGCGGCGGCTACGTTGGCACCATGGCCGGTGCCGTCGTGCTGATCCTGCTGCAGAACATCCTCACCACGCTCAACATCCCGCCTTTCGGACGGCAGATTATTTTCGGCGTCACCCTGTTGGGATTGATGTTGCTGTACGGGCGCCAGCGCAGACTGCGCGGGTAGTGTAGTGCTTCACTATCAACGGCACAAAAGATGGCGAGAATCGCCCTCATACTTCGTTACAAATCCTCGCGAGGTGTACGCACCGGAGCGCGGAGCAGGGGCCCCTTTTGGGGTGCGACCGCGTAGGTGTGTGTCAAGCCCGCGTCCGTTGCAGTGCGAAGGCATCCCGCTACCGGGTCGCATCCCCGCGAGCGGGGCTCCTGCTCCACCGTACGCGGGCGCTCCTCGCTGCGGTTTGCGCCTTGTCTGACGCCGATTTCGCCACTTTTGTTCATTTAAACGCAGGTTCAATCTTCCAACATAAGCGCTATGAACAGTGAAGCACTACACTAAGCGGGACGGCGCGTGAAACGTTCATCGCTGATGGAAGCCGAGGCCGGCGAAGCGCCGGCGCTCGCGGCGCAGCAGTTCGAGCGACTGGATCAGGCGCTGCCCGAACTCGTTCGGCAACTCGATGCGTTCGCGCCTTCCATGGTCGCAACCATCGCGCGCGGCAGTTCCGATCACGCCGCGTCGTTCGCCGGTTATCTGTTCGGTCTGCAAACCGGCCTCGTTACAGCTTCCCTGCCGCCGTCGCTCGCTTCCGTGTATGGCCGCGACCTGCGCCTGAACAAGGCGCTGGTGCTCGCCATCTCGCAGTCCGGCGCAAGCCCCGATCTGGTTGCCGCCGCGGGGCGGGCAAAGGCCGCCGGCGCATTCACGCTGGGCCTGATCAATCAGGCCGATTCCGCACTGGGCCGCGCGGTCACCCGGCAGATTGAAACCGGGGCCGGCCCCGAGCTTGCAGTAGCGGCCACCAAGAGTTTTATCCTGACGCTGACGGCGCTGGTGCACCTGGTTGCTGCCTGGTCACGCAACGCGGCACTGCGCGCAGCGCTGGAGAAACTGCCCGCCGCGCTTGAACAATGCGTAAACACAGACTGGAGCGCGGCGCTGCGCCTGCTCGACGGTCAGGATGACGTGTTCGTCGTCGGTCGCGGTCCGCACCTTCCGGTGGCACGCGAGTTTGCGCTCAAGCTCAAGGAGGTGTGCGGCATACATGCCGAAGCGTTGAGTGCCGCAGAACTGCTGCACGGCCCGATCGCGATCGCCTCTGCGTCACTGCCGGCCATCGTGCTGGCGGGCGACGAACAGGTGCGCCCGACTATCGACGCGGCGATTGCACGATTGAAAGAAGCGGGCGCACCCCTGGTATTGATACAAGCTGAATCCATTCAAGCCGAATCGGCGGATGCCGGTTTGCACCCTGGTAAGTCGCAACGCGATATCGTTGTCATCCCGTCGACGCCCGATCCGCTGCTGCAACCCGTGATCGCCGTGCAGGCAGCCTATCCGTTCTTTGCGGCGCTGGCGCGAGCGCGGGGACTGGACCCCGACTCGCCGCCACACCTGCGCAAGATCACCCGCACGCTCTAGACGCAGGCATCAGGCTTGTCATGCGCAATACGGATTGTTCTCTGTCTTCGCTTCCTGTGTCATGCTTGCGCGAAACCATCAATCTCCGCCTTCTCATGTTCCGAAAGCAGCGCACCCGCCTGATTGACTGCGGCCTTACGGCCCGCAGCAACAAGCGCTGTGCGCCGTGTCGTTTGAGACAAAGGAAACGATCATGACGCCAATGCAGACGATTCAGGTAGATGCGATCCAGATGCTGGCCATGAGCATCGTCGTGCTGTTTCTCGGCATGTACCTGACGCGCAAATTCAGACTGCTGCAGGACAATTACATCCCGCCGGCTGTCACCGGCGGGCTGATCTTCAGCCTGGGTACATGGGCTTTCTACAGCTACGGTAATGTCGAACTGGAATTCGACATGCAGATACGCGACCTGCTGTTGCTGACATTCTTCAGTACCGTTGGACTGGGCGCACGGCTCCGGACATTGGCCAGTGGCGGGGTAGCACTAGCGATTATGGTCACTGCCGCGGGCGTATACCTTGTGTTTCAAAACGTGATCGGCGTGGGTGCGGCGCTGCTTGCAGGCGCGCAGCCCGGTTATGGGTTGATGGCGGGCAGCGTATCGCTGGCAGGGGGGCATGGCACGGCCGCAGCGTGGGGTGCCGTCGGCGTCGAAGCCGGTTTGGCCCAGGCAACGGAGGTCGGGCTGGTATTCGCGACATTCGGCCTGATTGCCGGCGGGATTATCGGCGGACCGATCGCGCGCATGCTCATCGAGCGGCATCAACTCAAACCTGCGAACCAGCAAACCGGCGCAGAAGCACCGACGGCCAAACCGGAGAAGAGGCGCAGCATTGCTCTGGACGCGGACCCGCTGTTTCCGCTGCTGCGAATGCTTCTGATCCTTGCACTGTGCGTGAGTCTGGGCGCCGCAGTGAATGAGCTCCTGTTTGCCAGACAGGTGCTGCTGCCCGGCTTTCTGACATCGATGTTCGTCGCGATTGTATTGACCAACATTGCGGATGCCATTCGCCGGCCGGTTGATAAAGCACTGACGGACAATTTCGGCAATGTCAGCTTGAACCTGTTCCTGACCATGAGCATGATGAGCATGCAGCTCTGGGTGCTTTCCGCAGGACTCGACAAATTCGTATTGCTGATGCTGGTGCAGATCGCCGCGATGGCGTTGTTCGCTATTTTTGTCGTGTTTCGCATTGCCGGGCGTGACTACGACGCCGCCGTCATGACCGGTGGCTTTGTCGGGCTGGGCCTGGGCGCAACACCGGTGGCGCTCGCCAATATGGACGCCGTCACCCGCCACTACGGCCCATCGGCCAAGGCATTCATCGTCATCCCCATCATCGGCGCGTTCTTCATCGACCTGCTCAATGCCGGCGTTATCCAGTTCTTCATTGACCTGATAAGTCGCTGGAACCCGGCCGGCTGACTGTGCCGCGA
>Ga0316191_10003808_pt1 | contig 11196 bp, 9 predicted proteins | sample Eddworburr2cm_MG_FD_204928 | JGI IMG/M metagenome (GOLD analysis project Ga0316191, IMG submission 204928) | Coastal sediment microbial communities from Maine, United States - Eddy worm burrow 2 cm | ecosystem: Environmental > Aquatic > Marine > Coastal > Sediment | place: USA: Maine | collected... | reverse complement strand
ACCCTCCGCGAAAACATAAAATAGGGAATCCAGATGGCGCCGGCAACCACTGTTCGCACGAAATTGATGGTTGCATCCACATTGACTGAATTGGTGCGGATAAGGAAAAGATTAATTATAAAATAATCAGCGCCGACAAATATAACATTTGCAATCAGGAAGAAAATGACCAGATTGGGAACCCAGTGTCGCCTCTGAAAGAAAAATATGATGATAAAAATTGAACCTATAAAAAAGCCGATGCTGCCAATTAATTCGGCGATCACCAGTGGTGCCCAAAGGGTATGGTAGCCGGGATTTGTCGGCGAAGTCAATGCCGCCCAGTTATCAGAAAATACCGCCGGCAGTAGTTTGGTGACCAGCAAAAATAGAGTTTGCAACGGATATAATACCAGGCCAACGGCGTAAAGAATTAGCCAGCCGCCAATTTTGGAATAAGATTTTCCGGCGTCCTGCTCTGACTGTCCGTCATTCATAAATGGCAACTCGATGGTTGCAGGTTCGTGTGTAATCGGCGGTTAAAAATTCATAAACCGCTTCTCCCAGTATATAAGCGATTCATACCCAAATACGGCATTCAAATGATGCAAAAAAGCATGACGCCCGTTTTTCTGCCACAATTGCGTTACAGTTTCATTAACCTGCCGGTAAAAGGAGTCAATCTCCTCAAGCGATGCCGGACGGTTGTCTTTCAGATCCTGGTCGGCAATTTCGGCCACTAAATTCAGCCACATTTGACTCACGCCGGCAATGTAGTAAGGCCAGGTTTTCTGGATTGAAAGGGGCCACATTTTATCGCTGGCATCATCGATGTTGGGCCGTTTAATCTCGGCCGGATTATCATAGACAATATCATCGATGACACCGGCAGACATGGTGTCGATTAAAATTGGATTTGACTGCAGGGCATCGAAAAGTTGCTGAGCTGTCCGGGGTGCGGAGTAAAAATAAAAAGTGAACTGCCGGCCGGCCCCGTCGCGCTTGGAGCGACGATGAAACCGCCATAGATAAATATCGTTCTTATTCTTTTCCAGCAATGGCATTATTACCTGATGGGCAATATATAAATCCATATGCCAGACAGGGTCGGTGTCGGGCGGCCAGTTCATCCGGAAGCGAACACGATACCAGCCGTTGCCGGATGGTAATTCTTCAGGCGCAACAGGTTTAACCTCATGCTTTTGAACCTGGCCCAGGGAAGAACAACCGGTCAGTACGGTCACTAATAAAAAACATATGAGCAACCAATTACGGAATACTTTAATCTGCACCTCAATCCTCCCGTCGGTTAGTTGATTAAGTTGAATGGTTGATTAGTTGATTGGCTAAATTGAGACGCCTAAAAACCATTGGTATTCATTAGCTCTCTTCAAACAAGGAAAATGATTATATCCTTCGACTAATCAACCAATCAACCATTTAACGAATATTCTATTTAACTTATTTTCTTCTGCGATGATATTCTTTCGCCATGGCACAGTTGTCATCGAGCAACTCCGCGAGTTTGTCTTTGATTGCGCTGTTATCCACTGCCCGGTAGTCGTTTAAATGCTCTTTAAAATCAGGCACCCGGTAAAGAAAATTGCCAACGGCTTCCGAGCGGATTCGTCTCAGATTAATTCCATAATTTAATTTGGCCAGCCAATGGGCGTTGAGCTCCTGTTCGAATTGGCCGCGCATGGGAAATGCCAGATAGGGTTTGCGCAAATAAAAAGCCTCGGTCATGAGCGTAAACCCGGCTGTGGCCATTACCGCCTTGCAGGAAGCGAAGTCCTTCAAAAAACCCTCCCGGCTGAATGGTTTATAAACCACCTTGCCCGTCTGCTCGTGACGATCATAACCGTAAACCAGAAATTTCTCCCGGGGAAAGGACTTTAAGATATTGAGAAACGATTCAAACCCGCTGGTCAGGTAAACTAAAATATGTTCAGCGCTGGAGGGTTCCAGGGATAGAACCTCCCGGCGCAATATCGGAGGAAAGAAGAGGGTTCGATCATTTTTGGCCTTGCCGAAATAAAAAGTGGTCACCAGGGAGACATCGGGTCGCGGAACCATGGCGCGGATAACGCTGACGGTCATTCTGCGCTCGGCTTGAAGTCGTGCGGAACAGGGATAGGTCATGTAACGGATACGGTGCTGATTGTCAATGGTGATAAGCGGCAGGTCGTAATGATGGGCCAGATAGGCGCACATGGGTTCAAAATCGGTAATCACACAGTCGGGCAAAAAAGTTTTGAAGATATCCTTGCGCAGCGCATTGAGTTTTTTGTGTCCCCGGGGCAGTCGTTGGATATTGTCCGTAAATGTTTTAACCTTTGAAACCCGGTTGTCAGAGCTGGCAATGTGAAGCCCTTCGGTTTCAAATACATCAAAATCTTCTTTCAGGTTCCGATACCCCCGGTCATAACTGACCACCTTAACGATGTGTCCCAGATGCTGCAGATGATAAATCATCTCCCGGGCCCGGGAAGAATGCCCTGAGCCTTCACCGGAAACGCCGTAAACGATTTTCGCCAAGCTCCTCTCCTATAGTTTTTTGTTTCACATAATTTTTTGTTGCACAAAAAATTAATATTTCCGCTGTCTGACTTCCAATTTTTTAAATCCGAAATCCCCAATCCCAAATCCGCAATTATAGTTCAAGGATCGAGAGCCGAATGAATGCTACGAAAGACCAAATACCTCCAAAGCCTTTTGCGCCACCCGGTCCCCCCCCACTCCTGCACAAAATGACCGGCTTCAGCAATTTCAAGGGGTTCGGGGCATCCTTTAGTAAATTTTCGCAGCCCCATCATCACCGCGGGGCCAAGGACCGGATCCTGCATTCCGATGGCCATAAACGATTGGCCGGCCCACTCGGTCTTTAACCACTCACCTGCCCGGCGGGACAGCTCAGCCCCCTGTGCTTCCGGGTGGTCGGGTACCATGGCCGGAAACCGCCGCACCCCCGCCTTGTATTGCGGGTCGGGAAACGGCGCGTCATAAGCAGCTATTTCTTCATCCGATAAAATCGGGCAAGGCTTCAAACCGTTTATCGGATGTTCGTAATACATCAGCCATGTCGCACCTCCTTGAAGATAGACCAAACTAATGATAATTGATGGGGATGTCAAAGGCAATCTACTAAAATGCTGGTATTATCATTTGCCAATATTTATCTTCCGGTTTATAGTGTAATTGCTTTTCACACGATATCCAGAGGAGGAAAAAATGAAAACCGCCGATGACATCGTTAATGACAAACAACGTGACATTGTTTTTGTTTCCTGGGATCAGACGGTTCATCAAACCTGCCGTAAAATGATCGAAACCAAAATCGGTGCGATTGTGATTAAAAAAGATGATGAATTTGTTGGAATCTGGTCGGAGCGCGACTTGTTGCGTCATATTTGCAACGAGGGATTTGATCCTTTGACAGCCAGAATCTATGATTATATGACCACCCCGCTTCAATCCGCACCCCACAGCACACGAATTCACAAACTCGAGGAAATGTTTCTAGGATTGTTTCTGCGCCATCTGCTGATCGAAAAAGACGGTGAGTATATCGGTATGCTTTCCATTGGAGATGTACTCAGAGCCAGCCTGCTTGCCAAGCACCGGCAATTTAAGGAACTGAATGAATTTGTCAGCTGGGACTATTTCGAGAACTGGCAACTGGGAAGAAGCAAGAAACGCTGAACGAATTTAATCAAACACTCAGAATGCGGCTGGCAACCACTTTTCTTATCCTTAGGTCGACGCCATTCCTTTGATCTATGGACAACCCGGAATTTCTTTGATATAGATCAAAATTTCATAAAATTATGCTGATTTCAGTCGGATAATGACCCCTTTATTTGTTCGAGCGAATGTTGATTCTGAGGCTGCTAATGATCTATTCCCGCTTTCCGCTTGTCGCGCTGGTGCTGAGCCTGGCTTTGCTCTTACCGTTACCGAATGCATCGGCAGATGATGCAAAAAATGAAGATACTGCTGAACAATACAAATGGTTTTTTACCCTTTACGGGGGACCTCACGCTCAGCCGGACCTGGGGCATGTCCTGTTATTTGATATGAGTATTGAGGATGACACTTATATGATTGTCGGCGCCCTGGCATATGAGTTCTGGCGCTATCAGGATTATATCAGTTTCGAAGCCGAGGGGCAGCTCGGTAAATTTTTCGGACAGGAGCACCAGGGACAATTAAACGCCCAGGTTATCGCCCGCTGGCTTAAGTTTCCGTGGAATAAATATGTAAAAACAACCTTTGCCGTGGGAGATGGATTTTCCTATAATACCGAAGTCTCCGATGTAGAAAAAGACGACGACGAAGGTGCCGGCCGGTGGCTCAACTATTTGATGTTCGAATGGACCCTGGGACTGCCCAAATATCCGCGATGGGATTTTGTCTATCGTATTCATCATCGATCCGGCATAGCCGGCCTGGTTGGAGACGGCGGCTCCAACTACCCCACCATCGGTTTTAAATATGCTTTTTAAGAGAATCGATTTATTAATAGCGCTCAATCCTTCCCAATTTATGAAACCTTAAAAAAATACAATGAATCGAAAAACGGAAACCCTGGTCATCGGCGCCGGGGCCATTGGTATTTGCTGTGCCTTTTATCTCAATCAGCTGGGAAAAAAGGTTACCGTCATTGAAAAAGGTGATATCTGCTCAGGCAGCTCCCATGGCAATGCCGGTCTGATCGTTCCCAGCCACAGCATACCCCTGGCCGCACCCGGGGTCATCTCCCAGGGAATAAAATGGATGTTCGATCCTGAAAGCCCTTTCTATATTAAACCCCGCATTGATCGTGATTTTCTCTCCTGGCTGTGGAAATTTCGCGGTGCCTGCAACGAAACAAATGTTAACCGCGCCCTGCCGGTTTTAAGCAACCTCAATGCAGCCAGTCTGAAATTATTTGACGAGCTGGCAGCCCTTGAGGGCCTTGATTTCAACTATCAGAAAAAAGGGGTCGTCCAAATTTTTAAAACCCGCCAAGGCCTGGACAAAGGCATCAAAGAAGCACTGCGGCTGAAGGAATACGGGGTTGAAAGCCAGGTCCTGGAAAATAAAGATTTGAGCGCGTACGCCGGGAAGATGCGGACTTGCAGTGTCGGCGGCCTATTTTTCCCACAGGATGCCCAGCTGATTCCCGATCGGTTTGTGCATCAGCTGGCCCGTCATGTTGAAAACGACGGGATTGATCTGCTGACATTCGCCGAGGTACTCGGTTTTGAAATCTCCGGTCGCAGGCTGACATCCGTCAAAACGACCCGGGGCGACATAAAAGTTGAAGCGGTCATTTTGGCAGGTGGTTCATGGTCAACTCACCTGGCGCGCGAACTGGACATTAAGCTGTGGATGGAACCTGCCAAGGGGTATAGTGTGACCTTCAAGCGCCCACCGTCTTGTCCGGACATACCGTTTATGATGGCCGAAACAAAAGTGATTTTAACGCCCATGGACGACATGCTGCGGTTTGCCGGCACTTTAGAGCTGGCAGGATTCGATATGTCGATTAACAACCGCCGCCTGCAGGCCATCCTCAAGTCGATCCCCGACTACTTTCCGGATTTCGATATCAGTTCCCTTGAGTTAATTGAGATCTGGCGTGGACTGCGCCCCTGCTCCCCTGACGGCCTTCCCTATCTCGGCCGCCCCCGCCGCTATGACAATGTCATCATTGCCACCGGGCACGGCATGAAGGGCATTTCCCTGGCGCCTGTCACCGGAAAATTGGTCGCTCAGCTGGCAGCCGGCAAGCAGCCGCAAATTGATTTGACCGCCCTGAGCATTGAGCGCTTTGGCTCTCATTGAGCGTGGAACGCTCAATGGGGTGTTATTGGTTATTTGTTAATTGTTATTAGAATTCGATGACAAACTTATTTCTTAATTCTGTAATGGTCGAGAAATGAAATTAGATTTCATTCCTATGAGACTATTTACTATAACGAGTAACTGATAACTTTAAACGAAGTTTAATTGAGGACGGCCGCTGCCGCATTGGCCAGTTCGATCAGATAACGGGGAAAGATGCCCGCAACCACCATCACGACGATGAGCACACCGCTAAGGATTTTAACTGCAGGAGAAACATTCAACGGCGGTAGCTCTTCGGCCGGTTCTTCCAGATAGGCCGCTTTTAAGATGAGGAGGTAGTAGTAAAGGGAGATGACGACGTTGATCATGGCGATCAACACCAGGGTAAAATATCCTTTTTGCATGGCGGCGGCGAACACCAGAAACTTGCCCGTAAAGCCGATGGTCGGGGGAATACCGGCCAAACTGAATACCGACACCATCAGCGCCAGGGCCAGAAGGGGGGAGCGACGATGCAGACCGGCCAGTTGGGACATCTGTAGATTGCTGCCGTCATCAGCCACTTTGACTACCACCAAAAAGGCAGTAAATTTCATTATCAGCATGGCCATGGCATAGAAAATGACACTGGAGTAGCCAAAGGTGCTCATTCCCAGGATTCCGATCAGCACGTAGCCGGCATGGGCAACCGCGGAGTAAGCCAGAAGTCTTTTAAGGTCCTTTTGAACGATGGCGGCCAGGTTGCCCACGGTCATGGAAATAATGGAAAGGATGACCAGAACATGGGCCAGATAAACGTTGCCGTCACCAGTGACGGCAACCATGCGGATAAGAATGGCGATGGCGGCCACTTTTGAAGCGGTTGCAATATAGGCGGTGGCCTGATTGGCGGCGCCCTGATAGACATCCGGTGCCCAGAAATGGAAGGGAAAGACAGCCAGTTTGAAGAAAAACCCGCACAGGGTCAACAGCAACCCGATGACCACCATGGGTGAATCAAGCGCGGCCGGCAGCGCCCGCGCCATCTCGGTTACATAGGTTGCCCGGGTGGCGCTGTAAAGAAGGGCAACACCAAAGATCATCACAGCCGACACAAAAATCCCCACCAGAAAATATTTGAGCCCTGCTTCAAGACCGATGCGCTCATCTCTTCTCAGAGAAACCAGGATGTAAAGAGAATAACTGGAAAGCTCCAGAGCCACATAGATTGTCAGGATGTGAGCGCCGCTGACCAGCATCATCATGGCCAGGGTGCATACGAAAAGCAGCAGATAAAATTCCGGATGGTGTTTATCCGCGATGGCTTTGAGCTCCGAGCAGATACAGATGATCAGAAACAGCCCCATGGACAGCATCACCTTAAAGACCTGGGAGAAAAGATCCACCCGGTAGGCTTCAAAGAACAAATATCCTTCCTGATTGACGTTAAGCAAGCAAACCAATACGCCCAGGGCTGCCAAAACCATGGCAGCAAAATAATCCCGCCGGGGATTGGCTTGCTTGACCATCGACAGGCCTAAAAAAATCATGCCGCTGGCGAAATAATAAAGCTCAGGATAGAAGAGAAACCATTTCATCACGGTAAACCATTAAAAAACGGAATTGACGCGGTTTCGATCATGTCGAATATCAGCGCCGGAAATAGTCCAAAAAGCAACAGGGTGGCCAGCAAAATCATGCGCGGTATGCCCAGTCTGAAGGGTACATCCGACAGGTGCGCAAACTTTTCATTTTTTGGACCGTAGAAGGTGCGCTGCACTACCCGCAGCATAAATAAGGCGCTGACCACCAACGCGCAAACGGCCAGCGCACCGGCAACCGGATAGGTTTTAAAGGCCGCAATAAAAACCATCAGTTCGCCCCAGAAGCTGGCCAGGCAGGGTATGCCCATGCTGGCCATGGCGGCGACGATAAAATAGGTTGAGGCCACGGGCATAATACGACTTAACCCGCCCAACTCGGCGATCACCTTGGTATGGGTGCGGTCATAAATATAACCCACCGCTGAAAAGAACAGGGCTGTCATTACACCATGGGCAAACATCTGAAACACCGCCCCGTTCAAACCATCCACCGAAACGGTTGACAGCCCGAGTCCAACGATTCCCATATGCGAAACGCTGGAGTATCCGATCACATATTTGAGATCTTTCTGACTGAGCCCCACAAAAGCGCCGTAAACAATGCCGATGGTTGCCAGCACAGCCATGAGCGGGGCCCAGTGCTGCCAGCCCTCCGGACAGAGGAAAATGCCGACGCGCAGGATGGCAAACCCTCCGATCTTCATTAGAACGCCGGCGTGCACCATACTCACTCCATGGGGTGCGGCAACATGGCCCACCGGAGACCAGGTGTGAAAGGGCCAGACACCAGCCAGAATGCCAAACCCGATATAAAACAGAATAAATGCAAACTTCTGCTGATAGGGGGTAAAAGTTCCCGACTTCATGAGCAGGGTGATATCAAAGGTGTTTAAACCCGACCCTGCAAAAAGATAGATAATCGCCGGCAACACGAGGGCACTGCCCGCCAGCAGGTAAAGGGTCAGCTTCATGGCCCCGTATTCCTTGCGGGTGGTTCCCCAGATGGCAATCAGCAGATACATCGGGAAAAGGGAGACATCATACCAGATGAATATGAAAAACAGATCCATGCTCATGAAAATGCCGAAGACAGCGAGCACCATTACAAAATAAAAAGCGTAGAACTCTTTGACCCGGTTTTCCAGCTCCCACATGGTCAGCACGCCGGTAAAAAACACGATGCCGGTCAACAGCAGCATGGGAAGATTAAAGCCGTCGGCTGCATTAAAATAGGTTATCCCCAGTGATTCCACCCAGGGCACTTTTTCCACGAACTGGAGTCCGCCCAGGGATTTGTCATAGGCCACAAACAGGTATAGGGACAGGATCAGGGTGATGCCGGAAAAAACGGCACTGACCCACTTGATCCGGGTCTTGCGATCCTCCGGGGTAAAGAGGATGATCAATAGCCCCACAATGCAGCTTAACAAAATGATGCTAAGATATGGAAAATCGGCGTATACCATATAGAAAAATGCCTAAATTGCCTAAAGTGTCTAAAATGCCTAAAATATAAATATTGAACAGCAAACCGCAGAATTTCGATATTCATGATTCGATATTCGATATTCTTTTTTTTAACCTTATATGAAACTTCTACAGACCGAAGTCTCTTCTTCGATCAAACTGGCCGCTTCGGCGGTCAACGGCTGGACTGACACCTGACACCTTCGACCTAACACATCCAATATCAAGCATTGCCAACAAATTATCGTTATGGCAGAGATAGACACCTATAAGAAAAAATACAGCGCCAGCAGGACCATGACCACAAATATGGTCAGCAGCCGGTACTGAATCATTCCCAGGTGCAAAAGCGAGGTCAAGCGGCCGGTGGCCACGGTCCCCTTGCCCAAACCGTCGATTGCCCCGTCAATCACCTTGTTATCGTTATTGGCAAACCCGCGCGATACGATACCGTAGATAAACACATCCAGAAAACGCCGGTAGAAACGATCGATATACCAGCGTTCGGCAAACAGGTTGTGCAACGGGGCAATTTTTTCGACAAAACCGATCCGGGAAGCATCCCGGCGTCCGTACTCGAACCAGGCCAGAACCACCCCGGCGCCGGCGGATCCGAGGGCCGCAAACGGCAACCAGGCGTGATGGCCACCGCCGGCTGCCGGGATGAATTGCTGGGCGTTAAAAAATTTTTCGATTGTCCCTTCAAAAAAGCCCAGGGTAACGGTTATGGCGGCCAGGATAATCAGGGGCCAACCCATCAACCAGTAGCCGCCATGCCCGTGATCATGATGGGTTGCGTTGTCGCTTTCATCCTGGGCGTCTTGCGGCCGCAGTATAATAAAGATCAAGCGAAAGGTGTAATAGGCCGTTAAAAATGCACCCAGCAAACCGGCAACCAGCCAGACCGGGTTTATTAGATCGGCCAGGGCAGCCAGGATCAACTCTTTGCTGAAAAAGCCGGAAAATGGCGGCAACCCTGCCAGGGCGGCCGCGCCGATCACCGTGCAGATCGTGGGAACCTTCAACCGCAGTCCCCCCCGGCGGCCGATTTCAAACATGTCATTGGTTTCATAGGCATGGATAAAAACACCGGCGCACAGGAACAACAGGGCCTTAAATCCGGCATGGGTGGTCAGGTGAAACATCCCGGAAAAATAGCTGCCGGCCGCCAGTCCCATAATCATAAACCCCAGCTGGCTGATGGTGGAGTAGGCCCAGACCTGTTTGATGTCACGGCTGACCATGGCCATGGTGGAGGCCAGCAGCATACTGATGGTGCCGATAGCCAGAAAAACCGCCATGGCCGTGGCCGATAGACTGAAAAACGGAAACAGGCGGCCAAATAGATAAACACCGGCTGCTACCATCGTGGCCGAGTGCAGCAAGGCGCTGACCGGGGTTGGTCCCTCCATGGCATCCGGCAGCCAGGTCAGTAACGGAAACTGGGCGCTTTTGCCGACGATGCCACCGAAGATCAGAAGAGACGCTATCGTAATCAAAAACGGTGACATCCGCCCGCTTACCCCGGGGCCGTTCATCTCCAGAATATTCAAATTGCCCAAATTTACCAGGGTCAGCAGCAATCCCAGAAAAAAGGCCACATCCCCGAAGCGGGTCATCACAAATGCTTTTTTACCCGCCTCGGTGGCACTGAATTTTTCATACCAGAACCCGATCAGCAGGTAGGAGGAAAGCCCCACCAGTTCCCAGAAAATAAAGAGCTGCACCATGGTCGGTGCGATGGTCAAATTCATCATGGCCCAGGCGAAAAGGGACATGAAGGCGTAATAGCGGGAGAACCCTTCATCACCGGCCATGTAGCCCAGAGAGTAGATCTGGACCAGAAAACTGATGGTTGTCACGATGGTGAGCATGAGCAAGCTGGCCTGGTCGAGAAGGAATCCGAAAGGAATATGAATGTCACCGGATACCAGCCAACGGCCGAGATATTGAAGCGGAGCCTCCAGATGCCAGTGGCGGGCCAGCAAAAATACGGCACTGAGCAAAGACACCGTGATGGCCCCGATGGACAACCCGGCAGACAGCCCCCGGTGTTTCCTGGTAAACACCATGATCACTATAAAGGCAACGAACGGCAGCATCGTTGCCAATATGGTGGCCATTAGTGTTGAATCCTGGAATAAAGCAGCAATCATCTTAGTTCTCAAAAATAAGCAGATTAAAAAAGAATATCGAATATCGAACAAAAAATTTCGAATGTCGAAGGATGGCATCGCTTCGCTCTGTCTTTTTTATCAAATCGATAGAATACATTACTTCGATATTCATAATTCAATATTCGACATTCGATATTCAAAAAAATTGTCACAAAAAC